>JACCDJ010622962.1_pt1 | contig 54573 bp, 50 predicted proteins | sample 7444481 | NCBI WGS metagenome assembly JACCDJ01 (sample SAMN15323435, study PRJNA562643) | freshwater metagenome | isolation source: river surface water | place: USA:Blue River Watershed | collected 2017-08-15
GGAAAGCGCGACGTGTCTGAGCCCGCAGGGCGAGTTGTCGCGCGTGCCCCCAGCGACCGAGCACCGCAGGGGAGCCCGAAGGGCCCCCACACTTGAAGCCCCCAGGCCCGCCCCGCATGCCCGGTGCGTTGCAGGCCAACGAAGCTCCCCGCATGCCCAGTACGTTACAGGCCAAAGAAGCCAAGCCCCCCGTGGGTCACACAAAAGAAAAAGCCCCGCGAAAGCAGGGCCTTTGCACCGGGCGCGAAAGCCTCAGCGGAAACGGCTTTGCGGCTGCACCTGCATCTCGCCCTGGAGCGAGCCGATGTACTGGGCCAGGGCCTTGAGTTCGGCGTTGGTGAACTGCTTGGAGATACCGCCCATCACGCCGTTGGTGCGGCCGATCACGTTGTTCGGCTCGTTCTTGTAAGCCTTCAGTGCGACAAAGAGGTAATCCGGATGCTGGCCGGCAATCTTCGGGTAGCTGGGGTCGACCGGCTTGGAGAAATTGGCCCCGTGGCAGGAGACGCAGGCGGCCTTGTTCAGGAGGGCTGCCACCTGGGGGCTGGGCTCGCGCGAGGGCTTGTCGCCGACAGCCGGCTTGGCCTGTTTCTCGTAGTAGGCGCCGATGTCCGCCATGTCCTGCTCGGTCAGGCCCTCGGCGATACCGCGCATGGTGGGATGCTTGCGCTCGCCCGCCTTGTAGGCGTTGAGCGCGGCCACGATGTACTTGGCGTTCTGGCCCGCGATCATGGGGACACGATGCACTTCGGGGAAGCTGGACTGGTAACCCGGGATGGCGTGGCAGCCGATGCACATGGCCACCTTGGCTTCGATGGTCTTGGCGCCGCCGGCAGCGGGGGCCGGGGCAGCCGGCGCCTGCGCGAAGGTCACGGAGGCGACACCCGCCAGGGCGAGGGTGATCAACGAGCGGAACAACTGGGTCATTTTGCAAGCACAATCATCGAAACAACCCCGGATTATATGGCTCGGCCTTGTTGCCGCCTGACACCGCTTTTCCCATGAAATTCCAAGGCTCCGAGAAGTACGTCGCCACCCAGGACCTGATGCTGGCCGTCAACGCGGCCATCACCCTCAAGCGCCCCCTCCTGGTCAAGGGCGAACCCGGCACCGGCAAGACCATGCTGGCCGAGGAAGTCGCCCAGGCCCTGGGCATGCCCCTGCTGCAGTGGCACATCAAGTCCACCACCAAGGCCCAACAGGGTCTGTACGAGTACGACGCCGTCAGCCGGCTGCGTGACTCCCAGCTGGGGGAGGAAAAGGTCAAGGACATCCACAACTACATCGTCAAGGGCGTGCTGTGGCAGGCCTTCACCGCCGACCAGCCGGTGGCCCTCCTGATCGACGAAATCGACAAGGCGGACATCGAATTCCCCAACGACCTCCTGCGCGAGCTCGATCGCATGGAGTTCTACGTCTACGAGACCCGCGAGATGGTGCGCGCCAAGCACCGGCCGCTGGTGTTCATCACCTCCAACAACGAAAAGGAGCTGCCCGACGCCTTCCTGCGCCGCTGCTTCTTCCACTACATCAAGTTCCCCGACGCGGACACCATGCGCGAAATCGTGAAGGTGCACTTCCCCGCCCTGAAGCAGGACCTGCTCTCGGCGGCCATGAAGACCTTCTACGACGTGCGCAACCTGCCGGGCCTGAAGAAGAAACCCAGCACCTCGGAACTGCTCGATTGGCTCAAGCTCCTGGTGGCCGAGGACATCCCCCTGGAGGCCCTGCAAAGCCAGGACGACAAGGTGGCCGTGCCGCCGCTGGTGGGGGCACTCCTGAAGAACGAACAGGATGTGAGCCTGTTCGAAAAACTGGTGTTCATGCAGCGCCACAACCGCTGAAGGCCGCGCCATGCACCCGCTCCTGATCGAAGGCCTGTCCGACGCCGTCGGCTTCATCGGCGGCGCGCTGGTCGGCTTCTGGGCGGGGGCCGCGCTGGGGCTGGACATCTTCGCATCGGGCTACGGGGCGGCCCAGGTCGGCGCGATCGTCCTCGTGGGCCTGGGCGGTGGCCTGGGCCTGCATCTGGCCCGCCGCTGGCGCGCGGCGCGTCGCGAGGATACCGCCAAGTGATCGCCCCCGCCCCCGTGGTCCTGGAAGCTCCCGGCCTGCGGCTGGAGCCCCTGGCCGATCACCATGCCGGCCCGCTCGAAGCGGCCGCGCGCGACGGCGAGCTCTGGAAGATCCGTGTGACCTCGGTGCCTGCGCCGGGCGAGACCGCCGCCTATGTCGCGACCGCCCTCGAAGGCCAGCGCGCCGGCCACATGCTGCCCTTCGTGGTGGTCGACCCCGCCAGCGGCGAGGTCCTGGGCACCACCCGCTACCACGACATCGTTCCCGCGATCGACCGCCTGGAGATCGGCTACACCTGGTACGCCCGCCGCGCGCAGCGCACCCATGTGAACACCACCGCCAAGCTGCTCCTGCTTCGCCACGCCTTTGACACGCTGGGGGCGAAAGTGGTGGGCTGGCGCACCGACAATTTCAACCTCGCGAGCCAGCGCGCCATCGAGCGCCTGGGTGCGCGCCGCGACGGCGTGATCCGGCACCACGCGCCCCGCCGGGACGGCACGGTGCGCGACACCGTGATGTACAGCGTCACTGCCGGCGAATGGCCCGAGGTGCGCGCCCACCTGGAACACCTGCTGGCGCGGAAGGCGGCGCGATGCTGATCGACTTCTTCTACACCCTGCGCAGCACCAAGCTGCCGGTCTCGGTCAAGGAGTACCTCACGCTGCTGGAGGCCCTGCAGGCGGGCGTGGTCGGCCCGCGCAGCGAAGAGGGCTGGGCCATCGACGACTTCTATCACCTGTCACGCACCGTGCTGGTGAAGGACGAGAAGCACTACGACAAGTTCGACCGCGCCTTCGCCGCCTACTTCAAGGGCGTCGAGCTGGTGACCGACTTCACGAAGGACATCCCCCTGGAGTGGCTGCGCAAGAACCTCGAGCTGGACCTGACCCCCGAGGAAAAGGCCCGCATCGAGAAAATGGGCTGGGACGAGCTGATGGAAACGCTGAAGAAGCGTTTCGAGGAACAGAAGGAACGCCACGAGGGCGGCAACCGCATGATCGGCACCGGCGGCACCTCCCCCTTTGGCGCCAACGGCTACAACCCGCAAGGCATCCGCATCGGCCAGGAAAAGAGCCGCAACCGCAGTGCGGTGAAGGTCTGGGACCAGCGCGCCTACAAGGACTACGACGACACCCAGGAACTGGGCACCCGCAACATCAAGGTGGCCCTGCGCCGGCTGCGCAAGTTCGCGCGCGAGGGCTCCGAAGAAGAACTGGACCTGGACGACACCATCCGCGCCACCGCGGCCAACGCCGGCTACCTGGACATCAAGATGGTGCCCGAGCGGCACAACAACGTGAAGGTGCTGCTCCTGATGGACGTGGGCGGCACCATGGACGACCACATCCAGCGGGTCGAGGAGCTGTTCTCCGCGGCCAAGGCCGAATTCAAGCACCTGGAGTTCTACTACTTCCACAACTGCGTCTACGACTTCATGTGGAAGAACAACCGCCGCCGCTATGCGGAGAAGTTCCCGACCTGGGACATCATCCGCAAGTACAACAAGGACTACAAGCTGATCTTCGTGGGCGATGCCACCATGAGCCCCTACGAGATCCTGCAGCCCGGGGGCAGCGTCGAATACAACAACGAGGAAGCCGGCGCCGAATGGCTGCAGCGCCTCACCAACGCCTTCCCCAAGTTCGCCTGGATCAACCCCGAGCCGCAGGGCGTCTGGCAATACCGTCAGAGCATCAGCGTGATCCAGCAGCTGATGAACCAGCGCATGTACCCGCTGACGCTGCGGGGCCTCGAAGAGGCGATGCGCCTGCTCACGAAGTGAAGACGCCGCGCCGCCTCAGCGACGCAGCCTGAACTCCCCCACCATCTGGTCGTAGATCGCAGGCACCTGCTCGTGACCGACCGACCGCGCCAGCTCCACGACCTCGGACCGCACATTGCGCGCCACCTGGTCCGCAGTGAGGTTCGGCTTGTTCATTTCGCGCAGGAAGATCCGGGTGAAGAGTCCGTTGCGGCTGCGATCCTGTGGCCCCAATCGGTCCAGCGCCTGCTGACCTGCACCGGCGGAAAAGAGAATCATCTGTCCCGTGGCCGCCTGGGTCGGCGCCAGTCCACGGGCGCCGATGCTGCGCCCCGCCCCCTTGAACGGGTTGTCGCGGCAGGCGTCCACGATGGCCAAGGTGGCCCGGGCCTTGCGGTCGGACAGGTCCTCCAGGATCCGCTGCAAGGACAGGGCGTCGTCGCGGACCTGCGCCTCGCTCTCGCCCGCAATGTCAACGGGCAGGAGGTAGTTGCCAGCGCCCACCTGCAGGCCGTGGCCGGCATAGAACACCACCACCTCGTCGCCCCCCTGGACCTGCCCCGCAAACGTACGCCAGGTCCGCTTGAATTCCTTCTCCGGCTGGTCGAGCCGGAGCGTCACCTCGTAGCCCAGCGCTTGCAGGCTGTTCGCGATGGCACGCGCATCTTCCCGCGCGTTGATCAAGGGTGCGATGCGCTGGTAGCTGTCGTTGCCGATGACCAGCGCGCGGCGACGGCCCGACGGGGGCGGCGCCTTGGTGGTCGAAGCCGCCACGGGCACGCTGGCCGAGGGCTCGGCGGCTGCGGTCGGCGGTGCGGCGGGCACGGCGGCTACCGCCTGCGCCGGAACGGGGGGCACCGGCGGCGCGGGTTGGGCCGCCGGCGGATCGGCGGGCACAGCCTGCGCCGTGGCTGCCGCCACGATGTCCTGCGGAATCAGCGCCAGGTTCTCGCGGCTCTGGCGGCGCACCGAGGGAGACAGCGCCGCATTCTCAGCCACCCGCAGGTAGAGGCCCGCCGCCTTGGCGGGATCACGGGCAACCCCCAGGCCGTTTTGGTACATCCAAGCGAGGTTGTGCATGGAGGCCGGGTCACCCCCCTTCACACCCAGCTCGAACCAGTACAGGGCCTCGTCGTAATCGAGCTCGATGGGTAAGGCGTTCATGGTTTTGACCACGCTCGGCTGCGGATGCGCACATCCCATCAGGTACAACTGACCCACCAAGCCAAACTGGATCCCCTCCGACGAAGGGACAGGCGTATTGGTGCGAGAGATTCTGCTCACCGCCTGCTTGGCGTTGGCAACCATCGAATTACCCGAAACGCATCTGGAGGAGGCCCTCATCGGTTTACCCACGATCTCCGGGGCGTCCGCCGGCGGGTTGATCGCCAGGGCCACGACCTCGCGCTTGCGAATCACGAAGAGGTTGCCCTTGTCCCCCGGTTCGATCTTGGCCACGGCATCGACCAGGTCAGCGGGCGTGGAGATCGGATGGGACTTCAGGTAGACGATGACGTCCTCGGGCTTGACGCCCGCCCGCGCGGCGATGCTGCCGGGCTCCACCGACCGAACCAGCGCGCCCTCCAGCGAGGGCAGCCCCAGGGAGGCGTACGTCGCTGCCGACACAGCTTCCATGGCCACGCCCAGCCTGGGCCGGGTTGCGCCCGCCTCCGGGGCCGATGCGGGCGGGCGGGCCACCGCCAGCCGCGGCAGGGCGTTCACGATCTCGTCAAGGCGGGAAAAATGCCGTTCATTCCACGTCGCCCCAAAAAGGAATCGAACAAACGACGCGTCCTTGCCGCCAGATCGGATCATCAGCTTGACCTCGGTCGGGGCGCTGTTCACTCCGTTGGGGGTGGCAAACCGGTAGCGGTAAGTCGTACCGTCGCGGGTCTCGACTTCGATCTCCCGCGAGGCCCAGAACTCGGCATTTGAGGCGTAAGTGGCGTAAAGCTTGTCGGGGTCCGAGTAGTGCAGGCGGACAATGGCCAGCACCACTTCCCTCCAGGTGCGGTCGTAGCGCTTGATACGCCGCGGGTCCGAGACATCGAACTCGAGGTCCTGCCCGCTGGCCAGTCCCGTGGTGCCGAGGGCCAGGGCCAGCGCCAAGGCCGCAAATTTAAGCCAGCGAAAGTACAACTCGGAGTCCCTCATCAAAATGACCAGTCGCCATCTTAAGGCGCAACGTGAATCCGACCGGCGCGCAGGCCCGTCACCCTGTCGTCGCCTGCCACCCCCTTCGTGCGACGCGCCCAGGTGAGGGGTTCCGCTGGCGTTGGCCGGGACGCGGGTCGAACCGTAGAATCGCGCCCACGCCGCCGTAGTTCAATGGATAGAACGAGCGCCTCCTAAGCGCTAGATACAGGTTCGATTCCTGTCGGGGGCGCCACCTGCGACCCCCTGGCGCTCACATCTTCTGGCAGTTGAAGGTGCTGATGGACAGGGTGTCCCGGCTGCTGCTGTCGCTGGCCGCCCCATGCAGCACCGAAACCGCCCCCGACAGGGTCTTGGTGCTGAACACGACCAGGTCCGAACTGCCGGAACACCGCACGAACTCGGGCCGGTGGGCGTACGGCTTCCTGCACTCGACGGCGTAGGTCATGCCCACGCCCGCCAGCGAGGACTCATCGATCATGCCGTCCGACTTGAGCTTGATGAAGAAGGGCCGCTCCAGGTTGAACGTCGTCGACTGCCACCGGTTGCCCTTGTAGATGAAGCCGCCAGACTCCGAAAACTGGCAGGCCAGCACGGTCTGGGCATGGGCCACCGGAGCGGCCAGCACCAGGGGAAGGAGGAGGGAAAGCGTTTTTTTCATGGGAACTGCTTCAGGAACAATCGGTCCGAGGCCAGGCAGGATCGTAAACCCTGCTCCAATACAGGCTGCCGATCGCGTCCACTGCTGCTCAAACGACATGCCCGACATCCCCACCCCCGCCCTTGCCCAGATCGAAGCCGACGTGCGCCGCGCCCTCGAGGAGGACGTCGGGGCCGGCGACCTGACCGCGTCCCTCATCCCCGCGACCCGGCGCGCCACTGCCACCGTGATCTGCCGCGAGGCGGCCGTCATTTGCGGCCAGCCCTGGGTCAACGAAGTCCTCAAGCAGATCGCCCCCGACGCACAGGCACGCTGGCGGATCCAGGACGGCCAGCGCTGCGCCCCCGGCGATGCCGTGGTGATCCTCGAGGGTGCCGCCCGCGACCTGCTGACCGCCGAACGCACCTGCCTGAACTTCCTGCAGACCCTCAGTGCGGTCGCCACCCGCACCGCGCAATACGTGGAGGTGGTACGCGGCACGCGCGCCGCCATCCTGGACACGCGCAAGACGATTCCCGGCCTGCGGCTGGCGCAGAAATACGCCGTGCGCTGTGGCGGCGGCCAGAACCACCGCATGGGTCTGTACGACGCCGTCCTGATCAAGGAAAACCACATCGCCGCAGCGGGTGGCCTGACCGCCGCCTTCCGCGCAGCGCAGGCACTGAAGGCGCCGGTGGCATTCATCCAGGTGGAAGTGGAAACGCTGTCCCAATTGCAGGAAGCCCTCGACGCCGGCGTGCGCATGGTGCTCCTGGACAACATGGACCTGGCGACCCTGCGCGAAGCGGTGCGCCTGGCGAGCGGCCGCTGCAGCCTGGAAATCTCGGGCGGCGTCACCCTCAACGGGCTGCGTGAACTCGCCGAGACCGGCGTGGACCGCATTTCGGTCGGTGCCCTGATCAAGGACATCCAGGCGGTCGATTTCTCGATGCGCTTCTCGGGCCAGCCCGTCGAGCGCTGAGGCCGCAGCGCCCTGGCCCGCACCATCGGCCGCGCACTGCCGCATCGGCGTGCCGCCCTTTCGCCGCCGTCCTACAGACATCGCGAAGGCACGGATTAACCTGTCTCTCACACGCAGGCCCTTCCCCGCGCAACACGGACCGCAGGGCCCCGCAATCCTCACAACGACAGAGACAGATCCAAGAGGTTTCGCATGGCCCCGGCCGAATACCGCATCGAAAGCGACCGCCCCTTGTCGGGCCGATGGCTGCCCCTGGCGGGCAATCCCCCCTGGGTCGTGGGCAACCGCGGACTGGCGGTGTCCCTGGCCGCCAAGAACTTCCAGGGCGACGCGGGCCAGGAGGTCCGGGTGGTCCACGTGCCGACCGGAGAGATCGTCTACCGCAAGGACACCGGCGGCCACGCCGCCGACACCAGCGCGGGCCCCGGCAGCAATTAGCGCCGCAGGGTGCGGCTCAAAAGCATGACCGGGATCAGCCCCACCAGCACCAGCGCCAGGGACGGCAAGGCCGCCTCGCCCAGGCGCTCGTCACGCGCCAGCTGGTAGGCCACCACCGCCAGGGTGTCGGTGTTGAAGGGGCGCAGCACCATGGTGGCGGGCAGCTCCTTCATCACGTCCACGAACACCAGCAGGCTGGCCGCCAGGGCCGACCGTCGCAGCAGCGGCCAGTGCACGCGCGCCAGCAGGCGCCAGCCCGAGGTCCCCAGCATGCGGGCCGAGTCGTCCAGGCTCGCAGGAATGCGTGCATAGCCGCTTTGCACGGACTGCAGGGCCACCGACATGAAACGCACCAGGTAGGCCCACACCACACCCAGCACCGTGCCCGTCACCCAGTACACGACAGACGTGTCCGGCGCGGCGCGCTGCAGCCAGCCCACAGGCAGCAGCAGGCCCACCACGATCACCGCGCCCGGTACCGCATACGCCATGCCGGCCACCTGCACCACGCCGCGCGTCAGGAGGTTGCCGCGCTGGCGCAGCGCAAACACGAGCAGCACTGCCGTCCCCACCGCCAGCACCGCGCTGATCGCGCCCAGGCGCACGCTGTTCATCGCCCACTGCAGGAAGCGGTCCCAGGGCAAGACCGACCAGTCGGCGGCCAGAGGCCGCAGCATGAAGGCCAGGGGCAGCACGAACCCCATGAGCACCGGCACGGCGCAGACCGCCCAGGCGATCACGCGCCGCATGCCGACCAGCGCTATGGGCTGCGCCTCGCCCGACCCCGCGCGCGCGCCGCGTGACACCGCAAAGCGCATGCGCTTTTGGGCGCGGTGCTCCATCCAGAGCAGCACCGCCACCAGCACCAGCAGCGTGGTCGCCAGCTGCGCGGCGGCCACGCGGTTGTCCATGGCCAGCCAGGCCTTGTAGATGCCGGTGGAGAAAGTCTGGATGCCGAAATAGCTCGAGACGCCGAAGTCCGCCAGCGTCTCCATCAGGGCCAGGGCCACGCCGGCGGCCACCGCAGGCCGCGCCAGGGGCAGGGCCACCTGCACGATGCGCCGGCGCAGGGGCGCACCCAGGAGCCGCGCCGCCTCCATCAGCTGCGGCGCACGCTCACCCAATGCGGTGCGTGCCAGCAGGTACACATAGGGGTAGAGCGAGAAGATGAACACCCAGGCCGCGCCGGGCAGGCTGCGCACCTCCGGGAACACGCGTCCCTCCAGCCCGAAGGCGGCGCGCACCCCGGTTTGCAGGGGGCCGCTGAATTGCAGGAAATCGGTGTAGGCATAGGCCACCACGTAGGCCGGCATCGCCAGCGGCAGCAGCAGGGCCCACTCGAAGGTGCGCCGCCCGGGGAAATCGAACAAGGTCACCGCGGCCGCGGTCGACATGCCCACCAGCGCCACCCCCGCCGCCACGGCCAGGCACAGGGCCAGGCTGGTCCCCAGGTACCCAGGCAGCACCGTGACGGCCATCTCCCGCAGGATGCCGGCGCTCTGGTCGTCCCACTGCCCCCAGGAGACCAGCACCCCGCCCACCGGCACCAGCAGCAGCAGGCCGAGCGTCAGGAGCAGCAGGTCGTGAAGCCGGCGCATGAGGTAGGTCAAGGACACGGGGCCTGGAAGCCCCGAAGATACAAATGAGAATTGTAAGCATCTAGAATGACCCTCATGCATCTGGAACTGTCCGAAGTGAGCGTGCAATACGCGGGCGCCAGCCGTCCCGCGGTCGATGCCGTGTCCTTCGGCCTGCCGCGGGGGGCCATCGGCGTCCTGATCGGGCCTTCGGGCTGCGGCAAGACCACGCTGCTGCGTGCCATTGCCGGCCTGGAGCCCGCGAGCGCGGGCCAGATCCGCATCTCTCGCCAGGTCGTGGGCGCAGCCGGCGTGCACGTGCCTGCGGAGGCGCGGCGTATCGGGATGGTGTTCCAGGACTACGCCCTCTTCCCGCACCTGGACGTGGGCCGCAACGTGGCCTTCGGCATCGATCACCTGCCCCGTGCGCAGCGGGCCGAGCGCGTGGCGCAGGTCCTGACCCTGGTGGGACTGGCCGGCACCGAGCGGCGTATGCCGCATGAACTTTCGGGCGGGCAGCAGCAGCGCGTCGCCCTGGCCCGCGCGCTCGCGCCCAAGCCCGAACTCCTGCTGCTGGACGAGCCCTTCTCCAACCTCGACATCGACCTGCGCGAGCGCCTGGCCCACGAGATCCGCGGCATCCTCAAGGCCGCGGGGGCGACGGCCCTGTTCGTGACCCACGACCAGCTCGAGGCCTTTGCCATCGGCGACGTGATCGGCGTCATGCACCAGGGCCACCTGCACCAGTGGGACGAGGCCTACACCCTGTACCACCGCCCGGCCACCCGCTTCGTCGCCGACTTCATCGGCCACGGCGTGTTCGCGCCGGCCACGCTGCGTGCCGCTGGCGACCAGGTGGTGGTGGACACGCCGCTGGGGGCACTGACCGACGTCGCCGAGTGCCCCCTGCCCACGGCCTTCGAGGCTGGCCAGTGCGAGGTGCTGCTGCGGGCGGACGATATCGTGCACGACGACGACGCGCCCGTGAAGGCGCAGATCGTGCGCAAGGCCTTTCGCGGCGCCGACTTCCTCTACACGCTGAGACTGGGCACGGGCGAGACCGTGATGGCCCATGTTCCCAGCCACCATGACCACAAGATCGGCGAGTGGATCGGTATCCGCGCCCAGGTCGACCATGTGGTGACCTTCGAGCGCGGCAGCGCCGCCTCCGCGCCGCCCATGGCACCGGCGCCCATGCCGCTGCCCGCGCACGACACCTGACCCTTACGCTTTCTCACGGTGCTCCCGCGCCGACCCGGGGCCGTCGCATGATCGCTCGCCAACCCAGGGGGCGTCATGAAAATCTCGGTGATCCCGGCATCGCAGCTCGACGCGCCGCTCCTGGCCCGCTGGCGTGCGCTGCAGGCTCGCAACCCGGTCCTCCAGAGCCCGTACTACGCGCCGGAATTCACGCTGGCCGTCGCCGCAGTGCGTGATGACGTGCGCATCGCGGTCCTCGAGGAGGACCGCGCCGTGGCCGGCTTCTTTCCCTTCCAGTCACGCTGGCGCGTGGGCGTGCCGGTTGGCGCAGGGCTGTCCGACCACCACGGCGTGGTCTGCGCCCGAGGCACACGCTGGCACTGGCCGGACTTGCTCCGGGCCACGGGCCTGTCCTCCTGGCGCTTTGACCACCTGCCCCGCGAGCAGGCGGCCGGGGTGAAAGCAGCGATCCCCGCGCTGTCCCCGACGCTGGATCTGTCGCGGGGCTACGAGGCCTATCTCGCGTCGCGCCGGCGCTGCGGCATCCGGCGCCTGGCCGAGATCGAACGCAAGGGCCGCAAGCTCGCGCGTGAAGTCGGGCCCTTGCGCTTTGAGGCCCACACCACTGACCCGCACGTATTTGAAAAGGTGCTGCGCCTGAAGTCACATCAATGCCGCCGCACCGGCGTGCCGGACTTCTTCGCGCAAGCCTGGGCGCGCGCCTTGGTGGAGCGCGTCACCGCGACGCAGCAGCCCGACTTCGGCGGCCGGCTGTCCGCGCTGTACGCGGGCGACACCCTCGTCGCGGCGCACCTGGGCATGCACTCGCCGGCCGTCTGGCATTGGTGGTTTCCGGTGTATGAACACGCCCTGGCCTCCTATTCACCCGGCGGCCTGCTGCTGCTGAAAGTGGCCGAGGCTGCGGCCACCCAGGGCCATGCGCTGCTGGACCTGGGCAAGGGCGATGACGCCTACAAGCCCAGCTTCGCCGACGGCGGCTGGCCCCTGGCCCAGGGATGGGTGGCCCGGCCGGCGCTCACCACGGCCTGGCTGGCCGCGCAGGGGACGCTACGCCAGTGGCTGCAGTCCTCGCCCTGGGTACAGCCGCTGCGGCCGCTGGTCAGACGCTGGCGCCGTCCTGGCATGAAGGCGGCCGATGTCTGAGGAAGCGTTTCGCAAGTCAAGCCTGGGGCTCGCCCGCCGGCGCCGATGCGGGCTGCATCGGCGGACGCAGCCAGACCGGACGCCGCCATCCGCCCAGCCCCAGGCAGCTGCGCGCCAGCAGGACCATCAGCGGCGTCGATAGCCACACGGTCAGGCGGGGCAGGCGCAGCAGGTCCGCGTCCCAGCGCGCGCGGCCGCTGTCCGAGGTCGTGGCCATCTCGTAGCCTGCGGCGCGCGCCATCTCCACATGCGCGTCGCGGTAGCGGCCATAGGGATAGCAGAAGCTTCGTACTGGCCCACCCAAGGCCTGCTCGAGGTCGCTGCGGGAGTGGGCGATTTCCACGCGGGCGACCTGCGGATCGCAGGCGGGCAGGTCCACATGGTGGCGGGTATGCGCCCCCACCTCCATGCCAGCCGCCAGCCATTCGCGCAGGTGGTGCACGTTCATCAGGCGTGCACGCGGCACACCCAGCGGCGTGTCCCACGCATTCGTGCCGCCCAACTGGCCGCTCACGACGAAGGACGTGGCAGTGAAGCCCAGGTCCAGCAGCACAGGCAAGGCATGGTCGAAGTTGTTCACGTAACCATCGTCCAGGGTGATTCCCACCACCTTGCCCCTGCGTTCCCCGCGCAGGTAGGGCGCCAGGTCCCTCAGGGACAGGCCGCGAAAGCCCAGGGCCCGCAGCGCGCGCATCTGCCTGGCAAAGCGGGCCGGCGGGAGCACCAGTCCCCGGTACGGCATGCCACGCGCAGGCACGGCCGTGGTCTGGTGATAGGAAAGGATCGAGATCGGCGCGCGGTGCGCGCTGGGACGGGGCGGGGTCATGACGGGTCAGTCGCTCCAGGATCGGGGAGGCCGGAGTGGGTTCATCCGTGATGTGGAAATTGTGGCGAGATTGCAGAGTCCGAAGCGAGCGCAAAGGTGTGCCCGGGTAAGCCCTGCAACAAGATGGCTCGGCGGCCCCCCGAGCGGTCCGTGATCAGGCGCCGGTGGTGTCCCGCAGCCGGCCGACCGCCTCGCGCAGGTCGGCCGCCCAGGTGCGGCGGTCACGTCCCGCACAGGCCTGCGGACTGCCGAAATTCACCACCACCACGATCGGCCCGCCGGTCAGCGTGCGCCACATCGAGCCGACCAGCGTGTCGTCACCGATGTAGCACGGCGCAAGCGACCGCTCGCCGGTCACGGCGTCGAGAAAACCCAGGGCCACCGGCTGCACAGGTGCGTCCGCGGCGATGGCGGCCTGGAGCAGGTTGGCGTGGAAAGGCAGCAGGGAGACGCCGTCACTCGTGGTGCCTTCCGGAAAGACGGCGAGCACGTCCCCTGCCCGCAGGCTGTCGGCCATGTGGTGCACCACGCGCAGGGCATCGCGGCGCGAATCCCGCTCGATGTACAGGGTCCCTGCCCCGGTGGCCAGCGCGCCGACCAGGGGCCAGTGCCGCACATCGGCCTTGGACACGAAGCGGCAGTAGCGCGACGCATGCAGGGCCAGGATGTCCAGCCAGGAGATGTGGTTGGACACGATCAGGGCCGGGCCCTGGGCCACCGGCTCGCCGATCACCCGCAGCTGCAGGCCCAGCACGCGCAACAGGCCCTGCGCCCAGACCTGCACGCGCGCGTGGCGCGCCTGCAGGTCCAGACGCGGAAACAGCACGAGGATGGTGAACAGGCCCGCCAGCGCATGTCCCACGACACGCACGAGGATCCAGGCGGCCCGCAGCGGCTTCACGCCTGCGAAGCGTCGTAGGCGACCTGGCCGCCCACGAAGGTGTAGCGCACCCGCCCCGGCAGCTCGTAGCCGGAAAACGGCGTGTGCTTGCCCTGACTGCGCAGACTGGATGCCTGCACCTGCCAGTGGGCCAGGGGGTCGAACAGGCACAGGTCCGCCACGCCGCCCTCGACCAGCTGCCCGCAACTGGCCTGCAGCGTGCCCAGCGAAGCCCCCAGCACGCGTGCCGGTGCGCTGGTGATGACCCCCAGCGCCCGCACCAGGCCCGCGCCGCTTTGCTGGCCCCACTTGAGGGCCAGACCCAGGAGCAGCTCCAGGCCGGTGGCCCCGGGCTCGGCTTCTGCAAAAGGCAGGGCCTTGGCGTCTTCGTCCAGCGGCATGTGGTCGGAGACCAGGGCGTCGATCGTGCCGTCAGCCAGCGCGCGGGCCAGCGCCTCGCGATCTCGCTGCTGGCGCAGGGGTGGCGACAGGCGCAGGCGGCTGTCGAAGTAGCCGATGTCGGTGTCGGTCAGATGCAGGGAGTTGATGCTCACGTCGCAGGTCAGGGGCAGGCCCTGCGCTTTCGCGTCGCGCACCAGCTCCACACCGGCTGCACTGCTCAGACGGCACAGGTGCACCCGTGCGCCGGTTGTCTTCATCAACTCGAAGATGGTATGCAGGGCGATGGTCTCGGCGGCCACCGGCACACCCGAGAGGCCCAGGCGCGTGGCCAGGGGGCCGCTGGCGGCAACGCCCTTGCCCAGATGAACCTCTTGTGGCCGCAGCCACACCGTGTAGCCGAAGGTGGCCGCGTACTGGAAGGCGCGCTGCATCACCTGCGTGTTGGCCAGGCCGGTCTCAGCCTGGCTGAAGCCGACGCAGCCCGCCTCGGTGAGTTCGGCCATCTCGGTCAGCACCTCGCCGGCCAGCCCGCGCGTGAGTGCGCCCAGGGGAAACACCCGCGCCTGGTGCAGCTTCTCGGCGCGCATCTTGAGCATTTCAACCAGGCCCGGTTCGTCCAGCACCGGGTCGGTGTCCGGCGGGCACACGAGACTGGTCACCCCGCCAGCCACGGCGGCAGCCATCTCGCTTTCGAGCATGCCTTCATGCTCGTGACCGGGCTCGCGCAGCCGGACGGCCAGGTCAACGAAGCCCGGCGACACCACGCAGCCGCGCGCCTCGATCAGCTTGTTCGGGACGAAGCCTTCGGGGATACGGCCGATGCCCACGATGCGTCCGGCAGCCAGCGCGAGGTCGGTCACCTCGTCGAAATCGCGCGCGGGGTCGATGACACGCCCGCCCTGGATCAAGATCTTCATGCGAGTGAACTCCCAATGTCGAGGGCCAGCGCGGATCCGGCTCTGCAGCGCCGCTGCTGGCGCCCCCTTGAGGGGGGAGCGGCGAAGCCGCTTCGGGGGTGTGCCTTGTTCATGATTCGTTCCCCGCCACGATGCTCATGACCGCCATCCGCACCGCGATACCGAAGGTCACCTGCGGCAGGATCACGCTTTGCTTGCCGTCCACCACCGCCGAATCGATCTCGACGCCCCGGTTGATCGGCCCGGGGTGCATCACGATGGCATCGGGCTTGGCCAGTTGCAGCTTCTCGGGCGTCAGGCCGAAGCTCTTGAAGAATTCCTGCGAGCTCGGAAGCAGCGCTCCGGACATGCGCTCGTTCTGCAGGCGCAGCATGATCACCACGTCGCAGTCACGGATGCCCTCCTCCAGGGTGTGGAACACCCGCACCCCCATGTGGCTCATGTCGCCGGGCACCAGGGTGCGCGGACCCACCACCCGCACCTCGGCGCAGCCCAGGGTGGTGAGGGCGTGGATGTCCGAGCGCGCCACGCGCGAGTGCAGCACGTCGCCCACGATCGCCACGGTGAGGTTGGAGAAGTCCTTCTTGTAGTGCCGGATGGTGTACATGTCCAGCAGGCCCTGCGTCGGGTGGGCGTGGCGGCCATCGCCCGCGTTGATCACGTGCACGTGCGGCGCGACATGCTGCGCGATCAGGTAGGGCGCGCCCGATTCGCTGTGCCGCACCACGAACAGGTCGGCGGCCATCGCCGAGAGGTTGGCGATGGTGTCCAGCAGCGACTCGCCCTTGGCCGCCGAGGACCGCGCGATGTCCAGGTTGATCACGTCGGCCGACAGGCGGGTGGCGGCGATCTCGAAGGTGGTGCGGGTGCGGGTGCTGTTCTCGAAGAACAGGTTGAACACGCTCTTGCCCCGAAGCAGCGGCACCTTCTTGACCTCGCGGTCATTCACGCTCACGAAGTTGGTGGCGGTATCCAGGATGTGGGTGATGATGTCCCGGGGCAGGCCCTCGGTCGACAGCAGGTGGATCAACTCGCCGTTTTTATTCAGCTGGGGATTACGCTTGGACAACATCACTCAGGCCCCTTCCACCTGGAAGCTGAATCGGCCCTGCGCGTCACGCGCCAGGGCCAGCGACTGGCTGGCCGACAAGGACACGCGGGCTGCGGCCAGGTCGGCCTGCAGCGGCAGCTCACGGCCGCCGCGATCGACCAGCACCGCCAGCTGCACACTGGCGGGGCGTCCGTAGTCGAACAGTTCGTTGATCGCCGCGCGGATGGTGCGGCCGGTGTAGAGCACGTCGTCCAGCAGCAGGATGTGCGCCTCGTGCACATCAAAGGGCAGCTGCGTCTGCTGGCTCGTGCCTGCCAACCCGCGCTGCGCGAAATCGTCACGGTGCATGGCCGAGGAGATGACGCCGGGCTTGCCCGCCAGACCCAGGTCCTGGTGCAGGCGTTCGGCCAGCCAGGCACCGCCGGAGGTCACCCCCACCAGGCGGGTCTGGGCCGTCATGAGCTGGCGCACGCCGCGCAGCAGCGCCTGGTAAAGCGCCTCGGCGTCGAGCATCAAGGCACCGGCGGGGGCAGCAGTCATCCAATACTCCTGAGAAACTGTTCGAGGATCACGCAGGCGGCCCCGGCATCCGGATCCGCCGCCCCGCCGGCCAGGGCCTCGGTGGTGCTGTATCGCTCGTCCACCTCGTACACCGGTAGCGGCACCCGCGCGCCCAGCTGGCGGGCGAATTTGCGGGCCATCGCCGTATTTTCGTGGCTCGCGCCATCGGGATGGAACGGTACCCCCACCACCAGGGCATCGGGCTGCCACTCGCGCACCCGGGCCTGGGCTTCCTGCAGGCGCGCCTCGCTGGACTCGGCGCGGATGGTGCGCTGGGGCGTGGCGCGGGGCAGGAGACGGTTGCCGGAAGCGACGCCGGTGCGCTTGCGCCCGACATCGAAGGCGAGAAAAGTCTGGAAGTGGGAGGGAACGAGGGGCGCAGACGGGGGGTGCGTCATGCATGCCCCGCCTCGGAGGACAGCGTCCAGGCCTGCAGCCCCAGCAGGGCCAGCGCCTTGTCGTAACGCTGATCGACCGGCGTGTCGAAGATGATGGCGGCATCGGCGCCCACGGTGAGCCAGCTGTTTTCGCCGATCTCGGACTCGAGCTGGCCCTCGCCCCACTGCGAGTAGCCCAGGGACACCAGCACCTTGCGCGGGCCGGCCCCGGTGGACAGGGCCTCCAGGACGTCCTTGGAAGTGGTCATCTCCAGGCCGCCCGGGATGGTCATGGTGGAGGCGTAGACCGTTTCCTCGGGCTGGGCCTCGCCCGCGAACACGGCCTCGTGCAGCACGAAGCCGCGTTCGGTGGCCACCGGGCCGCCCTGGTAGACCGGCGCGTCCACCAGGTCGGGGCGGTCCAGGGGCAGGTCGACCTTGTCGAAGAGGTTTTTCAGGCTGATGTCGCTGGGCTTGTTGATCACAAGCCCCAGGGCGCCGCGGGCGCTGTGCTCGCACAGGTAGACCACGCTGCGGGTGAAGGTCTCGTCCTGCAAGCCCGGCATGGCGATCAGGAAATGATGCGTCAGATTGATGGGGTCGGCATCCGCGGGCATGATGGCGATTTTACGCACCCCGCCCGGCCATGACAGCGGCTCCCCTGGACAAGCCCTTCGACACGCATTACCCGGCCGGCCTGATGTGGTTCCGCCGCGACCTGCGGGCCCATGACAACGCCGCCCTGTACCGCGCCCTGCGCGCCTGCCGGCAGGTGCATGCCGTGTTCGTCTTCGACACCGCCATCCTGGATGCCCTGCCTCGGCAGGACCGCCGGGTGGAGTTCATCCAGGCGTCGCTGGTGCAGCTGGACGAGGCCCTGCGCCAGCTGGCCGGTCGGGCCGGGGCGGGCCTCATCGTGCGCCATGCCCTGGCGCAGGACGAGATTCCCCGCCTGGCCCGTGAACTGGGCGTGCAGGCGGTCTTCGCCAACCACGACTACGAGCCCCGGGCCCTGGCGCGTGATGCCGCGGTGCGCGGGGCCCTGGCCGAGGCGGGCATCGCCCTGCACACCTCCAAGGACCAGGTGATCTTCGAGCGCACCGAGGTCGTGACCCAGGCGGGCAGACCCTATGCGGTGTTCACCCCCTACAAGAACGCCTGGCTGGCCAAGGCCGACGCCCAGGACCTGAGGTCCTACGACGTAGCGGCCCATGCCGGCGCGCTGGCCGAACGCCCTGCCCCCCACCGCCGCGAGGTGCCCGCCCTGGCGGACATCGGCTTCGAGTCCACCAACCTGCGCGCGCTCGGGCTGCCCCTGGGAGCCGCCGGCGCCCGCCAGTGGTTCGACGACTTCCTGCACCGCATCGACGCCTACCGAGAAGCCCGCGACTTCCCGGCGGTGCGCGGCCCCAGCTACCTGAGCGTGCACCTGCGCTTTGGCACGGTGTCGATCCGTGAACTCGCGCGCACGGCCCATGGCCTCATGCAGGCCGGCAGCGCCGGGGCCACGACCTGGCTCAGTGAATTGATCTGGCGGGACTTCTATTTCCAGGTGCTGGCCAACTTCCCGCACGTCGTGGATGCACAGGGCGAGAGCCACAGCTTCCGGCCCGAGTACGACGGCATCGCCTGGGAGCAGGGCAAGCACGCCCGGGAACTCTTCGCCGCCTGGTGCGAGGGCCGTACCGGCTACCCGCTGGTGGATGCCGCGATGCTGCAACTCAATCAGAGCGGCTACATGCACAACCGCCTGCGCATGGTGACGGCCAGCTTCCTGACCAAGGACCTGGGCATCGACTGGCGCTGGGGCGAGAAGTACTTTGCCCTGCACCTGAACGACTTCGACCTGGCGGCCAACAACGGGGGCTGGCAGTGGGCGAGTTCCTCGGGCTGCGACGCGCAGCCGTATTTCCGTATCTTCAATCCCGTGAGCCAGAGCCGCAAGTTCGACCCCGAGGGCAAGTTCATCACGCGCTACCTGCCCCAGCTGGCCGGCCTGCCGGCAGCCGCCCTGCATGAACCCTGGACCGCCTCACCTGTGGAACTGTCGGCAGCGGGCGTGACGCTGGGCAAGGACTACCCGATGCCCGTCGTCCAGCACGATGAAGCGCGCGCGCGCACGCTGCAGCGCTACGCGGTGGTCAAGAAGACGGCGGGTTGAGCGCGGCGTGCGCGTAGCGCTTCACCAGTGCCAGCAGCTCATCTTCCGGATAGGGCTTGCCCAGGTAGTGGTTCACCCCCAGTGACTGCGCGTGCTCGCGGTGCTTCTGGGCGATACGCGAGGTGATCATGATCACCGGCAGGTCCGCCCAGCGCGCGTCAGCCCGGAGGTTGCGCACCAGGTCGAAACCGTCCATGCGCGGCATCTCGATATCCGACAGGACGACCGCTGGCGTCTCCCGGGCCAGCTGCTCCATCGCCTGCAGCCCATCGCCCGCCAAGGCCACGCGGTAGCCTTCCCGCTGCAGCATCCGCTGCGTCACCCGGCGTACGGTGCTGGAGTCGTCCACCACGAGCACCAGCGGGCCGGGGGGCGCCTGAGCAACCGGCGGCGACCGGCCCGGGGCCAGCTCGTCCCCCGCAGTCCGGTCCGCGTCCGGCTCAGGTGCCCGGCCGGTGCTGAAAGCACGCGCCTGCTCGCCGTGGAGCGCGGCCAGGGCCACCGGGTTGTAAATCAGAACCACGGCCCCTGAGGGCAGCACCGTGATACCCGCCAGGCCCGGCAAGCGTGCGAGTTGCGGCCCCAAGTGTTTGACCACCACCTCCTGGTGGCCCAGGACCTCGTCCACTTGCAAGGCCAGACGCTGAGCCGCACTGCGCAGGATCGCCACGGGCGCCGGCCGGCCCTGCGCGCCCGAGCTGCAGGGCGAGGACTGCAGCAGGGCGCCCGCCCAGTGGAAGGCCAGCGCCTCCCCGTTGTGGATGAAACGGCCGCTCTCGAGGGCCTGCTGGCACTCGGCAGCCGGCGCGTTGATGACCCCCTCGACCAGAGGGACCGGTACGCCGAACACGAGGGCGCCGCATCGCAGCATCAACACCTGGGTCACGGCGGTGGTCAGGGGCAGCACCAGTTCGAAGCAGGTGCCCTGGCCGTCTCGGGTGCGGGTCTCGATACGCCCGCCGAGGGCTTGCACCTCGGCACGCACCACGTCCATGCCGATGCCCCGTCCGGCCAGTTCGGACACAGCCTCTGCCGTCGAGAAGCCGGGCGTGAAGATCAGCCGCACCGCCTCGGCGGCATCGAGCGGCTGGTCATCGGCCAGGAGCCCGAGCGCCCGGGCCTTCTCCTGAATCCGGGCCAGGGGCAGGCCCGACCCGTCATCGTCGAAGCCGATGACCACGTCATTCCCCGCCTGCGTCAGGCGGATGACCACCTGCCCGGCGACGGGCTTGCCCGCCGCAGAGCGCCGCGACGGCTCCTCGATCCCGTGCGCCACCGCATTACGCAGCAGGTGCTCGAAGACGGGCGCCATGCGTTCCAGGATCCCGCGGTCGACCTCGATCGAGCCGCCCTGGATCTCGAGCAGGACCTGCTTGCCCGACTCCTGGGCTGCCAGACGGACCACGCGATGCAGCCGGTCGGCCAGCGACTCGAACTCCACCATGCGCGTCCGCAGCAGATCGCGCTGCAGCTCGCGGGTCTGCCGGGCTTGTGCCAGCAGGTGATCCTCCGTCGCATCGACTGCCTGCTGCAGGGTCCGCTGCACGGTCGCCACATCGCCCACGGACTCGGCCAGCATGCGCGTGAGCTCCTGGACCCGCGTGAAGCGATCGAACTCCAGCGGGTCGAACTCGGTGGCGGGGTCCCGCGTGCGGCGCGACTGCATCTGCAGCTCGGACTGCAGTTCGATGTCACGCAGCTGCGCGCGCAGGCGTTCGACGTTGACACTCAGCTCCTGCATCGCCCCCCGCATCAACCGCATTTCGGACTCCAGGCGGGCGCGGGAGATCATCACTTCACCGGTCTGGTTCATCAACCGGTCCAGGGTCTGCGTCCGGACACGCACCATGGACACACCGGTCCGGGAGGATGGCTGCGGCAGCGGGGGCGCGGCGGTGACCGCCGCAGGCATGCGGGACAGGGATCCTGGGGCGGCTGGAACCGCGGACGGCACCGGCGCTGGCGGGACTTGGGCATCCAAGGTCTGGAGCGAATCCGGGGCCGCGGGGTCTGCAGGCGCCAGCGGACCCGGGGGCGAAGACGGATTCGCGGGCGGATGCACAGGCACTGCGCTGGCGCCCGCACGCAAGGCATCGAACGCCGCCTGGAACGCGTCGCAACCTTGAATGACCGCCTCGATGTCGGCCTGGGAGACGTTGCCGGGGAAGCCTTCGACCCGTGACTCCAGTGCATGCGCCTGCGCGCCGAGCGCGAAGGCACCCGCCAGGCGCGCGCTGCCCTTGAGGGTATGCAAGGCACGCAAGACCTCTTCCCTCGCGCTGGAGTTTTCAGGTCGTGCATGCCAGTGGCGCAGGGTGCCGCCCAGCTGCGCCAGCAGCTCCTGGGCCTCCTCCTCGAAAAAGACAAACAACTCGGGGTCGACGCCAGACCCGGCAATGCCCTCGGTCGAGGATTCAGGAACCGGGCTCGCCCCCTCGGACTGTGTTCCTGCGCCGGGCGCCAAGGCCGTCGGTGCGGGCCCGCTGTGGCGCAGGGGCGGTGGCACGCGCTCGAGCACGTCCAGCGCGTCCAGCGCATGCGCCCACTGTGGCGGGGACTCGGGCAAAAAGCCGGCCGCGAATTGATGCAGCAGCCTGCGGATCTCTTCCGCAGCGTCGGTGTAGACCTGTGCGTGCCGGGGGCCACCCCCGTCCAGTGCCTGGGTGTGCTGGAACGAGGTCTCAAGCCGCCGGGCCAGGTTCGCCAGGGCTTCGAAGCCCATCATCGAGGAACTGCCACACAGGGAGTGCGCCAGCGTGACCAGCGAGTCGGGCAAGGGCTGACGCGGATCCAGCCCCCACTCGGACACTTCGACCTGAAGACGACGCGACCATTCATCCGCCTCGTTCAGGTACACGTTGAACAAGGCCTGGTCGACCCGCAGGGGCCCGATGACCTTGATGCGGTCATCGGGGAGCGGGTCGCTCAGAGGCGCTTGCAGCACCGGCGGCGCGTCGAGAACAGGTTCCTCGTGAACAGCCGCCGCCATTGCAGGCGCCTCCTGGACAGGCGCTTCTTCGACAGGCGCCTCTTCGACAGGCGCCTCCTGAACCGCTGCAACCTCAGTCTCGGGCAGGCTGGGGGCAACCTCCGCATCCCAGCCGCTGTCTGCCGCCGGGTCCGGCGCACGGTTCGACTCGGGTACCGGCTGCGGCGCGGCCATCCGGCCCATCACCGGGGTGAGTTCACCCTGGTGTTCATCGAACACGAAGAGCTTGCGCGCCAGCGCGGGCTGGTAGCTCAGCATGTCAACGAGGAAGCCCAAAGCCCCCAGGTTCGTGCCGAGCGATGAAAAATCAGAGGGCGTCGGCGGCGAGGCGGCCTGCATCAGCGCGGCGACGGTATCGCGCATGTGCGTCGCGGCCCGGGCGGCCTGGTCCAGGCCCAGTACCGAGAGCACGCCCCGCATCTGGCTCAGACGGCCCGGCACCGCCTGCAGGTGTTCGCGCTGCGCCGGCGCCCGGGAGTAGGCATCCAGGTCCTTTTCCAGCTCGGTGAGCGAGACACGCAACTCGTCGACCACACTGCCCATCGTCTGCCGGTGGCTCACGCGCCGATACAGCGCCTGGACCCAAGGCTCCAGGGGCGCGGGGGCATCGCCTCGCTGCACGCCACCGAGCCGGTCTGCCAGGCGCTGCATGCGATCGCCCAACTGGGGATCGGCCGGGTCGAAATCCTGGCAAGACGCCTCGAGAAACAGCAGGGCAGTAGCGACCTCCATCGACAGCTCCGGCCCGGGCGCCTGCCCCTGCTGCGCGGTGTCCTGGGCCACGGCGGCCAGCCCACTGGCCAGGGGCGCAAAGGGCGGGTGCAGCTGCGTGAGTGCCTCACGCAGCTGAGAGAACTGTTCGGCAGTACCGCGCGAACGGCTGGTATCGCCGCCCGCCAAGGCGGCCCAGCTCTCGCGGATCGCGACCAGCCGCTTGCGTACCTGCGACAGGAGCAAGGGGTCGAAGCGGCCGAACTGCTCCTGGTCGTAACGCACGGGGGTATGACGGCCCAGGTCCCAGGCCTGGCGGACGACCGTCAGCTGCGGGGCCGTCGCGGGATCCGCGGGCCGGGCCTGCGCGCAGAAAAAGGCGAGGTCCCGGCCCAGACGCTCGGACACCGCATCCTCGCCTTTGGCCAGGGCTGCGAACTGCACCAGCACGCGCGAGGCCGTGCGCTTGACGTACAGGTCCATGGGCAAGAGCGACAGCGCCAGGGCCTCGAAGAACCCGGCAGCCAAGGTCCACAGACTGCGTACGGGCGTCCCCGACTGCGGCGCGGTACCAGCCGCCAAGCCCGCGCAAAGCTGCGCCAATTCGTGGGCAGCCGCCAGATCGCCTGACTTGACGATGCGCAAGACTGCCTGGTCCAGGCGGGAGCGCAAGGCGGGGCCCTGCAGGTCCTCGGGCGGCGGGATGGGACCCGCAGGCGCATCCACCGGCTGCCAGGCCCAGGAGAAAGGCCACAGGTCCGCAGGATGGATGCGTTCAGCGCCGGCCAGCTCCATCACTGCCCGGTAAGGGGGAAACAGGGCCACCGCCGAGAGTGACTTGCCCTGCAGCAAACCCTCCAGAAATTCCGCCACGGCAAAGCCCGCACGCTCGACCTGCACGGCACTCGACGCCTCGCATCGGGCAGGCTCATCGATGAAAACCTGGAGGGCGGCTTCCATGGCGGAGACGACGCGGGCGGGCGCTGGCAGACCGACCATGGCCAGAGCCCCCGCGGCCTGATGCAACTGGGCGCGGGCCATGGTCAGCGCCGCGGCCCGCGCCGGCTCCTGCCCGCGCGCTGACGCCAGCGGGTCGCGACGCTGACGCCGCAGCGTCGCGATCACCGACTCCAGGGACTTGCGAAACTCCTCCATGACCCACGCCAGCGGGCCGAGGTCCGCTGGCACACCCTCGGCAGGAGCCGCCGCGCCGGAGGGCAGCGGGGCGTCGAAGTCATTCGCAGGCATGAAAAAGGGAATCGACAGGCTCAGTTGATTTTGAACCGTTCCACGGATTGTCGGAGCTCATCAGCCATCCGCGACAGTTCTCTGACCTGCTGTGCAGTCGAACGGGTCCCCTCCCCGGTCTGCTCGGTCACCGTGAAGATGTGCTGGATATGGCCCGCCACCCCGTTGGCCGCCTCGGCCTCACGCGCCGCGGCGTTCGAGATCTGCTCGATCAGCTCCGCCAGGCGGCGCGAGACCTGGTCGATCTGCGTGAGGGCCGCCCCGGCGGAGTCCGACAGCCGTGCACCAGCGACAACACCCTCGGTGGAGCGCTCCATGGCCGCCACGGCGTCCTGGGTATCGGTCTGGATGGTCTTGACCAGCGCGGCGATCTGGCGCGTGGCGTCCGCCGAGCGCTCCGCCAGCCGCTGCACCTCCTCGGCCACGACCGAGAACCCCCGCCCCGCCTCCCCTGCGGCAGCCGCCTGGATGGCAGCGTTGAGGGCCAGCACATTGGTCTGCTCCGTGATGTCGGAGATGAGTTCGGTGATTTCGCCGATCTCCTGCGACGACTCGCCCAGCCGCTTGATGCGCTTGGAGGTTTCTTGGATGTGGTCACGGATCGCGTTCATGCCGCCCATGGCATTGCGCACGGCCAGCAGACCGGATTCGGCGGCCTGCAAGGACTGGCGGGCGACCTGGGCAGACTCCTGGGCCTGCCCCGCCACCCCGTTGATGCGGCTGGCCATGTCCAGCATGGACTGACCGGTTTCGTGGATCTTGCGTAGCTGCTCGGTCGAGGCCGTCAACAGGCGCGCGGAGGTGTCGTCGACCCGGGCGGTGGTCTGGGTCACCCGCTGGGCGGTCTGGTGCACATGCCCGACCAGCTGGCGCAACTCCTCCACGGTGTAATTGACCGAGTCGGCGATCGCGCCAGTGATGTCCTCGGTCACGGTTGCCTCCTGGGTGAGATCGCCCTCGGCCACGCTTTGCAGCTCATTCATGAGCCGCAGGATCGCCGCCTGGTTGGCGTCGTTCACGCGCTTGGCTTCCTGCTCCTGCCGCTGCGCCTCTCGCTGTTGCTGCTCGGCGATGGTCTGACGACGGCGGCTCTCTCTGAGCTGCACGTACGCCAGGCCGATGGCGCACAGGATCGCGACGACCGCAGACAGTACCAGGGCCAACCATGCCACCCACCCCCATCCGGTCTGGCCCGACAAGCGGTTTTGCAGGTCTTGCAGGATGCGGCGCAGCGGCTCGCTGTCGGCGATGATGGCCGCCTGCGCCTCCCGTGACGCCACCAGGCCCGGCAGGTTGCCCAGGATCGCCCCTGCCTGGGAGCGCGTGGCTTCGTACAGGGTCAGCAAGGCCTGCAGGCGATCGCGCGTCTGCGCATCGCGTGTGGCGCCGAGCCGCAACTCGGGGCTGCCGTCCAGCAAGCCCTGACCGACCTGGCGGAAGGTGTTGAGATCTTTGCCGAGCATGAAGACCGCCTCGGGATTCACGCCCTCCAGGGTCAGGAATTCATTCGCGGACTTGCCGATGCGCTGGGTCAGCATGACCAGCTGGCCCGCTGCGGACACCTCCGCCGGTGCCGCCCCCTGCTGCAACTTGAGCGCGGCGACAGACTCCGCCATTTCCAGCAGGTCCGACGATTGCCGGTTGATGGTCCGCAAGGCCTGGCCCACCTGGGTGAGGATTTTTTCGTGACGCAGGATGACGCCTGCGTGCTGCTCGGCGCGTAGCGCCAGGGGCAGGCCGCGCGCAAGCTCGGATTGGCCCAGGGTGCTGACCGGGACCAGGTGCAGGGCGGCATCGCCCGAGGTGAGACCGCGCACATGACGCGCCAGCAGGTCGGCGCTCTCCTTGACGTCGAGGAAGGCCTGGGGGTGGCCGACCAGGGCCTGGGACACCGACTTGGCCAGGCGCTGGGATTGCATCAGCGCCTGGCCCGTACCGGCCACCTGCTGCGCCACCTGGCTGGCCTGCCGCAAGGAGAACACAGCGACCAGCCCCAGCACCGCCAGGGCCAGGGCGAGCGCCACAGACAAGCCGCGCAGCTGCCCCTCGACCGAATGCGCGTCCAGCCAGGTGGCCAGGCGCAAGCGCCCGCCCGCAGCGCTGCGAGGCTCCGCCGCTGCGGGACGCCGGCTCACTCCGGGTAATTTCTGGGCAAGCAAGGTCTTGAGGGAAGCAACCAGGGACATGACAGAACCTTCGTGTGGGGCCAGGAATGGGGACGAGGGACTGGCGGGCAGATCTCAGCGGCCAATCCGCAGGAAATCCGGCTCCTGGGACAAGGCCAGCAGGTCCAGGGCTTGCCAGCGGATCCCGGAGGGGTCGAGGTAGGTGCCGCCCCACCAGGCGGGCGCGGCATCATCCGCTGCCTGCGGCGGTGCAAACGCTTCGGCGCTGCGCAGGCCCGCCAGCCGGTCGACCTGCAAGGCACATTGGACCTCCAGGCAGGTATTGAGCGTGACCCACTGCGCCTGCGGGCGAGGCCCCAGCGGCACGACCCGGCCGTCCCGGTTGCGGTCGACCAGACCCGCCAGGTCAGCCACCGCATAGAGGGTGCCACGCAAGCTGGCCACACCCAGGAACCAGGACTGCGTGTAGGGCACGGGATGCGGGAGGGCTGCGGGAAAGATCTCGCCGGCCTGGGCCAGGGGCAGCAGATAGTGCGCCCCGCCCGCCTCGACCGCCAGCCAGGCCGCCTTGACCGCTTCATCCGAGGCGGCCTGCAATCGATCGGCCAGGCGGCGCTGGAAATTCCGTAACGGCTCTCGAAGGGGCAGGCCTCCCCCGTCTTGCCCGCGCGGTGCAGCCCCTGGAGCGGCGAGGCCGATCATCTCGCTCAACCCAGCGCCTTGATCTTGGCCAGCAGCAATTGCGCATCGACCGGCTTGGTGAGGTAGTCACAGGCGCCCTGGCGCATGCCCCAGACGCGGTCGGTTTCCTGGTTCTTGCTGCTGCAGATGAAGATCGGCAAACCCGCGTACTGCGGGTCGCGGGTGATGGTGCGTGTGATCTGGAACCCGTTCTGCCCGGGCATGACCACGTCCATGAGCACGAGGTCGGGGCGCTCCTGCGCCAGCTGGCGGAAGGCATCTTCCGCGCTCTCGGCGGTGCGTACCGAGTAGCCGTTCTTTTGCAGCAGATCGCGCAGGAACATGAGTTCGGCCTTGGAATCGTCGACGATCAGGACTTTGGAGACGGGCATATCAGACGCTTCCTTGCGTGACGGAACCAAGCTGCTGCACGGTCTGCAGCAGCTGGTCCTTGGTGAAGGGCTTGGTGAGGTAGTCCTGCGAACCGACCATGCGGCCGCGGGCCTTGTCAAAGACACCGTCCTTGGAGGACAGCATGACGATGGGAACGTCGCAGAAACGCGCGTTGCGCTTGATGATGGCGCAGGTCTGGTAGCCATCCAGACGCGGCATCAGGATGTCGCAGAAGATCAGGTGGGGCTGGTAATCGTGGACCTTGGCCAGGGCGTCGAAGCCATCTTCGGCCAGCAAGACCTCATGGCCACCCTGCTTGAGGAAAATTTCCGCGCTGCGGCGGATGGTGTTGCTGTCATCAATGACCAACACCCGGAGAGGCTGCCCCCCCACGCTCCCATTCGTGCTCACTCGACGCCGCTCCCTTGAAGCCCGTCCTGGTCATCGGACGGGCCCGGTCGCGCGTGGCACTGCTTTTTGAATCCGACGCGACCTGATTAGATCTGGACCATTTCGAAATCTTCTTTGCGGGCTCCGCACTCGGGGCAGGTCCAGTTCATGGGAACATCCTCCCAGCGAGTGCCGGGCGGAATGTTGGCCGCAGGATCCGGGTCCGGGTGGCCGGCGGATTCATCGTAAATCCAGCCGCAAATCAGACACATCCAGGTTTTTGCTTCAGTCACAGCTTAGGGGTGCTTCCAATAGAATGCAACGATTGTATCGACACCGTCAGCCAGATGAACGCCAAACGGGCGCATCCGTAAGCTTGCCCAACGATGACAGCGCCCACGCCCCCCGCAGCGCCTGACGCCGCGACTGATGAGAACGATGTTGACGCCGGCCCGCCTTGCGTGCTGGTGTTCAATGCCTGCGACCCGAGCGGGGCGGGCGGCCTGGCGGCGGACATCACGGCCATGGCCTCGGTCGGCGCGCATGCCTTGCCAGTGACGACGGGTGCCTACGCGCGGGACACGGCAGAGATCTTCAACCACTTCGGCCTGGATGAAGACGCGGTGACCGAGCAGGCCCGCGCCATCCTGGAGGACGTGGCGGTGCAGGTGATCAAGGTCGGCTTCGTCGGCTCGCCCGAGACCGTGAGCGCGATCGCCGAGATCGCCGCCGACTATGCCGACGTGCCCCTCATCGCCTACATGCCTGACCTGTCCTGGTGGGACGAAACCGAGATCGACGCCTACCTGGACGCCTTCCGCGAGCTGATGCTGCCGCAGACCACGGTCCTGGTGGGCAACCACAGCACCCTGTGGCGCTGGCTGCTGCCGGACTGGACTGGGGCGCGCAGCCCCGGCGCGCGCGACCTGGCCAAGGCTGCCGCCGACGCGGGCGTGCCCTACACCCTGGTGACCGGCCTGCCCCTGCCCGACCAGTTCATCGACAACGTGCTGGCCACGCCGCAAGCCGTCCTCACCAGCCAGCGCTTCGAGCGCTTCGAGGCCGTCTTCACCGGCGCGGGCGAGACGCTGTCTGCCGCCCTGGCGGCTTTGCTGGCCAATGGCACCGACCTCACCGCCGCCACTGCCGAGGCGCTGGGCTACCTGGACGAGGCGCTGGACGCGGGCTTTCGCCCCGGCATGGGCCATGTCGTCCCCGACCGCCTCTTCTGGGCCCAGCCCGAAGCCGGTGAACCCGAACCCTTAACCGAAGAAGAAGCCCAGGCCCTGCAGGTCCTGGACATGCCTGCCCATGACACCAAGCACTGACCGCAACCAGATCCTGTTCGACCGCGCCAAGGCGCTCATTCCCGGCGGCGTGAATTCGCCGGTACGTGCCTTCCGCGCCGTAGGCGGCACCCCCCGCTTCGTTCAGCGCGCGAAGGGCGCCTACTTCTGGGATGCCAACGGCAAGCAGTACATCGACTACATCGGCTCCTGGGGTCCCATGATCCTGGGCCACGGCCACCCGGCGGTGCTCGAGGCGGTGCAGAAGGCCGCCCTGGAGGGCTTTTCCTTCGGCGCGCCGACCGAGCGCGAGGTGGAACTGGCCCAGGCCATCATCGATGCCGTACCATCACTTGAAATGGTGCGCCTGGTGAGCTCGGGCACCGAGGCCGCCATGAGCGCCTTGCGCCTGGCGCGCGGCGCCACCGGGCGCAAGTTGATCATCAAGTTCGAAGGTTGCTACCACGGCCACGCCGACGCGCTGCTGGTGAAGGCGGGCTCGGGCCTGGCCACCTTCGGCAACCCCACGAGTGCGGGCGTGCCCGCCGAAGTGGCGCAGCACACGGTGGTCCTGGAATACAACAACCTCGCGCAGCTGGAAGAAGCCTTCAGCCTGCATGGCAAGGACATCGCCTGCCTGATGATCGAGGCGATCGCGGGCAACATGAACTTTGTCCGCGCCAGCGTGCCGTTCATGAAGCGGTGCCGCGAGCTGTGCACGCAGCATGGCGCGCTGCTGGTGTTCGACGAGGTGATGTCCGGCTTTCGCGTCGCCCTGGGCGGCGCGCAGAGCGTCTATGCCAGGCAGATCCCCGGATTCAAGCCGGACATCACGGTCATGGGCAAGGTGATCGGCGGCGGCATGCCGCTGGCGGCCTTTGGTGGCCCGCGCGCGATCATGGAGCACCTGGCGCCGCTGGGCCCGGTCTACCAGGCAGGCACGCTCTCGGGCAACCCGGTGGCCACCGCCTGCGGCCTGGCCACGCTGGCCGAGATCAGCAAGCCAGGGTTCTTCGACGCGCTCTCGGCCCGCACCCGCTCACTGGTGGAGGGCCTGTCGGCGGCGGCAAAGGCTGAAGGCATCCCCTTCAGCGCGGACTGCGAGGGCGGCATGTTCGGCTTCTTCCTTCTGCCCGAACTGCCGCAGAACTACCAGACGGTGATGACCAGCGATTCACCGAAGTTCAACACGCTGTTCCACGGACTGCTCGATCGCGGCGTGTACATCGCGCCAGCGCTGTATGAGGCAGGGTTCGTGAGCGCGGCGCACAGTTCACAGGATATCGAGGCGACGGTGGCTGCGGCGCGCGAGGCATTCCGGCAGATCGCCCGATCCTGAGGCGGCAACGCGACGCCCTGATGTTCGCACTCCAGGGCTTCGCGCTTCTTCTTTTCCTGCAGACGCTGGGCGAGCTGGTGTCTCGCGGTCTGGGGCTCCCGGTGCCCGGTCCGGTCGTCGGCATGCTGTTGCTGCTGTTCGTCCTGGGCTGGCGCGTGGTGCGCGACCCCATCGCAGCCTGCGCCCCCTTCCTGCTGTCGCACCTGTCCCTGTTATTCATCCCCGTGGCGGTTGGCATCACCAGCTACCTGCCCCTGCTGGGAACCTACTGGTGGCGGCTGCTGATCGTGATCGTGGTGTCGACTTGGGTCGGGCTGGCGGTCACGGTGCTGGCCCTGCGAGGGTTCGCCCCCACATCAACCGCACCGGCGACAACGAAGGGGCCAGAGAGCGGCCATGGCTGATTTCGTCGAACTGTGGGTGTATCTCTCCGCCACCCCGCTGTTCGGGCTGACGGCAACGCTGGGGGTGTACGTGCTGGCACTGGCGCTCTACACGAGGCTGGATCAGGCGCCCTGGGCGAACCCGGTGATGTGGTCGGTGGCGGTGATCAGCGCCGGGCTGATGGTGGCGGGCGTCAGTTACCCCGTGTATTTCGCGGGCGCGCAGTTCGTGCACTTCTTGCTCGGACCCGCCGTGGTGGCCCTGGCCTGGCCACTGTGGCAAAGGAGAGAGGTGGTACGCCGCCGGTGGCTGCGCCTGCTGGCCGCTTCGGTGCTCGGCGCAACGGCGGCGATTGCGTCATCGCTGGTCATCGGGTGGGCGCTGGGGCTGCCCGCCGACATCCTGCTGTCGCTCGTGACCAAGTCTGTCACCGCCCCCGTGGCCATGGGCATCGCCGAACAGATCGGAGGCGTGCCTGCCCTGGCAGCGGTGTTCGCGGTGCTGACAGGGCTGGCTGGAGCAATCAGCGCAAAGTACCTGTATGCGATCTTGCGCGTTCCCACCGACGCCGAGGGCTGGCTGGCTCGAGGTTACGCACTCGGAACCGTCTCCCATGGCATCGGCGCCGCACGCGCCCTGCAAGTCGACGAGGAGGCGGGCGCCTACGCCGGCCTGGCGCTGGGTCTGCAAGTGGTGCTACAGGCGGTGGGGGTCCCCCTGGTATTCCGGCTGCTGGCCTGAACGCGTCACGCGCGAGGGCTGCCTCGCCGCAATCGCCTGTCAGTGTCGGAAATGCCGCACACCAGAGAACACCATCACCACACCACGCTCATTCGCGGCGTCGATGACTTCCTGATCGCGCATGGAGCCGCCCGGTTGGATCACGCAGCTGGCCCCGGCATCCACCACGACGTCCAAACCATCACGGAATGGGAAGAAGGCATCGCTGGCCACGGCGGTGTCCTTCAACGACAGGCTGGCGTGCTGCGCCTTGATGCTGGCAATGCGCGCCGAATCCAGGCGCGACATCTGACCTGCACCCACACCCATGGTCATGCCGTCCTTGCAGAAGACGATGGCGTTGGACTTCACGTACTTGGCCACCTTCCAGGCAAAGAGCAGGTCCTGAAGCTGCTGCGGGGTGGGCTGCTTTTTCGTGACGACCTTGAGGTCGGCTAGCGGCAGCTCGTGGTTGTCCGCCGTCTGCACCAGCAGGCCCGAGCCCACGCGCTTGATGTCCATCGCGTTCTGGCCCTTGTCCCAGGGCGTGGCGCCGCCCTTGGGCAGTGCGATCTTCATCAGGCGCACATTGGCCTTGGCCTTGAAGACCTCCAGCGCCTCGGGCGTGAAGTCGGTGGCGATCAGCACCTCGACGAACTGCTTGCTCACGGCCTGGGCCGCTGCGCCGTCCAGCGGACGGTTGAAGGCGATGATGCCGCCGAAGGCGGACGTGGGATCGGTCTTGAAGGCCTTGTCGTAGGCCTCGAAGGCATTCGCGCCCACTGCGACGCCGCAGGGGTTGGCATGCTTGACGATGACGCAGGCGGGCGTGTCGAAGCTCTTGACGCACTCCCAGGCCGCATCGGCGTCAGCGATGTTGTTGTAAGAAAGCTCCTTACCTTGCAGCTGCACGCCGGTGACCAGCGAGCCGGGCGCAGGCTGCAGGTCCCGGTAGTAGGCGGCCTGCTGGTGCGGGTTCTCGCCATAACGCAGGTCCTGCAGCTTGACGAAGCGGCCATTGGACTGGGCGGGAAAGAGCGCGCGGCTGCCATCGTCCTGCAGGCTGGAGAGGTAATCGCTGATCGCGGCGTCGTAGTTGGAGATGCGGTTGAAGGCAGCGACTGACAGCGCGAAACGGGTCTTGTCGGACAGCTTGCCGGCGGACTTCAGTTCGGCCAGCACCGGGGCGTATTGGGAGGCGTCGGTGAGGACCGCCACATCCTTCCAGTTCTTGGCGGCACTGCGCACCATGGCAGGGCCGCCGATGTCGATGTTCTCGATCGCGTCCTCCAGCGTGCAACCCGGCTTGGCGACGGTGGCCTCGAAGGGATAGAGATTCACCACCAGCAGGTCGATGGTGTCGATGCCGTGGGCCTTGAGGGCCGCCATGTGCTCGGGCATGTCACGGCGTGCCAGCAGCCCGCCGTGCACCTTGGGATGCAGGGTCTTGACCCGGCCATCGAGCATCTCGGGAAAGCCGGTGACCTGGGCCACCTCGGTGACGGGCAGGCCCTCGGCCTCGAGCAGCTTGGCGGTGCCGCCGGTGGAAATCAGGCCGACGCCCAGAGCATGCAGGGCCCGCGCGAGGTCGACGATGCCGGTCTTGTCCGAGACGGAAATGAGTGCGTTCATGGTGTGTCTTATTTCAGGAGCCGGTGCTCCATGAGCTTCTTGCGCAGGGTGTTGCGGTTCAGGCCCAGCCACTCGGCGGCGCGGGACTGGTTGTGTTCCGCCTTGGCCATGACCACTTCCAGCAGCGGCTTTTCCACGGCCTTCACCAGCATGTCGTACATGCCATCGGGCTCGGTGCCGCGCAGGTCGCGGAAGTAGCCTTCAATGCTGCTGCGCACGCATTCTTCGATGTGTTTCTTGCTCACGCGCCCTCCGCGCTGATGCGATCCGAAGGATCGTGTTGTTCGGTGTCAGCGGCCAGCGAGGGCGCCCGTACGGGCAGCCGGTCACTGGAGACCGCAAGTTCGTCAAAGTAGTCCGCCACCGCCTGCCACTGGGACTGGCAATCCTCCAGGGCGTTCATGCGTTCGCGAAAGGCCTCGCCGCCCGGCAGATGCCGCACATACCAGCCAATGTGCTTGCGCGCGCTGCGCACACCGGTGAATTCACCATACAGGGCGTAGTGGTCCTGCAGGTGATCGAGCAACAGGCGACGTACCTCGGCAACCAGCGGCGGGGCCAGGTGGGTGCCCGTTGCCAGGAAATGCGCGATCTCCCTGAAGATCCAGGGGCGCCCCTGCGCGGCGCGGCCGATCATGACCGCATCAGCCCCCGTGTACGCCAGCACGTCGCGGGCTTTCTCAGGGGAGTCGATGTCGCCGTTGGCGACCACCGGCACGCGCACGGCGGCCTTGACCGCGGCGATGGTGTCGTATTCCGCGTGCCCGGTGTAGCCCTGTTCACGGGTACGGCCATGGACCGTGAGCATCTGGATGCCCGCCTCCTCGAAGGCGCGCGCCAGGGTAACGGCGTTGCGGTGCGCCTGGCACCAGCCGGTGCGCATCTTGAGGGTGACCGGCACGCCCTGAGGGGCGCAGGCCTGGACCACCGCACGGGCGATGGACACGGCCAGGGCCTCGTCCTGCATCAGTGCCGAGCCCGCCCACTTGTTGCACACTTTCTTGGCGGGGCAGCCCATGTTGATGTCGATGATCTGCGCGCCGCGCGCCACGTTGTAGTTGGCGGCCTCGGCCATCATGGCCGCGTCGGTACCCGCGATCTGCACCGCGATCGGACCGGGCTCACCCGTGTGATCTGCGCGCCGTGAGGTTTTCAAGGTGTGCCACAGCTCGCGACGCGAGGTGACCATCTCGCTGACCGCATAACCCGCACCCAGGCGCCGGCAAAGCTGGCGGAACGGCCGGTCGGTGACGCCCGCCATCGGCGCCGCGAACAGGTTGTTCGCCAGGATATGCGGGCCGATCTTCATGGTGCGGGCGAGGTGGGGCTTGCTGAAAAATGAGGCACGATTGTAGTGGCTTGCCAATCCCTGCCCGCACGGGTATTTCCGGGGGCTGCCTATACTCGATCCGAATGGATGCCTGGCTCCAATCTCTGCTCTCGGTGCTAGCCCTGCCCGAATACGGCCTGGGCACGCTGTTCGTCATTTCCTTTCTCTCGGCGACGCTGCTTCCGATGGGGTCGGAGCCGGCGCTGTTCGGGCTGGTCAAGCTCAATCCGGACCTGCTGTGGCCCGCCATCGCGGTGGCCACCGTGGGCAATACCCTGGGGGGCATGCTCGACTGGTGGCTCGGTTACGGTACCCACAAGGCGGTGCACAAATGGAAGAACTCCTTCGTCCATGTGCGTGCGCTGCATTGGCTGGAGCGCCTGGGACCCAAGGCGTGCCTCTTGTCCTGGCTGCCCCTGGTGGGCGACCCGCTGTGCGCCGTGGCGGGGTGGCTGCGGCTGCCGTTCTGGCCCTGCGCGATGTACATGCTGCTTGGCAAGCTCGCGCGCTATGTGGTGATGACGCTGGGGCTGCTGTACGTGTTCCCCGGCGCAATTCCCGGCGTGGGTTCCTGAACTGCCCGGGAAATTCCGGCGTCGCTCAGACGTTGAACAGGAAATTCATCACGTCGCCGTCCTTGACGACGTATTCCTTGCCTTCGCTGCGCATCTTGCCGGCATCCTTGGCGCCTTGCTCGCCCTTGAACTGGATGTAATCGTCAAACGCGATGGTCTGGGCGCGAATGAAGCCGCGCTCGAAATCACCGTGGATCACACCGGCCGCCTGCGGCGCGGTATCACCGATGCGGATCGTCCAGGCACGCACCTCCTTCACGCCCGCGGTGAAATAGGTCTGCAGCCCCAGCAAGGTGAAGGCCGCTCGAATGAGGCGATTGAGCCCCGGCTCGGTCTGCCCCATCTCTTCCAGGAAGATCGCGCGGTCTTCGTCGCTCATGTCGGCCATGTCGGCTTCCATCTTGGCGCAAATGGCCACCACCGGCGCGTTCTGGGAGGCGGCGAAAGCCTCCAGGCGCTGCAGGAAGGGGTTGTTGTCGAAGCCATCGTCGCTCACATTGCCCACGAACATCGCCCGCTTGGCGGTGATCAGGCACAGGGGCTTGAGCAGGGCCTGTTCGTCAGAGGACAAGTCGAGGGTGCGCACCGGCTTGCCCTGGTCCAGGACGGCCTGGACTTTGGTCAGGAGTGCGATCAGCTTGGCGGCCTCCTTGTCGCCGCTGCGCGCGAGCTTGGAGGCACGGTGCTGCGCCTTTTCGACGGTGCCCAGGTCGGCCAGGCACAACTCGGTCTGGATCACTTCAATGTCAGCGATCGGATCGACCTTGCCCGCCACGTGGATCACGTTCGGATCCTCGAAGCAGCGCACCACGTTGACGATGGCATCGGTCTCTCGAATATGGGCCAGGAACTGGTTGCCCAGACCTTCGCCCTTGCTCGCACCCGCCACCAGTCCGGCGATGTCGACGAATTCGACGATGGCGGGCACCACGCGCTCGGGCTTGACGATCTCGGACAGCTGCGTGAGACGCGGGTCCGGCACTTCGACCACACCGGTGTTCGGCTCGATCGTGCAGAAGGGGTAATTCTCGGCGGCGATGCCGGCCTTGGTCAGGGCGTTGAAGAGGGTCGACTTGCCGACGTTGGGCAGGCCGACGATGCCGCATTTCAAACTCATGGGATTTCCTTTGGAATCAAGACCGACCGCGTGGGGCTGGACCGTCTTGTCTTCGCATAGCGCTTGGGGATTGCATCCGATTGTACTAATCACGCGGCACCAGGCCGCGGGCGCGAGGGGAAGAGGCCCCGCAGTTCCACCGATGGCACCCCCGCGAGAACTGGCGCTCGATTCGATTGCACGCCCTTGCGCGCTCATTTCCAGAGCCGGCCCCATGAAACGACACTTCATCCCCCTGCTTCTCGCTGTCTTTTGCTTGGCGTCTGAAGCCCAGAGCGGGATGCGGGAAGTTCCCCTTGGGCGTGGCGATGCGGTCATGCCGGTCGAGCGCGGCGCAGACCCCGAAGGTGACCCCTGCGAAGCCCGCCACTGGCACGGCTTCATTCGCCATGAGCCAGAAGCGGTCAAGATGATCACTGACTGGATCAGAACCCTCAGTCCTGACGCGGCAGTCAGCAGGGGACGGGAGCCATCGACTCAGCGAGCCCGCCGGCTCAGCGCACCCGCACCGCCACCGCCTGGTCGATCGTCCCGAACACGTCCCGCCCCTGCGCGTCGAGCGCGCGGATCGTGACCCGGTCACCGTCTTTCAGATAGGGCTGTAATTCGTCGTCCGGACGGCCCGCCAGCATCGCCCGCACACGGGCCTCGGTGATGCACGCATTACCAGCGCCTTCGGCGGCATTGCTGATGGTGCCCGCGCCGACGATGGTGCCCGCACCGAGCGCGCGCGTGCGCGTGAGGTGGGCAATGATCTGACCGAAGTGGAACACCGTTTCCTCGGCCGAACGCGGCGACCCGAACCACTCGCCGTTGATCGACACGTCCACCCGCAAGTCGACCAGGCCCCGCTTCCAGGCAGAACCCAGGGCGCGAGGCGTCACTGCAATCGGAGCGAAACTGGAGGCGGGCTTGCTCTGGTAGAAGCCGAACCCGCGGGACAGTTCCTCGGGGATCAGCCCCCGCAGCGACACGTCATTGAGCAGGACCACCAGGGCGATAAAGTCCAACGCCTTGTCGGCGGGAGTGCCCATGGGGACGTCGGTGGTGATGACGGCAATCTCTGCCTCCAGGTCGATGCCATGGGCCTCGTCCACCGCCTCGATCGGATCGGTGGGGCCCATCATCACGTCAGAGCCCCCCTGGTAGACCAAGGGTTCGATGTCATAGCGCGCTGGAATGGGCTCCTTTCGCCATTGGTACATCAGGCGCGCATGGTTTCGGTACACCGACGCATCCACCCACTGAAAGGCGCGAGGCAGGGGGGCCATGCATTGCACGGGTTCCATCGCCTGCACGCCGGACCAGCTCGCGGCCTCGCACTGGGTCTGGAATTGCTCCACGCGCGGTGCCAGCGCCTGCCAATCATCCAGCAGTGCCTGCAGGGTGGGCGCAATGGAAGCCAGGCTCACCCAGCCCGCGCCATCCGGCTTCACGAGCATCAATTCACCGTCGCGGCGGCCGTTGCGCCGGGTCGCGACGCGGAAGGAAGGTGCGTTCATGAGGGTCCGGCGAGGCTAGGCCAAATGGCGCGCAGGCGGCGGCAGCAGCACCAGAGACACCAGACCCGCCACGCCGAGCGCCAGCATCAGCGCCGCAAGGTTGACTGCGTCCTGGTGCGAGACCAGTCCCACCGCATACCCACCCAGCGCGCCCACCATCTGCTGCATCAAACCGGCCACTGCCGCTGCGGAGCCCGCCAGCACCGGAATCACCCCCACGGCACCCGCCAGGGTGGAGGGCATCAGCAGGCCGTGACCTGCCCCCATGAGGGTCAGGGGCAGCACCAGCGCCAGCGGCGAATTCACGCCCGCCAGGGCCAGGACCAGCGTCAGGCCCAGGCCGGTGAGCGTGATGCCGTGTCCCAGGGCCATCAGCCCTCGGTCACCCAGCCGGCGCACCAGGCGAGCCGCCATCAGATTGCCCAGGATGTAGGGCAGGGGCGCGGTCATGATGTACCAGCCCAGATGCTGCGGCTTCACGCCATAGCTTCCCAGCACGATGGGCGCGCCCGCCATGAAGGTGTACAGGGTGGCCGTGGTCGTCGCCAGTCCCACCACATACAGCAGGAACACGCGCTGGCGCAAAAGCTGTCCATAGCCGGAGACCAGCTGCCCCAGCCAGTGCTCGCCGCCGCGTGGCGCAGGCGCCGAGGCGGGAACCCCGCGCCAGGCCGACACCAGCAGCATCACCCCCAGCACGAAGACCAGCACGAAATTCGAATGCCAGCCCAGGTGCACATGCATCTGGCCTCCCACCAGGGTGGCCAATGGCGGGCACAGGCCCAGGGTCATGCCGACGAAGGCCATCATCCGGGTACGGTCTGCACCGCCGAACAGGTCCTGGATCAGGGCTCGGCTCACCACCATGCCCGCCGCTGTCCCCGCCCCCTGCAGCACGCGCGCGGCGATCAGCCAATGCACGTCAGGCGCAACGATCCCCAGCGCGGAGCCCGCGAGCGCCATCACCAAGCCGCCCAGGAGCACCGGCTTGCGACCCAGGCGGTCCGACAGCGGCCCGTGGATCAACTGGAAGCCGCCGTAGGCGAACACATAGCCGCTGAACGTGAGCTGTACCTGGGCCTGCGTGGCGCCCAGGAGTGCCGACCACTCCTGCATCGAGGGGATGCACAGGGTCATGGCAAAGAGACCGAAGGCGAGCTGGCCCAGGAGGTTGGCAATCAGGCCGGCCCGGGAGGCGGGCGGTGATGCAGCGACAGATGGATTCATGACTCCCGGGGTGGTCTTCAAGCAAGGCCGGGGCACGCGCCACCAGCGGCCCGGCAGGTCACCGGACCACCTGATTGTGGCGTATGCGGAAACGGAGCTTCAGGGCGCCAGGGCCCCGCGGTCGCTACGGATCTCGCGGGCATCCGCCCAACATGCGTGCGTGCCGCTGCTGATTCGGTGCGGCAGCAGGATGCGCGCGACCGGTCCTGCATCGATCTGGCGCGCATCGAGCACCAGGCATTCGGAGCGGTCGGCCCGCATGTCGGTGATGAAGGTCACCACATAGCCGTCGTCCTCGGACTGCGCGTCGTGACAGGGGGCCATGGGCGATTCACTGCCGAATCGGCCCTCTCCGAACAGGTAGGTCTGGGTCTGGCCCGTCACCCGGTCGTAGCGCAGGATGCCATCGAACAGGAAGGAGCCGGGGTGCGCGATCATGTTGTACGTGTAGCGGTGCGGCCGACCCCAGTAGCTCGCATTGATCATGCCGAACTCCAGGGGGCGTTCGTCCAGTCGGCGCTCGCTCGTACGGCCGGTGCGCAGGTCAAAGCGCCACTCGTACAGCGTGGGGCCGTAACGCTCCGGGCCCAGGGTGTTGCCGGTGTTGTCGTAGCCGGCCTTGGGCATGGGCGTCTTCTGGTGGTAGCCATGCAGGACGACTTCGTCCCCCTCCTCCCAGGCATTGAGCCAGTGCAGGACATAGGTGGGGCCGGCCTCGAACCAGCGGATGCCCGTTTGCGGCGCGTGCCGGCGCGGCACGAGCGCGAATCGCGAAGGCCGATCCTCGAAATAGGACAGCTTGTGCTTGCCCTGCGCCAGCAAGGCCTCGTCCCAGTGCAGGGGGAAGTCATTCAGGATGGCGAAGTGTTCCGTGAACATCATGTCGTGCGGCAGCCGGGGCCCGGGCAGCGGCACGGGCACGTAGTGCACCAGCTGGTTGTGGCAGTCCACCTCGCCGTAGTGCATGTAGGGCGCCTGCTTGGAATAGTTGAAGAACAGCAGGTCGCCGGTACGCGGGCACACCTTGGGATGGGCCGAGATACCGCCATCAGGCAGCACCTGGGCGCCCCAGGTGTCCACCCCCTTGAATTCGAGCGTGCGCGCATCCAGCCGGTAAGGCTCGCCGCATTGGTAGAAGGTGGTGAGGGCCTGACCCGCATGGACGATGACATCGGTCGCCGAGCTGTCACGCAGGCCGCCGCGCGCGCCCCAGCCCGGACGCTCGGACAGGGACGGCTTGTCGATCAGTCCCGCATAGAGCGCACGGCCTGCGGCCTGTTCCTCCAGGAATGCCTGGGTTCGCACGAATCGGTTGCGGTACTCGCAGCGGCCGTGCTCGAAACTCAGGAGGTGCAGCATGCCGTCGCCGTCGAACACATGGTAGGTGCCGCGCGGCTGGTGCACCGGGTTCTGCGTATTGCGCAGGTAGACACCGTTCAGGCGCTGGGGGATCTCGCCGATCACCTCCAGGTCGGTGGCATTGAGCTCCTGGTAGTTGGGCGTGAACGGCCCGGTCATGTAGGGGTGCTTGCCCGGTACCAGGGTGGGCCGGATCTCGGCGACGACTTCGACGGGCATGTCGGTTCCTTCGAGAATTCGGTGCGGCGGTCTCGCGGGGCGGGCGGGTTCAGCCGGTGATGCGCTGCGCGAAGCGGCCCGCAGCGCTCTGGTATTCCTGGACCAGGCGGTCGACCACTGCGCTCACCGACTCGACCTGCTTGATCGCACCCAGTCCCTGTCCTGCGGCCCACACATCGCGCCAGCGCTTGGTCGCCAGGTTCTGGTTGCTGTCGTAGCTGCGCGGGGGGGCGGCGGGCAAGTTGTCGGGGTCCAGGCCCTGCGCGCGCAGGGAGGGTTTGAGCCAGCTTGCGGGAGTACCGGTCAGACCGGCGCTGATGACGAGGTCGTCGGCGGTGCAGTCCACCAGCATCTGCTTGTAGGCCGGGTCGGCGCGGCTCTCCAAGGTGGGGATGAAGCGCGTCCCCATGTAGACCAGGTCCGCGCCACAGGCAATGGCTCCGGCCACGCCCCAGCCGTCGCTGATGCCGCCACCGATGATCACCAGGCCGTCGAAGAACTCGCGTACCGCGCTGACGAACGCAAAGGGCGAGAGGGTTCCGGTATGCCCGCCTGCGCCCGCCGAGATGCAGGCCAGGCCGTCGGCGCCTGCGTCGGCCGCCTTGCGTGCCAGGGTCAGGGTGGTGACGTCCGCGATCACGCGCCCGCCGTATGCCTGTACCACCGGGATGGCGGGCTTGGGGCTGCCCAGCGCGGTCACCACCAGCGGTGGCTTGAAACGGGCGATCAGCTCCAGGTCTTCGGCCAGGCGCGTGTTGGATGAATGCGTGACCAGATTCGCGCACCAAGGGCCGACCGTGTCCGCCCCCTGCTGGTCACGCGCCCGCGCCAGGCCCTCGGTGATCTGCTGCATCCACTCGCCCAGTACCTCGATGGGACGCGCATTGGGCGTGGGAAACGCGCCGACGATGCCGCTGCGGCACGCGGCCAGCACCAGCTCCGGCCCCGAGATCAGGAACATGGGCGCGGCCACCACTGGCACGCGCAGCTTGAATGGCAGGCCCATCGTCACTCGCTGGCCTTGAAGCCGGAGATGCGTACCGCCTCGGACCAGCGCTTGGCATCCGCGCGGATGAAGCTGAGGTATTCCGCCGTGGTGAAAGGCAGCGGCTCGAAGTCCATCGCGCGCCATTTCTCGATGATCACCTCGGACTTGAGCACCTTGGCGAATTCCTGCTGGATCCGTTGCACCACCGCATCGGGTGTACCAGCCGGGGCCGACAGCCCCGACCAGATGTAGATCTGCATGTCAGCCAGAGCCTGCTCGGTGAACGTCGGCACGTTGGGCATCAGGGGCGAGCGCTTGGGGCTGGTGACCGCCAGCACCTTGACCTTGCCCGATTCCACATGCGGCTTGACCGCGAGCAGCGGCAGGAAGGCCGCCTGCACCTGGCCGCCCACGAGGTTCTGTACTGCGGGTGGCGTGCCGTTGAACGGCACGTGCACCATGTTCAGGCCGGTGCGCTGGTTCATGATGACGCCAGCGAAATGCGAGGAGTTGCCCGCCGTGAACGAGGCGTAGGACACCCCCCCAGATTGGGTCCTGGCCCAGGCAATGAACTCCTTCACGTCGTTGGCGGGCACGCTGGCCGCATTGACCGCCATCACCATCGACGCCCCCAGGAAGCCGGTCACATGCTTGAAGCTTTTCTCGGCGTCGTAGGGCAGCTTGGCGAAGGTGTAGGGGTTGATGGTGAGCATGCTGGTGTTGGACAGCAGCAGGGTGTAGCCGTCGGGCGGGGCCTGCATCACCGTCTGGGCCGCGATGATGCCGGAGCCTCCCGGCTTGTTGTCCACGACCAGGGCCTGGCCGGTGTTCTTCTTGAATTCCTCGGCCACCTGGCGCAGTGCGGTGTCCAGGGTGTTGCCTGGCGCGAAGGGCACGACCACGCGCACCGGGCGGTCCGGGAAGTTCTGGGCGTGGGCGGCAGGCAAGGCCGCCATCAGGGTGGCAGCAGCCGCGGCCAGGAAGGCACGCTTGGTGGCATTCGTCGGTTTCATGGTCTGTCTCCTCAGGGTGGTTCTGATTCTTTTCGCGCCAGCCGTCTCACGCCATCAGCGTGCGCAGGGCCTGCACCACGGCCTGCGGCCGTTCGGCGGGCAGCATGTGTCCGCAGTCCTGGATGATCTGCAGCTGCGAGCCTGCAATCCATCCAGACAATTCCTTAGCCAGCTCCGGCGGAGTGACCCGGTCCTGTTCGCCGCACAGGATGCAAACGGGTATGCGCAAGGCCTGCAGCACGGCGCGAGGGTCAATCCGTGCCTGGATGGAACGGGTGTGCGCGGTTGCCACTTCGATCCCCAGGTCCAGCATCATCCGGCGCAGGCGGTCGGCCGTGGCGGGAGCAGCGCTGTGCGTGCTCCAGTTGAGGATGCCGTCGACCACCTTGGGGAAATCGACCTGCATGGCGGCGAGTGTCTTCTCGCGCGTGGCCGAAGCTTCAGGCGATTCGGGCCGGCCCGAGGTGGACAGCAAGGCCAGGCCGTGCAGCGGGCGGCGCGGTGCGGACAGCATCTGCATGGCCACATAGCCTCCCATCGAGAACCCTGCAAGCACCACGCGGGCACCGGCAGGCACGTCGTCCAGCAGGTCCCAGGCGCTGGCGGCCATCGCGGCGAGCCCCGACTGGCGTGCGGTCGCCGCCACACGCACATCGGCCTCCCCATCGAGCGCGGCGCGCACATCGGCCCACAGGCGTTCGTCATTGAGCATGCCGGGCACCAGCAGCAGTACAGGCTTCATGCGGTTTCCTTCTGGATCATGCGGGCTCGCAACTCGCGTTTAAGCACCTTGCCCACGGGATTGCGGGGCAGGGCGTCCATCACGATCAGTCTTTCCGGCCACTTGAAGGCGGCGACTTGCTCGACATCACGCAAATGGGCGACCAGGTCCTCCAGGGTGACCTGCTGGCCTGGCTGCGGCACGACGACTGCGCACACGCGCTCACCCAGGACCGGATCGGGGTAGCCCACGACCGCGCACTCGCGGACCTTGGGGTGCCCCACCAGCAGGCCCTCCACTTCCTCCGAGGAAATATTGGCGCCGCCGCGAATCACGATGTCCTTGTGGCGGCCACTGAAACGATAGAACTGCTGGTGGTCCCCCGCGATCTCGAACAGGTCGCCGGTCCGGTAGTAGCCTTGTTCGTCGAAGGCGCGTGCGGTGAGTTCAGGCGAGCGGTAGTAGCCACTGAAGATGGTCGGTCCCTTGAATCGAAGCTCGCCCACCTGGCCGCTGTCGGTGATGTCACGCCCGGTGTCGACATCCACCAGTCGGGTGCGGATCTTCTTCGCGTTGGACATCTTCCACTCGTGGCCCGGCACGCCAAAGCGCGGGAAATAAAGCGCCCGCTGCGCGCCGTCGGGAATGTCCTGGGGTGACGAGGACAAGGCTGCGCCCTCGTTGGAGCCAAAGTAGTTCACCACCTGGATGCCGAAGCGGCGTTCCATCTCCAGCACCATCCACTCGGACAGCGGCCCGCCCCCGGAGCCCACGCGCCGCAGGCGTGACAGGTCCACACCTTGCAGCTTGTGCGGCTCCTTGAGCAGCATGTTCAGGACGGCAGGCGCGGCCACGCTGTAATCGACCGGGTGCTCACGCAACTGGCGGATGAATATTTCCAGGTCGAAGGGGTGGTGCTGGTGCAGCCCCCCGCCGACCAGCAGCCACGACATCAGGCTGGCCGACAGCCCCGCCATGTTGACGAAGGGAAAGGGCATCAGCATCTGCGCCCCCGGCTGGAGTTCACCGGCATCGATCACGGACTGGCCGACGATCAGCCACTCGTTGTGGTTGCGGGGAACCCCCTTGGGCTGGGCTTCGGTGCCGGAGGTCCAGCAGATGGTGAACACATCATGCGCGGTCAGGCCGATGGCGCGCGAGTGGGCGGCCATCTCGTCGGCACTCCAGGCCCGCTGGCCGTCCAGGACCTGGGACAGCGGTAACGCACCGTCTGGGCAGCGTTCGCCCAGGGCCCACACCTGGTGCAGGCCGGGATACAGATGCCGGTTCGCGACCCACTCCCGGGCGCTGGGGTAGTGGCCCACGGCCGTGGCGGTGATGGCCACGCGGGCACCGGTCACTGCAATGACGTGCGCGAGTTCATGCGCCCGGTATTGCACGGGCACTGGCGAGACGATGACCCCCGAGATCGCGCAGGCCAGGTACAGGGCATGCAGCTCCACGACATTGGGCATCTGCACGACGATGACGTCGTCCTTTCTCACGCCCTGTGCGTGCAGGAAGGCGGCATGGCGTCCGACCTGCACCAGCAAGTCGCCCCATGTCCATCGCAGCGGCGCGTCGCCGGTGATCTGCGGGCGGTTCGGGGGGTCGGCCACCGCAAGCGCCGCGCCCTGGCGTTGCGCAGTCTGCAGGAAGATGTCGCCAATCATCCGCTCGCCCCACCAGCCTCGTGAGACGTAATCGTCGATGGTTTCGCGCGGCACCAGGATCATGCGTTCACTTCCAGCGGTCCAGCGTCTGCTGGTCGACGAAGGTGGCGTGAAAGCCGTGCGGCATGCGCCGGGGCAGCACGATGCGGGCGATCGGGCCGGCCGCCATGCGCGCCTCGCGGGCATCGAACACCTGGATCTCGGAGCGGCGCTCGTCGGGATTCCACACCGGCACCACCAGGTAGCCGTCGTCCTCGGACGTCGCGTGGTCACGCGGCGCGAAGCCGGGCTCGTTGTAGAAATAGCGCGGTCCGGCGCTGTAGGCGATGTAGCCGCCCGTCTGCAGGTCGTACTTCACCAGGCCCGGGAAACGCGGCTCCTCGCGCCCACCGTAGGGAAACAGCACGTGGTAGGAGTAACGGTTCCTGCGCCCCTGGTACAGGTTGTTGATCACCGGAAACTCGGTATTGAGCACATCGTCGATCACGCGCTCGCGGGTCTGTCCCGTGCGCAGGTCAAAGCGCCACTCATGCAGGACGAAATCGCGCTGGCGCAGGTGGATGGTCTGCTCCAGGCGGCGTGCGTCTGGTCGGCCCGCCTCGTCCAGGTGCATGCGATAGGGCGTGCCCACCATCACCACCTCGTCGCCCTCCTCCCAGGCGTTCACCACATGCAGCATGTACGTGGGCCGGGCGGTGAACCAGCGGATCTCGCTGGCCTGCCCGTAGCGCGGCACCACGGCAAAGCGGGTGGGCTGGTCCGCATGAAAGCGCACCTTGTAGCGGCCCGCGGCCAGGGCCTCGGTGTCGGGCCAGAGTGGGAAGTCGTGCAGGATGGTGTAGCGCTCGGTGATCGCCATGTCGTGCGGCAGGCGCGGGCCCGGCAGGGGCACCTCGATCTGGTGACGGATCCTGCGGTCCGGACCCACCACGCCATAGCGCATGTAGGGCGCCTTCAGGCCGTAGTCGAAGTACAGGAGTTCACCGGTATGCGGGTCGGGCCGCGAGTGCGCGGAGATGCGGTCGACCGCCCCGTCGAAGTCCGCGGTGCCCAGGGTCTCCAGCGTGTCCGGGTCCAGCGCATAGGGCATGCCGGATCGGTACCACATGGTGATCAGGCGGCCTGCGTGGTACTTCACATCGGTGTTGGAAGTGTTCTTCAGCGGTTCGTCGGGCCGGTCGGCGCGCCAGGGCTCCTTCAGTCCCTTCCACAAGGATCGGCCGGCGGCCCGCTCCTCACGCAGGGCCGAGGTCTGCACCCAGCGATTGCGATATTCGACCTGGCCCTGCCGAAACCGCACTGCATGGACCATGCCGTCACCGTCGTAGGCGTGGTAGCGCCAGTCCGGCGGAAAGTACGCGTTGGGTCCGTTGCGCACGTACAGGCCATTGAGGTCGGCGGGCACCTGCCCGATCACCTCCATCCCGGTGAAGACATCCTCCTGACGCACCGGCGCGTTGTTCCCGTCCAGGGCAGGGATGTCGTGCACCGGCAATTCGTCGGCAAGGGGGGGCGCAGTCATGGCGTGTCTCCGTGCGCCGGTGTGTCCCCGGCGTCGACGCAGTCTAGGCAGGGCGCGCCACGGCCGCGCTAAAATTCCGATATGTTGAATCTTGTTTCGATATGTTGAAACCCCCGGGTCCAACCGGGTCGAGCCGGGTACCCAGCGGCCTGCAGGAGTACGAGGGGGACCGCCAGTTCGCCACCACGCTGGCGCGAGGGATGCAGCTGCTTCGCTGCTTCACGCCCGAGGAGCCGGTGCTGGGAAACAAGGAGCTCGCGCAGCGCCTGGCACTGCCGGCGGCGACGGTCTCGCGTCTGGCGTACACGCTGACTGCGCTGGGTTACCTGGCCCCCGCAGGGCATTACGGCAAGTACCAGCTCGGGTCCGCCGTACTGTCACTGGGCAATCCCCTGCTTGCACAGTTCACGCTGCGGCGACAGGCGCGGCCCCTGATGATGGAGTTAGCCGAGGCCACGGGGGGCACGGTGTCCATCGGCATCCGAGACCGCTACACCATCGTCTACATCGAATCGGTGCGCGCCTACAGCAAGCGCATCTACCCGATCGACGTCGGCACCAGCCACTCGCTGGCTGGCACCGCCGTCGGTCGGGCTTACCTGATGTCCTGCCGGCCGCCGCAGCGCGAGGCCCTGATCAACCAGCTGCAGGTGAAGGCGCCGCAGGAGTGGCAGCGATTCGGCGCGCGCCTGATGGAAAACATCCAGCAGTACCCGCGCCATGGCTGCTGCGTGCAGGCGGGGGAGATCTACCCCGACGTGCAGGCGGTGGCCGTGCCCCTGGGACACATCAACCGAGGGGAGCCGGCGGCCATCAACTGTTCGTTCCAGGGGCGCGAGCTGGACGAGGTCTGGCTACGCAGGGACATTGCGCCCCGGCTACAGGCGCTGGCGCGCCAGATTGCCTGAGGAACGGCGCCGCGCGCGCTGAATTCAAGCCGCCCCGGCGCCCGTCACCGCCTGGCCCACGCGCAGCACCACGCCATCGCCCTGGCGCACGATGGCGTTCATGCCGAAGGTGGCAGCGCCACCGAGCCGCTCGTTGCGGCGGTAGGTCTGGAGCACCTGGGCTACTGCCGTACCGGCCTGCCCGGTCGCAGGGTCGATGTCGGGGATCGAGCAGCGAGTACAGGGCTTGACCAGCTGTAGCTGCACGGGCGCATCGGCTTGCACATGCATCTCACGGATACGGTCCTCGTCATGGGCCTGAAGCTGCGACAACACGATGTTCGGTCGAAAGCGCTCCATGCCCACCGGCGCATGGCCGGCCGCGACCAGGCGGGCGTTGAGGCCGTCCAGGGAGGCCTCGCTGGCCACCAGCAGGGGGAAGCCGTCACTGAACTGGTTGGGCGCCTGCGTCCCTTGGGTCCACTGCGGGTCGGACAGGCGGCGATGCTCCGGGTCGAAGCGAACCAGCCGCAGCTTCTGGCCCAGGAAATCCGAGAACCACTGGGCGGCGTTGTCACCCATGTCGTAGGCCGGCACCACGTCGTCCCACACGCGCACCCGGGCCGGCGCCTCGACGCGTTCGACATGCAGGTGCAGGGACAGCATGCCCGGCGCGCGCAGGATCACTTCATGGAACTTCAGCTGCACCTGCACCAGCGCGAGCCGGGGCAGTTCACGCTGGGACATGAATTCCCCGTCGGCATCGACGACCATCCAGGCGCGGTCCAGATCCAGGCCGGCCTCGGTCAACTCGGCTTCACGCAATTCGACGCCGGCACAGGACTTGATCGGGTAGACGAACAGGCGGGCGATGCGGGCCTGGACTTCGGGAGAGGGAGAAGCGCTCATGGCGTGGGGATTCCTGGGGATGGACTGCGCCCGGGATTGTGCCCGGCTCCTACAATCCCTGGATGGCAGCGCCCTATGACCTCTGCATCCGCGGCGCCGGCGTGGTGGGCCGGACCCTGGCCCTGCTGCTGGCGCGGGACCGCCTGCGCGTGGGCCTGGTCGAAGCGCCCGACCCGGCGTCCGACACCGACGTGCGCGCCTACGCGCTGAATGCCGCCTCGCGGGACCTGCTGTCGCAGCTGCGCGCCTGGCCCGACGACGTGCGGGCCACCACCCCCGTGATGCGCATGGAAGTCCATGCCGACGACGGCGCCTGCGTGCGCTTTGACGCGCAGGCGCAAGGCCAGGAAGCCCTGGCCTGGATCGCCGGTGCCTCAGCCCTGCAGGATCGCCTGCGCGAAGCGGTCCGCTACCAGCCGGGGATCGAGGTCTTGTCCGCCCCCGCCGACGCCTCGCTCACGGTCATCTGCGAAGGCAAGGCCAGCGCCTCGCGTGACGGCCTGGGCGTGCAGTACGACGTCACCCGCTACGGCCAGCATGCCATCGCCGCGCGACTGGCCTGCGAACTTCCGCACGGACAGGTGGCACGGCAGTGGTTCGCTGACGGTGAGATCCTGGCCCTGCTGCCGCTGGACGGACCGACAGGCCATTCGGCAGCCCTGGTGTGGTCCGTGCCGCAAGACCGCGCCAGCGGCCTCATGGCGCTGCCGCCGCAGGCCTTCGAGGAGCGCCTCACCGAGGCCAGCCACCGCAGCCTGGGCCGCCTGTCCCTGGCCAGCGAGCGCGTGGGCTGGCCGCTGCAACTGGCCAAGGCGTCACGCTGGTGCGGAGCGGGCTGGGCACTGGCAGGTGATGCGGCGCACACGGTCCATCCGCTGGCTGGCCAGGGCCTGAACCTCGGCCTGGCCGACGCCCAGGCGCTGGCGCGGGTGCTGCATGAACGCGAATACTGGCGCAGCCTCGGCGACGAACGCCTTCTGCGCCGGTACGAGCGTGCACGCAAGGCGCAAGTCGCCACCATGCAGCTGGCCACCGACGGCCTGCAGCAGCTGTTCGCGCACGATGCCCCCGCCCTGGGCTGGCTGCGCCAATGGGGCATGCGTGGCTTTGACCGCATGACGCCCCTGAAGCAATGGGCAGCGCGCCAGGCGGCGGGCCGGCTCTGACAAGTTTCCTTCTCCCGCACGGCCCCTGTCGTACGAAAGCGATGTACCTCTCATGACTCTCTCTCTGCCCCTGTATGCCGCGCGCCGCGCACGCACCCTCCTGGGGACACTGATGCTGGCCCTGCTGGCGCTCACCCTGTCCGGTACCGCCCAGGCGCAAGCCCCGGCGCAGGCGCAGGAGGCCACCATCCGCAAGAACCTGGGGGAGCGCATCCCCCAGTTCGGGAAGATCGACGAGGTCACGCGCACACCCATGCCGGGCCTGTTCGAGGTGCGCGTGGGCAATGACCTGTTCTACACCGATGCCCAGGCCAATTTCCTGATCCAGGGGGCCCTGATCGACACCCGGCAGCGGCGCAACCTCACCGAGGAACGCATGGACAAGCTGTTGGCGATCGACTTCGACAGCCTGCCCCTGGCCGATGCGTTCACGATGGTGCGGGGCAACGGCAAGCGCAAGATCGCCGTCTTCGAAGACCCGAACTGCGGCTACTGCAAGCGCTTCGAGCGTGACCTGCAAAGCATCGACAACGTCACCATCTACCTGTTCCTCTATCCCATCCTCGGCCCGGACTCCACCGAGAAGTCGCGCAACATCTGGTGCGCCAAGGACAAGGCCAAGACCTGGCTGGACTGGATGGTCCGTGACCAGGTGCCGGCCAAGGCCAGCTGCGACGCCAACGCGCTGGCGCGCAACACCGAGTTCGGCCGCAAGCACCGCATCACCGGTACGCCCACCGTGGTCTTCGCCGATGGCACGCGCGTGCCCGGCGCGATTCCCGCAGCCCAGGTCGAGAAGATGCTGGCCGAGATCAAGTGAGCCCGCGCGCAAAGGCCATGACATCCGCACCGGTGGCCCCCCTGCATTACCGCGTCGAAGCGGCGAACCTGCAGGCGCACCTGTACCGCGTCACCCTCACCATCGAACAGCCGGCCGCGCCGCAACGCCTGTCCTTGCCGGTCTGGATTCCGGGCAGCTACCTGGTGCGCGAGTTCTCCAAGAACCTGCAGCACCTGGCGGCGCGCCAGGACGGCAAGGCCGTCATCCTGCGCCAGGTGGACAAAAACCACTGGGAGGCCGACTGCGTCGCCAGCAGCCCCCTGGAGCTGACCTACGAGGTCTACGCCTTCGACAACTCGGTGCGCACCGCCTGGCTGGACACGCAGCGTGGCTTCTTCAACGGCACCAGCCTGTGCCTGCGGGTGCACGGGCAGGAAAAGCGACCACATGCGATCGAGGTGCTCTCGCCCCAGGTGTCCTGGGAGGCAGCGACCGGCCTGGCTGCGCACAAGGTGGACAAGCGCGGCTTCGGCACCTACCTGGCCGAGGACTACGACGAACTCGTGGACAGCCCCTTCGAGCTCGGAACCTTCTGGAGCGCGCAATTCAAGGCTGGCGGCGTGGAGCACCGCTTCGTCGTCGCGGGCGCGCCGCGCGCCTTTGACGGCGAGCGCCTGTTGGCGGACACCCGCAAGATCTGCGAAGCGGCGATCCGCTTCTGGCATGACCGCAAGCGCCCCCCCTTCAAGCACTACGTCTTCCTGCTCAATGCGGTGGACGACGGCTATGGCGGCCTGGAGCACCGCAACAGCACGGCCCTCATCGCCGGGCGGCGCGACCTGCCCCGCACCGGCGACGCGCGCCCGTCCGAGGGCTACACCACGCTGCTGGGCCTGATCAGCCACGAGTACTTCCACACCTGGAACGTCAAGCGTCTGCGGCCCGCCGAATTCGCGCGGTATGACTACGACCACGAAAATTACACGCAGCTGCTGTGGTTCTTCGAGGGCTTCACGAGCTATTACGACGACCTGCTGCTGCGGCGTTGCGATCTGATCGACGACGCCGCCTACCTGCGGCTGTTGAACAAGACCATCAACCAGGTCATGCAGGCCCCGGGGCGCGAAGTGCAGTCCGTGGCCCAGGCCAGCTTTGATGCCTGGGTGAAGTACTACCGGCAGGACGAGAACACGCCCAATGCCACCATCAGCTACTACACCAAGGGCGCGCTGGTGGGCCTGTGCCTGGACCTGACGCTGCGCGCCGAGGGCCGTACGACGCTGGACGACGTGATGCGGGCCCTGTGGGTACGCTGCAAGGGCGGCCCCATGACCGAATCGGACCTGTCCGCGACGCTCAAGGAACTGGGAGGGCGCTCCTTCACGCGGGAGCTCACCGCCTGGGTGCACAGCACCCGTGAGCTGCCCCTGCAATCCCTGCTGGAAGGCGCGGGCGTCCTGGCCGTCCAGGAGCCAGCGGCGCTGCAGCAGTCCCTGGGGCTGCGGGCCAGCGACAGCGGGGGCCTGGTGCAAATCAAGACCGTGCTGCGGGGTGGCGCGGCCGAACAGGCGGGCCTGGCGGCGCTGGACGAGTGGATCGGCATCGAGGTGGGGGGCGAAGCCTGGCGCCTGACCAAGGTGGACGACATCCCGCTGTATGCGGGCCCGCACCGCAAGCTCACGGCCATCGTGGCCCGTGACCGCCGCATCCTGCGGCTCGAATTGGCCCTGCCCGCGGACGCCACCACCTGGCGGCTGGCGGTTGGCAAGCCCGAGCGGGTCCGGGCATGGCTGGCAGGAGCGCGCTGACCCGGCGCACGGTCACGGCCCTGGCCGTGTGCCTGGGGGTGGCCCTCGCCGGCCACCTGTTGGTGCTGTCATGGTGGGAAGGCCCCTCCGGCAGCGCAGGCCCCACCTTGCAGCGGGTGCCCGATCCGGTCTTCACGCGCCTGCTGGCTCCGAGCGAGCCCCCGCCCCCGCAGGCGTCCCCGCCGCCCCCCCCTGCGGCCAGGGCGAGCCCCGGCACATTGGCTGCCGCGACCCCAGTCCACGAGTCGCCCCTGCCCCCTTCAGTGGTACCGCCCGCACCGCCTGCACCCGCTGCTGCAGCGGCCTCTGCAGCGGCCTCTGCAGCGACGAGTGCGGCGACGTCCGCCGAACCTGCGCCTGCGCCCTCGGCCGCCTCCGTTCCAGCCCCCGCCCCTGCGGTGGCCGCCGACCCCGCGCAAGCTGCGTCCGCCGCAACGTCTTCCGCCAGTGCGCCTCTGACCGTGGCGAATGACGACTGGCCGCCAGACGCCCGCCTGACCTACAAACTCGAGGGTCGCTGGCGCAGCGGGCCCCTGTATGGAAGTGCCCGCGTGCAATGGCAACGCCAGGGCACGAATTACCAGGCGCAGGTCGAGGTCGACATCCCGCCCTTCGTACACCGCGCCCTCACCAGTCAGGGCGAGGTCGCGCCACGCGGACTGCTGCCGCGGGTCTATGAAGAGCGTTCGCGGACGCGGCGCCGCGCGATGCGGATGGAGGATGCGCAGATCACGCTGGCCGATGGCAGCACCGTGCCCCGGCCTGCCGACGTGCAGGACACGGCCAGCCAGTTTGTCGAACTGGGCCACCGCTTCGCCACCGGGCGGCAGGCGCTGGCATTGGGCGAGGTGGTCACCGTCTGGCTCGCGCGCCCGGGCGGGGTCGACCTGTGGACCTACGACGTCGTGGCCCAGGACCGGGTCGGCATTCCTCAACTGGGTGAAGTGATGGCCTGGCGGCTGCGTCCGCGCCCGATGCCGCAGCGACGGGACAACATCAGCGCCGAAATCTGGTTCGCGCCCAGCTTGCGTTACCTCCCGGTTCGCATCCGCCTGGCTCTGGGCGATGAGGCCGAGATCGACCTGAAGGTCGAGACCGTCGAGCAGCGCTGAACGCCCGCGTCCGGCGGCGCCAGGCGCTTGGGTATAGTCCGCGCCAGTCCCTCTCCATGACCCACGCAGGAGCCCCCATGGCCTACGAACTGATCGACGTGCGCACCGAAGCCGGCAAGGTCGGCATCATCCAGCTCAATCGCCCCAAGCAACTCAACGCCCTCAATGGCGAGCTGATGGACGAACTGGGCGCGGCCCTCAAGGCGTTCGACGCCGACCCCGCCATCGGCTGCATGATCGTCACCGGCAGTGAAAAGGCCTTTGCCGCGGGGGCCGACATCGGCGCGATGGCCAGCTACACCTTCGCCGACGCCTACGGCCAGGACTTCATCACCCGCAACTGGGAAACCATCCGCAGCATCCGCAAGCCCGTGATCGCGGCGGTGGCCGGCTTCGCACTGGGTGGCGGCTGCGAGCTGGCGATGATGTGCGACTTCATCATCGCTGCCGACAACGCGAAATTCGGACAGCCTGAAATCAAGCTAGGCATCATTCCCGGCGCCGGCGGCACGCAGCGCCTGCCCCGTGCGGTGGGCAAGTCCAAGGCCATGGACCTGGCCCTGACCGCTCGCATGATGGACGCCGCCGAGGCCGAACGTTCGGGCCTCGTGAGCCGTGTGGTGCCCCTGGAAAAGCTGATGGAGGAAACCCTCGGCGCGGCACTCCTGATTGCGGACATGCCGCGCCTGGCCGCCATGGCTGCCAAGGAGTCGGTGAACCGCGCCTTCGAGAGCGGCCTGACCGATGGCGTGATGTTCGAGCGCCGCCTGTTCCATGCGCTGTTCTCCAGCGCCGACCAGAAAGAGGGCATGGACGCCTTCGTGAACAAGCGCAAGCCGCAGTTCACGAACCGCTGAATCCGGCTCCGACGAGGCCCTCGCCATGCCGGTCATTTCCGTCACGCTCGTGCCGGGCTATGCGCCCGAGGCGCAGGCACGACTGGTCTCGCACCTGGCGGCCGCGGCGCGCTCGGTGGTGCCCGCGTCCGACGCCGGCACCACGGTCTACGTGAACGAGGCCAGCACCTACCGTCGCGACGGGCGCGTGCTGACCGGAGGGGACGGCGCGCAGGCCCTGCCCGATGCCGCCCTCGTGGTCCGCGATTTTCTGGACGCGGTGGGCCGCCGGGATTTCGAGGCCGCCCGCCAGTGGCTGGCACCGGACTTCGAGATGGTTTTCCCGGGCGGCGTAAGGATGCGGGACTTGGCCGAACTGACGGACTGGGCGGCGGGGCGCTACCAGTCAGTACGCAAGCACTACGAACGTTTCGACCCGTCCTGGCAGGGGGAGGTGACGGCGGTCTTTTGCAGCGGCACCCTGGAGGGCCGCTGGCTGGACGGGAAGGGCTTCGAGGGGGTGCGCTTCGTCGACCGCTTCGAGCTGGTCGGCGGGAGGATCCGCCGCCAGGAGGTCTGGAACGACTTGGCCGAGACCCGTGCGGTCCCTGCGGCGGGGGCCTGACGGGGGGCGGCGCCCTTGCTATAATTTCGGGCTCGGCGCTTTAGCTCAGTCGGTTAGAGCGATGGAATCATAATCCACAGGTCCGCGGTTCGAATCCGTGAAGCGCCACCAAACAAAAGCCCTTGGCAGTGATGCC
>JACCDJ010546666.1_pt1 | contig 54396 bp, 46 predicted proteins | sample 7444481 | NCBI WGS metagenome assembly JACCDJ01 (sample SAMN15323435, study PRJNA562643) | freshwater metagenome | isolation source: river surface water | place: USA:Blue River Watershed | collected 2017-08-15
ATTATGTCATTGAAATTGATTCGATTGTAGCAGGTTACCGAGACTTAATTGAGGGAGCCATTGGGCGTCCTTTGACCTGGGCACAGGATGATATCACTCTACAAAACGTACAAGCCCGCGTACGTGCCCCCAGCGCTTGGATGCTCGCGAATATTAAAAATGCATTATTACTCGCTACTTCAAATCGTTCAGAGGCGAGTGTGGGTTATGCGACGATGGACGGCGATACGTCAGGTTCGATTTCGCCCATTGCTGGTATTGATAAAAGTTTCATCCGGACTTGGTTGCTATGGTTAGAAGCTCAGGGTTTTAAAGGGCTACATTTAGTCAATAGTCTGGAGCCTAGCGCTGAATTGCGCCCACTTTCTGAAAAGCAGGTAGATGAAGAGGATTTAATGCCTTATCCGATTTTAAATACGATTGAGCGCTTGGTATTTTATGATTTATTGTCGCCTCACGATTGTTTAGAGGAAGTAAATAAGCGGTATGGGGCTGTTTTTGCCAAAGAAAAGCTCGAGGAATTCGTTCGTAGATTCTTCCGTCTTTGGGCTAGGAATCAATGGAAGAGGGAGCGTTATGCACCCGGATTTCATGTAGATGACTACAGTTTAGATCCTAAGAGTTGGTTACGTTTCCCCATTTTGTCAGCGGGATTAGAAAAAGATTTGTAAACAAAACACGAAAAAGCAGATGTTATTAGTTGTGGATGTGGGTAACACGGATATCGTGTTTGGTTTTTATGAGAATCAAACCTGGAAAGCGGTAGTTAGAACACCTACACACCAGCCTTGGAGTGCAAATGGTGTGGTGAACTGGATTAAGAAGGAGTGGGCATCACAAGATTTAGGGGAGTGCCTACCTTCTTTGGCCTTAATATCTTCTGTTGTACCTTCCATTTCGCCTCAAATACAGCGCGGATTAGCTCTTTGGTTAGGGTATTCGCCGGCTGTGATGCGCCCTAAATTATATGAATCCTTACCGATTCAAGTACTAGCACCGGAGGAAATCGGTTCGGATTTAGTGGCAAATGCGGTTTATGCACACGAAAACTATACCTCGAATGTGTTAATTGTGGATTTTGGAACAGCATTAACCTTCACGCTAGTGAATGCAGATGGTAAAATGGAAGGCGTTTCGATTGCGCCTGGTCTTAAGACAGCTGTTAAATCTTTGTTCTCACAAACGGCACAATTACCAGAAGTGCCACTCGAGATGCCTGAATTTAACCTTGGAACGGATACCGTTTCAGCGATTCAAGCGGGTATTTTATGGGGCTATGTGGGAATGGTGAAAGAGATGATTAGTCGAGTAAAAGAAGACAAAAAAGGGGATTTGAAAGTTATAGCAACAGGTGGTTTGTCCTCCATTTTAACCCCATTAGCTTCGTATTTCGATGAGGTAAATAAATTAATTACGTTAGAAGGTCTGCGACTGATTGCAGAACGTTTAAAAGCCTAAGACAATGTTTCCGAAAGAACAAGGGTACTTTTTCCCCGCCGAATGGCATCCACACGTTGCTACCTGGATTACTTTTCCGCATAACGATCACTCGTGGCAAGAAGAGAAATTAGAGCAGATGTACCCGGAATATTTTGCCTTAATTAAGGCGATTTCAGTGGGAGAAAAAGTACGAATAAACGTGAATTCTACCGCCTTGCAGGCTTTCGTGGAAAGTCAATTGCCCGTTTATGGGATTGAACCTAACCAAATTGAATTTAATGTTCAACCTACGAATGACGCGTGGTGCCGAGATCACGGGCCAGCCTTTTTAGTCAAAAAAGGAAGTACAGAACGTTTAGTGGTGAATTGGGAATACAATGCCTGGGGAGGAAAATATCCACCATTTTCGGATGATAATGCGTTGCCGACTACGATAGCCACCCTTTTAACTCTTCCATCTTTTTCTCCCGGTATTATCATGGAAGGTGGTTCTGTCGATTTTAATGGCGCGGGAACCGTGTTAACGAGTCGTTCTTGTTTGTTGAATCCGAATCGAAACCCGCATTTGTCCCAAGAGCAGATTGAAACCTATTTGAAAAACTACTACGGCGTTTCACAGGTGCTTTGGGTGTCTGATGGGATTGTGGGAGATGACACTGATGGGCATATTGATGATACTGTTCGTTTTGTGAATGCGAATACAGTGATTGCGATGGTGGAACCGAATGAAGCGGATGATAATCACGCGGTACTTGCCGCTAATTTAGCAGAATTGAAGCAAATGACGCTATTAGACGGTTCGCCTTTACACATAGTAGAAATTCCCATGCCGGATGCTGTGGTCATTGATGGCTTTAGGGCCCCAGGGTCATATGCGAACTTTTATATCTGTAATGCAGGAGTTTTAGTGCCTATTTTCGATTGTCCTCAAGACGAAATTGCCTTAGGGATATTACGTCAATTATTTACAGATCGTCCAGTGATTGGATTGTCGGCCAGGGAGATAATTTGGGGGCAAGGCAGTTTTCATTGTTTGACCCAGCAGGAACCAGCACCGTGCGTATAATCCCTTTTCTTTTCTTGATAACCTTGTTTTCTTGTGCACGAAATCCTGTCGTTCGACCGGTTTCAGCTCTGGTGGATAAAAACATGCGGGTGTCATTAAAAACATTGTCAGTGGTAAAGACGCAAGAGATGTTAGGGGATGAGTTGGTATTGGTAGGGGCTTTGGGAATCATTGAGGATGGAAAAATCAAGCCAGTTCAGGTATTTTCGTCTTATATAGGTAAAGTAAAGAAAGGACAAATCATTCGTCTAGATACAATTAATGCGTTGGATGTTCGTTTACGTTCTGGCCAAAAAGCCAGCTTTCAAATGGCCCTTTTTGAAATCGAAGATTATCAACCTACGAAGAAATGGGTGAATCGATTTAATTCAGTGAGTGGGGTATTAGCCCTGCCTTTAGCCTTAACTTCAGGAGAAAATCCAGTGGCCTGGTTTTTATGGGGAATGAAAGCCGGATCTTTAGGATTAGATTGGTTGAGTGAATTGGATGAAAAAGATCTTTTAGGTGTCTCAGAGACCCAATGGGATTACCAATCTGGTGTGTCCACTACTCGAAACGGGAAATGGGTGGGTGGTAGAAAAATGATTGATGCCTATGAATACCGGTACCAGATTCAAATTAACGTAGATTAACCGTTTTTGTCGGGGATTATTCGTAATTTTGTTAGCTTATTTTAAAGAATGAAGGATTTTAAATTAGTTATTGGATTAGTCTTGTGTTTACCTTTTGCGAGTTTTGCGCAGAGTGCGTCCGTTATTCAGATTGGTCCTAAAAATATATCGGCAGAGAGTTTTCTGCAAGTCTACAAGCCACTAGTGGAGTCTGATAGTATCACGAAAGACAATCAAGCGGCTTTTTTATCGGACTATATCGATTATCAATTAAAGATAGTAGCAGCGGAACAGGAGAAATTAGCTGATCAACCAGACTTTAAGGAAGAGTATGTGAGTTTTAGAAAGGAATTAGCTACGCCGTATTTGGTCGATATGCCTACCTTAGATATGCTCGTTAAGCAGGCGTACCAGCGGATGAAAGAGGAAAAGAAAGTGAGCCAAATCTTGGTTAAACTAGGAGAAAATGCCAGTCCTGCAGATACCTTAATTGCTTTTCAAAAAATAGAGAATATCTACCAGAAATTAAAAGCTGGCGAAGATTTTGCTGCGTTAGCCTCCCGTTTTTCAGAAGATGAGATGTCAGCTGCAAAAGGCGGTGTTTTAGGGTATATTACCTCTCTTCAAACGGCTTACGATTTTGAAAATGCGATTTATTCCATCGGAATAGGGGAATATTCAAAGCCTTTTCGTACTGCAAGCGGTTACCATATTGTGAAAATCTTGAATCAACGGCCTAATTCAGGTAAGATTCGCTTAGCCCATATCATTGTATCTGCAGCCGTGGATGCACCTACAGCTTTGCAAGTAGAGGCTAAAAAGAAGATTGAACAGGTTGAAGCTTATTTAAAGGCGGGAGAAAGCTTCGAATTAGTTTGTAAGAATTATTCGGAAGATCCTTATTCGAGAGGTCGTGGGGGAGAGATTAGACGTTGGTATTTTTCGTCTGATTTAAGTGAGGAATTGCAAGATGCCTTATTTGGATTAGAGCGATTAGGAGATATTTCTAAACCTATTCGGACGAATTTAGGCTGGCAGTTATTTAAATTATTAGACAAGAAACCGCTCTTGACGTTCGAAGATATGTCTGATTTCATCAAGCAAAAAGTGTTAACGGATGCTGATCGTCAAAGTTTGATCAAACAAGCTTTTATGAAGCGTGTTAGGGTAGAAAATAAGGTGGTTGTGCATGAAGCTACTAAAAAAGCAGCTTTTGAACGAATGAATGTTGAAAGGACGGGTACAGAACCTTTCTTGCAAGAGCCTATTTTCTCCGTATTGGACAAAACATTTACAGTGGGTGATTTTTATGCACACGTACAAGCGCAGCAAAAAAGACGGATTAAATCGCTGGGTTATTTACCTGTGGTCTCTGAACAATCCTATTTAGATGAGTTGATAGAGAAGGAGACGTTAAATGCGGAGGAAGCGAATTTGGAAACTAAATACCCCGCGTTTAAAGAGCAGATGGCTGACTTCTTAGAGGGAAGTTTGTTTAGTAAAATGACAGATCGGGAGATTTTCGAAAAGTCATTAGATTCGTTAACACAGGCTAAGTTCTATCAAGCGAATCAAGCTTCTTTTGTCATGCCAGCTCGTATCGAAGCTAAATTAGTGGTGGCTGATAGCCAGAAAACGTTGAAAGAGGCTTTAGACTTATTAAAAAAGTCGCCTTATCCAATGAATAAGAAGTTAGCTGATTTATCCTTTGGATTAAAGGAATCAAAATTAGAAGAGACTTCGTCTAAATTATTAGCAGAACTTTTCTTGACAATGGCTAAGAACGTGGACTATGTGGTGGAAGTTTCAGGCCATCGGGATCCCTCAGAAGCAGATAGTTTATCAGAAGCTCGAATAAATAAGGTGGTATCTTATTTAACTTCAAAAGGCATTTCTTCGCACCGAATCATTCAAAAGGATGAAGCTAATTTGAAAGTAGCTTCTAAAACGGTTAAAACAAAAAATGCGCGTGTTTCTTTTCGATTCTTCTCCTCGAGTATGGAAGATGTAGTTAAACGTTTTAATTCGTTGAAACCAGAGAGTTTAGAAGCGAAAGAGGGGTATTTTAAAAAGGGGGTATCACCCGTGATCGACGCTATTGAGTGGACGGTTGGTCCTAAAAACTATGAAGGTGCTGGTAAATTCGCCTTTATAGATGTAAAGAAAGTAGAGCCTGAACGTCCTCGTTCATTTGAAGAGGCGAGAGGTTTAGTGATTCGTGCCTTACAAGAACGATTAGAGAAAGAATGGATCGCAAAATTAAAGCAACAATACCCGGTTGTGATTAACCAGGTTGAATTAGAAAAATTATTGAAATAATAGAATTATGAAATTGACTCGTTGGGTTTTAGGTTGGTGTTTAGTGCTTGGGAGTTTATCTGCATTTTCGCAGGACGATGCGAATAAGAATGTATTAGATCGCATCATTGTGAAAGTAGATAATTACTTCATTTTGAAATCTGAAGTGGAGAATCAATACCAACAGTATATTACAAGTGGACAGGCAAATACACCTAATCGCTGCCAGATTTTGGAAGGATTAGTTGTCAATAAATTGATGCTTGCGAAGGCGGAAATCGATTCGGTAATCGTAGATGATAAACGTATCGAAGCCGAATTAAATAGCCGAATGGAGCAAATGGAAGGCCAATATGGATCTGCGAAGAATATTGTAGAGGCATATGGAAAATCCATTTCCACCTTAAAAGAAGATTTACGTTCTTCCTTAAAAGAACAGTTGACAGGCCGAAAAATGCAGGATAAAATCACGGATGATGTAAAAATCACGCCTAAAGAGGTAGCTGCATTTTTCAACGAAATTCCCCGCGATTCATTACCCTATTTGCCTGCCGAAGTGGAGATTAGTCACATCATTCGCATCGCAAAGCCTAACAAAAATCAAAAAGAAGAGCTGTATGCGAAGTTATTAGACTTCCGTCGTCGTGTAGAGAAAGGGGAGAGTTTCGAAGATTTGGCTAAAGTGCATTCAGAAGATTTAGGTTCCGGAAAACGCGGTGGAGACTTAGGGTTTGCAAAACGTGGTGCCATGGTTGCACCCTTCGAAGCGGCAGCTTTGCGCTTAAAACCTAATCAAATGTCGGATGTGGTTGAGTCTGAATTCGGTTTTCACTTAATCCAATTGTTAGAAATCAGAGGTCAGGAATACCACGCGCGTCACATCTTGTTACGACCTGATTATCAGAAACTTGATTTGACTGAGCCCACTAAATTCTTAGATAGCATTCGCGTTCTTATTCAACGTGATTCAACCACGTTCGAAAAGGCTGCTAAAGAATTCTCAGAAGATAAAGCAACACAGGATGCTGGTGGAGTTATCATGGATGCAACTAATGGAGGTAATCGTTTAGCCTACGATGGAACGATGGATCCAGCATTGTTCTTTGCCTTAGATTCCATGAAGGTAGGTACCATTTCAGCACCCATCCCTTTCCGTACGGATGATGGGCGCTCTGCTGTACGTATATTGTTTTTCAAAGCAAAACATCCTCCACACTTTGCAAACCTAAAGGATGATTATCAAAAACTGGCTCAAATCACCTTATCTCGTAAAAAGAATAACGCTATTGAAAAGTGGTTTATGAAGGCTAAAGATGATGTGTTTATCTTTATTGATGATGAATATAAGGATTGTCGAATTTTAGAGGATGTGCAGCAACGCGAGTAAACTAGATTAGAGATAATAGAGTAGAGAGTATAGATATAAAAGCATAGAGCACAAAGCATAAAGAATAAATTTAGGATCAAAAAAAGCGGCCTGTGCCGCTTTTTTTGATGAGGATATTTCTGAAATAATCGATGAAGCCGATTCAAAATCTCTACTCTATACTCTATTATCTTTACTCTATTATTTCATTTCTAGTCGCATATACAAATAGGTTTACTTTTTATTCCATTCTAAAATTATTGCGAAGCACAATTTTGAATGGAATGAAAATTAAACCGCAACAGGCGCCTTAATAGCCGGATACGGATCATATCCCTCTAACGTAAAGTCTTCGAATTTAAAATCCAAAATATCTTTTACTTCTGGGTTGATCTTCATTGTAGGTAATGCACGTGGAGTGCGTGTTAATTGCAGATCTACTTGTTCCATGTGATTGCTATACAAGTGAGTGTCGCCACCAGTCCAAATAAAATCACCTAGTCCTAAATCACATACTTGCGCCATCATCATCGTCAATAAGGCATAAGAAGCGATGTTGAAAGGTACTCCTAAGAAAACGTCTGCAGAGCGTTGGTACAATTGACAAGATAACTTTCCATTCGCCACATAGAACTGAAAGAAGGCATGGCAAGGCATTAAGGCCATTTTAGGCAGGTCTGCCACGTTCCAGGCGCTTACAATAATGCGTCGGGAGTCTGGGTTAGTTTTAAGCGTGTGAACAGCTTCTTTGATTTGATCAACTACTACGCCATTAGCGCCTTCCCAGCTTCTCCATTGCTTTCCGTAAACAGGACCTAGATCACCATTTTCATCTGCCCATTCATCCCAAATACGCACACTATTTTCTGTCAAATAACCAATATTCGTTTCGCCTTTTAAGAACCACAAAAGTTCATGAATGATTGATTTTAAGTGCGTTTTCTTGGTGGTAACTAAAGGGAATCCTTCTTCTAGGTTGAAACGCATTTGGTAGCCAAAAACGCTCGTAGTACCCGTTCCTGTTCGATCAGACTTGTAGGTGCCGTTTTTCTTAATGTGGGTTAATAAATCTAAGTATGCTTGCATGTTATGCGTCGAATTTTTCTCCGTTTAAAACTAAGGTATGCGTAATGGTGGAGCTAGGCTCTAATTGAGCGGTAGCTGAACAGTATTTGTCCATGGACATTTGAATGGCTTTTAGTGCTTTAGAGCCATCTATTTGGCCTTTTAATTCAAATTGGATGTTGATTTGACGAAAAGGAGTTTTTTCGGTCCCTTCAATCTTTTCGCGCTCGCCTGAAACTCGAATTTGGAAGTCCTCAACTACTTGTCTTTGTTTCTTTAAAATAAGAATGACATCAATCGCCGTACAACCACCTAAGCCCATTAAAAGTAGCTCCATGGGACGTGCGCCTGCATTATGACCGCCAATTCCCTCTGCTGCATCGATGTGCACTGAGATGGGAGAGGAGCCTTTGGCCTCAAAGTGAAAATCTTGGTCTAAGCGATTTAATACTACTTCCATAGCTTATTTTAATAAATTGGATTTAAGTTCTTTTGTCCATAATACGTCTCCCTTGACATTAAAAAGAGTAATGGTTAATGTGCGGTCCTTCAAAGGGCCCGTCACCTCAATTTTTGAGAAGGCTCTTTCTTGTACCAAAGTACCAGCAACTAAAGTCTCGTTATAATCTAACTTCACCGCATCTGCTTTCCCAGCTGTCATAGGAGAAACCGTCAAGTCATACAAAGGATAAGTTCCCTCGCGCTCTAATTTATTTAAATCGGATATATGTCGGTCACCTGTAAAAAAGAGTACTCCCGGTATTTTTCGGTTCTTTAATTCTTTCAATAAATAGGTTCTCTCTGCCTCATAATTCGCCATATTTTCAAATACTTTGGCTGGGCTGATTACCTGACCACCATTGACGATGATTTTGAAACTAGCTCGAGAAGTAGACAATTGGTCTAATAACCATGTTATTTGTTTAGCCCCCCAATAGTCCTTATTTGGATCATTTAATTCGTTTGGAGCCTTATTCCAACGGTCATCCATCAAGAAAAATTCGACATCCGCCCATTGAAATTTCCCCGTAATTCCTTCATTAGGAAAGGCAAAATTCGGATTTCCCCAATACATTTTGAACATCTCTAATGAAGTGTATTTTAAAGGAAATGAGCGATCTGAATCATTCGGGCCATAATCATGATCATCCCAAATGGCGTAGTGGTGTACATTCGCCAGGAGGGGCTGCATCGATTTAACCGCACGAGCGTGATCGTTTCGGTGAATCATCCCCGTTCTCGTATAATCCGGTTCACGGTAGTAAAAATTGTCACCACCCCACAACATAAAATCTGGTTTCTTCGCATACATAGAGGCGTATACTTCATCAGCACCTCCGTATGGACGACCTGGACGATCTGTCCCTTCTTCATTCACATAATTACAAGTTCCAAAAATAAACGAGAAGGCAGGTGGGTCATGACGGTATTGCCAAAGATCCTGAGTTTGGAACTCTAATGGATAATCAAAAGTCATTTTTTTACCATTCACCAATACCTCGTATTCGTATTTTTTACCCATACTCACTTCATCAGCGATAATACGTGCGATGTAGGCTGTCGTTTTTTCGGTGTGAACAGGATTGGTTTTATGTATCTTTTTATCACCTTTTTCCCAATATTGAATACTGACATCTGCTGGCTTTTCAGTCTGCACCCATACTAAAACTTCCTTCATTTCCGAATAGCCTAACATAGGACCACTCTTGATTTGGGCAATCGCTAAAAGCGGGGCTGTAAGGAATAAGGCGAATAATATTCTCTTCATATTTGTTAGATTAGTATCTTTGTGGCTTACAATTTCCCCTATGGCATATTATTCAATTCAGAACATTCCTTTAACAGACTTGGCCAAAGAATTTGGTACTCCACTTTATGTATACGATGCCGACAAAATTAGGGAAAAAATCTCGGTTTTAAGGAGTGCTTTTGAAGGAATTGACTTGACTATAAAATATGCCGCGAAGGCGAACACAAATTTAACCATTTTACGCCTCATGCGGGAGAATGGAGTGGACATGGATGTCGTATCACCTCAAGAATTAGAACTCGGTTTAATTGCTGGATACGAAGGAAGTAACATTACGTTTACACCCTCTGGAGTTCATTTTTCAGAGATCGAGTATGCAGTTTCCCAAGGCGCTATTGTTAACCTCGACAATTTATCGGTGTTAGAAAAGTTTGGCAAAACCTTCGGTTCCTCTCAACCATGTTTGATTCGTATTAAGCCACATGTTTTTGGTGGAGGGAATGAGAAGATTATGACAGCACATCCGGAATCTAAATTTGGTATTTCGATTCACCAAAAAGCTGAAATTCTTGCTATTGTTGAAAAATACAAAATCAAGGTGATCGGTTTACACCAGCACACCGGTTCTGATATCAAAGACGGAAAGACCTTTGAGCAAGCGGCTTCCGCCCTTTTTGATTTTGCTTATGACTTTAAAGACTTGCAAATCATCGATTTAGGTGGTGGTTTTAAAGTTCCTTATTCACCAGAGGATCCTGGTGTGAATATGCAAGAAGTAGGCCAAATCATGAGCGACGCCTTCCGTGCATTTTGTCAAAAATACGGTCGTGAATTAAAGCTTTGGATAGAGCCAGGCAAGTTTTTAGTCAGTGAATCTGGCACATTTTTAGCGGAAACAAACGTAGTAAAACGTGATCCAGTAAAAACCTTTGTAGGAATTAATGCTGGTTTGAATCACCTGATTCGTCCCATGATGTATGGTTCCTACCACTACATTTTTAATGCCTCTAATCGAGATTCATCAAAGCAAGATGATTACCGTGTGACGGGTTATATCTGTGAAACAGATACGTTTTCATTTGACTTCCAAGGTAAACAAAACGAACGTCTTCTAAACGAAGTAAATGAAGGCGATATCATTGCTCTCGCGAATGCAGGGGCCTATGGATTTACAATGGCTTCCCATTATAATTCCCGATTCTTACCGGCTGAGGTGCTAGTAGATGGCGGAAAAGCTCGAGTAATTCGTAGAAGGGAGACGATGGAAGATATACTGCGCAATCAAGAGTAGCCAATACTTGGGAGCTACTAAACCGCTAAAGTCCGCACTATTTTTCTAACGATTTAATGTAAGCAGATGGAGTTATCCCCATCTGTTCCTTAAAGGCATCAATGAATTTTGACCTAGAGGCAAAACCGGCGTTAGAGGAAATAGCTTCAATGGTGATTTTTTTAGAATCTCCTGAATCGATCATGACAATCGCATAGTCTATGCGTATTTTTTTTCTCCATTCACTAAATGATAAACCTAGTGACGTGTTGAAATAAAGCGAAAGCGTTCTTTCAGGAATTTTTAAATCAAAGGACATTTGTGCTATAGAAAATTCCTTCTTGGTGAAAGGAAGGGAAAGCAAATAGGCAGCTAATTCCTCTTCAAACTCTAGATTGATTTCAACAAAATTTCTTTTCTTCGGAAGATTTGATCTGATATCACGGATTAAATTATTACTGACTTTGTCTGGAATAAAGGATACGTTACCATAGAGGATTTTGGGAAATAAAAACAAGAATAAATTCTGTAGAAAAAATCCTCCTCCGGCCACAGCAAAATAGTGTTGTTTCGAAGTGAAAATTTGTGTGTAGGCATCGCTTTGAAAATCAAAATAAATACCCACTACTGTTAACATATGCAAGACGCTATTGCTTGATATGACGAATTGAATAGCACATAGTAAATAGATCCATCTTTTTAAAATCCCGTGATTTGTTGACAACTGACCAAATTTAGTCTTTGTTTGTTGGGAATGAACTGTAAAATAGATTAGGGAGAAAAGGCAATAGGCAAGTAAATGTAATGATCTAGATACCAGAATAAATTCAAATGAAACAAATTGGAAATCTAGGGTATATTTCTCCGTTATATTAATGATTTCGTGGGCGATTTTAGCTTTTTGATCAAAAGGTAAAGTGGTGAAAGGCAGGCAATTAATAGCAATAAATGCAGCTGGAATTAGGTGTATAAAATCAAATTTTTCTAGTTTCCGCTTATCTGTTACGAGCGTTTTTACGTAAAAAAATAAAAATGGACCTAATAAATAGGAGAGGGGTAAGAAATGGACAAAACAAAGGCCTTCCCAGAATAGATTTTGGGTATAATGTAACCCATAATAAACAAGAACCACCCAATTACAGCACAAGAAAAATAGAGCTAAAAAAGCATTAGATCTATTTAATGAACTTAAGTAATAGATTAGCAAAAAAGAGGTAAATATGCCAAATAAGGGAAAAATAATACCCATAATAAAAGCTTTTTTGTCGATTCAAATTCAAGATAAATAAAAAAACAGTAATTCGTTTTGTTCCACCCTCGCAAAGTGGAACAAAAATGAATCATTTTCGAACCTTCTTTTTCTTTCCTCTTTCCAAATTGCGTCATTGTTAAACATAAAATCTTTATTCAAATGAAAAAATTAGTCTTTGTATTTTTGACCATTTCAATATTTGCATCTGGTCAATCCGTTTCAAATGAGGGTAATGCCGAAACCGGTTTTAATTCAGGGTATAACTTGGAGCAATCGCCAAACACAAAATGGGTTTTAAATTCTATTAAAGCCTTAGAAGCGTTGGATACCGTTACTTACAAATCTTTTTATGCACCTGAGGTGAAATTCCACGATAATCTTGAGGAAAAGAATTTAACTCAGAATGTGGCTTTTCTCAAAGTTTTAAAAGCGAATGGAATTTCTGTAAAATTTGAAAAAGTAGCTCCTATCTGGGAATACGTGCACAAGAACAAAAATATGAAAGAAGCAAACAATTACGTGATATCCTACCAATATGCTGTATTAACTAAGGGTGACAAATCTATAAAAGTGGTTATAAGTGCAGTGGACCAGCTAAAAAATGGGAAAATTGTGCAGGAGTGGTTAGCCTATGACACAGCCGGAATTATGAGTTTATTCAAGTAGTAATTAATAGCTAGATTTCAGTGGGCAGTCGGCAGTAGTCAGTATAATCTATACTCTATTTTCTATAATCCACTGCCCACTTTCCACTTCCCATGATAAGCATAGGTTTTCGGGTTCTGAATCTTTTGACCTTTCATTTCCCCTGATATGTATAAATTATTCAGCGGCAAAATTATTTGACCTGTCGACAATTTTGACGCTGAATGATTAATACATAACCCACGTATCCTTCGAACCTCCCCCTTGCGAAGAATTAACGACTAGTGAACCTTTTCTCAAAGCCACTCGAGTTAAACCGCCTGGCATCACATTTACCCCATCACCATACAATATATAGGGTCTGAGATCTACGTGACGACCTTCCGCATGATCCTCGATTAGACAAGGTACACGGGATAGAGAGATGGTCGGTTGTGCGATGTAATTTCTTGGATTGCTAAGAATGAGGGCTTTGAACTTTTCTTGTTCTTCCTTGGTGGATTTAGGGCCTATTAACATGCCATAACCTCCGGCCTCATTCGCTTCTTTCACCACTAATTTCTCAATATTGGCCAGGACATACTTGCGATCCTCTTCTTCTGCACAAATGTAGGTCTTGACATTTTGAATGATTGGCTCCTCATTTAGATAGTATTTGATGATGCGTGGAACATAGGCATAAATTACTTTATCATCGGCCACGCCGGTTCCAGGAGCATTAGCTATGGCTACTTTGCCATTTTTATATACTTCAAAAATGCCTGGGATGCCTATCATGGAATCTGGGTTGAAGACGGTAGGGTCTAAAAAAGTGTCATCAATACGACGGTAGATTACATCGACGATTTGGAAACCTTTCGTGGTTCGCATTTTGACATATCCTTCGTGAACGACTAAATCACGCGCATCCACTAATTCAACCCCCATTTGTTGAGCGAGGTAGGAGTGTTCAAAATAAGCGGAATTATAGATGCCTGGCGTTAATACCACCACAGTAGGATCTGGTCGATCGCTAATGTAACGTAGCATTTCTAATAATTTGTTAGGATAGTCAGAAATGGGCCTGATTTGGGTTTTCGCTACTACTTCTGGGAAGGTTTGCTTTAATAGCTCCCTGTTTTCCATCATATAAGATACACCAGAAGGGCAGCGGAGGTTATCTTCCAAAATCATATATTCGCCATCGCTTCCGCGTATTAAATCGGTCCCTGTGATGTGGATATAGATGTTTTTGGCTGGCTTAATGCCGATGCAAGCTTTTAAAAAATCCTTAGAGGAATGGATCACTTCAGCGGGAATGATTCCGTCTTTGATGATTTTTTGGTCTGAATAAATATCATTTAAGAATAAATTCAAGGCTGTAATCCGTTGAATTAACCCTTTTTCGATTTTCTCCCACTCTTTCGCTTCAACGATGCGTGGAATGATGTCCACCGGCATAATACGCTCTGTACCTTCATTTTCGGCATAGACATTAAACGTAATACCCATGGCCATTAAGGCTCTTTCTGCGGATTGTTGACGGCGTAAAAACTCCTCTTTGCTCAGTTGCTCTACGCGTTCTTTAAAATGTTCGTATCCAATTCTTACACTTCCATCTGCTTCGAACATTTCATCGAAAAAGCCTTCTGGATCGTAGTTGTTAAAAGAGAAATTCATAGTAATGTTATATTAAAATGCTTGATATGATGATAATTTAGAATTTTATTTTTGTATTGATTTTCCCAAACGCAGTTAAATTTCAAATTTTCCAATTTTAGCCTCTTAATTATTGGAAATTTACCATTTTTTGTGAGAAATTGAGGTCACATGATACACTCAGAATTTTATTTCTCCAGTCCCATTGGAATAGTCCGTTTAGAATTAGGTGATGCTGGATTACGCTCTTGTACTTTTGTAGAGGTGGAGGGAACAGCAAAAGAAAATCATCCTTATGATATTCAACGGATTAAGGAAATTTTACAAGCGTACTTTGATACAGGAATCTTACAAGAATTTCCTATAGATCCATCTATTGGAACATCCTTTCAGCAAAAAGTCTGGTCGGTCTTGAAAGGCATTCCTACAGGTTCCACCACCACCTATGCAGAAATTGCGAAACGTTTAGACATGCCCAAAGGGGCTCAGGCTGTAGGAAATGCGAATGGTCAAAACCCTATTTTACTTTTTTATCCTTGTCACCGCGTGGTAGGTTCTACTGGTAATCTAGTAGGGTATAGCGGAGGATTGTGGCGGAAGGAATGGTTGCTTGCCAAGGAGGGTGCCACGCTATTTTAGTATATTTGTCTATGGATAATGATCAAATCGTCGACGCGCTAGAGCTTTTGGTGAAGCTTTGGGATTTACATGGAGTGAATGAGTTCAAAAGTAAGAATCTTGCTTTTGCTGCTCGTGGACTCGATAAGTTTCCCGGTTTGATCTCTTCTTTGTCTGAAGATCAATTGTTAGCGGTACCCGGTGTAGGAAAAGTGGTTGTCAAAATCGTTCAGGAAATAGCCTCTTCAGGGACTTGTCCTGAATTAGAACAGATTTTAGAACAAACACCTGCTGGTTTATTGACTTTATTGAAAATTAAGGGTTTAGGCCCTAAAAAGGTACGTGCCATCTGGCAGGAATTGCAGATAACGGAAATTGATGACCTTTTAGCGGCTTGCGAAGATGGCCGTTTAGCAAATTTGAAAGGATTTGGTGGGGCGGTGGTAGAAAGTGTCACTCTGAATATCCGTTTTATTAAGTCAAATTCTAGCAAATTACGTATAAATAAGGCGCAGGAATTAGCCGATGATATCGCAGAGACGTTAGGTGGCCTCTTCTCTCAAGTATCCATTGCCGGTGAATTGCGTCGAAATGCTGAAGTGATTAATTCACTAGTATTTTTGGTAGAGACGGATGATTTATTTGGAGCCTCTGGTCTGTTGCAACAGGTAGAAGGTTTAGAAGAAGATCTAAAAGAGTCCTCACCATTTACGTGGAGAGGATTTACCAAGGGTCATTTGATTCCCATTGAAATTCACTTTGCCTCTACAAGTGAATTCGTAACTAAATTGTACGCCTTATCAGCGGCGCCAGATCACTTAGCTCAGGTCCAATTTTACGAGCGATTTGACGGGAAGGAATTAAAAGAGGAGTCTGAAATCTACACAGCTTTGCAATTGCCTTTTATCGTTCCTGAAATGAGGGAAGGTTTGCAGGAATTTGACTGGTATTTAAAACACGGAGATAAGGCTTTGATTCAATACGCTGATTTACAAGGTTGTTTACATAATCATTCCACTTATTCAGATGGCAAGAATACGCTTAGTGAGATGGCAGAAGCTTGCCGAGATCTGGGCTTGCGTTATTTCGGTATTGCTGATCACTCAAAATATGCTGCCTATGCAGGAGGATTGAAAGAAGAAGATGTGATTCGACAACAGGAAGAAATTGATCAATTGAATGCGCAATGGTCCGATTTTCAAATTTTAAAAGGCATAGAAGCGGATATACTGCCAGATGGTAATTTAGATTATGATGCTGCTGTTTTGGCCTCTTTTGATTATGTGGTGGCTTCCGTACATGCCGGATTAACGATGGATTTAGAGAAGGCTATGCCACGCGTACTAAAGGCCATAGAAAATCCCTACACTTCCATTTTAGGTCATCCGACGGGTCGTTTATTGCTAGCTAGACCTGGCTTTCCTTTGCACATGTCTAAGATACTGGATGCTTGTAAGGCAAATGGGGTGAGTATTGAATTGAACGCCAGTCCTTATCGATTGGACTTAGATTGGCGTTATATCTATGAGGCGATGGATAAGGGTATATTTGTCTCCATTAATCCAGATGCCCACTCCATAGCTGGTATTCAGGATATGCAATGGGGTGTAAAAGTAGGTCGTAAAGGGGGGCTATTGAAAGAGTTGACGTTGAACGCTTTGCCTTTGGATGATATCAAAAACTTTTTTGCTAAAAACTAGAAATTAGGTTTCAACAAGTATTTAGCATAAAAATCATCGATCACGCGTACCGCTTCCGTGGGCGTGTCTACTAAAGCAAATAATTCCAAATCTTCTTCGTGGATATTGCCAGCGACTACCATTGTCTTTTTCATCCAATCGATTAAGCCACCCCAATACTCTTTTCCCACCAATACAACTGGGAAACGCCCTATTTTATGGGTTTGAATGAGGGTCAATGATTCGAACATTTCATCTAATGTCCCAAATCCTCCAGGCATAATAATAAAACCTTGTGAATACTTCACAAACATCACCTTTCGCACAAAGAAGAAGTCGAAGTTCATGTTTTTATCAGAATCGATATAGGGATTAGGCGTCTGTTCGAATGGTAATTCGATATTTAGACCCACACTACGACCTCTTTCGCTGGCTGCTCCTTTATTTCCGGCCTCCATAATACCGGGGCCACCGCCTGTGATGACGCCATAACCATGTCGTACTAATTTGGCTGCTATTTCTTCCGCAATTTTATAGTAGGGACTTTCTGGGCTAGTTCTAGCAGATCCAAAAATGGAAACACAAGGACCAATTTTGGATAATTTATCAATGCCTTCCACAAACTCACTCATAATCTTGAAAATACGCCAAGATTCCTCTGATTTAATCTGAGCCCAGGTTTTATCTCCAAAAGCTTGCTTGATTTTCTCTTCTTCCTCTTTCCAGTTATTCTCTGTCATATTTTTACCATTTGATTCCTAAATGTAGGACTAATCCTTTTACCTTTGCAAATATATAAATCATAATTTCATGAATGCTCCTTTAAGTTTCGCCGTAGGTGGTGACCACGCCGGTTTTGATTACAAGAATGATTTGATCGCTTTTTTAGAGACAAAAGGCATCTCTGTTATAGATTGTGGTACCTATTCAGCGGATTCAGTGGATTATCCTGATTTTGCACATCCAGTGGCTAATGCGGTGGAAAAAGGGGAAGTGAGTTTTGGTTTATTATTGTGTGGGAGTGCGAATGGTGTGGCGATAACGGCTAATAAACACCAAGGTATCCGAGCTGGATTAGCCTGGAATACCGAAGTTGCTGCCTTAGTTCGACAACACAATGACGCGAATGTACTTTGTCTTCCCGTTCGTTTTATTTCCCTAGAAGAAGCGAAAGCGTGTTTGCAGGTGTTTTTAGATACGCCTTTCGAAGGTGGTCGTCACCAAGGGCGAGTGAATAAAATTTCTTGCTGTTAAGCTATTTCTTTTTGTATAATTTAGGACTCACGAGCTCATATTGCTGAGTGAGAGAGGGAAGGTGTTGTCCAATTTTGGAAAAGTACCCCTCTGAATCATAGATGTAGGTAGGTTGATCCTTGTTGAAATATTCCTGAACGATAATGACATTTTTATAAGTGTTCAATTGGCTTAAAAGGGGTTTCGCTAATTCCCAGTTGACAAAAGGTCCAGCCATTTGATTGTATAAATACTCCTCCATCTCAGGTCCTAGAATGAGCAGCTTTTCTTGGTTAATGGAAAGGCGTCTCGGTTTTGCGATATTGGGTTGGTCTAGCTGGTAAGTTAACACTACTGAACCCACTAGGGTCCATAAAATCAGTTCACGCTGCCAATTCTTCTTGATCACATAAAAGAGATTAAGCCCCAAATAAGCGAATGGAGGTAGCAAGAAAACAAAGTTAATTCGATGATAAGAAGGGAAATTTGTTACTGCTATGAGGCTGAAAAATAACCAAATTAACGTTGTTTGTTGTGCTTTCTGTGCATGAGCCCTGATTTTAGGATTACCTACCACTTTGTAAAGGCCGAATAGTCCAAAAACAAGGGCTGGGGCATAAAACAACAGGACTTTCTGTGCCTCTTCAGCTGAAATTAATTGGAATTCAAAAGCCGAATTTTGGAAAACTTGGATTAAATCTGAGAGGTTTCCACGGAACGAAAATACAATGGAGGTGATGGTCATCACAATCAGATAACCGATCATAATAAGAATGATCTGGCGAATTGAGATACCAGAGAAGAATAGTAAACTGATGATGGCCCAAGGTAACAGCCAAAAATAGGCAGGGAAAAATAGGGTTGCTGTGGCTAAATAGATTCCCACTAAGAAGACTCTATCGTTTACTAATAATGTCTTTTGCTGCTGAATGATCTCTTTCCAAGCTAAAAGTAGAAAGCTAAGTCCTATCAGCGCAGGGTCTGGTACCTTAAACTCTATACAAAGATGGAACAGTAAAAGGTAGGTGCAAAAGGCCAATCCTCCTAATTTGGGCATTAAATCAAAGGAAGTAATCGTTTGGTGAAACAGGTAGGCTTGAAAGGAAATTAGCCCGAAAGCGATGTAGGGATTGTAGGAAAGTGGAACAGCTAATAAATCAAGAAGCTGATAAAACCCAGTGGCAAATGGCCCCGTATTATCCCGAATGTCCTTGTATAGACGAAATCCTTGGTTTAATTTTTGTCCAATCAAATAGTTCTTAATTTCCCAGGGGAAATAGGTAAATCCTTGCTGAGTATACAGAAAAGCTATTAATCCACCTGCTAGCAAAATGAATAGCATCGAAATTAAGCTGTTGGATTTAATAAATTGTAACATATTTGGCTAAACGAAGCCCTAAATTACGGTGATTCCAATTATTATTATGAAATTTGTAGGTGTTTTTTGAGATAAAAAGACCTAGAAAAAAGAGAGCAAGCATGGAAACGAAGCGTCAGCAAAAATTTGGCCGTCAAATACAGAAGGATTTAAGTGATATTTTTCAAAAAGAGTTTAAAATGCTTTTTGGAAATGGTATGGTGACGGTAACCGAGGTAAAAATCAGTCCAGATCTTTCGGTAGCTCGTTGTTATTTGAGCTTTTTATTGATTGATGATCGGGAAGCGGTGATGGATCAAATTGAGTTTCAAAACAAAGCCATTCGCAATGCCTTAGCGAATCGTATTCGCAAGCAAGTTCGGATTATTCCTAACCTCGTTTTCTTCTTGGATGACACTGCGGCTTATGCGGCTAAAATTGAAGCCTTGTTCGAAGGTTTAGTGATTCCACCAGCGGAGGGAGATGTGCCTAATCGAGTGGCTGACGAAATTGATTAATCCAGATGAGCGTTTCCTTATTTGTTGCGAAAAGGTATTTTTTTTCCCCATTTAAGGCGAGTTTTATCACCTTGATTTCCCGTATTTCGATGATTGGGGTGGGAGTGGAAGTCATGGCTTTGGTGCTTATCTTATCTGTTTTTAATGGATTAGAAGATTTTCAAAAAGGCCTTTTCAAAACATTTGATCCTGATTTAAGCATCGTTTCAACTTCTGAAACGCGCTTTTCACTGAGTCCAAATCAAATTCAACAGATTGCCTCCGTGTCAGGTGTGAAATCAGTCCAACCTATATTAGAGGATCAAGCGCTTATCCGGTATAACGGAAAGCAATTAGTTGTCACCCTAAAAGGGGTTGATTCCTCATTTATAGCCTCAAAGCGCTTAAAAAATCAAGTAGTAGATGGAGATTACTTAGTTGAGTACGATGGCCATCCTTTCGGGATGGTGGGTGCGGGGGTTTTTTTGGCGATGGGCATGAATTTTGAGGATATTTACCACCCTATTGAGGCATGGTATCCTAATCAGAAGGCTTTAGCAAAATTCCAGATGACTCAAGAGGCGGCAAATCAAAAGGGATTTTTTCCTTCCGGTGTCTTACAAGTGGAGCAGACTTTTGATAATCAAATGATTCTTGTTCCATTGAGCTGGATGCGTGATTTGACCCTAGCTGATTCTACCACGGTTTCTCGTTTTGAACTAATGTTAGCCGAGGGAGTTCAGGAACAGGATGTACAGTCTTCCATCCAAAAAATCGTGGGAAGAAATTTCCAAGTGAGAACGCGAGATCAACAACATGCCATCCTTTTACGTGCCATAAAAATCGAAAAACTTTTCGTGTTTATTTTGATGGCATTTATCATGGGGATAGCATCTTTTACGCTTTTTTACGCACTTTCTTTATTAGTTATCGAAAAGCGGAAAGACCTCCGAACCTTATTAGCGATGGGCATTACCCAGTCACAATTATTGCGTATTTTTCTATCCGTAGGACTATTTATTAGTTTTTCCGGCGCAGTGGTAGGGATGGTTCTAGGTTTTGCCTTAGGTTGGATACAACAAACGTTCGGAATTATCCCTTTAGGAATCCCGAACGCTTTGATTGATGCTTATCCCATTCAAATGGAATGGTTTGATTTTTTAATGACCGCGTTAGTGGTGATGGTGATCACCTTTTTAGCTTCGATTATCCCGGCGCGAAAAGCCGTTCAAATGACCTTTGATCAGAAAATTATTCAGCCAAAGTCGGATTAAATTCTCCTTCCCATTTCGAAACCACACAAGTAGCCACGCCGTTTCCTGCCACAGACGTAACCGTTCTACCCATATCCAAGAATGGGTCAACTCCTAATAATAAGGCGATTCCTTCAGCCGGAAGATTGAACATCGTTAAAGTTCCTGCGATAATCACGAGTGAGGCTCGAGGTACGCCGGCAATACCTTTGGAAGTAATCATTAAGGTCAATAACATCGTGATTTGTTGCTCTAAACTTAAATGAACGCCATAAGCCTGCGCAATAAATCCTGTTGCAAAGGTCATATACAACATTGACCCATCCAGATTAAAACTATATCCTAAAGGTAAAACAAAGCCGACTATACGTCTACTGCAGCCGAATTTCTCTAATGCTGCAATCGTTTGAGGGAAGGACGCCTCTGAACTCGCTGTCGAGAAGGAGATAAGTAAGGCCTCTTTTAACTCTTTCAAGAGCTTCCAATAGGGAATGCCGTTTACTAAGCAGATGATCCATAAAATAACCACCGTAAAGAATACCAGGCCACCCATAAAGCATATCATCAAATAGCCGTAGCTAATCAAAATACTTAAGCCTTTATTTGCCACAACGGTTGTCATGGCTGCAAATACCGCATATGGAGCCACTTCCATCACGTAGTTTACCATTTTAAAGATAACCTCCGCTAGGTTTTCAATGACGTGAATTAAGCGTTTTCCTACCTCACCAATGGATCCTAAAGCGACGCCGAAGAAAAGGGAGAAGATAACGATTTGAAGAATTTCATTTTCAGCCAAAGCCTTGAAAAAGCTATCTGGGAAGATATGTAAGATGAAATCTTCTAACGTTTTAGCTTTGGAAGTATCGATACCTGTTTCTGTACCAGCCGCCGGTTTAGGCCAACTTTGCAAACTTCCTGGTTGCGTAATGTTTACAACGACCAGGCCCGTTACTAAGGATAAAATAGTCGCAAAATAAAAGTATCCGATGGTTTTTGCCCCAATACGACCAACGGCTTTAAAATCGCCTAATTTCGCGATTCCTACCACCAAGGTACAGAATACTAAAGGTCCCACGATCATTTTGATCAGGCGAAGGAAAATTTTGGAAACGATTTGGACTTTAGCTCCTAAATCATGGCTAACTTCTGGTTCAAAAGAAAGGAAAAAGAATTCTCCTAAAACAAGGCCCAGGATAAATCCAATGATAATTTTATTTGTTAAGGTTAATTTCATAGTGGGTTGACGAGGGATAAATACTTTTGGTAAAATGGTTTTCTATAGAAAATCATTCCCCAAAGAAAGGGGAAAAGAAGGTAATTCAAAAATGCATGATGAGTATCGAATGATATTTCATCGATAATTTCGCAAGTGACTTCGGAGGTTTTCTTCACTCTGTGCTTGTGTTGCCAAAATTGCAGTCCAAAAGGCATGTTAACTCCGCGATCAATAAAATACCATTCCTGCTCAGTTTCTAAGTCTTCTGTAATTAGTGAGCTCCAGGTTAGCTTTAAGAAAATGAGGTGGATAACAAGAACGACATTAGCATCTTTTTGGCATCCATCAAAGCGCTGCAACGCGACTCTAGGAAAAGGGGGCGATAACTGGAGCAAAAGATCAGCTGTAAAACGTTCTTTTACGTGGCTAACGGGTGCTTGGATAGGAGTGGTGATGGAGTAGGATAGCATACTAAGCTACCAAGAGTTTTAATAAGGTCGCAAAAAAGGTTTTAACGCCCAAAGCAATATATTTTGCCCAACCAGCGCTTTCGTCAGAAGCCTCAGGTGAATCTTGCTCAGATGGTATTTCGTTAGGCGTTATTTTAGAAGGATTTGCAGTCACTATTCTTGCGGAAGAATCCATTTGAATTGTTTTTGCCTTCGGATTAAGTGCGGAATACTCCACTCTGCCAAAGTTGCAAAATAGTGATATCGTGAAAAGGGCGATGATCAGTTTTTTCATTTGATTTTTTGTTTCGCAGACTCAACGACTACTTTTTGTGCAGCAATTTCTTCTTCTTTTGTTTTTTGATCTACTTTGTTTTGAACCTGATTCGTTAAAATCTTTTCTTTTTCGATTTTTGCTTCTTTTAAGCGTTCTTCTAAATTGTTGATTTGTCGGGAGTTAGAGTCTAATTCGCGAATTAATCGTTCCGCTTGTTTGCTGTTCTTAGCTTGAGCAGCTACCAATTCGGCTAATTTGTTTTCTTCGATTCTTACCGCCTCTTCTAAATCTACGATTTTGATAAAATCCTCTATCCAAGTGCTCGTTTCACTCAATTTTGCGTGACCTGTTTGGATGTATTCGTCATTTCCGGTGGCAATTGACACGAATAATTTTACTTTCTTATTTTCTTCAGAAACTTTAGAGACAAGTACTAAAGGAGTATCGGAGATGTTAGCAATCTTGATATCAGAACTGGAATATGTCCCGTTTTTACCCTCAATTACTTTACCAAATTTACTCAAATAAGCTTTCCAGCTTGCTCTGGCAAATTTTTCTTGTGTATTAACGAAAGTGTATACACCTTCTTTCTTTGATTTATCTACTTCTGACATGCCAGAAAAAACTTGAGCTGAGGCATGGAATGCAATAGCAAAAAAGAAAAGTAGGAAAGCGATCTTCTTCATAAGATGAAATTTTTACTAAAGTTAGGAGATTTTTTTAGCTAGGGCAACCTTGTTTTTGTTTGTATGATCTCTGAAAGCAAAAAGCGTCAATTCTCCACCATCTTTCAATTGAAATTTCTTCCGAATTTCGTCTGCTTTGATAGGGAAATTTCGGGTAGAGATATTCACTTTTCCGGCTGGCAAGACTGTCTGAATCCATTTCTTTTCCAAAGGTCCCACCGCTAAAACTTCAAACGTTCTACCGGCGAAATTAGTGTGAAGGTCTTCAGAAGTATATAAATGCGTGTTGGGAGCAATTTTCTTCATTCCCTTACCTACCAATTTAAAGAATCCACCCTTTAAAATTCCTGCATGAGGTTCATAGAGGTAGTTAGCAACAGGACCAAAGTCGCAAATATTGGCTGATTCAGCTGATTTTTTTGCATTGAAAAGGGTTGAGTTAGCCTGTCCTAATTCGATCACCTCAATTTCTGGGTCTTCCGAAGATTGAGACGTCTTCAGAAAGAGCAATTCTTTCACCTCGTTTTTAAAGCAAACAATATAAATCTTTTCTACTCCATCCAGCTCTTTGGTGGCCCGATCTAAATCCAATAAGGGACTCGTTTTTATCAGTAAACTTGTTTTGTTGCTGATGTAGGGGATTAATTCAAGCGCATTGGGCTCGCAATCTTGCAATAGGACGACTTTGTTGCCCTCGCCATCCCTTCTGGCCGGATCTACATAAATAAAATCAAATGATTGTCCACAATCTGAAAGCCATTGTAAACTATCGCCTATGTGGTGCTGGATGCTTTTTGCGTTTAATACGGAGTGGTTAAAGGCGGTGATTTTCGCTAGTTCTTCCTGTCTTTCGATATAATCCACCTCGCAGCCTGATTGTGTGAATGCGAAACTATCTAAACCCATTCCGCCCGTTAGGTCCACCACTTTTCCGCGCACTAGTGAAGCCTTAAAGTTTGCCGTTACCTCGGAAGATGATTGTTCTAAGGCCAAAGATGGAGGGAAGAACACCTTTTCATTCGCCACCCAATGGGGCATTTTGTCCTTCAGTTTTTGCCTGGCTTTAATTTGGTCTACTAAAACAGGAATGGCTAAATTAGGATATTTTGAAGCTTCCAGAGCAATCGCAACCGGATCTCTGTGGAGATTTTCTTGAATAAATTGGATTTCGTTTTCTCGAAGCATTCCCTAAAATTAGCACCTCTGCTTTAATTATTTTTATTTAAATTAGTGAAATTCAAAATTGCAGATGACAGGATTAATTTTAGCAGCGGGAGCTTCGTCCCGTTTAGGTGAAGCCAAGCAATTATTAGTGTATCAGGGCCAAAGTCTATTAGAACGGTCTATTCGATTAGCTTTTAGTGTCTGTAAAGAAGTGCAAGTTTGTTTAGGGGCAGAGGTGGAACAATCCATTCGTATTATCAAAAAATTACAAAATGAATTTTCAACCTTGTCCTACGTGCAAGTCATTGATTGGGATAAAGGAATGGGGGAATCATTAGCTGTGGGCTTACAATCGATTGATTTTTCCAAAGATGTGTTAGTGCTTTTGTGTGATTTACCATTTTTGACCTCTAGCCATATCAAGAATTTAACTTCTTTGGCTAATCCGAATAGAGCCATTGTGGCCTCATTTCAAGGGGTTAACTCTCCGCCCGTCTTCATTCCTTCTGCCTTGCGCCCCCTGTTTAATGGATGGAGCGGTGATCAAGGATTGGGAAAATTTTGGCGCCAAAATCCGATGCTCTGTGAAATCATTCACTTCTCCGATAAATTCCGTGATGTGGATGTTCCGGAAGATCGGGAGTATTGGGGGATTTAAAGAAAGTCGACGACTTTCTTTAAATCTAAAGTACAAAGAGTAAAGAACAAAGCACAAAGTAGGTATTCGCTTCGCGAATGAATTGATGAAATGTTTTTTGTGGAATACTTGTGTTTTATGGGACAACTAAAATTACATATACCATAAAAAATGGGCTTCAGCCATTTTTTATTCCAAATTTATGCTTTTTGCTCTATGCTTTATGCTTTAATTTTTATGCTCAATGCGTAAGATTTCCTATCTTTGCATTTCAATTTTAAACTCAATTAAGTGGAATCAATCGAAACCCTTCCCACCGTCGAAACAGCCAAAAAATTAGGATTATTGCCCGAGGAGTATGATCGCATTCAGGAGATTTTAGGCCGCAAGCCTAACTTTACCGAATTGTCGATTTTCTCTGTCATGTGGTCAGAGCATTGTAGCTACAAGAATTCAATCGTTTGGTTGAAGACTTTGCCTAAAGACTCTCCACGTATGCTAGCGAAAGCGGGTGAAGAAAATGCGGGTTTGGTTGATTTAGGAGACGGCCTAGGTTGCGCTTTTAAGATTGAATCACATAATCACCCGTCTGCTTTAGAGCCTTACCAAGGTGCGGCGACAGGAGTAGGTGGTATCAACCGTGATATTTTCACCATGGGTGCACGTCCGATTGCTCAATTGAATTCCTTACGTTTTGGCAATATTGATTTAGCGAAAACGAAGTGGTTAGTGAAAGGTGTCGTGAAGGGGATTGGAGATTATGGAAATGCCTTTGGAATTCCTACCGTAGGTGGTGAGGTGCAATTTGATGATTGTTATAATGTAAATCCATTAGTTAATGCGTTTTCAGCCGGTATTTTAAAGGTAGGAACACAAGCATCGGCTATTTCATACGGCGTAGGTAATCCGGTGTTTATCGTGGGTTCTGCGACTGGTAAAGATGGAATTGGGGGTGCTAGTTTTGCTTCTGAAGATATTACGGCGAAATCGTCGGAGAAATTGCCTGCGGTTCAAGTGGGGGATCCATTCCAAGAGAAATTGTTATTAGAGGCTTCTTTAGAAATTATCGAAGCAGGTTGTGTTATCGGTATTCAAGATATGGGTGCGGCGGGTATTATTTGCTCGACCTCTGAGATGTCTGCGAAAGGAGAACACGGGATGATTATTGATCTTTCCAAAGTGCCTACGCGTCAACCGAACATGCAGCCTTTTGAAATCTTATTATCTGAGTCCCAAGAACGTATGCTTATCGTTGTAGAGAAAGGTCGTGAGGAGGAAGCGAAGCGTATTTTTGATAAGTGGGATCTTAATTGTGAGCAAATTGGAACGGTAACCGATACTAAGCGTCTTCAGTTTTATCAAGATGGCGTTTTAGTGGCAGATGTTCCAGCGGATGATTTAGTATTAGGTGGTGGAGCTCCGGTGTATCACCGCGAATACAAAGAGCCAGCTTATTTCCAAGAATTCAAGAAATTTAAGATTGATTCAGTCGCTGATTTGCCTAAAGAAGAATTGCCTAAGGCTTTGAACTTCATGATGAATCACCCGAATATTGCTTCCAAAAAGTGGGTAGCACAACAATATGATTCATCAATCGGTCGTGCGAATCGCAACACGAATGCACCATCGGATGCGGCGGTAGTGAAAGTACATGGTTCTCAAAAATCGATCGTGATTACGGTCGATTGTAATTCTCGTTACGTGAACGCAGATCCGGAAGAAGGATGCGCGATGGCTGTAGCAGAAGCTGCTCGTAATATCGTATGTTCAGGGGGTGTGCCGGTGGCGATTACGAACTGTTTGAACTTTGGTAATCCTTATGTTCCAGAAGTATACTGGCAATTTGTGGGTGCTATCAAAGGGATGAAAAAATCATGCGAGGCATTTGAAACACCGGTAACAGGTGGTAACGTTTCCTTCTATAATCAATCTTCAGACGAAGGTCCCGTTTTCCCTACACCTACCATTGGTATGTTAGGTATTTTGGAGAAACCAGAGAACAAGATGACGTTGGACTTCAAAAAAGAAGGTGATGCCATCTATTTAGTAGGTGAATCAGTTAATGATATTGCTTCATCAGAATATGTGTATTCATACAAAGGTATCAAGGCAACCCCAGCACCGCACTTTGATTTAGCAACAGAGCAAAAAGTGCAAAAAGCGATTTCTGCTTTGATCGAAGGGAAGTTAATCGAATCAGCTCACGATGTGTCTGATGGGGGTCTTTTAGTGACTTTAGCCGAATCTTCCTTCCCTCGTGGTCTAGGATTCCAAGTAAGTTCAGATTCTGCTATTCGTCAGGATGCCTTCTGGTTTGGTGAAGCACAATCTCGTGTGGTGGTGTCAGTCGATGCTTCTAAGAAAGCAGCTTTTGAGTCCGCATTGCAGGCTCAAGGAGTTAAATTCTCTGCATTAGGATCTGTTAAAGGGACAGATATGGTGGCGGATGGAGCTGTTTTGAGCTCTGTGGCTGCTGCGTATCAATCATTTGATACAGCACTTGAAACAGCCTTAATGAAATAAATAAAATGAGCCGCTATCTACTCGCTTTTTCGTATGATGGCGGCTCTTATCATGGCTACCAAATTCAGCCCAATGCAACGACGGTTCAGTCGGTATTGCAGGATAAATTGAGTTTATTGACAGGGTTTTCGCTCGAAATTGTCGGAAGTTCACGTACCGATGCAGGTGTTCATGCGCACCAGCAGTTCGCTCACTTTGATTTGCCGGATGGTAAAAAAGTGAAGGATAATTGGGTTTTTCGATTGAATAGCATGTTGCCAGAGTCTCTCGCAGTGCAAGGGATTTACCAGGTGGCAGATGATTTTCATGCACGTTTTGCGGCATTATCTCGAACCTATGAATACCGAATTAGTCCAGGGAAAAGTCCTTTTAATGCGGCTTATGCGTATCGATTTAGTGTTGATTTAGATGTAGACGCGATGAATGAGGCTGCCTCCTTATTTTTTCAGCACACAGATTATCAGTGTTTTTCCAAGGTGAAGACCGATGTGGCTACTTTTGAGTGTAGCATAATGCAGGCTTTTTGGGCTACTAGGGGCGATGAATTAGTTTTTACGATTCAAGGCAATCGATTCTTGCGTGGAATGGTGAGAGCTGTGGTAGGCACGCTGCTGGAGGTAGGACAGGGGCGTTTAACGAAAGCGCAATTACAAGAGATTTTAGATTCCAAAGATCGCTGTAAAGCGGGACGCGCAGTACCTGCTCACGGATTACATCTACTAGAGGTGGAATATCCGGCCGCTATTTTTGACGCCAAATGTGCAGGATAACATCTAACAAGGTCGCCGCTGATTGTACTTTGATTTTAGTTGGCTTGTAATTTAAGCCCTTCAGATTGTACTTGCTAATCCAGATTTCCTTAAATCCTAATTTTTCAGCCTCAGCAATGCGTTGATCTATCCGCGTTACAGAACGTAATTCTCCCCCTAATCCTACCTCTGCCGCAAAACAAATAGACGAGTCGATGATTTTGTCCTCATAAGAAGAGACTAGGGACATGCAAGTGGCTAAATCTAAGGCAGGATCATCCACTCGTATTCCGCCCGTAATGTTTAAGAAAACGTCTTGTGTTGCTAATTTATACCCGCCTCTTTTTTCTAAAACGGCAATCAACATGCTTAGACGTTTTCCATCGTATCCATTCGCTGTTCTTTGTGCATTCCCATATGAAGACGCGCTCACTAATGACTGGATTTCTACTAATAGGGGACGATTTCCTTCCATCAGCGTACCTATGGCGATGCCTGACGACGGTTCGTCTCGCTGGGATAACAGGATTTCAGATGGATTGGTAACAGGTCGCAATCCACTCCCTAGCATTTCGTAAATGCCTAATTCGGAAGTCGAGCCAAAACGGTTCTTTGTGGTGCGCAATATGCGGTAGATCATATGACGATCTCCCTCGAATTGCAAAACGGTATCCACGAGGTGTTCTAGCACTTTAGGGCCGGCGATGGAACCTTCTTTGGTAATATGACCCACTAAGAAAATAGGGGTGCCACTTTCCTTCGCAAATCGCATTAATTCCAAGGCACATTCTCGAATCTGAGAAACTGAACCAGGACCCGATTCGATTTGATCTGAAAACAGTGTTTGTATCGAATCCACAATGATTATTTCAGGCTCTAGGTCCACTAAATGCCTGAAAATAGATTGTGTGTTGGTCTCTGTTAGAATATACAAGGAGTCAGATTTCGCAGCTAAACGATCTGCTCTCAGTTTAATTTGCTGTTCCGATTCCTCCCCTGTAACATATAAAACACGCGTCTGGGTTAAGGAAAGAGCTACTTGCAATAAAAGTGTTGATTTTCCAATGCCCGGCTCTCCACCGATTAAAACGAGTGATCCTGGAACGATTCCTCCTCCTAAAACCCGGTTGAATTCAGGGTCTGAGCAAGTCAATTTAGGGAGGTTTTCAAAGTTTACATCATTTAGCAGTTTAGGCTTTGCGGTTGATTTCGGACTACCTTTTGTTTTCCAAACCTCTGCTGGATGATTCGTTGCTTCAATTAATTCCTCCACGAACGTATTCCATTCTCCGCATGAGGGACACTTACCTAACCACTTTGGCGCGGAGTGACCACACGATTGACAGAAAAAAGACGTTTTAGCTTTGGCCATTTGGGAAGGAATATTTATACCCAAATTTACGCTTTGATTTCGTTTTTTCTTTTTTTTCGGGTGAAAAAGGATAATTTTACAAGTTAATAAAACACTATAGTGATGAAAGCCATAAAATTCTTCATGACATTGGCCCTTGTGATGGGTCTCCTATCTGTAGCCACAGCTCAAAAGCACTCTCGTGCTGATTATTTTCGAATTGGAATCAAGGGAGGTGTAAATCTTTCTTCTGTGAAAGTAGCTAGCTTGAGTACGAATTTAGAAAATAAGACAGGCTATCAATTAGGTGCATTTGCGCGTATAGGCCGTACCTTTTTCTTGCAACCGGAAGTCTATTTTACGGCAAAAGAAGTCAACGTGGATGTACTCAACTCATTAACAACGAATCAAGGCGTTGTGGGTTTTTCTCAAAAATCATTAGATGTGCCGTTGTTAGCGGGGATTAAATTAGGTCCCTTGCGCGTTTTAGCAGGTCCTGTCGCTTCTTATGCTATCTCGGCTTCCACAAGTCCTGATGCAGCCGTTAAATCGTATTTTTCAGGAACATCCCAAGATATCATTAACCGTTCTAGCTTTTCTTATCAAGCAGGTATTGGATTTGATATCTTAAACTTGTCTTTAGACTTACGTTATGAGGGGACGATGTCAGAATTAAAAAATACCGTAGCCGTCCCTAGCGGTTTTAATTATTCCCAAAAACCGAGTTATTACCAGGCGACCATTGGTTTCCGCATTTTATAATTACACGAATGAATGAACAAATAAAGGCTCTTCAGGCCGAAATTGATGCTTATGTTATTTCAAATGAGGGTGAACTAGACTCTTTTAGAAATCAATTTGTAGGGCGTAAAAGTCGCTTGGCATCGCTTTTTGATGAATTGAAAAATGTGCCAGCAGAGAATCGTAGAGAAGTGGGACAGGCTTTAAATGGCTTGAAGAATTCCGCGGAAGCCAAATTTGCGCAAGCGCAAGAATCATTCGCAGGTGATGCAGCTGGCTTCGAGGTCCCTTCTGATTTAACCCTGTATAACCCGATTTCACAAGGCAGTCTTCATCCGTTGACGAAGGTGAGAGCGCGTATTTTAGAGATATTTAATCGGATGGGTTTCTCGGTTTCAGATGGACCGGAGATCGAAACGGATTTCTATAATTTTACGGCGTTGAACTTTCCAGCGAATCACCCTGCACGCGAAATGCAAGATACTTTCTTCATTGAAAAAGGGGCTGGTGAGATTCAAGACGATGTTTTATTGCGTACACACACGTCTAACGTACAGATTCGCTTGATGCAACACCAAAAGCCACCAATTCGCTCGGTCATGCCAGGACGTGTATATCGCAACGAAGCGATTTCAGCACGTGCCCATTGCCTTTTCCACCAAGTGGAAGGTCTTTATGTGGATGAACAAGTAAGTTTCAAAGATTTAAAAGATACCCTCTACCATTTTGCCAAAGAAATGTTCGGAAAAGACACGAAAGTGCGTTTCCGTCCGTCTTACTTCCCGTTCACGGAGCCTAGTGCAGAAATGGATATTACGTGTCTTTTGTGCAAGGGTGATGGTTGCAATGTATGCAAAGGAGCCGGATGGGTTGAAATTGCTGGAGCAGGAATGGTGGATCCGAATGTATTAGAAAATGTGGGGATTGACTCGAAGAAGTACAATGGCCTTGCTTTTGGGATGGGTATCGAACGCATCACGATGTTAAAATACCAGATCAAAGACTTACGTTTATTCACAGAGAATGACGTTCGTTTCTTAAAACAGTTTAATTAATCTGACCTATGTGGAGTTTTAAAAAAGTAAATAATTGGACGGGATGGGGAGTTTTCTTCATTGCCTTGATTACGTATACCTTGACGGTGGAGCCTACAGCCTCTTTTTGGGACTGTGGTGAGTTTATCGCTTGTGCCTATAAATTACAAGTTCCTCACCCTCCAGGGGCACCCTTATTCCTTTTACTTGGACGTATGTTCTCCTTGCTAGCCTTAGGTGATGTGACGAGAGTGGCTTACTGGGTGAATATGATGTCTGTTGTTAGTAGTGCATTGACTATTTTATTCTTGCATTGGACTATTGTGATGATCGGTCGCAAGATGATGAATAAGTCATTTGAAGAATTAAACTCGAATGAGCGCTTTGGTTTATTGGCGTCTGGTGTAGTTGGATCTTTGATTTACACGTTTTCTGATACTTTTTGGTTCTCAGCTGTGGAAGCAGAAGTTTACGCGATGTCTTCTTTCTTTACGGCCATCGTGGTTTGGGCTGCTTTTAAGTGGGAATTAGTAGAGGATAGAGCGGAATCGAATCGCTGGATATTGTTCATTGCTTATTTAGTGGGATTGTCAATTGGCGTCCACTTATTGAATTTAGTGACCCTTCCGGCATTGGGATTATTGTATTATTTTAAACGCTATGAGAAACCTACTTTAACGGGTGGGGTGATTTCAATCTTAGTTGCGCTTATTATTTTAGGTATTATTAATGCAGGAATAATCCCTGGTTTACCTAGTATAGCCTTTCAATTTGAGTTGACTTTCGTGAACACATTGGGTTTCTCCTATGGCTCTGGTGCGATCGTTTTCTTGATTTTGTTGATTGCTGCGGTGGTTTTTGGGATTCGTTATTCATACGCCAAAGGAAAGGAAGTACTCAACGTAGCTCTTTTCTCCCTCGTTTTCTTATTAATTGGTTATTCAACCTACACCGTAGCTTTAGTGCGTTCAGGTTATAATACACCTATTAATGAGAATGACCCTAGCAATATCTTGAACTTCTTAAAGTACTTGAAACGTGAGCAATACGGAGAACGCTCGTTAATCTATGGACCTGTTTATACAGCTGAGGTGACGGGTTACAAAGAAGGAGCTGAGACGCCTATCTATAAAATGAAGGACGGGAAATACGTTGAATACACGAAGAAACCAGTGTACGAATACGATAAGACCCAAATGATGTTATTACCACGTGTCTATTCGAATCAAGCGAATCACGTGAAGTTGTACCAGGAGATGTTAGGTATTCCTGCAGGGGAGAAGCCTAGTTTTGGTAAGAACCTAGAATTTCTATTTACCCACCAATTAGGGCATATGTACATGCGCTATTTATTGTGGAATTTCGTAGGTCGTGAAAGTGATTTCCAAGATGCTTGGGCCATCAATACATTCGAGGATACGTCGAAATTACCGGACATTTTACGCAACAATAAGGCGCGTAACAATTACTTCTTCCTACCGATCATCTTCGTGTTATTAGGATTCTTTTATATGCTTCGCAAGAATGACAAGGATTTGTTGGTGACAATATTGATGTTTGTCTTAACGGGTGTGGCGTTAACCGTTTACCTGAATTCTCCACCTACAGAACCGCGTGAGCGTGATTATATCTTTGTGGGTTCTTTCTACTTTATGTCCATTTGGGCAGGATTTGCAGTGATGCAGATACTTGAGTTTATTCAGAAGTTTGTGAAAGCTGATAAGGCCAAATGGGCAATCGCTGCTTTATTAGGTTTAACTGCTCCGGCGATTTTGGCCCAACAAAACTGGGATGACCACGATAGAAGCGATCGTGTGCACCAAATCGACTTTGCTAAAAACCTATTGAATTCTTGCGCTCCTAACGCCATTTTGTTTACAGGGGGTGATAACGATACGTTCCCGCTTTGGTACGTACAAGAAGTCGAAGGATTCAGAACAGACGTTCGTGTATGTAACTTGTCTCTTTTAGGAACAGATTGGTACATTGATCAAATGAAGCGCAAGACCTACGAATCTCAGCCATTGCCTATTAAATTATCGAAAGATCAATTGATGGAAGGGATAAACGATCAAATATTATATAATCCTAAAGAGGGATTAACGGCTATGTCTTTACCGGATTATTTGGATTTGTTACACCAAGATAGTCCATCCATCCAAGAGCAAACGCAATTAGGGGAAACGATCAATACCTTGCCAACTGATTCGGTTGTGATTCCAGTAGATATCGCTGCGGTGGCTAAAACGAACTGGTTCCCTAAGCAATTCGTTCCCTACATGTCGCCAGTGCTAGGTTGGAAATTGCCCTCACACAACATTTACAAAGGGGAATTGATTCAATTAGAGATCATCTCAAACAATGCAGTCTCTGGCTGGAAACGTCCGATCTATTTTGCATCCACGTTGCCTAATGACCAATATTTAGGTTTAAAAGAATCAATGCAATTAGAAGGTTACGCGTATCGATTGATGCCGTTCAAAATTCCGGGAGCTAACGATGGTTATGTCAATACACAGATTATGTCAGACAACATCTTGAAAAAGATGTACTGGAGAGGATTAGATAACGACAAGATTTATTACCATGGTGATTTCTACTTAGGAATTCCTTCGGTAACTGCTCGTTTAAGTGTGTATCGTCTAGCTGATCAATTAGTCCGCGAAGGGAATTACGCAAAAGCGAAGAAGGTCATGGATTATTTAGACCAAAAAATGCCAGACAAGGTCATTCCATACGATCAGTTCTCTGCTTCTATGGTGGAATTGTATGTAGCGGTAGGCGATGCTCCATCTGCCCTTAAAATTGCCAAGAGAATTGTTGATCGTGATGATCAATTATTGGATTATTATTTAGATGGACGCTATTCATCTCACGAACGTGATGTGCAGATTGCTATCTATGAAATGAACTTAGTCGTTTCTGCCTTAAAGGCTTCGAAAGTGAATCCTGCGAAATACCAGACGTTAGAGGCGAAGTTTAATAAGCAATTGGGTAGGTTGCAGTAGTAAAGGATAGAGCATAAAGCATAAAGAATAATGATGGAATAAAAAGAGCGGCAATAGCCGCTCTTTTTATGTTTCAGTAATTAAAAACACTTCATAAATTCATCGCAGAAGGCGATACTAACTTTATTCTTTATGCTTTATACTTTATGCTATTGAAAAGCTATGCTTTTCTACGAAAACATATCCCTCACCTTGTGAAAGAATCCCTTCTCCGATTTGCCTGGTTGTGGAGCGAAGTTAGGGGAGTCTCGTAATTTTTCTAATAACTCAGTTTCCTCTTTACTGACTTGCTTAGGAGTCCAGATGTTTACGTGAACTAATTGATCACCTACCGAATACCCGTTTAGTTCTTTGATACCCTTTCCTTTTAAGCGTAAGATTTTGCCACTTTGAATTCCGGCTTCTAAGGTAATCTTTGCTTTTCCACCGATCGTAGGAACTTCGACTGAGGTGCCTAAGGCCGCATCCACAAAGCTTACATATAAATCATAGATGACGTTGTTTCCATCACGGTGCAATAGATCGTGAGCTTCTTCTTCGATGACGATCAATAAATCACCGGCCACGCCACCACGCGGGGGAACGTTTCCTTTTCCAGACATCGACAGTTGCATATCGTTAGATACGCCTGCTGGGATTTTGATTGGGATGATTTCTTCTTCCAGTACGCGGCCTTCACCAAAGCAATCACCACATTTTGCTCCTACCGTCTTACCTTCTCCGCTACAGTGTGGGCAAGTAGAGGAAGTGACCATTTGGCCTAGCATGGTTTGTTGTACTTGACGTACTTGACCTGAACCTTGGCAAGTGCCGCAGGTTTTCAAATCAGTTCCGTTTTTAGATCCGTTTCCAGAACAAGATTTACAAGCGACGTGGCGTTTTACCTTGATTTTCTTTTCTACGCCGTTTGCAATCTCCTCTAAATTTAATTTGAGTTTGATGCGTAGGTCAGTTCCTTTACGCTGGCGTCTTCCACCACCACGACCTTGGTTAAAGAAGCTACCGAAAGGACTATCATCGCCACCACCAAAAATATCTCCAAATTGTGAGAAGATATCCTCCATGTTCATGCCGCCACCACCAAAACCTCCGCCAGCTGCGCCCCCCATTCCGGCGTGACCGAAGCGGTCGTATTGCGCTTTCTTTTGGGAATTACTTAAAACCTCGTAGGCTTCCGCTGCTTCCTTGAATTTTTCTTCAGCTTCCTTGTTATCTGGATTCTTGTCTGGATGGTACTTCACCGCCATTTTGCGGTAAGCTTTCTTGATTTCGTCCTCCGATGCGGATTTGGAAACGCCTAAAATTTCGTAATAATCTCTTTTTTGCGCCATTTTCTTTTAATTTCCGACCACCACTTTCGCAAAGCGGATGACTTTTTCATTCAATGTATATCCTTTTTCAACTACTTCTACCACTTTGCCTTTTTCTTCTTCCGATGGGGCAGGGAATTGCGTAATGCAATCATGGATTTCAGCGTCAAATACCTCGCCTTTAGCAGGTAATTCTTTCAACCCTTTGGATTGTAGGATGTTACCAATTTTTGCGAAGATTAATTGCGTTCCTTCGGAGATTTCTCCTTCAGGAGCATTGGCTAACGCACGCTCATAGTCATCAATGACAGGTAATAAGTCAACGATTAAACGTTCGGATGCGGTTTGTATGAGTTCTATTTTCTCTTTAGCTGTACGTTTGCGGAAATTTTCGAAGTCTGAATACAGGCGAAGGTATTTCTCCTTCATCTCCGCTAATTCATCTACAGGAGCTGTTTCTTCCGTTTCTGGGCTTGTTTCTTCTGTTTGATTGATAATTTCTTCCTCAGGCGTTTGTTCGTTTTCTTTCTTTTTCATGATACAAAATTACGATTGCGTTCTTCCCTTTACAAATTCAATACCAAAAACAATTTTCTGACACTTTGGCATAAATGAAATGACCTTCGTAATTTTAAACAAATGTCAAAAAGTCCCGCAGAAATTTCCCGACTTATTAAGGCTAAAGCGCAGTCTTTTGGTTTTGCCTTTTGTGGTATTTCTGAAGCGGGATTCTTAGAGGAAGAGGCGCCGCGTTTAGAAGCTTGGTTAAACGCGAATCAACATGGCGAAATGGCCTACATGGCGAATCATTTCGATAAGCGTCTTGACCCACGAAAACTAGTAGACGGTTGCCAAACCGTCGTTTCTCTTGTATATAATTATTTTCCTGCGGCGGAAATCGCTGTACAAGATTTTAAAATTTCGAAATATGCTTACGGCGAAGATTACCACCGAGTGATTAAGGATAAGATGCAAGCGTTATGGGATGCTTTGCAAAATGAGATAGGGGAGTTCTCTGGTCGAATGTTTGTCGATTCTGCACCGGTATTAGAAAAAGCGTGGGCGAAGAAGTCTGGTTTGGGTTGGATAGGGAAGAATGCGAATTTGATTATTCCCAAAAAAGGAAGTTTTTATTTCCTAGCTGAGCTACTAATTGATGTAAAGGCGAGTCCAGATGGTCCTATCAAGGATTTTTGTGGCACCTGCACGCGTTGCATTGACGCTTGTCCTACGGAGGCCATTACACCGTATGTGGTGGATGGAAGCAAGTGTATTTCCTATTTCACAATTGAGCTAAAAGACCAAATGCCCGCCAATCTAAATAGTGATTTCGAAAATTGGATTTTTGGTTGTGATATTTGCCAAGATGTGTGTCCTTGGAATCGATTTTCGAAGCCGCACAATGAACCGAGATTTGAAATGAAACTACAAGAGTTGGATTGGGAGGGAATGTCTGAAGAGGTATTTCAAACCCTTTTTCAGTATTCAGCAATCAAGCGAACGAAGTTGAAGGGAATTCAACGAAACATAGATTACGTGAAAAAAAAGAGGCCGTGAAACCACGGCCCTTTTCAAGCAAAATAAAACCCTAAAGTGATTGTCTTATAATTAGGCTCGGTTCGATGACTTCTGCCGTTTTTTGATTGGATAGGATCATTTCAGCGGCTTTTTGGCCTAACTTCTCCGGATGAGTACTCACCACCGTGATTCCTCCAGCTATTATTTCCTTAAATGGATGGTCATTCAAGGAGATGATGCCAATATCATTGCCTAAAGCCCATTCTTTTTTCTCCGCGTATTTGATAGCCTGGAAAAGATCGGTATCAGACAAAGTAAAATAAATCTCCTTTGGTTGAAAATCGTCCTCTTCTAGGCCATCTAATACTTGGAATTTCAATGAATTCGCTTCGCAGAATTCACTACACGCATTGATTAATTCGGGATCGAAGTATTCGTCTTCGCTCAAAACTAAATTAAGGCTGCGGTACTTATTAAACAGGTTTAGTTGGGTATTAAAAATCTTTTTTAGCGATGGGTTAGGTGGGCAGATGAGACTGGAATGACGGATGGTTCCGAAGTTTTGGTCCAATAAAATCAAGCGATCCCCCGCTATTTTTTGTAAAATCTTGACTGTTTCTTCATCCTCATCAATTAAATGTGGTTGAATCAGGTAGTAATGGTAATTACCTAATTGTTGTCCAATGATTTCTTTAAATTCTCTCGGCTTGTATTGGTAGGTATAGATATCCACCATTACATTTTTGCCAAAATGATCAAGAAAAGCATTGTACAAGGTTTGGTTTGTTTCTGTCATCCGACCGATTAAGAAAAGAACTTTCGTCTTTACTTTTAAGCTCGATTCAGAGATGAAATAACCTTTGCGGAAAATGGAGGTAATCGCCCCCATTTTATGTAACTCTGTATAGGCTCTCTCCACCGTGTCACGGGAAAGATAACATTCCTCCGAAGCCTCATTTATAGAGGGCAAGCGCTCACCAGGTTTTAATTCTCCCATCTCAATATCCTGCAAAAGTGAATTAACAAGCTGCTGGTATTTAGGAAGTTTATTTCCTGAATTCTTTACGTTAAATGAAACAAATGTTTTATTCATGTCGAAGAAAAATTCTTTGTTCAAAATTACAGTTACGGCATTGTGTAGCATAGGACGAATCTTTCAAATTTGAGGACAATTCTTGCAACTGCGTATTTCAGGATAAATCCGTCCAATTTCCTGGTATAATTCCCTAATTTTAAGATTCGAATGAAAAGACTATTTTTCTTCTTGGTTATGTGTACCGTTTTGGGTCTTCAGGCTCAAAAGCAGACACGTTATGAGCGATTAAGTACGGCCTCTGGACTTTCTCAAAGTTCGGTTTATAAAATTATTCAAGACAAGAAAGGCTTTCTTTGGTTTGCTACGGGTGATGGTTTGAATCGCTATGATGGACATAACTTTAAGATTTACCGCAATGACCCGAGTGATGCTAGAACCTTAAGTAGTAGTGAAATATTTACGGTAGCGGAGGATGATGAAGGGAATTTGTGGGTAGGGACGCGTAACTCAGGACTAAATAAAATTGAATTAACTACCGGAAAAATCACGCGCTTTACGAAAGGACCTGGCGGCCAAGATTTGTCTAATTCCAATATCCCTAGTATTCTCAATATCGGTAAAGGAAGAATAGGTGTAGCCGTATTAGGGTTAGGTTATTTAGTCTATAATATTCGAACAAATCAACTAATTAAATCTGAATCTGAGTGGAATAATCCATTAGTTAAGGAAGTGGCACGTCTGTTTAAGCATTCATCTGGTTCGGTTTGGATGGGAACAAGAACGGGTTATTTAGTGTCACAGTTAAATGCACATAGTTATATTCCTTATCAATTTGGGGCGAATAATTACCGGGTTCGCGCGCTTTTTGAAACGAAAAATGGGGATATTTTAGTAGGAACGGATGGTCGTGGCATATATCGCTTCACGCCAAAGACCCAGCAATTCAAGGTCGTTTTTTACCAAGCATCTGATCCTTTGTCCCGTCAAAATATTGTGACTTCAATGGCCAAGGACGCATTACAAAATCTTTGGATAGGTACGGATGATGGTGTCTATAAGCTGAATGGGGAAGATTTTAAATCCTACACGAATATTCCTTCGAATCCAGATCCAGAATTAGGACTATCTTCTAATTCCGTGATGAGCCTTTTCACGGATGCGAATCAAAATACGTGGGTGGGTACGTGGGAAGCCGGATTGAATATCTCCTTTTTCCAAAAGCCTCGCTTCGCAGTTCTCCGCTATAAACCCAATACCTTGCAAGGATTACTGAGTAATAAGGTGAGTACCTTATTAGCTGATGGAGACAAAGGGGTATGGGTAGGAAGCAACGTAGGTTTATCTTATTTCAATCATAAATCAGGCCAGGTAACGCATTTCCTTCAAAGTGCATCAAGTAAAAAATTGAACTCCACTGAGACCTATGATGTGAACTTTATCCATCCCTCAGGTGATGGAGGTGTTTGGGTAGGTTTATGGGGTAAAGGGATTAATTTATTTACAAAGGATCAACAACTGAAGGATTTTCCCTTCAAACCCGGAATTCGGGAGGCTAATTTTAATACGTTAGAATCTTTTAATGGCGAGTTTCTTTTAGGTACTGCCGGAATGGGCGTAGTCGTTTTTAATCCATCGACCAAACAATACCGAGTGCCTTTTGCAGAATTAGGTAAGAATAATTTCTTAAACAAATCAATTGCAGCCATTCGGGTATTAAATGGGAATGAGATTTGGGTAGGAACGGTGGGTTTTGGATTATATGTGTATGAATTGAACACAGGGAAATTGCGTCATTATGTGAAATCAGCTGAGGCTGGGGCCTTGAGTTATAATCACGTGAATAAAATTTACCAAGATCGGCAGCATCGAATTTGGGTAATGACGCAGGGTGGTGGTTTGAATCAATATTTGGGACCTGATAAAGGGTTTAAAGCTTATACTGTAAATAATGGGCTAGGAAGTAACTCTTTACGAGGAATGGTGGAGGATTCTAAAGGGGATTTGTGGATTACCACGAATGGCGGTATTTCGAAGATGGATGGAAAAACGTTGAAATTTGTCAATTTCGAAGAAGCAGATGGATTACAGGGGAAGGAGTTTATGACGAATGCCATTGCGAAGAATAACCAAAATTGGTTATTTTTTGGTGGCGTAAATGGGTTGAATTACTTGAAATCTGACAGTTTGCGAATGAGATTAGATGTTCCCCCTGTCTATTTTACGAAGCTCAAAATCTTTAATAAAGACGTAGAAGCAGGAGAAGAAAATTCTCCACTGACCTTCGATATTTTGTCCACGAAACACTTAGTATTACAGCCGGATCAATCGGTATTTAGTCTGGATTTTGTCGCTTTAGAATACCAAAGGCCTAAAAATAACCGCTATGCCTATTACTTAGAGGGCTTTGAGAAGGATTGGAATATGGTAGGAACGCAGCGTTCTGTGACTTATACAAATTTGAGTCCAGGGGATTATGTATTCAAAGTAAAGGCGAGTAATTCTGATGGTATTTGGGCTGAGAAACCCTATGAATTAAAAATAACGGTCTTACCACCTTGGTACCGCACCTGGTGGGCTTATCTTCTTTATGTTATTCTCTTGGCTGGCGTTATATATGCGTTTATCCGGGAGGTCCGAGTGAGAGAGGCTTTCAGAACGGATATACGTTTAAAGGAGATCGAGAAAGAACGTATTCAGGAATTAGAGCAAGTGAAGACGCATTTCTTTACGAATATCTCACACGAATTGCGGACTCCGTTGACACTCATAACTAGTCCATTAGAAAAGTATTTTATCTCGAATGCGAGTCTGAATAAAGACCAAAAGACGAAGATTAATTCAATTTACCAGAATGCCCAAAAACTGCTGAGACTAATCAATCAGCTGCTTGATTTGTCCAAAATTGAATCAGGAAACGTCCAACCTGTTGTGGAGAAGCACGATTTGATTCGTCAATTACATTCGATCAAACAAAGCTTCGATGCTTATGCTCAACAAAAGCAGATTAAATTGAAATGGGACCTACCGGTGGAATCCTTGTTCGTTTATTACGATGCTGACATCATCGAAAAGTGCGTTACGAATCTATTATCCAATGCCTTTAAATTTACCCCAGAGGAAGGTATTATTGGTATTAGGTTAGAATTGCACAAGGTGTACAATGGCAAAGCAGAATCAATCAACCGGGTGTCTATTCACGTATCAGATACAGGAAAGGGAATTAGTGAGGAACATATTCAGCATATTTTTGACCGCTTCTACCAGATTCCAGAGAAAGTGGATCGCGTGGGTACGGGAGTTGGTCTTTCGCTATGTAAAGAATTGATGGAAGTACATAGAGGTTCGATTGAGGTCCAAAGTGATCTAGGTGCGGGTTCTGACTTTAAGATTCAATTCCCTGTTACGTTAGAGGCCTTCGATCAGGCGTGGGTGAAATCAGGAGTTCTTCCGGTAGCTACTGAGTTAATTAATGAAAGAGTCGTTACTATTCAACAAGAGAAGCAGATCTTATTAATCGTAGAGGATCATACCGAAATGCGGGCCTTTATTCGCGAGATATTTGAAGGGAACTTCCAAGTAATAGAGGCAGATAGAGGCGAGACTGGCTTAGAAATGGCCTTGACTTATTTGCCTGATGTGGTGATTACGGATTGGATGATGCCGGGAATGTCTGGCGTAAACTTGTGCAAGGCGATTCGCAAAAACGCAAAAACAAGCCATATTCCTGTCGTTATTTTGACCTCTAAAAGTTCTCAAGAAAGTCAAATAGAAGGAATGCAATCCGGCGCAGATGATTTTATTTCCAAGCCATTCCACGCGGATATTTTGGAATTAAGAGTGGCTAAACTACTCGAAGCGAAAGAGCGATTACGTAAAAACTGGCAAGAATCTGTATTAAATCAAGATTTGCAAGAAAAGGTAGTGTTTCAAGATGAATTCTTGGCCAAAGCGACTCAGGTGGTCATTGAACATGTGGAGGACCCAGAATTTGACGTAGAGCACTTGGAGCAGGCAATGGACATGAGCAAGATGCAACTATATCGTAAATTGAAAATGTTAACTTCGCTGGCTGGAAATGAATTTATTCGATCGATTCGTTTGCAACAGGCTCGATTGCTGTTAGAAAAAGGTCAATTGAATGTGTCTGAAATTGCCTACCAAGTCGGATTTAATGATCCAGCTTATTTTACACGTGCCTTTAAAAAACAATACGGATTCGCTCCTAAAACATTCCTTACTAAAAAATAATATGCGCAAATTATCCCTTGTTCTTATCTGTGGTTTCTTGGTTTCTTGGGGCTTTTTAGCTCACAAAACTCTTCAGCAGATCGCTATTTACCCATTGCCGTCAGATTTAGGTTTGTTTTTCTATGCCAATCAAGACTACATTGTACAGCAATCTATTCGCCCTGACGTGCGCCGGAAAGACGATAAGACGGAGGATTCGAAGCATTATTTGGATATGGATGCGACTGTTTTTGGGCCTAATTACCGGACGGAAATTCCTCATGATTTTAAACAAGCTGTGGCGAAATATTCATTCGACAGTTTACGCAAAGAGGGTTTAGTGCCTTGGGAAGTGAACCGGGTGTACGGTCGTTTAGTGAATGCGTTTAAGCAGGAGATGCGTGATTCTGTCTTATTCTATGCAGCTGATTTAGGCCATTATGTGTCAGATGCGCACGTTCCATTGCATACTACGAAGAATCACGATGGTCAACTTACGAACCTAAAAGGGATGCACGTGCTATGGGAATCCCTTGTTCCAGAAGCTCAGTTAAAGAATTACGCCTTATATCAACCTCAGGCGGCCTCTTATATTGCCAAACCTCAGGATTTTATCTTCCAGGTATTATTAGAGTCCCATGCGATGCTACCAGAAATGTTCAAGGCAGAAACCGAAGTTCGACAGGCATTAGGGGAGGAGAAATCCTTTAAAATGGTCGAGCGTTATGGCAAAACACAGCGTTATTATACAGATGAATTTATTCAGGCCTATGCTGCTAAATTAGGGTCCTCTATTCAGTCACGTATGATTCAATCATCTCAACGAGTGGCCTCTTTTTGGTATTCTGCCTGGAAAGATGCGGGTTCTCCTTCTTGGGTAACGAAGGAAATTAGTGCGGGAAGGAAGGCCTCTTTTGAGTCAGAAAAAGCAATTTGGAAGTCTAATTCTTTGATTTCAACGGGTCAACTTCTCTCTTTACACAAATAATGCAGCAAATTTTAGTCCTTTCGGATACTCATTCTTACCTAGATCCACGTTTATTACCACATGTCGAAGCTTGCGATCAGATTTGGCATGGAGGAGATTGGGGCTCTGTGGCGGTAGCGGATACGCTCATGGGGTTTGGGAAGCCTGTGTATGGAGTGTATGGGAATATTGATGATCGGACAATTCGGAATATGTTTCCCAAAATCGCTCGATTCACCTGCGAGGAAGTAACGGTGGCGATGACCCATATAGCAGGCGCACCTTCTTCCTATAAACCCGATGCATTGGAGACTTTTTCAATGGGAATTCCAATGATATTTGTCTGTGGACATTCCCATATTTTGCAAGTAAAAAGGGATCAAAACCGCAACCAAATGCTCTTTTTGAATCCTGGTGCTGCCGGACAACACGGTTTTCATTCCGAGCAAACAGCGCTACAATTTAAGATTGATGGCAAGCGGATTTTTGATATGGAACTCATTCAAATGCCCCGTATTCACACAAAAACTAAGTAGTCTGAAAGGATTGGATGTTTTCAAAAACGCTTCCTTTCTGGTAAGATTTTAAGATCCAGCCACCACCCACGACATCATCGCCTTCATAAAAGACAGCTGCTTGACCTGGAGCAATACCTGAGACATTGAGCGCAAAATCCACTTTAATGCGATCGCCTACTTGTTCAATGTGTCCAGCGGTTCCGGCATCTTTATAGCGTACTTTAGTGATGGTTTCAATTCCCCCAGCTGAAATGGAAGCGTATTTTTGCAGATTTAATTGACCTACCCACATGCCAGTTCGATTCAAGTCCTCTACTTTTCCAATCACGACCTCATTCGACTCTTTGCGAATTTCAATAACAAAGGCTGGATAGCCAAAAGCCTTTCCCAAGCCCTTTCTTTGGCCCACCGTATAAAAGGGATAGCCCTCATGTTTACCAATGATTTTTCCTTCTGTATCGATGAAATTTCCTCCTTTCACTTGCTCCTCTAACTCAGGTACACGTCTTTTTAAGAATCCACGGTAATCATTATCCGGTACAAAACAGATTTCATAACTCTCGGACTTATTGACTAAATCCACGAATCCTCGTTCTGTTGCCATCTCCCTAATCCGTGCTTTTGTCAAATGACCTAAAGGTAAAATTGTGCGGGCAAGACTCTCTTGTGAAACGCCCCAAAGCACATAACTTTGATCTTTTAATACGTCAACACCTTTCGAAATAATGTGTCGACCATTTTCTTGACGAATCTGTGCATAATGCCCTGTCGCGATAAATTCGCAGCCTAATTGATCTGCACGTCGCAATAAAGCATCCCATTTAATGTGCGTATTGCACATTACGCAGGGGTTAGGTGTACGACCTTCAATGTATTCATTTGTGAAGTAATCGATGACGGAATCACCAAATTCCTCTCTTATGTCTAAAATATAGTGCGGGAAACCCAAGGAAACGGCGATGTGACGTGCGTCATTAATGGAATCCAAAGAACAACAACCTGTTTCCTTTTTATCGCCACCTGAGCTAGCGTAATCCCAGGTTTTCATCGTCATTCCGATGACTTCATACCCTTGTTCGTGTAGTAAAACAGCTGCGACCGAGCTGTCAATTCCGCCGCTCATAGCGACTAAAACGCGTCCTTTTTTCTCCATATTTACTGCTCAGGTTCAATGCCTGACGAAATTATGCTGCAAGTTACGGCTAATCTTTGTAAATACGTCCACAAAGCGTATTTTTGCTTATATATACAGAAGCCGTCTATGTTAAAAACGAAAGTCAAAGTCAGTTCGATTGAAAATCTCTCCGACGCACGTTATTGTGCTGGAATGGGAGTGGAGTGGTTGGGATTTCCTTTGGCGATGCCTTTAGAGAAATTGGTAGAAATCAGGAACTGGTTAGCTGGCGTTCAGATCGTAGGCGAGTGTGCAGGATTGAAACCGGAGGAAATAAAGGCTTCAGTTGCTTCTCATCAACCAGATGCTATTGAAATAGATTCAAAGGTGAATTTGGTGTTGATTCAAGATATTGAATTACCGAAAATACTGCGTGTTAACATTGATACAGATAATTTACCGGCCCTGTTTGCTTCCTCGGCGCCATATGTGAGTCACTTTTTATTAGTGGGTGAGGGACCAGACTCATTGCAGGGAATGGAATCGTCGATTGAAATTTGGGCGGCACAATATCCGATTATTTTAGGTTTAGAAGTTCCTGAGGAGGATTTAGAGGAATGGGTGGAACAAACTTCGATTCAAGGAATTGGCTTGACGGCAGGAAAAGAAGACCGTCCCGGTTTTCGCGATTTTTCTGATTTAATGAGTATCTTGGAAAAATTAGAAATTGACTAATATGCTAGCAATCATCAAAGAGAAATATGTTCAAGGAAAAGTGTTCGTTTCTGCGAAGATATCCGCTTTTGGCTTGTTATTGCTGGCGGGTTTCCAAAAAGTGGTAGGTGAGCGTTTTTATAGCATTTGTGTAGGTTATGCGGTTTTAGGACAAGTATTTGTTCAAACACAAGGACGAAAAGTAAAAGCCTATTATGATTCTAAAGTAGATAAAAGCACCCCTTATTATAAACCCATCGTAAAAGGGTACAAGTTCTTTGCCAAGTCTGCTCTTTTTGTATTGGTTTATTTATTGGTCATTGAGACTAATTTCTTCTTTTTAACGGGAGAAATGCCTAGTGTTGATGATTTACAGAATCCTAAATTATCGCAAGCCTCTGAGATTTTTTCTGCCGATGGGGTGCTTCTTGGGAAGTTTTTTGCGGAAAACAGAACTCCTATACGCGATTTCAATCAGATTTCTCCCTATTTAGTGAAGGCCCTAGTGGCGACAGAAGATGCCCGTTTTTACGAGCATACGGGAATTGATTTTCAAGCCTGGGCAGGTGTTCTAGTAGGTATTGTTAAAGGGGGTGATCGTGGGGGTGGAAGTACGATTTCACAGCAATTAGCGAAGAATTTATTTAAAACAAGAACAAAGAAAGGTTTTGTGAAGACAGGTCTTTTGGGCTATATTCCAGGATTAAATAAGTTAATTTATAAGTCCAAAGAATGGGTTACAGCTATCAAATTAGAGCGTTTTTACACGAAAGATGAGATAATTCTTTGGTATTTAAATACGGTCGATTACGGTAATAATGCCTATGGAATTAAGGTTGCCTCGAAGACCTATTTCAATACCACACCGGACAGTTTGAGTATTCAAGAAGCGGCGATATTAGTCGGTTTGCAAAAAGCTACTACAACCTATAACCCCAAACGCTACAAAGGGAAACCTTTAGCAGAAAACAAAGCTTGGAAGCGCCGTAATGTCGTTTTAGCCCAAATGGTAAAAGCAGGATACTTGCGCAAAGCTGATTATGATTCGTTGGCTGTTTTGCCGATTGTGTTGCGCGAAAATGAAGAATCTCCTTATGATGGCACAGGAAACTATTTCAAGGTAGCCGTTGCTAAATACCTAAATGAGTGGGCTGAAAAAAATGATATTGAATTAGATCTGTACCGAGATGGCTTGAAGATCGTGACCACAATCGATTCGAAAATGCAGATTTATGCGGAAGAAGCTGTAGAAGAAGGGATGCGTGCCACTCAAAAGAATTTTGATAATCACTGGGCAAATCAAAATCCATGGGTAGGTGAAAATGGACAAGAAATTCCAGGTTTCATAGATACTGTAGCGAAACGGACAGAATATTATAAGTATTTATCGGCTCGTTTTCCGAAGAACCCTGATTCCGTTCAACACTACATGAAAGAGGTGAAGCGCGACATGTGGGTCTATTCCCGAAACTCGATGGGTGAAGAAAAGCGCACGATGAGTGCCTATGATTCGATTCAATATTATAAGAAATTCTTGCAAGCAGGTATGATGACGATGGATCCATTTACCGGTCACATCAAGGCCTGGGTGGGTGGTTTGGATTTTAAATATTTCAAATACGATCACGTTAAACAAGGTCGTCGTCAACCTGGCTCTACCTTTAAACCATTCGTGTATACCTCAGCGATTGATGGTCCAAAAGATCTTTCACCTTGTTATATGATGCGCGATGAGCCTTTCGAAATCGAAGTGGAGAACGCGAAAGGAGAGAAAGAAATGTGGCGTCCGGGCAATGCAAATGGGAGTTTTTCTGGTAGGGAAATGCCTATCAAGCGAGCTCTCGCTCAAAGTATCAATTCTGTTACAGCCCGTCTCACGAATGAGGTAGGAGCAGATACGGTGATGTATTATGCGAAAAAAATGGGGATTAAGAGTCCTCTAAAAGCCGTCGCTTCTATAGGTTTAGGTTCTTTTGATGTCAATCTTTTTGAGATGATTGGCGCTTATTCTGCCTTTGTAAATGAGGGTATGCATGTGGAGCCCATGCTTGTTCAAGAGATTCAAGATCAAAATGGAAAGGTATTACAACGATTTGATCCTACCATGGAGCAAGTGATTCGCAAAGAATCAGCCCAATTAGTCCGCTACATGTTAGAGGGTGTTATTCACGAAAGCGGAACTGGTAGTTCCTTATTGTATGGGGAAGGCGATATTTTATTGCCCAAAGAAAATCGGTATGCACGTGTCTTTGCTGGTAAAACGGGGACGACTTCGAACCATTCCGATGGTTGGTTTATAGGGATGTCCCATAATCTGATTTCTGGGGTGTGGGTAGGAGGCGATGATCGTTCGATTCACTTTAGAACCGGTGCTTTAGGAGAGGGTTCTAAAACAGCCTTGCCGATTTTTAAGCGCTTTATGATTAAAGTGGTCAAAGACCCAATGCTTGCGCAATACCGTCCGCAACCCTTTGAGAAATTGGATCGACGCGTTGTGAAGAAAGATTTTGATTGCTCAAACGGCTCTTATGCCTTGCCAGATTCGCTTCAAGTATCTGATGCTGAATTGGATTCGATGAATGCTTTGTTAGATGATAATGCGACCGCGTCCGATTCGACGGGTTCTCCTCAGTAAAATGAATAAACACGATATTGCGGCCTATTTTAAGGGCTTACAAGATAGGATTTGTGCGGGAATTGCTGCCACTGATGGAGTGGCGTCTTTTAAAGAGGACAACTGGACTCGGACAGAAGGTGGTGGCGGAAGATCCCGTGTTTTAGCGAAGGGAGGTATTTTAGAAAAGGCAGGGGTAAATTTCTCAGCTGTGGAGGGTCCATTGCACCCGAAGATGGTAACAAGCTTAAACGTGACCGAGGAAGTGGAATTCTTTGCCACTGGTGTTTCGATTGTTATGCATCCAGAAAATCCCTGGGTACCTATCATCCACATGAATGTGCGGTATTTTGAGTTAAGTAATGGCGAATTTTGGTTTGGTGGTGGTATTGATTTAACGCCGCACATTATCATTCCAGAGCAAGCAAAATGGTTTCACGAGCAATTGAAAGCCGTATGTGATCGCTTTGATTCGAGCTATTATCCGAAATATAAAACCTGGGCAGACGATTATTTCTACAGCCCTCACCGTGAAGAGACACGGGGGATTGGAGGTATTTTCTTTGATTATATAAAAGGAGATAAGGAAAAGGTCTTTGAGTTTGTCAAAGCTGTGGGTGAATCTTTCGAGCCTATTTACAGTCATTTGATGCGATTGAACGCATTGCGTGAGTTTACACCAGCAGAAAAAGAATTTCAATACATTCGCCGCGGACGTTATGTTGAATTTAATTTAGTACATGACAGAGGAACGAAGTTTGGCTTAGAAACAAACGGAAGAACGGAATCGATTTTGATGAGTTTGCCTCCAATGGCGGCATGGGAATATATGTACGATCCCAAGGTGTTTCCGGAAGGTCAGAAGACTTTTGATCTATTGAAAAAAGGAATCAACTGGATATAAAAAAAGGGGCTCTATGAGCCCCTTTCTATTTATTCTGCTTCCCAGACAATATCGATGCCCTTAGGTGTCATCAATAAAACACGGGTAGGTGCGGGTAACAAGACTAAGCGAGCGTTCGCTACTGGATCTTCAATCCATTCTACTTCAACGCCTTCTTTTTTGCCAATTTCGATTTCGCCATCAGCCGTTTCCACAAATTTCTTTGCTAAATAGGCCGTAGGTAATAAAACATCCGATTCTGGGCAGTGCTTTAAATGCACTTTCTCTAAAATGTCTTCTAATTGATCACCGTACTTCTCATTGAAATCATCCTCTAAATCATGTAGCATTTCCTCTACATCATCGTATGTATCATCTGAGTAATTCAATTTGCTTAATTCTAATCGCTTTTCTAGAATGGCGATCATCGCCTCATCAATCGTATTCATTACTAAACGGATTTGTTTTTACAAAGATAGGGGCTGAAAAGGAGATTCCCTTGTAAATGTAGGGTCAAAAAGAATATTTCCTTTTTCGATGGATAAGCCTGAGGCAAAATTATTCGTATAGAGCTGTCCAGTGCCTAGGCCTTGTGGGATTTGTATTTCATAATCCCCCGTTAATTGCGCGATAGCTTGCAATCCGATGTTGGATTCCAAAGCAGAGGTAATCCACCAATCTTTCCCCTTCTCATATGCCCAATGTATCCAATCGCGGGTCGCTTGAATACCTCCTAAAAAGCTGGGCTTTAAGATAATGTAATCGGGGTCGATGAATGTAGCGATGGATTTATCTTGCATTCCTATTAATTCTTCATCCAAGGCGATGGGTAGTATGTGTTGAGCAACAAGTTTTTTCATTTCCTCTATTTGCCCCGCTTTAATAGGTTGCTCGATCGAATGCAGGTCATAGGCGGCTAATTGCTCTAATTTATAGGGTGCTTCCGCTGGAGAAAAGGCGCCATTTGCGTCGACGCGTAAAATCAGTTCCTCTGCACAGAAGCGAGAGCGAATGCTTTTCAGCAGTGATAGTTCCGTTTCAAAATCAATCGCACCTATTTTGAGTTTCAAACAGGAGTAGCCCTGTGCTAATTTTTGCTCGATTTGCTCGCGCATAAAGTCGGCGCTTCCCATCCAGATAAGGCCATTGATAGGCATGGATTTTTCTCCGAGGGCAAATTTGTTGGTAAATGGTGCGGCTAAATCGTGGAAAGCTGTTTCTAAGGCGAAACGAAAAGAGGGTTGCTCAAAAGGAATTTCAGAGATCCATTCTTGGATGTCTGTAGGCAAAGTTAAACCTTGGAAAGGCAGAAGCGCTTTTTCAAAAGCAGCGCTACAATCATCTGAAAATTCCGGACTTAATCCAAATAGGGGCCCAGCTTCTCCAATGCCACTTCGAACGCCATCCGAAAGTTCCACGAAATAGGATTTCTTTTTCGTTAAAACACCGCGCGAGGTTCCTGCTTCGAAATGAAATAGGAGTTCGTGTGGATGGAATCGTAGGCTGATTTTTGACATGATGCAATTTATTATTTTCTATTCGATTTTGTGCCCTCCCGTATTATTTTTAGCTTTAAGGTTATTATATGAAGCAGCTAATTACCTTTCTTCCTTCCTTGCTTTTTGGCCTGATTACTTATGTCCGGAATAAACTTTATGACTGGGGAATTTTGCCGTCTACCTCCTTTGATAAACCACGTATATTGGTGGTAGGTAATTTGTCTGTAGGGGGTACAGGGAAGAGTCCTTTAGTTTCCTATTTGGTCCAAAACTGGCGCGGAGACGATCGATTAGGGGTTTTAAGCCGTGGATATGGACGTAAAACGAAGGGTTTTTTAGAAGTAAAAGTAGATTCAACGGCTGAAGAAGTGGGTGATGAGCCTTTGGCCTATAAAATGGTATTCCCTCATCTACCTGTGGTTGTTTGTGAAAATCGAGTAAAAGGAGTTCAGCAGATGCCGGAAGTAGACGTACTTATACTAGATGATGCCTTTCAGCATCGTGCGATAAAAGGATCTGTTAATATAGTTTGTTCCACCTTCTCTCAGCCATTTTTTGGTGATTTTATGATGCCTCAAGGACTTTTACGAGAATCTGCTAAAGGAATTAAACGAGCTGACGCGGTAATCGTGACGCGCTGTCCGGGTATTTTAACGAAGGAACAAAAATCAAATTTTGCCCAAGGCGTTTTGCGAAATACGAAAGAGGAGAAACCGATCTTTTATACGGGTGTAAGGTATGGTAAGCCGCAAGGTCCAAGAGAATATTTGCCGAGTAAATGGTCATTATTTGCAGGTATCGCGGATCCTAAGCCATTTTTTACGTATGCTGCGTGTTTAGGTCAAATTCAGGAAGAGGTGATATATGCTGATCACCATCGGTTTACTGAGATTGAATTGTTAGAATTAGAGCAACAAGCTAAAATGATGGCAGGCGATGAGGGTTTTTTAACGACTCACAAGGATTATGTTCGATTAAAGTCAGAACTAGCGCAATTGCCTAATTTGGCAAACCATTTATATTATTTGCCCATGGAAATGTATTTCATTGATCAGGAAGAACAGTTTTGGGACTGGTTAGGAAAAAACTAAATTTGTAGTGTGAAGTATAGACTAATTGTTCTTCTTGTTTTATGGGCTATTTCGCCTGCTTTTGCACAGACATTGCAGTCAGCAGGAGGGGATCGTAATTCTTTCCCTGATCCCATGGCACCCAAGGATCCCAATGCCCCTAAGCCCGTTTCAAATGGAAAGTCTGGTCGCGCGGCTTTGGACGACTCCACTAAAATGCTCTATGGCCCTCAAACGATGTCCTATTTTAGGGAAGAAGATGTGTTGAATGGACGAGGAGCCAAAAAAACAGTGGATACGAGTCTACACTTGTTTCATCGCTATTTATTTCAAGAGAGATCGGGTTTTTTGACGGCTCATTTAGGGAATGAGGGAACTGCTGTTCGGAATATCTTTATCCATAAACCGGATCAAATAGGGACGCAATTAGGCTATAATGCCTATATGCCCTATGCTTTTGCGACGGATGAGGTAAAGTATTACCAAACGAAATCTCCCTATTCTGACGTCGAATATTACCTTGGGGCCGGGGGTCAAACGCGTTTGAATTTTACCTTTGCACGCAATGTGGATTCCCTTTGGAATATGGGTTTTGAGATTCAGAGGCAGGTTTCTGATAAATTTTTGACTGATTCGAAATACAAATCCGGGAATCAAACCTTGTCTGAACAATGGGGTGTATTATTTCAAACTAATTTTAGAACCCGCAATAACCGGTATCGATTATTATCCCATCTAAACTATTTTGATCATGGAATCCAAGACCAAGGAGGATTGCAATTATTGAATGGTTTAAATCCGACTACTGCTTTGAATTATACGGATAATGGAGCATTATTTTCAACTTCAGGAGTCCAGTCTAATGATTCCTTTATTAAATTTCATTTTTACCACGAGTTCATTGGGTTCAAAGGACTGCAATTCTTTCAGCGAGTAGAGGTAGAAAATAGAACGGCAAAGTTTAAGGACCTTAATTTTGCTACGAATTTGACGAACTCTTTTTACTCGAAAAATTTCAGCTCTCAAACCGATTCCTTGTACAATGAGAATCAGTGGCAATCCTATGTGCATCAGACGGGTATTAAAGGATTATTTAGAGGCTTTACCTACAGAACGTATTTCAAACAGCGTTATTGGGATGTAAATAACCCAATGGCAGGTTTGCAAAAGAACCGCTTAGAAAATTATGTGGGTTTGTTTTTGCAGCAAAAATTCAATGACAAAATTGACTTTACTGCAGATGGGGAATATTTAGTAGGTTCCGATTACCGCATGCAAGCGAGTTTTATTTCCCCTTTCTTTCAGATAAAGGCGAGTCGTACCTCCATCAGCCCTTCGATTGCTCAGAATTGGACATATAACGCTGCTTTTCGTTGGAATCAATCGTTTGTAAATATCCTATTTGATGAATTGACGGGAACTTTGGATTTACATTCGAAAAACATCTATTTCCGTCCGACTGCTACGATTCAACGTATTGGGAATTATGCCTATTTTGATACATTGGCCACCGCTAAACAAACGAATGATGCGATTGGCGTATTTAGAACAGGATTTTCAGCAGGGGGGACGTTCAAACGTTTTGAATGGTCTGCTTTGTTTTTAGCCAATACAAAGACGGGTCCTGATGTCATTAGAATGCCCAACTTAGTGGCAAATGCGAATCTTGCGCTGAATGTGCAATACAAGAAACTGTTGTATATGCAGTTTGGCGTGGATGTACAACATCAATCAGCTTATTATGCGGATGCGTATATGCCTACGATGCAGCAATTCCATCTGCAGGATCGCTATGAAATCCCAGCCTTTGTTCAGGCAGATGCCTATGTGACTTTACGCATTAATCGAGTTCGACTTTTCTTTAAAATGCAAAATGTAACGCAAGGATTGTTAAATTCGAATTACTATACTGCTTACTTACATCCGGCGATGGCTCGTTCCTTTGGTTATGGCGTTCGTTGGTTGTTATTTGATTAAAATACAGTAAACCTAACTAAATTATGAAATCGATTTCTCGCCGAAATTGGGTGAAAGGAATGGCGCTTGCTAC
>JACCDJ010249026.1_pt1 | contig 54001 bp, 53 predicted proteins | sample 7444481 | NCBI WGS metagenome assembly JACCDJ01 (sample SAMN15323435, study PRJNA562643) | freshwater metagenome | isolation source: river surface water | place: USA:Blue River Watershed | collected 2017-08-15
CGTTGGTGAAATGAGTAGTGAAACAGAATTAGGAGGTGACTATACTTATTCATTGCTAAAGTCATCTCTTGAATGGTATGACAACCCAACCAATGAAGGCGTATTATCCATCAATAGCGCTCACGAATTAGCCAGCCAGCATTTAAAATCCAAATCAAATTTTGATCAGCATCCGCAAATTAGATCGACACACAATCAAGAAGAAAATCTCAATTTCCCATTTGCAATAAAATTAAATAGCTTTTAGCAGCGTGTCACTCATATCTTCATCTCCTCATCTCCCCATCCCTCCATCTCCTCATCCCTTCATCTCCTCATCTCTTCATCTCCTCATCTCCTCATCCCTTCATCTCCTCATCCCTTCATCCCATCATCCCCTCATCCCTTCATCTCCTCATCCCCTCATCTCCTCATCTCCTCATCCCTTTTACCCATACTCCACCACCCGCTTCTGATCGACATTCACGGACACACCGTAAAAATTGAAATCTTTCTCGTCGGGTTCTTCTTCCTCGATGATGTCGATGACACAGCTCTTCAACGGAATGGGCTTAAAGTACAAACTGAAAACACGCCAATCTTCCTTGGATTCAAATTCAAACTTCTCCGGTGCCAAGGGGATGTTCTTGGCTTCGATCAACTCATATTTCTTATTGCTTCCTTGTACTTGGATGTACGTATGTTGGGCTATTCTAATCCACCCTCCTCGAACATAGATCCACGGGGCTGAATAACCGAAATCGATTCGGGTGAATTGATCACTCAAGATGATGCGCATGATTACTGGATTGGTCTTCTGCTGTTCACCTACAACAATGTCTGGGAGATAATGGGGTTGGACTTTTTTCATTGAACCAAGTCTTGGGTGAATTTTTTTAACCATTTGGGATGCACAATCTCCACGTGATATCCTTGGGATAAAAAGTAACGACACAACTCTATCGAAGGAATCAATTGATAGGTGATCAAAGAGGTTCCCTCTGATTCCTTATGAATGACCTGACTCTCATGCAAGGGATAAGCCTGCAAATAATGCGTTCCCAATTCACTCACCTCAATCTCTATCTGCTCCAATTGGGCATCGGGAATCGGAAAGACACCATACACCTGGTGCAAGTAATCATGCACCGTTGCAACATCAGTCTCTATAAATGGACTCTTCAAAAGCAAAGGCTCTGAAACTCGATCCAATCCAAATGTCCGAACACTCTGATGCGTTTCCGAATAGCCGATGATGTACCAACGGTTCTCAAATTCCTTGATCAAGAACGGATGCACAATGATGGAACTGAAAGTCCGCTTCTTGTATGAAAAGTGAATGAAGGACACGGGCATGCGTTCGCTACAGGCTTTGTAGAATAAGTCAAAATACTCAAAACCTCTCGATACAGGCGGGCGCATGGTCTGCAAAATGGTCTGGCGTTTTTCCAATTGCCGCTCTTCCAATGCCGCACTGAACAGCTTCGTCACAGCATGATTAAACTTCTCGCTGATCTTGGAACCACCAATCGCCCGAATCACCTCTACCGCCTCATTGAGCGTTTCCAAGTCCTCCGGGCGAATCGAAATGCCCGAAAAAGAATAATTGGGATCGGTGTACTCATATCCCAAATGTGTTCGGTTGAATTGTATCGGCGCATCAAAGCCATCCGGATGCGGACTCTTCATATTGGCGATGTCCTTTTGGATGGTCTCCTTAGATGGGCGGTAATCCAACTTGTCCACACAAGCCTCTATTATATCGTCCATTGTAGGATACGGCCGCATCGTATTGCGCAAAGCTCCATCGATCACCTTGTATCGCCGAAAGGCACTCTTTCCCAGTTTCATTTTTCGAATATATAAAAATATTTTACTCCGTATGTTAAATACGGAATGACTTAATTCTTTTGTTTCATAAAACTCACAAATGGAAACAGACATCAAAAGAATCATGGAGATCTTGCGGGGCGCTCAGCCCATGGGGCCAGCAACTCAATTAAATGTGGACTATTCCAAATGGATGACCGTTCCGCATGCATCCGATTTACCCATTCCTAAAAATTAAAAACCAACCCATATGCTAAACAATACAACAGCGCTACGATTTAACGGCGCACTAAAAACTGCAAAGAACTTTTTCACTGTCAGCGAAACGGCTGTTCGGTATGAAGATCCCAATTTGAAAACCAACTTCAAATACTATCCCAATCGAAAGGTGATCATCAATAATAACCTCAACGTTGGCATCAGCATCGTCTATGACGAATTCACTGCCATTCCGCATGAAAATGCATTTGACCTCGGTGTGCACATTTTTGAAATGATGTTTGGTGTGACGCCACAAATTCATCGCGAGGTGACGAACAATCGAACCACTGATTACTCGGTTGATTTGATTTCCGAAAAATGCAAGATCGTCTTTGATCAAGAGGGTTATCGCTATGTGAATTCGGCACAGGGGGATGAGGTGAATTTCATGGATCGACAAGAAGAAAACAACCTCATGCCAGATTTGCGCAATGAACGCCGTATGCGAAATAAACAGATCGCTGAAAATTTCTATGATGAATACTACCCCTTTGTTCGCGTTTCCAACTACCTCCGAGAAGGAAGTATGTTCAGGATAGAGCTTGGCTATTATCGTTACCGTTGTTCCAATGGGATGATGATGGGACGCACCACCAAGTTGACCTACACCAGTAATTACAAGCGCACAAGTTGGCTTGAATTACAACAGTCGGCCATTGACAAATTCTTGCGTTACAAACATGAATTTTTGGATATGGCCCAAAAACTTTGGCGATTGTTGTCCATCGGAATTCCCAAGGCACAGATTCGCATGGTGACGTTTGACATATTTAAGAAAGAGTTGTTGAAGAAAAATATTGAGCAGCGCAAGAAACTTCAATTGAGCTTGAACCAGCTCGTCGATAAATATGTAGCCGAGATCGGCGAGAATTTGAATGCCGCTTTGAACGTTGCTACGGATTTTTCCAAGCAACTGGAAGGCAGTCGCGTCTCCCCCAGCACACTTCAAACCCTGGCTACCGAGTGGATGAATCGCACGACCCATCCACGCTTCAATATTCACACTTATCTTGAAGCTTTAGAGGGAATTGAAGAACGCGTCATCAACGCCATCGAGATTGAGGATATGGAGGAAGAAATCAAGTTTTAAAATTATCCCCGGGGCTTGCATGGTCCCGGGGTTTTAAATAGTCATTCAGACATCTATTCACTTGGGCTTATCTATCGCGAGCTCTTGGCGGGTTCGATAACAGGAAAAATTCATGTCCCAAGGGTAGACGCAATCGTCAACAAAATGACAATGATAAGTCCTGCTGACCGATATGCCAATAACGCCTCGCTACCCTTTGGTATTTCGGATTATTTTAGCATCTAATCTTTCGATCATGGACATTCGTTGGGAACAGAGATTTTCAAATTATTCTAAGGCAATGGATAAACTTCAAGAATCTGTTGAATACATTCAAAAAAACAACTTGGATAAAATCTTTGATAACGGAGAAAAAGATTCTGTTCTGAACGAAATGGTTAAAGAAGGACTAATCCAGAGATTTGAATATACCCACGAACTTGCTTGGAAAGTGATGAAAGACTATGCGGAGTACCAAGGTTCTACGAACATTTCAGGATCGAGAGATGTCATTCGCGAAGCATTACAAATGAATTTGATTCATTCCGGTGATGTATGGATAGATATGATGCTCAGTAGGAATAAATCTTCTCATACCTACAATGAATCGACTGCCAATGAAATCTATTCTAAAATTCTCCACGAATATTATCCTGAATTAAAGAATTTCAGAACGGCAATGAAAGAAAAGCAGCATGGAAATCAAATCTAAATCATTGAAACATGCCGCAATTCATAAATGATTCTTTCGGGCTAAAATCAATCGATCTTGAACGCATTTGCAAGATATTTTCAAATTTTACAGAAATCGAAAAGGCTGTAATTTTCGGGTCTCGTGCAATGGGTAAGCAGAAACCATATTCTGATATCGACATTGCACTGTATGGAAAATCCATTGATTTAACGATATTGAATAAAATAGAAAATCAATTGGACGATTTGCTCTTACCGTACAAATTTGATGTCTGTGTTCTTGAAAAATTAAATAACCACGATTTAATTAGTCATATTGAAAGAGTTGGAATTAACCTGTATTTAAGGAGTTAACTTTTCTTCTGCTTCAAACTATCATGAATGGCCCAATCACCATGTTGTTTGTTGGTGAATTTAACTCAATCAATCGTGAGACCCGCATTGAAGAATCATGCATTCTCATCGCGTAGAAATTAATTACAATTTCTATGTATATTTACTTATAAAACAATTTATTCCGATTTAATAAAACACGAAATTTGTGATGAACAGTCTGTAACTATTTATAGTTCATTCAAACCTTGAAAACGATGAAAAGAATCCTAATCCTCCTTCCGTTACTGACATGGGCATTTGCCTCTTCGGGACAGTCTGTGCAATCCTCTTGTACTGCTGCGGATAGTATTTTAGCTCGATATCAGGATGATGCAGATCGATTGACCGTGAGAAAAATTTACAGACAAAGCTTGACGTACATAGACAGCGTCACTATTCCCCAATCGCATGCAGATACAATTTTGAATGCCTTGATTGCAGTCTACAATGCCACGACCCTCCCTGCAAGAGACACTGTGGTTTCTATATTTGATATCCATACTTTTCCAGAACCCATTTTAAACGGATTCAATATTGCCGCTGATTCGACTCTTCCCTGGATGCAACAATTGAAACTCGGGAATATTCCAACTGGCTATGCAACCATTGACAATGTTATTGCAACCTACGGATTAAACGTGCAGAGTTACCTTACTTTCGGAAACTCTTTCCCTTGGCACAACGTCGTTTTTACTTCTGATAACAATTACAATTTTATGGCTTTGACAAACGAACTAGCCAATATCCCCGGGGTATACGCTTCAGAGCCCAACGTTACCTTCGGTGATGGCAACAATATATCTGATTCGATTTACAATGACCATGTCGAATTGATTTTCTCTCTTGGATGGGGCGATTGTCCATCCGGATGTACAGCCAGAAGATTTTGGAAATTCAACGTCTATTACGATTGTTCCGTAGAGTATGTCGGTAGCTATGGCACGCCACTTCAAATAACGTCAGTTGTTGAATCCTCTTTCTCAGATATTTCAGTTTTCCCCAATCCATTTTCGCAGAGCATTCAAGTTCGTGGATTTTCGAAAACTTTCGAGTATACCATTTCTAACATTATGGGACAACCTATTTTAAAAGGAACATCCGTAAGCGGAACTATAGAAGATCTAAATGAACTAAATGACAACTTTTATTTCCTGACCATTTATAACAATCAACGCACAAGGACATTTAAGTTGTGCCATGAGTAAAAATCGCACCTCGGCATCCTCCCTTACATCTTTCTACATCTCCCATCACCCATAAACCCGCATAATTTATAGGCGGGATTGCATTAGACCTTGCACGCTCCATTTTGAAATTTGAAAAAATTGAATGAGCGTGTACACTAATTAGTTAACTTTGTGGTAAGAGATATTATTTTTTTTGGAGACAATGTTATTGCGTTTTACAAATCGCAGGATGTAAAAGTGCAATTAAAAATTGAATATGTATTGGATTTGGTTCGCTTTGAAAAACTAGTTCCAGTCAAATTCTTTAAAAAATTAGAAAACACAAATGGGATTTATGAAGTGAGAGTCATAACATCACAAAAAAGTATTAGAATCTTGTGCTTTCAAGATGAAGGGACATTGGTTGTCTTAACCAACGCATTTATTAAGAAAACGCAAAAGACACCCAGAAATGAAATCAAACTAGCTGAGAAGTTAAAGGCGAAATATTTAAAAACAAAAGAACAAGATGAAGATTAAAACACTCGATCAACTGTTAGATGAAAAGTATGGTAAAAAAGGAACCGCTGCAAGAGATAGATTTGAAGCGGATTCTATTGCGTTTAGATTAGGGGTTATGCTCAAAGAGGCACGCATGGAAGCCAACTTGACCCAAGAAGAACTCGCAACAAAATCGGGTACGAAAAAAAGTTACATTTCTAGAATAGAGCGCGGACTGAGTGATATTCAAATTTCTACATATTTCAAACTCATTGAAATTGGCCTAGGTAGACAGCTCACTATTTCGATTGGCTAATTCATACCAAATGATACTTTTTATTCAATTCCCTCTCTACAGATTTAGAATCCCATATTCACTTTTCATTAAATCTCTCATACTATTTTCCTTTATAACCCTTGGCTTTACCGCTCATTCGCAAGAAGCTTGGGAAATCAATCTGTCTAAAAATTTGAAAAACCACCCTATGGCAACTTGGGAGCAAGGTGATTACAAAATATACGTCGAACTAGATCAAATGAAAAAGTTTCTTGGTATGACTGCTCAAGAGTACATCAACAACATTTCACGCTGTAGTGAGAAAGATTCCAACCTAGTAAAATACTATAGACCCACCGTAAAAAGATATGAGAATGCTGCAAAAATTGTTGAGCAAGCCAATACAGATTTTGATTTAAGAACTTTAATCGTCTATAACGGGACAGAAGATGAAAATCAAAATACTGGAAATTCAATGGTAGTAAGAAATCATCTCAAGCAATTGGTAGAAAGTGGATCTGCTATAGTCTATTATAAGGACAAACAAATATTCACTTTGCAGTCCAAATCTGTATATCAGAATGAAGGGGGCATACTGCAAAGCGGTTATTTGATCCGAACTTATTCTGATGATATAGAAAATTGTATTTTCTCAGAATACATACATACAGGTTGGTAATCAAAGACAATAAACAACCACCTACAAAATCTAAATGCACGAGCTTCCACTGCATTAAAAAGAGATAATATGGACATTAAATTCATACTAAAGGCATTAACTTAGAGCCATGAAAAATAGATTACAATTCCATTCCACCATCCATGCCAGTATTGAACACGTATTTGATATAATGCTTGGGCTCACCAACAAATCAACTTATGAGCAATGGACTGCAGAGTTTAACCCAACATCCACCTATGAGGGCACTTGGGAAAAAGGCAGTAAAATACTATTTGTTGGAATCGATGAAAATGGAGAAAAAGGAGGAATGGTATCTAAAATTGCTGAATATACTTTGAACCAATATGTATCCATTCAGCACTGTGGTCTGTTCAAAGATGGACAAGAAATTATGGAAGGTCCCGACGTTGAAAAATGGGCCAATGGCTTTGAAAATTATTTATTTCAAGATAGTAATGGCATTACCTCTTTGGTTGTAGAATTGGATACCACGGAAGATTTTTCTGATTTCATGAATGAGACCTACCCCATCGCTTTGCAAAAGTTAAAAGAGATTTGCGAGAAATAAATTTTGTTTTAAAAAGCAATTAACCTTTTGGAGATATCAAAGGTGTGAATATAAACGCCAATGGAACTAGTACATTTTCTTCAGAACAAGGCAATGTACACATACAACTAAATAACCCACTTGAGGATTGCACTTTAGATTTATCTACTAGCATAGGAATCATTCGAATCAATCGACCCGAACTCAGGAAAAAAGGAAGCGGCAGAATAAATTATGGTGATGGAAAAATCAAAGTCATCATGCGCAGCGAAATGGGCAAGGTTGTTCTTCATTAGTTCTATCCTCTATCCACTTCACATATACTCGCATAATTTATAGGCGTGATTGCATAAGCATTCGCTGATTTTCCAAGCATTTTTGTTCAGTTAAGATTTAACATATCAAAAAAACTGAAAATTTTGTTTCGTTATAACGAAACTTTTAATTAACTTCGACATTGGAAAAACAACACAAATCAATTCACTTTGAAATCATATTTCTGCAGGAGGTCTTCAATTTTTTAAGCGGTTTAAATCCTAAGCACTCAGAAAAAATTCTCTTCAATATGAGAAAAGCGCAAGTAGGAAAAGACAACAAATTATTGAAAAAAGTCTCTAATGACATTTGGGAATTCAGAACCTTATATCACGGCTTACAATATCGCATTTTAGCCTTCTGGGACAAGGAAAACAATGAAGAGACTTTGGTTGTAAGTACACACGGTTTCATTAAAAAAAGGAGCAAGATCCCTGATCAAGAAATTAAAAAAGCTCTTGATATAAGATCAAGATACTTTAAAGAAAAACAAATCAATAAAAAATGAAAACATATACTATTGATCAAGTACAAGACGCTTTAATCGGAAAAAAAGGCACCGCTCGCAGAGAAAAATTTGAATACGAACTTCAAATGGATATCATTGGTTCTGCGATCAAACAATCGCGACGTGAACGCAATCTAACCCAAGAGCAACTGGGTAAATTAATCGGAGTACAAAAGTCCCAAATTTCCAGACTTGAAAGCAATGTTGGCAACGTAACGTTGGATACTTTGATGAAAGTTTTTGCTGCACTTAAAGCCAAGGTAAAGTTGCAAATTGAACTCACCTGATCTAATACGTGCATAACGATCTTCATGCTATTGGAGACTACGATACTCGATTTTTCTGACACCTGTAACTTTTCTTTGATCAAAGACACTTACTACTAAAATCAAGAATGGAATTGACCAAACAAGAACGTTTTATGCAGCTTTATGAACCGATTCACGATCGTTTCGAACGGTACTGTAAAACGCGCGCTTATGGCGAATTCCATTTCAGAGACATTATGCAAGACACGCTGATTGTGGCTTTCACAAAGTTTGAAAACCTGCAATCAAAAGATGCCTTCCTTCATTTTCTTTTCGGTACAGCAACAAGAATCCTGGCCAATCATCGCAAAAAGAAACGTCCAGAAATTGTCGATCAACTCCATCTAAAATTTGGAAACCTGAACAATGAAAACCTTACCATTGAACATCAATTCGAAATCAATGATTTGTACAAGTGCCTCAAAGAATTGGATCAAGTCACCAGTGAATGCATCATTCTCTTTGAAATATCAGGGTTCTCAATCAAGGAAATAATGGAGATTCAAAACGCAAATGAATCCGCCATCAAACAACGCCTTCACAGAGGCCGAAAACAATTGTTGTCCCTGATGCAATCCCTAGAACCCAAAATGGTGTAATATGAAATCCGAAGAAAAACTAAGCCGACTTTTTGAATCGCTAAAAGCGGAAAAAGCTACTACGAGCATTGATGATATTAATTCTTGGATTCAATCACCTGGTGCCGTTAATATCAACGTTGGAAAAAATGGAATGATGACAAAATATATTTTCATCGGAATAATCTCTGCTTCAATCATCGGAATGAGCACAATGTTATTCCATAAAACAAACATATCCAATACTCCTACGAATCTAATCAAAAGTGAAGTACCAAAAGTATTGGACACCATAACCCCTGCATTCAAACCTGTACCTCTTCTGCCCATAAAAAAGACACCAATATCACTAACTCCGATAATTCTAGTTGAGGATGAATCACAAATGGAATTTCTGGACATACCTCAACAGTTTCCGCCTGGCATCCTAAAGGAATTAAATATTGCTGAGCAAAATGACTCTTTGATCATAGATTCATTGCACGTTCGAAAATGGACGTCATCCAATCAAGGTATACAAATCGATACTATCTTACAGGATATTCATACCTTGATATTCAAGGTGGACAACTGTGACATCGCTATTGAAGGAGGCTCACAATCTAGTGTGTCGATTCAATACATTGATCAGATTGGTAAAAAATTGGATCAAAAAACCGCCAACGAAGGCTACTGTCAAATGAATTACCATTTGCATGATTCAGTCTTAACCATCGACTGCGAAATGCAATCTCCTTACAAAAAAAACTTGTTGAAATTCATTGTGCCTGAAAGATTGAATTTACAAACAAATACTGCATTCGCCAATATCCAAGCTTCTGGGTTAAATAATGTCAACTTGAAATTAAACACCGACTTTGGAGATATTGATATTGAAAATACTTCAGGGATTTTGAACGTTTCCACTCAATTTGGAAATATCAACTTGAAAAAACTAAATGGAGAGGTCAAATCCCACACAACTTTTGGAGACATCAAAGGCATTGATCTATATCTAACAGGGCAAAATGAACTTACTGCCGAAGAAGGCAATATTTCTGTCGAAAATGCGAGTGGATTTATCAAAATGAATACTCAATTTGGAGATATTACATTGAAGAATATGGATGGCCAAACGTATTCGAATTCGGCTTTTGGAGATGTCAAAGGAGTAAATATAAACGCCACTGGAACTAGTTCATTTTCTTCAGAGCAAGGCAATGTACAAATACAATTGAATAACCCACTTGAGGATTGCACTCTTGATTTAACTTCTAGCATAGGAATCATTCGAATCAATCGACCTGAACTCAAGAAAAAAGGTAGTGGGAGAATAAATTATGGTGATGGAAAAATCAAAGTCATCATGCGCAGCGAAATGGGCAAGGTTGTTCTTCATTAGTTCTATACTCTATCCACTTCACATATACTCGCATAATTTATAGGCGATTTCGAATAAGCATTCAAACATAGTAGCGATAGTTTTGGCACATACTATGAATGAATTATGTCAAAACCTCTATTATTTCCTATACCAAGAATTGGTATATTTGTTTTCAATTCGAAAACCATGGCAAAAAACACATCCGTATTATTGGGTGATCATTACGAGAAATTCATCAATGATTTGGTCCAGTCAGGAACGTATTCTTCAGCTAGCGAAGTAGTAAGAACTGCCTTGCGTTTATTTGAACAAGAAGAACAAAAGCGATTAGCGTTGATTCAAGAACTTATCAAAGGTGAAAAATCAGGCATCGCACCCAAAATGGATCGAAAGCAATTCTTGCTGAAGATGGAGAAAAAACATCTTAAAAAATGACCATCAAATACAGTAAAAAGGCTTTTTCAGATTTGGAAGCCATTTGGCAGTATACACATGAGCGATGGTCCAAAGAACAAGCGGACCGGTATGTCAACTTGCTATTTGACGAAATCGACTACATTGTTTTGCATCCATTTTCTGGTGTTGACCTTGGAGCTATGCGTCACAACTATCACCAATCCAAAGTAAAGTCCCACATCATATTTTATAAAATCAATTCGAAACAGCAAAACATCACCATCATGAGAATTTTACATGAAGTGATGGACTTAAAAGGGAAACTTCAATAATTATCATAGGCACTGTTCTACAACCAACGAAATTCGATTGTACAGATTTTCAAAATAAACAATGCAATGCTGCAACTGAACCACCTACTCTCATTTATCACTATCTTCATCTCATGAATAGCACAAACAAAACTTGCCAATCCTGTGGTATGCCACTGAAACGCGATGAAAAAGGTGGCGGAACAAATGCAGATGGGTCTATCAGTCAATTGTATTGCTCGTATTGTTTCGAAAATGGAGAATTCATATACAAAGGAAATGATGTCTTGGAATTTCAAGAATTCTGCAAACAAAAAATGATTGAAGGTGGACACTCGCGTTTTGTTTCGTGGTTGTTTACCAGAGGAATGAGTCGATTGGGACGTTGGAAGAAAAATTCATGAAAATTAGTTCCGTACTGTACTATTCGTTTTTGGCAATTGCTTTTACAATCAGTTCATGTGGATATAATTACCCATTGCGAAAAAAGCATACCCATCCCCTTACGCCATCATTCTCAGGGGAATTTGAAAATCATTCTTATCAAATCCTAGGTAGAAATCCGTACTCTGAAAAGACTTCGATTCTTAACGAATTCGAAATTCTACCTGATAACGACAGCTCCATTCGTATTCATTTCGATTCGTCTCAAAATTTATTAATCAATTACCGCAACGGTACCAATCTTTCAACAGTCACGTTCAATGGACGTTTCAAGAAAAATGGAAGCTACCAAATTTGGCTTCGTCGCAAACGGATTGAAATCCCTCCGCTTTTTCCAATCATCTATAGCCATATTGACCTCAAACGGCTCCGACTTGTTTTAGACTTGGAAGACAATTTGTTGATTCACGACAAATGGGCAAGGACGGCCAATATTTTTATTTTGGCTGGTGGTGCAAGTGGGAAGTACAATAGTTCTTATTACTCCGTCACTTCACCATAAAACTTAGCATGCTTAGATATCGAGAGAGTAAAAATAACCATGGCGCCTGTCCAGTGCCCTTTCGGCCACTGTCCACCCCGCTATCCGCTTCTATTCCTCGGTATGGCGCATAGCGCCATACCTCCGGGATATCCGCTACTATCGGTGGCGCGCTAGCCATAATCCAGAACTTCTTTACTTCATGAAAATTGATTTATATTTGATATACTCAGCTTTATTCAAGCGTGTCACATCCAAAAATTACACACTTCTAAATGTTTCGTTTTGATTAACTTTCATAAAACTTACACCTTTCTACTCTTGCTCATTTCACTCCATTTGAGTGGTCAGCAAAACACCATTCTCATTTTAGCCGATGATGTAAGTCCCGACTATTTTGGTTGTTTCAGCGCCACCACAGACACAGCCAATACTCCGAACATTAGAGCATTGGCTGAGCTTGGAATTAGATTTAATAAAGTTTGGTCAGCTCCAGTTTGCTCTCCTGCAAGAGCAGAAATTCTCACAGGAAGATATCCCTTTCGAACAGGTGTTGGCGGTGTAATATCAAGTCCCACTTCCCCTCAAATCGACACTGCAGAAATGAGCATTGCAAAACTGCTGAAATATCATGCCCCCGAAACCTATCAAACTGCATGTATTGGAAAATGGCATTTAACCGTGAATCAGCCACAAAAAAGATTAAACCCCAATAAATTGGGCTTTGACTTGTATTCGGGAAATTTCAATGGAGCCATTCCCAATTACTACTACTATCAGCGAGTCAAGAACGGACTAGTCGATACTGTCACCACTTATGCAACCACGCAAACGGTGAATGATGCAATTGGATGGTTAGACACATTAAATTCCAACCAACCCTTTTTTCTTTGGTTGGCATTTAACGCTCCTCATGACCCCTTTCATATCCCTCCTGCAAACCTATGCAACACTTCAGGACTTTCGGGAACAACTGCTGATATAAACGCACATCCAGAAAACTACTTTAAAGCTGCCATTGAGGCGATGGATACAGAGATTGGTCGATTAATAAATTACCTGGAACAAAACAATTTGTTAGACAGTACAAATTTCATTTTCTTAGGAGACAACGGCAATCAATCTCAAGTAGCACAAATTAGCAATGCGCTAAAATCCAAAGGAACTATTTATGATTATGGTGTACACGTACCAATGATTATAACTGGACCCGCAGTAATAGATGGTGGCAGATCATCCGATGCATTGGTTAATACTACTGACATATTCGCTACAATCGCCGAATTGTGCGGATTTCATCAATGGAGAAATTCTATCCCTTTGGATACTGAAATAGATACCCAATCTATGCTTTCAATTATTAAAAACCAAACCATTTCACATCGCGATTGGATTTTCTCAGAGACATTCAATACCCCTTCTACAGCAGATGACGGAAAAACCATTCGAAATGAAAACTATCATCTACTGCGTTTTGACAATGGGATGGAAGAATTCTACAATCAAACCATCGATAAAGAAGAAAATAACAATCTATTGATAGAGACTTCCGCCATGTCCTCCGCAGATTGGTCCAATTACTATTTTCTTTGTGATTCGATTTCCAATCTCATCAATAGTCAAGGCTGCCAAAGCTCAAACATCATTTACAATGAGGACGAGAACATCATATCAATCTTCCCTAACCCCACACATGGGCAATCTGTTATTACTCTCAATGCTCCTTACACTGGATTACACTTGAAATCTATTATGGCTTTTAATCCAATTGGTCAAGTATTCCTGCTACCCGTTCTAATCTCAAATCAAATTCTCATTGACATTTCATCACTCCCAGATGGGCTATATTATTTGCAATCCTATCAAATGAAAAATTCCGGCGCGATCAAACTGATTAAAAATCATTAACCAATATCCATGGCCTACGACGAATCCCTTGCCCATCGCATCCGCGAAAGATTAGCAGATATCCCCAACATTTATGAAAAAGAAATGATGGGCGGATTGGTATTTATGTACAACGAAAAAATGTGCATCGGCATTATCAAAGATGAAATGATGTGCCGCATTGATCCAACATTGCACAATGAAATGATCGAAAAAACGGGATGTCGAACGATGGACTTTACCAAACGCCCAATGAGAGGTTATATCATGATTGACTTTAGCGGAATGACTTCTGAAAAAGATTTTAATTTTTGGATTCAGCTCGCGCTAGATTTCAACAAAAAAGCAAAATCAAGTAAGAAAACCAAAAAGAACAACCATTAACTTAGCTTTAAATAAAAAAATGTCCCAACTCATTCCCAACTTATGGTTTGATGGCAATGCCAAAGAAGCCGCTGAATTTTATGTGAGCATTTTCAAAGACGGAAAAATCAATCACATTTCGTATTACCCACAATCAGAGAAAGAAGGACTGGCCGCCTTTCAAAATGACCTTGCCGGAAAAGTACTCACCGTTTCTTTCGAGGTGATGGGAATGAAGTTCATCGGCATTAACGCAGGGCCGCAGTTCAAATTCAATGAGTCGGTTTCGTTTATGATTCCTTGTCAAGATCAAGCCGAGATTGATTATTACTGGGATGCACTAACCGCAGACGGCGGACAAGAAAGTGTATGCGGTTGGCTCAAAGACAAATATGGATTGAGTTGGCAAGTATGCCCTGCCAATTTTGGGGAGTTGAGCAAAAAGCCTGACTTCTTCAAGAAGATGATGAGCATGAAAAAATTCATCTTGGCTGATTTTTAAAGAACTCAAATCAATCAAATGATTCCATTTGAATTCAAAGCTCAATTGTGGCAATACTCAGGAAAAGGCGGTTGGGCAGGATTAACGAATTTTACATTCGATACATTTTCATTTCCTTGTAAATTGAACGAAACTTTAATAGCATGAACAAGACCCTGAAATTTTCGCTGACCACCGCTTGGATCATTTTCTCTCGCGCTTACGATGCGTATTGCACAGCGCAACTCACGCCTGATTTAAGCAAAGAAGCCAACCCTTTGGTGACGATAATTGGAATTTCATCCTGGACTCCCTTATTGGCGATTCTCTCACTTTTAACGCTGTATTCCTTGTTCGCCTATTTTCATTCTACCTATCATCCGATAGATTTGGCTCCGCAAGAAAAAGGTTTTCGTTTCAGCGAATTTGCAACTTATATGTATTTGGGTCGCAAAGACCACTGGTCTTCATTTCTATTCAAATTTCCGAAAGAGATCAAGCGATTCAATCAGTACATGGGTCACACCTTGACGCCTTGTTTGGCTTATGCCGGCATTGTTTCAACGATCATGTGGCAATTGATTCATCATTCAGAATGGTATCGATCCATGCACAATGCAAATATTGTTTATGCCGTTTTGATAATAGGATGTCTGTTCATTGCATACTATTGGAATCAAAAAATGTATCGCGCCTATTTGCATCATGCATAAATGTGATGAGGCTGCTGTCATTTTTCATTTTTTTATTTTCTTTTCATCTTGGAAGCTTTGCTCAAAGTGAAGTTACAGAATCAAAGATGAAAGCAGAAGATGTCGTTCGTTTAGTGCAACGACGTTTCCCAATTAGAACTAGAACTTGGAATTTTGATTCTCTGCCAGTTTGGAATGCTGCAGAAAAAAAATGGACTATTTCCATTTATCAATACAAGCACAGCAACAGAGGTCAATGCAAATACACCAATGGATGTACGATTGTGCGACATTTAATTGTAGTGATAAATGACAATAATAAAAAAATTATTTCCAAAAATTTGAATCGTTCGTTATTTCACAATTATGAATAGCTAACAGAAAAAAGTAGCAACCCAAACAATTAATTCCGAATTTTGAATAATTAAATCAATCTCAATGAAACAAGTATTTATCAATTTGGTCGTTTCAGACTTGCAAAAATCCATGGATTTTTATACAGCTCTTGGATTCGTCAACAACCCACAATTTTCTGACGAGACAGCAAAATGCATGGTATGGAGTGACAATATCTTTTTGATGATCATGAATGCAGAGAAATTTAGCAGCTTCACCAAAAAGCCAATTGCCGATACCAAGAACAACATTGCAGCGCTGCTTTCTTTGTCTTTGGGCAGTGTTGAAGAGATTAATGAAAAAATGACTGCCGGAATTCAAGCTGGAGGTATCGAGCCATCTGAAATGAAAGATTACGGATTCATGGTGCAGCGAAGCATTGAAGACTTTGATGGACACACATGGGAGTTGTTCTACATGGACATGAGCAAATTTCCCCAATAAACGTAAGCATTCAATTTTAATGAATCCTACCATTCAGCAATACAATGAAAATCTGGAAAATACAGACAAGTTGGTTTGCGACCTACTGGTCAAGACAATTGACAACAACCTAAAAGAAGCAGAAAGCAAAATTTGGCATGGGCATCCGGTTTGGTTTCTGGATGGAAATCCTGTTGTCGGATATAGCAAACAAAAAAAGGGCCTACGACTTTTATTTTGGAGTGGCGCTGATTTTAAAGAAAATCTTCTTCTTCCGGGAAGCGGAAAATTCAAAGATGCCTCTATTCTTTATCAAGAAATCTCAGAGGTAAATACAAAGGATCTGAAACGCTGGCTAATCAAATCGAAAGAGATACAGTGGGATTATAAAAACATCGTTAAACGAAAAGGAAAACTAATTCCCATACTCCCCAATCCCTTCCAAACCATCATTGCAGCTCCAGCACAACGCGCTTTGAAGAACGCCGGTATTGAAACCCTAGAGCAATTGTCCACATATTCAGAGGATGAAATTCTCCAATTCCATGGGATGGGAAAATCGTCCATCCCGAAATTAAAAAATGCCTTAGGAAATGCTGGATTGAAATTCAAGACAACACATTGAATTAATTTTTTTCAATTGCATTAAACAAAAAACCCCAGCAAATGCTGGGGTTTTCATTTGTTTCAAATCGATTACAATTTCACGACAGGCATACTGTGAACACCTTGTTGGTCTTGAACCATCACGGTATAAACACCAGTAGCCATTTCGCTCAAATCCAAATTAACTTGAGACTGTTGTGAAACTTGCACTTTCATCACCAATGCACCTTGTGCGTTGAATACCATCAACATTCCTGTTGTTGCATTCGCCATTTTAACAACCAACATATCGGCTGTGGGATTGGGATATGCTGAGAATGACATAGCCGTTTGCTCGTTCATACCCAATTCAACTCCATCACAGTTGTCATCAATACCGTTGTCTGCAACTTCAACAGCTTGTGGATTAACTGCAGCGTTGGTATCATCACAATCATCATTGGTCAAAGCATAACCAGCGCCTGGATCCGAACAAAAACTTACTTCATTCCCTGCACCATAACCATCTGTATCTGCATCGGTGTAATATGAAGTAAACAATACATCATTATCCACAACTCCGTTACAATCATCATCGATGTTGTTACAAGACTCAATCGCACCAGCATTGATAGATGCGTCGCCATCATTACAATCTGTGTTGTTCATAACTCCACAAGCAACGATTGTAGAAGCTCCGAATCCATCAGCATCCAAATCTTCGTAAGTGATCATCGTATCATCACAATCATCAGAATTGGTTACATAACCACTTGGAAGTGTACAAGCAAATACAACATCTGAAACATTTCCAAATCCATCATTATCGCCATCCAAATAGAATTCAGTTGTAACAAACTCATCCACTTCACCATTACAGTTGTCATCTACTTCATTACATACCTCAGCAGTAGGAAGGATACAAGATCCATCTTCCTCAGTTGCATTTGCGTTGTAGTTGCAAGCAGTAGCATCAGTACAACCCAATACTTCTACTTCATCACAAACGCCATCTGCATCACCATCATTCAAACAACTACCCGCACAATTCAAATAAGATTCTGTTGGATATGTACAGTTTGCGTTATCAGTGGCAGTTGCATCGTAGTTACAAGCAGTAACATCCATACATCCGATTACCTCCAACTCGTTACAAACGCCATCAGCATCTGTATCGTTGATACATGCTCCAGCACAAGTCAAATAAGACTCAGCAGGATAAGTACAGTTTGCATTGTCAGTTGCAGTTGCATCATAATTACAAGCAGTAATATCCATACATCCAATTACTTCCAACTCGTTACAAACGCCATCAGCATCTGTATCGTTGATACATGCTCCAGCGCAAGTCAAATAAGACTCAGCAGGATAAGTACAGTTTGCATTGTCTGTTGCTGTTGCATCATAATTACAAGCATTAACATCCATACATCCAATCACTTCCAACTCGTTACAAACGCCATCAGCATCTGTATCGTTGATACATGCTCCAGCGCAAGTCAAATAAGACTCAACAGGATAAGTACAACTTCCATCATTGGTATTCGCATCTGCGTTGTAGTTACAAGCCGTTACATCCGTACATCCATTGATTACACAAATCTCATCAGAACCGTCACAGTTCTCATCTACGTCATTGCCGCAAACTTCAGAAGCTTGAGGATAGATGTTTGAATCTTCATCATTACAATCAAAGCTCTCATAAACACCACAGGCATTCCCCTCGTTGGTACCAAAACCATCACCATCTGTATCAACATAGGTTAAAGCGTTGTCATCACAATCATCATAATTATCCACATAACCAGTTGGAGCTGTACATGCAAAAACAGCCTCTTCTGTATTTCCAAAACCGTCACCATCCAAATCTGCGTAGAAAGTCAAAGTAACATACTCATCGATTTCACCATTACAGTTGTCATCTAGGTCGTTACAAATTTCTTCTTGAGGAAGTACACAAGTTCCATTATCATCAGTTGCAGTTTCATCGAAATTACATGCTGTAACATCTGTACAACCCAAAACTTCTTGTTCGTCACAAACGCCATCTGCATCAGTATCATTGATACAAAGGCCATCACAATTCACAAATTCAGATTCTGGATAAGTACAAGTACCGTCATCACTTGTTGCATTAACATTGTAGTTACATGCAGAAGCATCCATACAACCATTGATATCACCACAGTTCTCATCTACGTTTCCATCGCAGTTGTCATCCACTCCATTGAAGCATAAATCTGTGGTTTCAGCAGGCGTAACATTTACTACTACAGAATAATACGACTCATTACCTGCAAGGTCAATGGCTGTAAAATCAATCACCGTTGTTCCAGCCCCAATTGAAGAGCCATTTTCAATACTAGAAGTAACAGTATAAGAACAAGATTCAGAAATGAATAGGGCAAATAAACTGTTGCTCTCATTTGGACCTCCTACAAATATTTGACCATTGGTATATGGGATTCCATCACCCTCTTCGTCATTTCCGTAGTAATCATTGAAATTTGACAATAGATAGTTACCTCCATCATAGATGTCATCACCACCATCATCAATACCAAAAGGCATGTCATTGTTGTTGTATTCAAAGTCGTTATCAATTTCGATTTCATAACGATTTCCGTCATTTAAAACTGAAGAATTGACTTCTCCAATAATCGCCCCCATTGTAGCATCAACCGCAGCCAAATCAAAGACACCATTACTCAAAGTCGCACCAAACCCATTGGCAACAATCTGAGCTACAGCTTGGATCGTGGCTTCATTATATGGTGTCGCCCCATCGTTTGAAGCGAACAAATAGTAGAAATAAGGTTGAGCTGATCCTGATAGACCTTCCATAATCAAACGATGATCACATAGATCTGATTCAGTAGAAATACTAATACCTGATTCTTCAGAAGGTGCGAACCACAACTGATAAATCAAAGGATCACTTTCATTGTAATCGTATGTTTGACCATAATACACCTGAAACTCTTCACCACCTGTGGTTGTCACTGCAAAGTTTCCTTGTACCATCTCTCCATTACAATCAATTCCTGAATTACCATCAACACCCAAAGTTGTCAATCCTAAACCTCCATTGATAGCTGCAAAGAAAGTTCCTTGATCTTGGTTGGTCAGGTATGTAGAACCGGCACCAAATGCATTGATTGGATTCAATAACACATCCCAAGTAATTGTCGTATCACAAACATCAGCTGGTAATGTAATGTTCAATTCATTTAAGTCAGAAGAAAGATTTGGAGCGTCGTAATCTTGGATGGTTTCAAAGTCTGCCCAAAAATCCCAGTTATAATTTAGATCATCATTAAACTGACCATATAATTCAGCCCATTCACCTTGCACTTCAAACTCTACTTGATATTGGTATGCCGTCCCATAGAACGTTACACCATTTTCAACTAATGTAGTATCGTTGCTAGAAAGAAGAACGATGTTCTCATTCGGCAATGCGTAAGTATTGTATGACTCTACAAAATCTATAGATTGAGTAACACCAGGTGTCGCAAAAGCATAAACTAATTCAAATGTTCCAATAGAATCTCCGCAAGTAATGGCGTAATTGTAGTTAACATTTACGATAGGATTACAATCACCAAAAGTTAAATTTGTAACCAAGGTATCTGAATTTCCCAAAGGATCTGTTACAACCGTTGTAGCGATAGTGCTTCCGGTGATTCCACTTGCATCAAAATACATGTAAGCTCCATTATCCCATCCATCAAAATAACTTGGAGTTGATGATTGAACCAAACTTGGATCATCAAACGTGGTAACCACAGTCATTTCGTCAGAAGTGTAGCCAGGAGCACTATTAAATCCAATGTAAATACCAAAATCGGTACATGCATCATTGTATTCATCTGTAGATCCCCACAATTCCAAAGCAGCAGGACACTCTTGCAAATAAAGATTCATTACCAAAGTATCAGAGTAACCCATGCTGTCTGAAACAACGAAAGTCAATACATCCTCACCAATGATATCATTTGGGTTAATTGTAAACGACACCTCAGAACCATTGAACTGAGGGAATACATTATTCAAATCCACCAATCCATTTGCACTGGTAACAGAATACATCATAGAGCTTGGATCAACTCCAAAATCCTGATTTACCTGGGTATAGTATGTAAAATCGTAACAAGCATTGTTGTATATATTGGTAGATCCAGTAATGCTCAATGGATATTGAGGTTCTACGATAAACGATACATATGATCCACCGCCATACTCTCCGTATGATATCTCCACTGTAGATGTTGGATTTAATTCTCCAGTCCAAACTACATTATCATACCATTCATTTGCACAACAACTTGTCGACCAAACCAAATTACCATCAACGTAAACATAAATATCATCATCCCAAGAAGGAATGGTAATCGCATATGGGAAATCAGATGCGGGAAATCCTTGTCTCTTGTATTTTACAGAATGATATTCAACAGGAACAGAACAACCCAAATATCCAGTTGCCTCAGAAGGACTTCCTTCCCAACCAAAATCAGAAATCGTGTTATACGCATTTCCTTCTCTTACATAATAACCTTTGTACGTATTGAAATAAACACCATCATAAACATACGCATTCCAAACACCCTGTCCAAAAACACTTGGGTCACCAGGAGGGCCCGTAACATCACCATTGTTGTCATCGCAATCATCAGCGTTACTTACATAACCCAGAGGCATAGAACATCCATATGACGTATTTCCAGCAGTACCGAAACCATCATTATCTCCGTCATAATAGTAAGTTGTTGCGTAAACACAAGAGTTGTCCGGCTCCAAAGCATTGGGATCATAGTTACAAGCTCCGCCATCCATACAGCCGGCAAAAACTTGAAACATGGTATGTACCGCTCCAATAGAAACACCATCCAACATTTCAATAACTCCATCACTATTGATATCTAGAAATTCGAAATTGCTGTTGTACCAAGTAGGAATTGAAAATTGGTATTCTGCCACCCCATACTGAGGCAAAGTAGAAGAACCGGAATTTTGAATGTAGAACAACTGACAATCGGTTTCACTCATTCCAAAAATATCCAAATCACCATCTTGATCCCAATCATAAAAAGTCAAGTTGGGAACATTCCAAGAAGTCGAAGTAACCGCAGAAATATCCAATGAATTGGGATTAACCAAAACATTTTCAAATAAAGGAGTTCCCGAAGTACCTGAATTGATCATCACATTAACATGATGCAATTCAGAAACAACATCAAATTGGCCCATAACCAAATCCTTCAAGCCATCCCCATTGTAGTCAGCAACAGTAAGTGATCTTTCTGAGTCCAATAAATCCGCATACAAAACAGTATGACTAGAAAATGCAGGAGCGGTAGTTGAACCCGTGTTCTCCCATACCATCAATCCATCGACATCAGCTGAAATAGCCAATATATCCAAGTCACCATCGCCATCCATATCCAATAAATCGGTATGAAACATCGATCCAGCACCTGCTGTTATTATTCCGTAAGGATTGTCTCCTGAATACGAAAATGAAATATTGGGCGTCGTTCCGTTGTTGATCCAAAAACCAATTCCGTTTGTTCCCCAAATATTACGCATTCCACGGACATAGTCTATAAGACCATCACCATTGATATCTCCAGGAGATATAAATGCCTCGTCGGCATAACCTTGAAACTGGTTCATCCCTATTGATTCCACATAGCCCGGATGTGTAAATTCAAGTGTCGGCCCAGTAAGGACTTGTGAAAACATATTACCTACGCAAAACGTAAGCAATAGCATCACAGCCACTAATTTTTTTGTGTAACTCATAAAGTATTGTGTGTATTTGAATACAAAGTTACCTATATCAAACCAACCCAAGCATTTAACTTACTGACTAATATCATTTAATAAGTTGATAATGAAAAAGCCCCAGTATTCACTGGGGCTTTGTTCACTTTAACTTACCTAACAAACTAACCTAACTTAACTTATTCAATATTGTCTTTGAATTGATTCTCAAACATTCGCTTCAACTTATGAAGTGAGTCGAATATCGTTCCTCTTTTTGGCGCTTCTTCTTCAACGTGCATATCAACTGACTCCTGCTCGTTCTCAATAGCTGTTGTTTCTTCCACTGAAGGCATTTCAACCTCACTTACCACGGGATCAACGAAAACATCTTCTTTTTGTTCTGCAATTGTCTCTTGAAACAAATTCTTCTGCGCCTCTTTATTCTCGTATGTCATTAATAAGCCCACACCTGTAGACAAAATGGGTGTCAATTTGGTTGTATCATCATGCGAAATCGAAACATGAGAATTAGGTGAACCAATTCTGCAATGCATACCTGTGTGATACTCCACCAATTGCTTCATATGACGCAATTGCGCTCCACCTCCTGTCATGACAATACCACCAATCAATTGCTTGGAGTATCCTGAAGAAACTATCTCGCTATGGACATAATCCAATATTTCCTCCATACGCGCTTGAATTATTTGCGTTAAACGCAATGTTGAAATTTCTCTTCTTGGATGACCTGCCAAGCCGGGAATTGCAATTACCGAATTTTGTTTCACGGCTTCTTCCAAAGCATATCCATGATTGACCTTTAAAACCTCAGCATAGCGTGGCAATATGTAGCAACCATTTCTGATATCCTCCGTGATGATGTTTCCACCAAACGGAATCACCGCAGTATGGCGTATAATTCCATCGTAGAAAATAGCTATATCTGTGGTGCCACCGCCAATATCAACTAGCGCAACTCCAGCCTCCATTTCTTCTTCTGTTAAAACTGAAGCAGAACTTGCCAACGGCTCCAAAGTCAAATTCGCAACCTCAAGACCAGCCTTTCTCACACAACGATAAATATTATTGATTTGTGAAATCTGACCCGTAATCACGTGGTAATTCGCTTTCATTCTGATACCCGCCATGCCTACTGGATCTTTGATACCAGCCTCAGCATCAATGGTAAAATCTTGTGGCAACGCATGGATAATATTCTCACCAGGGGCTACTGGAATACGGCAGATGTCTGCTGTCATCATCTCGATATCCAAACTGCTGATTTCATCCTCAGAGTTTGAGCGAGTTCGAGTAGCTTGATGTTGTGTACTTCTAATATGCTGACCCGCAATACCAACATTTACAATCTTGATGTCAACGTTTGACTTTTCAGAAGCCATAGCCACGGCCTTTTTTATAGAATCCACAGTATGGTTAATGTTCACCACTACACCGCGTTGAACACCTACACTTTCTGATTTTCCAATTCCTAAAATCTCCACTTTGCCATGTTCATCATATTTACCAACGATACAAGCAATTTTTGTGGTACCAATGTCCAATCCAACAATGATTTCGTTTTTCATAGGGTTGTATAATTTCTTTTTACTCCAATAATCTGATTAATGAAACGCGCATCCAACGTATCGTATTTTTCCAAATCGATATGTGGTAACGTATTGCTATAAAACACAAACAAGTTGTTCATCTTTTTGTCAAAATTCATCGCCTCACCAAATCGAATAACCTGACTTCCCATGCGGGGATACATGACCCAACCAACACGAGGCGCCCAATACATTTGATCTACCTGAGCATCCCATAAAGGTTGCTGCGCGATCACTTTTGCCATTTGTAAAATATCATGATGAAAAGCATTGGCTCGATCATCTTCACCAATCCGTCCACTTAAAATCGGCGTCCTAAAGTTGCCTGTAAAAATGGGTACATCAGCAGCAAAGCCTTCCTTCATGGGCAGGGTCCATCCTTCCTGATCGATGTACATCATCACCCCACTAGAATCAATCACCTGCGCAATAGGCCTTTTCAATTCAACAGTAACTTGACACCGGCCATCCAAAGTTTCATATACAGAAGCGCGTCTTATAAATGGTTGAATCATGAGATATCGCTTTATCTCGGGCACATCAATTTCATTACTCAATTTGCCCACAACACCGGAATTGGCCTCGTTGCACAAGACTAGCACTTCCTCTGGGCTCATCATCGGAAAACCACTTCCATTATCCTTGATTTCAACTTCGACGTTCCAACATTTTAATCGATTTTGATGCTGGGTACTGAATGCCGTCAGGGTTATCAAAAGGGAAAATAACCCCACATAGGCCGACACAATGCCGACCTGACGCCAAGAGATATTGCTCCATTTATTTTGACTCATCCTTTCTGTATGCTTTGGCAAACGGGCTTTACCAGCTGATCAATGTCGCCTGCTCCCAAGAACAAAACAACCTCCCAATCACCAGGTATTCCAATCTCCAATAATTCACTTTTTTCCAATACCTTTTTATCGCTTATTAAAATCTTATTAAGTATCGATTGTGAATCAACACCGGCTATAGGCATTTCACGCGCTGGATAAATGGGAAGTAATATCACTGCATCTAGCTGGCTCAACTCATGCGCAAATCCATCTCTAAAATCTCTCGTTCGTGAAAACAGATGAGGCTGGAAAATTCCACCCATCTTTTTCCCTGGAAACATCATTCTCGCACTGGCTACTGCGGCATGTATCTCCGTTGGATGATGCGCATAATCATCAATAACCACTATATCAGTCGTTTCTAACACTCGCTCAAATCGCCTACTCACTCCCCTAAAAGATGCAATGGCACTTTTAATGCTATCCGCATTGCAACCCAAGCTAAGTGCTACCGCGATGGCTGCAACAGCATTTTCTATGTTGTGTATCCCCGCAAGGCCGCATTCGATATCATCTATATTCTCTTCACCTCGATAATTAAAAATAAATTTTCCATTTGCCACCCTGATATCTCTGGCTTGAGCAGCTCCGTTCACTCCGTTTGAATAGGCCTGAACGATCACACCGTTGGCTAAATCACTCCACTTCGTTTGAATGTCCGCCTGAACCCAAATCTTACCATCATTGACCACTTTTTTGGCAAAATCTTGAAATCCCTTTTCAAATGTCTTGGCATCGCCATAAATATCCAAATGGTCTGGATCCACAGCCGTGATCACCGCTATTTGCGGCGATAAAGTCAAAAAACTACGATCAAACTCATCTGCCTCGACAACCACCCAATGACTATCCGCAGTGATCAAATTCGATTTAAAATTGGCAGAGATTCCACCCAGAAAAGCGTTAACTGGGAAACCACACTCAGTTAAAACGTAAGTTATAAGTGATGACGTCGTGGTTTTGCCGTGCGTACCCGCTACTGCAATTGTTTGATAACGCTCAGTTATCTTTCCCAACAATTGACTCCGTTTCATCATGGGAAACTCATGATCTTGAAACCAATTTCTTAAAATACTATCCTGCGGTATTGCAGGCGTATAGCACACCCACACCTTTTCTGGCGGTGTATTTCGCAACAACGAAGGCAAGTTCAGCAAATCATCTTCATAGGTGATATCCATTCCTTCCATCTCCAATTGCTGAGTCAATGGTGTTGAAGTCTTATCATATCCCAGAACGATATGTCCCTTTTGGTGAAAAAATCTAGCAAGAGCGGACATGCCAATGCCACCTATTCCCAAAAAATAAAAGATGGTATCTTTTTGAAGATTAGCGTTTATCATGGTTGAATAGTTTGCGCAATTTTCTTTACTATATCACAAGCGGCATGAGGCTTTGCCCAAAGCAAAATTTTAGAGGACATTTCAGATGTACTCACATCACCATGTACCAATTTGTGTAAGGTTGGTAACCAAGTCTCTTTAATCTCCTTTTCATTAATCAAAAGAGCCGCTCCATCGTTCACCAATGCCATAGCATTATGCGTTTGATGATCTTCTGCTACGTATGGGGAGGGAACAAACACCGTAGGCTTAGCTACCCAACTCAATTCCGAAATGGACATGGCCCCCGCCCTAGAAACTATCCAATCCGCCGCTGCATAAGCTTGATGCATTTCGGTGATAAAAGGCCCAACCCATACACTTGGATGATTTTTCCATTTCTCTTGAGGAATGTAATTCTTCCCCGTTTGCCAAATTACTTGGATACCCCATTTCAACACCTCATCTAAAAATTGATCCATAGCTTGATTCATGGCTCGAGCTCCCAAACTTCCACCAATCATCAACAACGTCTTCTTGTTTGGATCTAATTGAAAATGATCACGCGCAACGCCTGATGGATAACGCTGAGGATCCCATTGGAAACGAATCGGATTTCCTGTAATTGCAATTTTATCTTTATCAAAAAATCTTTCCATATTGGGATAAGACACAAATATCATTTTTGCCTTTTTTGACAACAATTTATTGGTGATTCCCGCAAAAGAATTCTGCTCTTGAATAAAAGTAGGGATACCCATCCATTGTGCCATTCGCAGCGTTGGACCACTCGCATAACCACCAACGCCAATGACTGCATCAGGCTTGAACCTCTTCATCTCTTGACGAGCCATCCACAAACTTTTTATAATTTTAAATGGCAATAGAAAATTCTTCCAATCCAATTTGCGCTGAATTCCTGCAATGGGAAGACCCACAATTGAAAAACCAAAAGATGGAACCTTCTCCATCTCCATTCGACCTTTGGCGCCAATAAAATGAATTTGCGCTTGGGGATATTGACGCTGAATTTCTTGAGCGATGGCGATGGCTGGGAAAATATGCCCACCTGTTCCTCCGCCTGATATGATAACTCTATTGAGCATGGATTTCAGAATTGGTTTCTTCGACAAATTGATCTTCATCGACATCCCCTTTTCCGCGACTCACACTTATAATCATTCCAATGGACAAGCAAGTAAATAATGTTGAAGTTCCTCCCAAACTAATCAAGGGAAGTGGTTGTCCCGTTGTCGGCATTAAGCTCACAGAGACAGACATATTTATCAATGCTTGTAAAATGATCAGTGTAGATAATCCAAAAACCATGAGTTGCCCAAATCGTGAAGGACAATTCAAAGAGGTGCGAATTGATCTGAAATAAAAAGTAAAATAGAACAGAATCAAAAATCCCCCACCAACCAACAAACCCCACTCTTCGATGATAAATGCAAAAATCATATCTGAATAAGGATGCGGCATGAAGTTTCTTGAAGAACCTGTTCCTGGTCCTTTGGGTATTAATCCTCCGGAATAAATAGCATACTTAGCTAAGTCGGATTGATAATTCCCCTCAGCATCGGCCTCCATTTTATTAAAAATACGATTCTTCCAGGTCTTATATCGGGGCAATACTTTCTCAGGACCATATTCACCTATAGCAACAACACCGGCAAGCAACACCAACACTGCCCCGATGATTGTAAACAAATATTTCCATGGAAATCCCCCTACCAACAAAACCAAAAAAGAAACCAGTCCCAACATAGCACTGGTGGAAAAGTTAGCCGGAAAAATAAGAGCGCAAGTTATACCTATGGGTAGTACAATAGGCCAAAATCCGCGTTTCCAATTTTGCAGTTCATCCTTCCTTACTGTAAGCATGCGGGCCAAGTAGACCAGTAAAACTACTTTGGCCAAATCACTGGTTTGAAAGGAAATTCCTAAACCCGGAATTTTTAACCAACGATCCGCATTATTGATATTGGCTCCATACAATAAAGTAAAGGCCAATAAGACAATACTCACATAAATAAGCAATTGAGAAAACTTGGAAAAGTATCGATAATCCAGGCGATGCACAACCAACATAATGGCCCATCCCCCACCGATCATTCCTATGTGCCTCGTTAAAACTCCAAATGTTCCTTCCGAATCTTTACCCAAAGTAGATACCCCACTGTAAACAGCAAGTACTGAGATGATACTGAGTGCCATCGTGACCATCCAAATGGCCTTATCTCCTTTGAGGTAATTGAACATCTTGTATTATAAACCCTTTACTGCTTTCTTAAATTGACGACCGCGATCTTCGTAATTCTCAAACAAATCAAAACTTGCACAAGCTGGAGACAACAAAACGGTATCGCCCTCTTTAGCCAATTCATAAGCAACACGCACTGTATGCTCCGCGGAATTAGAATCAATGATAGTGTCCACCACTCCTTCAAATGCTTTGCGAATCTTGCTGCTATCCTTGGTCAAACAAATGATTGCTTTAACTCGCTTTGATACCAATGCCATTAACTCACTATAATCATTGCCCTTGTCCTGACCACCAGCGATCCAAATAATTGGTGTGTTGATACTCTCCAATGCATACCAAGCAGAGTTCACATTGGTTGCCTTACTGTCGTTAATAAATGAAATGCCGTGAACCTTAGACACGAACTCTAATCGGTGCTCTACATTTTCAAAATTCTCTAAACTCTCGCGAACAATTTCTTTGCGAAGATCTAAGATTCTTGCAGCTACACCTGCTGCCATGCTGTTGTTTACATTGTGCTTTCCTTTCAAAGCTAATGATGTCATTTTCATAATTACTGGATTTTTATGGATGTTGATGTTGATGTTTTCTGATTGAATAAATGCGCCTTCAAACTCCTCTCCCACGGGGATGTCACGAAGCGTAAATGGAATTAATGTCCCGCCAAAGCTGTGTTGAGACATGTATTTTTGTGTTTCAGGATCATCTTGATTGTAGATGAAAAACTGAGCCTGACTTTGGTTTTGTGTAATCCTAAATTTGGAAGCCACATACTTTTCCATTTGATAATCATATCGATCCAAATGATCAGGTGTGATGTTGGTCAAAATGGCAATGTCCGCTCTAAAATCAAACATGCCATCCAATTGAAAACTGCTCAATTCCAGAACAAACCAATCTGGCTGATTGTCGATTAACTGCCTTGCAAAACTCTTTCCCACATTTCCTCCCAATCCAACCTTTACGCCTGCCTCCTTCAACAAATGGTAAGTAAGCAACGTAGTGGTAGTTTTACCGTTTGAACCAGTGATACAAATAGTCTTTGCTGTGTTGTATGGAAATGCAAACTCCATTTCAGCAACTACAGGAATACCCTTCTCTCGCAAAGTCCCAATCAGCGGTGCAGAATCCGGAATTCCAGGACTCTTAACCACGATGTCCGCATTCAAAATCAAAGACTCCGTATGGCCACCATGTTCATAGGCTATACCTGCTTCTTCCAATTCTTGGATATAATTTTCTTTGATGATTCCTTTATCTGAAAGAAATACATCAAAGCCTTTAGCTTTGCCCAAGAGCGCAGTTCCTGTCCCGCTCTCGCCACCTCCGAGTATGACCAATCGCTTGCTCATTATCTAGTTTTTAAAGTGATGATGGTTACTACTGCCAATAAAATCCCGATGATCCAGAAGCGAGATACAATCTTAGCTTCATGCATGCCCTTCTTCTGAAAATGATGATGCAATGGAGACATTAAAAACACTCGTCTTCCTTCCCCGTATTTCTTCTTGGTGTATTTGAAATATGATACTTGTATGATTACGGACAAATTCTCAATCAAGAAAATCCCGCACAAAACTGGAATCAATAATTCTTTGCGAATTGCAATTGAAAAAACAGCTATGATGCCACCCAACGCTAAGCTTCCTGTATCACCCATGAAAACCTGTGCTGGATAAGAATTGTACCACAAGAATCCGATACATGACCCAACAAAAGCTGCAATAAAAATGGTCAGCTCTCCACTCCTTGGGATATACATGATATTCAAATAATCCGCAAAAATGTAGTTACCTGAAACGTAGGCAAGTATTGCCAATGTGACTCCGATTATTGCACTTGATCCTGCTGCCAATCCGTCTATTCCGTCTGTAATATTGGCCCCATTTGATACGGCTGTCACAATAATGATTACAACAACTGTAAATACTATCCACATCGCAAGAGGTGTGCGCATAGACTGGGGCAAGAGCCAACTGTAATCAAACTCATTGTCTTTGATAAAAGGAATGGTTGTTTTGATATTTTTGGTTTCCTCCCAATTGGCCATCGTACTGGACTGACCTGTCTGCTCCACCATATCAGATGTTGTAGCCTCATGATCCGTTCTCTCTTTGATTGTAACCGTTGGATTCCAATACAACATGGAAGCGACGATAACCCCTGCACCAACTTGACCAATTATTTTAAATCTCCCTGCTAAACCTTCTTTGTCTTTTTTGAATACTTTGATGTAGTCATCTAAAAAACCAATCATGCCCAACCAAACCGTTGCAATCAATAATGTTTGGATATAGACATTGGTTAAATCAGCAAACAAAATCGTAGGAATCAAAATGGACATCAAGATGATAATTCCGCCCATGGTGGGGGTACCTGTCTTTTGCATCTGTCCATCCAAGCCCAAATCGCGAATCGTTTCACCCACTTGCTTGCGACGCAACCAATTGATCAATCTCTTTCCAAATACCATAGAAATGGTCAAAGACAACAAGACAGCTGCTGCAGCACGGAAACTCAAGTATTGAAATAAACGAGCTCCAACAAAGTCGAAATGCAAGTCCAAATATTTGATCAAATGATAGAGCATAGTTTATCTTGTGATGTATTCTTTTACTTTTTGATAATCGTCAAATGGATGTTTTACTCCCTGAATCTCTTGATATTTCTCATGGCCCTTTCCTGCTATAAGAATGATATCTCCGGGTGCAGCTAACGCGCAGGCAGCTGCAATAGCTTCTTCGCGATCTACCATCGTTAACACTTTCTTTCTTTCAATGGGATCCATATCTTGGATGATATCCTGGATAATCTGTTTTGGATCCTCAGATCTTGGATTGTCACTTGTTACAATAACATGCGTTGATTTTTCACAAGCAATATGCCCCATTACAGGACGCTTTGCTTTATCGCGATCTCCTCCGCATCCCATTACACAAATCAGCTTCTCATTACCTGATCTTACCGCACCAATGGTATCCAACACATTGGAAAGGGCATCAGGTGTATGGGCATAATCTACAATGGCTACTACACCCAAATCTGATCGCAAATATTGGAATCTTCCCTCAGGTGCTTTCAACGTGCTCAAGGCTGTCAAGACCGAAATCTCATCCCAACCCAATTGTACTGAAATACCAAATACCGCCAATAAATTGTACGCATTAAATTCACCTATCAACTGGGTGTATAATTCATGCTGCTGAATATTCAAACTCAAACCAGCCAATGAATTTTCCATGATTCGAGCACGATAATTCGCCATGGAATGCAATGCGAAAGTGTATACTCTACCCTTACAATTTTGAGACATTACTTCCGCTTGGCGATCATCATTATTGATCAATGCAAAGGCATCATTACTCAAACCATCAAACAACAATTTCTTGGCTTTGATATAGGCATTGAAAGAGCCATGATAATCTAAATGATCATGTGTGATGTTGGTAAACGCTGCTCCAGTAAATTTTAAGCCTGCTGTTCTCTTCTGATCCAAAGCATGCGAGGAAACTTCCATGAAAGCATACTCACATCCTTCCTCTACCATTTGTGCCAATAACTTTTGTAACTCAATGGCATTAGGTGTTGTATGTGTCGCAGGTATAGATTGTTGGTGTATTTTATTGACTACGGTTGACAACAAACCGGCTTTCTTACCCAGTGATTCGCACAACTCATACATCAATGTTGCAACTGTTGTCTTACCGTTTGTACCAGTCACACCCACTACTTTGATCTTCTCGGAGGGATTATTAAAATAATTTGATGCTATGATCCCTAATGCTTCTCCACTGTCTTGAACACGAACGTAGGTCACCTCACTCATCAAGCTCTCTGGCAAATGTTCACAAACAATACAATTTGCTCCACTTGCTATAGCCTTCTCAATATAAGCGTGACCATCTTGGTTAAAGCCTCTAATTGCTGCAAACAAATGAAATGGACGAACAGCGCGGCTATCCATGGTCATACCTTCCGTAGCGATATGCGTATTGCCTACTACCTCCTCGATACGCACTTTGTACAATATGTCCTTTAGTAATTTCATTGCAAACGAATCAAGATTACATTTCCCTTTTTCAAAGCTGTTCCTGCAGCGATACTCTGCCCCACTACCTTCCCCTTTCCATTTACTCTATACTTATATCCCGCATCCTGTAATGCCTGGATAGCATCACGCATACCCATTCCCAAACAATTGGGTACGATACCTTCACGAACTTGCATTCCCGATAACACGGTTTGACTGCCCTCCAATATGGGATAAGCCCAATCATTTCCATTGTCTTTTTTGACAATAGGAAGATGAAACGCATCACTTAACATGTGTAAATTCTTAGATCTACCAGACTTGACTTGTGGCGCAAAACGATTTTCTCCTTTGACCAGATTATTTCCATGTATATCCAAAGAGGTAGAATAAATTTTATCTGCCAACTCTCGGAAAACAGGAGCTGCTACTTGCGATGCGTAGTACAATCCTCTGGGATCTTCCACAACCACAATACATGAGTACTTGGGCTTATCCGCAGGGAAGTACCCTACAAATGATGCACGGTAGCGATTATCCTGATATGACCCATTCTTCCACAACCAACATGTACCTGTCTTTCCTGCTACTCGGTAAGGGGAATTTTTAAACGCCTCAAATGCAGTCCCTCCTGGCTTGCCTACGGCCTCCATCATTTGTCGACATTGTTGAAGTGTCTTCTCGTTGCAAATTTCTTTGCGCAAGATGAATGGTTCTATTCTCTGAACTTGACCACCTTTGGATCTAATAGCCTCGACAAAACTCGGGCGAACCAAATTGCCATTATTCGCAACCGCATTATAAAAAGATAAAATTTGAATAGGTGTAAATGCAACTTCGTATCCAATAGACATTTGCGTCAAACTATTGGCACTCCATTTCGAATCCTTCACTGAAGCATAAACGCTTGGACGACCTTCACCTTCAAGGTCGATTCCAAGAGGTGTTCCCAAACCAAAACCATTTAAATAATCCAGAAATTTCTGAGGTTCACTTGCAAATGCTTTTCTAACTGCCAAAGCTGTACCCACGTTAGATGACTTTGCAAATACTTGTTCTATAGAAATACTTCCGTATCCACCTTTATGACTATCATGTAGCGTAACTCCATTGAAATTTCGTTGACCATTTCCAGTATTCACTGTATCATTCACCTCAATCTTTCCGCTCTCCATAGCGGCCATCAAACTCATCAATTTCATCGTAGAACCTGGCTCTACCGATTGACTAATTGCATAGTTGATCAATTCTGAATATGTACTGTCTTTTGTTCTTCCCAAATTGGCAATAGCACGAACAAATCCTGTCTCCACCTCCATTAATATCGCACATCCCCATTCTCCATTCAAAGAGTCCAATTGCTTGCGAAGCGCATGTTCTGCAACATCTTGCAAATGCACGTCGATAGTAGCGATTATATCCATTCCGGGAATTGGCTCCTGAATAAACTCATCCGTCATGGGCTTCCACACATTGCCAGGAATCAATTCTTGTAACTGCTTTCCTGGGCGACCTGCCAAAATGGAATCATATGTCAACTCCAAACCAACATTATTCTGATCTCTAAAAATTCCTATGGTACGTGCAGCAAGACTTCCATAAGGCTTAACTCGCTTCTTAGTCTCTTTGAACAAAAAGCCCGTTTTATTTTGACCTTTTCTAACAAAGCTCAACTGTTTAAATCGTTTTACTTCATCAAAAGTTAAATGTCTACCCAACAACTCATAGCGAGAACCTTTTTTTGCAGCACTCTTAAACAAACGTTTGTAATCTCCAGCAGATCTACCTTGATCAAACGTGGACAGAACAATGGAAATTGAATCCAAAGCTGTATTCCACTCTTCCTCATCCTGAATTGCCTTGGAATCCCAACGCAATTCATATTCTGAAACTGTGGTTGCCAAAAGACTACCGTCTGATGACCAAATTTGACCACGCGTTGGCGCTATTTCACGTATTTTACTTGTGAAAGACATCGCCAATTCTGTTGCGTTTTTGTCTGGATACAATTGCAACATCGCAGCCTTAGAAATCACAGACACCCCGACAATCACGAGCGCAACGAAGATCACGTAGATCCAGGTGGAATTTACTTTTACGCTATTCATGGCTGTTGCAAACTATCGTTGTGTTCTAATACCACAGGTGGTTTTGATAATTCCTTCAATCCCATTTTTGCGATATCCTTGGCTACTTCACTTTGTCTTTTTTTTGTTTCCAATGCACTCATTTGCTCATTGTAAATGGTGCGTTGCTCATTCAACTCTTTTTCACGCTTGATAATCAACTTGTGGTAATCTTCAAACTTGTACTGTAATGCAATGTCAAACACCAACAACAGGGCAACAAATCCGATTAACATCAAATGCTTTTGAACAAATTCACCCATCAGGAAATCGCCTCCAAAAACTGTAGCCACCACTCCCTTCTTCTGCTTAGATGGAATTGTAGAACTATTCTCGATATTTGGATTCTCGGCAGCCATCAGATTTTTTCAGCAATTCGCATTTTAGCGCTGCGCGCTCGTGAGTTAATCTCAATCTCCTCAGCACTTGGTAGTACAGGCTTTGCATTCAAGGGCTTTAAAGGACGAATAAGATTTCCAAAAAAATCTTTCTCTTGTTTGTCTTCGATATTGCCACTTCTAAAAAATGACTTAACCATTCTATCCTCTAAGCTGTGGTAAGAAATGAAAACTGCGCGACCATTTTCCGCAAGCAATTCAGGCAATTGACTCAATAAATTCTCCAACACCTGCATTTCTTGATTTACCTCGATACGCAACGATTGAAAAACCTTGGCTAAAAATTGATGATGTTCTTTCCAATCATCACTTCCCACCAATGCACTTATCAGTTGATGCGTCGTTTTGATTGGACGCGCCGCTACAATTTTATGGGCAGCAACATGCGGTTTTTCTACCTCACCAAAAACTCGGAAAATTTTAATCAATTGATCCACCTCATATTCATTTACCACCTTAGCCGCAGTTAATGCAGACTGGTGATTCATGCGCATATCGAGAGGGCCATCAAAACGGAAAGAAAAACCACGGTCCGCAGTATCAAATTGATGAGAACTAACTCCCAAATCCGCTAACAAACCATTGATTTTTTTTACTCCGTTAAAGCGCAACCAATTTTTGGCATCTCCAAAATTTTCTTTGATCAATGTGAATCTCGGATCGACAGGCGCATTTTTCCAAGCATCGCGATCCTGATCAAATGAATAGAGTTTACCCGTAGTTAATCTCGACAAGATTTCATTGGTATGCCCTGCAGCACCCATTGTCACATCGACATAGATACCGTCAGGTTGAATATTAAGTGCATCTACACTTTCTTTTAATAAAACCGCGCGATGATAATTCTCGTGGATAATACTTGACTCCATTTTTACCCCACATTATTGTTGCGCTCGATATCCTGACGAACATCTTCTGCAAGTGAACCAAAATCAAAATCATCATCTAAAATCACATTCTCGTGATTCTTTGCACTCCACAACTCCATTTTCTCACCTAATCCAGTGATCACACATTCGTTGTTTTCGTCTATATCAATTTGTGCATAATCCAATAATGCACTTGGAATCAATATCCTTCCATTGGCATCCAACTCAATTAGCGTTGCGCCTTTCATAAATTTTCTTTGGAAGAGCTGATGCTTCTGATTGTAACGGCTCAAGCGACTCATTTCCTCGTTCACTCTATCCCACTCTGGTTTTGGATAAATCACAAGGCATTGGGTAAAGATGTCGCGGTTGATAACCAACCCATGATGTATATGCTGCTCAAGCTGCTTGCGCAACTTACCTGGAAACAGCAAGCGACCCTTAGGGTCAAGCTTACAGTGGTGTTCTCCGAGCAGATTTAGCATGTGGGTAATGTTGTGGATACGAAAGTAAATCAAAAATCCCACTTTTTACCACACTACTACCACTTTCTTACACTTTTTGATAAAGCGACAAAAATTAAAAACAATTCACTTTCAACTTAAATAACTTGTTTTCAATTAATTAAATACTCAATTTACCCCTCAAAAAGGCGGTGGTAAAAAGTGGGAATGTTAACAACTTATCGTGCATAAGTTGCCAAAATGAGAATAGAAAAAAGAAAGGGGGCCTAAAAATCAGTGCAGTGGTCGTTTTTTGATGACCCCTCCTCGGGTGTCCTTGATCGGATGCTGAATAATGAAAGCTTGAGGATCGATACTCTCAACGATGTTAACCAGATTGGTCACTTCAAGTCTTGTTATTGCGCAGAATATGATGCGCTTGTTTTCATAAGATGGAGATACATCCCGAAAACCGAATTCACCTTTATAAATTGTCACACCACCCTTTAAATGTTTTCGGATTACCGCCTCTATTTTGGTTGAGTGATGTGAGATTATGGTCAATCCGATGTATTCTTCCCAACCATTAACTATAAAATCTACTGTTTTAGATGCCGCGAAATAGGTCAGCATGGAATACATCGCTCTTTCGAGATCAAATACCCAAGCTGCCAATAAAAAGATAAGTACATTGAGCATCGTAATAAAATCCCCTACGCTCAATGTAGATTTTCTGCTTACAGACACCGCAAGTACTTCTGTTCCATCAATCACCCCACCACCACGCATGGCAAATCCAATTCCCGCGCCAAGAAATACACCGCCAAATACTGCAATAAGGAGTTTGTCTTCTGTAACAACGGGTATATGAATAAAATGAACCAACAGAGCCAAGGATAGAATAGCTAGCCCACTCTTCAGCGCAAAGTACCGATTGATTTGACGGTAACCCATGAATACAAATGGGACGTTTAAAATAACTATGAGTAAAGACAAATCCCAACCGGTAATTGCATTCACAATTAAAGAGATCCCAGTTACTCCTCCATCCAAAAAATGATTGGGAAGTAAAAAGCCTTTGAGTCCAACACTAGCCATTACCACTGCCAAAGACAGCATCAATATCTGACGCAGCTGATGCGGAGTTCGCCAATGAATTCTCTTCTTTTGCATGCCCAAAATTGAAAAGCAACTCAAGTTCATTTAGGTGAACATCAAATTGTTGTCAGCCTAAGGTTGTTAAAAGGTCTTCGCAAATAAGCATGAATGCTCTGAGAAATGCGGTATTTTCGCTCTTGAACTTGATTCAAACAATGGAAGAATTCTTAAAAACAGAAGGTGAATTTCAATTCATCGACAAAGGAAGCGGAGAGCCGCTGATTTTGCTACATGGTTTATTTGGTGCTTTGAGTAACTTTAGGGAGGTACTGGATGAGTTCTCTAAGTCACACCGAGTGTTGATTCCCATGTTGCCTTTGTACACTATGCCTGTATTAACAACAGGAGTAAAATCATTGGCAGAGTATCTCCATCGATTTATTGAACATCATCAATTTTCGCAGGCTATGCTTTTAGGCAATAGTCTCGGCGGTCATGTAGCTTTGGTCTATACCAAAATGCATGTTAACAAAGTGCGTGCATTAATTCTCACTGCAAGTAGTGGCTTGTATGAAAATGCTTTTGGCTCATCCTTTCCCAGAAGAGAGGATAAAGAGTTCATTCGGCAAAAGGTTGGTGTAACTTTCTATGATCCCAAGCATGCAACAGACGAATTGGTAGATGAGTGTTTTGAAGTTGTAAATGATCGCAACCGTGTACTTCGCATTTTAGCATTGGCAAAAAGCGCTATCAGACACAACATGGCCAATGATTTAAAGAACATGGATGTTCCTGCATGTCTGATATGGGGGAAAAACGATACCATCACACCACCAGAAGTTGCGACAGAATTCCAGCAACTTTTGCCTCAAGCAAGTTTGTATTGGATTGATGAATGTGGGCATGCGCCAATGATGGAGCATCCCCAAGAATTCAATCAATTGTTACGTGCCTGGTTGAACGAAAAATCTCTGTGATGCATATTTTAGACGCTGTATTTTTAACTTCAAACACCAAGGTTGAAGGATGTCCTGATCCACACATCAAAGAGGTGGCATTTATTGGTCGTTCTAATGTGGGGAAGAGCAGTTTAATCAACATGCTTGTCACCAAAAAAGGATTGGCCAAAACTTCAGGAACCCCAGGTAAGACTCAAACCATTAATCACTTTGAAGTAAAAGTCAAACAAGGGAAGAATTGGTATTTGGTGGATTTACCAGGATATGGCTATGCCAAAAAATCCAAATCTAACCGGGGAGAATGGCAGCTGATGTCCAAGCGATATTTACAAGAAAGAGAAAATCTGGTTTGCACTTTTATTCTGATTGATATTAGACATGAAGCTCAAAAAATCGATTTGGAATTCATGGAGCAAATACTTGAATGGCAATTGCCGATGGCTGTAATTTTTACCAAGGCAGATAAACTTAAAGAACAAGCCGCATTGCGCATGTATGAGCAATATGAGCAAGTAATGATCGAACGCTGGGGAGACAGTCCCAATCTTTTCCTAACCTCTGCTGAATCCCAACTAGGAAGAGATCAACTATTAAAATTCATTGAAACACTAATTAGTTAAGCTTACATGGACCACCCCAACATCACTTGGGAAGACAACTTTGAAAATCTCTTCCAATCTATCGAAGAAGAAATTGCACAAGCTTCAAACGTCTATCTCATAATCGATGAAAACGTAAGCGGTTTGTGGTTGAATGACATCTTGGAACAATGTCCAATAATTGCATCAGCTTATATCTTGGAGGTACCACAAGGTGAGGAGGCTAAAGAAATTGAGATTCTTCAACATATTTGGGGACAATGGATAGAAGACCAAGTTGATCGCAATGCATTTGTTATCAATATCGGCGGAGGGAGCACTACGGATTTAGGCGGACTTGCAGCTTCGTTATTCAAAAGAGGTATCGGTTTTGCGCATATACCAACAACACTTACCGGCATGGTTGATGCCGCAATAGGAGGGAAAACCGCTATCAATTTTCTCGGGATTAAAAATGTAATCGGCACTTTTCAGGATCCCAGTCAATTGATCATATGTCCACATTTTTTGGATACATTGGATGAAAAAGAAATAATTTCTGGTTTCGCTGAAATGATCAAGCATGCTTTAATAGCAGATAGCTCTCTATGGGAAGCATATTTAGAACTTGAAGAAATAAATAACGAAAGCCTTACCCCATTTATCAAACGAAATATTCAAATTAAAAACAAAATAGTCTTCGAAGATCCATTTGAAGAAGGAGCAAGGAAGCAGCTCAACTTTGGTCACACCCTTGGTCATGCCTTAGAGTCTTATTGGATAGAAAAAAACACACCTCTATCACATGGATATTGCGTGGCTATAGGTATGAAATTCGCAGTTGCACTATCTAACAATTTAGATTCTGAAAATCAATCGGAAATCATCGCCTTTCTTGATGAAATTTATCCAAATCCAACTCTGATGCCCGCATGGAAGGAACTAGAACAATATCTCATCCAAGACAAAAAGAATAAAAATGGCCTACTCAAATTCACCCTATTATCACAAGTAGGTATTGGTCAAGAAAATCAAACCATCTCGTGGGAAAACGCGGAAAACTCCTATCATCAATTGTTTATCAACAACTGAAAAGAATCTCCGTCTTTCAGAGCAGGAAATTTATCTCTAAAAGACATTAACTCCTCCCTATCTAACTCCAAGGTGTATACTTCAGCCACGTCAGATTGGGTCCACATAACTTGTCCTTTAAAGTCTATGACCGAGGAATCACCTGAATAGACATTCTCATTAGGATCTGTTCCTACCCTATTTACACCTACGGTATAACATACATTTTCTATGGCCCTTGCTTTTAGAAGTGTGGACCAAGCATCCCTCCTAGCGTTGGGCCAATTGGCCACGTATATGAGTAAATCATAATCAGCTGCACCGTGTTCAAATTTATTCCTGCTCCAAACTGGGAATCTTAAATCATAGCAAATCAATGGGCATATATTCCAACCACGCCAGTGTTCTACTATGCGCTTATTTCCGGGAGTATAATGCTCATGCTCACCACCAAAAGTAAACGCGTGTCTTTTGTCATAAAAATCAAAAGATCCATCTGGGCGCATCCATATCAATCGATTGACCGACCCATACTCAGTTCTAAACGCTACACTTCCTGTAAGAACCGCATCAAGATATTTAGACCAATTCCGCATCCATTTTAAGGTTGGGCAATCCGGAGAAAACAACTCCAACGCTGCAACATTCATCGTAAATCCTGTAGTAAACATTTCAGGCAATACCACAATGTCTGTCTTGGCTTGCTTTTGCAAAATACCGTCAAGTCGCAAATAATTCTTGGCCGGAGATTCCCAACTTAAAACTGTCTGAACAAGTGTAACTTTCATGAAACAATGTTACATTAAAAAAATGGCAATTATCGCTGACACAACTCACGATATTCACAAAAGCGACAAGGAGAAGGATTCTCTGTCAACGGAAACGCCGCTTTCATTTTAGGAGTATTTTTAAATTCATCCAAATTATAAGATTTCATTTCCATTGTTTCTTTTCGCACAGTTTCAACAAAAGATGAAATGTCTTCTTGGGTTATTTCTGGCTGTACCTCTTCATAGCCATCCTTCACATAGCAAACCATGGGGATAATATTGGGGAATCGTCCCTCAAAATGATATCTCGCAAATAATGAATAACCAATCAATTGCTTTCGATGCTTCTCAATATCCGGCTTTCCCGTTTTCCAATCCATGATGTAAATGGTTTCCTCATGCGGTAGCATGAAATCCACTTTGCAATACGCCTTCATTCCCTCAATTCGCGTTTCGCCAAAACCTGCAGGTTCAATCATCCATTGATCTTTGGAAGACTGGGGCAATTGCAATATCCATGAAAATCTATCCGATGTTACAATATTCTGAATGGACTGAAACGCCCGCTCAGCAATTGGTAACCAATCGATTTGCTCATGCTCCTTATAATACACTTCCAAAAACTTCTTACTCGTAACATACTCTTGTGCACGTTGATGAACAAAATCCTTCAATCTACTCATATCAACGGGCTGACTTGATTTAATCAAACGATGAAGAATACTCTCCATCACATCATGCGCTATATTTCCAATTTCCAATGGCACTGTTGTCATTGACTTGAGCATCATCGCTCTATCCCGGATAACAGGTTCATCGAACTTGGCGTAATACTGATAATAATATTTTCTTTTGCAAGTTTGAAAGACGTCATATCGACTCACCGACCAACCAAGCTCTGATGTAAAAGGGAAAGTTTTCATAAATCAAATAAAAACCGAACTTAAGTCATTTTGTCAAATTGTACAAATTATAAATTATGCACATATATGTTACTCGATATAGGCGATGTCTGTGTAATTTAGGAGCATGCGCACATTTATTTACCTATTGATTTTCATTACTTCTTTGCAAGGAAAAGCGCAAAAGTGGAATCCTTTATTCAAGAAAGGTAGTCTTTACTTTTTTAGCACTTATTTTGAAGACTCTTCCTATATGGCCCCATTGCACGGTATCTACGAGGAAAACAATGGAAAAGAAAAAGCGGTAAGACATTTTGAAAATGGTCATCTTATACAAGAAAAAAAATGGACTTCAAATATTCAAACTCACAACTATGATATCCTGCAACGGAAACCATTCATAGCAGAATATCAAGTATGGGACTCTCTTGGTAGAAAAAATGAGTTTTGGAGAATATCAGAATGGAAAGAAGGTAGAAGACTATTGGAAATTACCGTCTACTACCCCAATGGTAAAAAATTGGTTGAATTCAAATACGTTCAATTGACAGCTCAGGAGTATTTAAACAATTACCCAGACACCCTCCATGACAATGAAATAGACGACAATGGATTGTGCGCAACTCTCGTCCCTATTGGACTTTCTCAAGAGTGGAACGATAACGGTGTACTGGTATCTCAAAAAGAATATGCTTTTGATCCCCGACCCATTATTGAGGAGGAAAGGCGCATTGGGGAATACATTCACAATTACCCCAATGGAAAACCATGGGAGATTTACCAATACCCCAATCCCAACCCCTATCGAAAACTTTTTCCTTACAAAAAATATTATGAAAATGGTCAACTGCTATCTGAACTTTACTTCCAATCTGAAGGCAAAGCAATTAAAAAGGAATTCACTTCCAATGGCGATTTGAGTTTGATTCAATGGATTACGAATTACAACCAAATCCCCAATGAAAATCGAACGCAGTGGTACAGTTATGATAAGCTTTGCTATAGAATGCGCGATGAAAGTCCACATGCGGATACAATTGAATTTGAGAGAAATGCCCCAAATCAATTCACCTATCTGCTCATTAAAAAAGACAACATTACCACCATCAACAAAAATGACCCCAACGGATTACCAATTGAAAAAACTACTCTACTTCCCGACTCTAGTCAAAAAAGAGAATTTTACAAATCGGGAGAATTGATTAAATATATTGAACAAAATGACAACTTAGAAAATATCACTGAATTTCCATCTTCATCCAAAATGATCAAATACCAGAAAGTTGACGGTATCATTCAAGGTAAATTCACTTATTACGACAATGACATTCAAATACAACAATTCAATTATGTCAATGGAATAAGACATGATAACTCCAGTGAAGTTAGCATAGGCTATGTATGGAGCCTAGAAAATTCAAATCACATTGACTCGCTGTATATACATACCTACCGAAGAAAAAGTTATTATCCATTTACACTTTGCAAGGCAGATACATCAGGCCAAAGTAATAGGATTCATGCGGCCATCAGTCAATTTGTAGAGGATTGGAATAACAACATCGGATACAATTGGAATAATAAAATTGAGCAATTGCCCATCGCAGAAGTCTGTTGGGCTCGCGGCGAGCAATTCACAATCATAGAGGTAATAGAACTACTGCGCGATCCGACATATTTGATCTATTACGACAATGGTTATATAGAGTTTCTAAATAGGGACCATGAGTGGTCTGACCTACTTCCACTCATTCACAATTTTAAATTAGAGCTTTTCGACGAAGATTAACCTAATGTTCATTGATTTCCTTTTGGAATTGCTCAATGATTGTGTTGCTCCAATAAATAGCATTTTTTGACCAGAGCAATAAGGCATCTAATTTCTGTTCTTCTGAAAAAGGGAATTCATGATTTAGTTCTCTTGTTCTTGGAGACAACTGAGAGAGTACAATTCCAGCTGCAACAGACACGTTTAAGCTTTGGGTAAATCCCATCATTGGGACCACCAAGGAAACATCTGCCCATTTTCGGGCCGTTTCTGAAATTCCGGTCAACTCTGTTCCCATTAATACGGCCACAGGTTTTTCTGGCTTGTAATCGTATATTGAAATCGCCTCCGGTGAAAAATCAGTCACCGCGATTTCAAAACCTTGCGACTTTAAAGACAACAATGTAGATTCTATACTTTTGCTACTTTCTAAATCCAACCAGTCCAAGGCACCTTTCGAAATTTTTCGATTGACGGTCCAAGGATGCTCATCTTCCACGATATGCAGATGATGAATCCCCAAAGCATCGGCTGTGCGGACGATAGCGCTGGCATTCAATGACTGGTAAATATTTTCAAGCACCAATCTCAAACAAGAATTGCGCTGATTCCAAACCTCCTCAAACCTTGATCTCCTTTCAGGAGTAAGCACTTCCTCGAAACGACGAAGCAACTCTATTTTTTGTTCAATTGTTAGGTTTTCCATGAGATAAAAAAAAAGCCGTTCCTTCTGGAACGGCTTTCAATCTGATAAGTGGATTACACTTTAGCAGCCAATTCAGAACCAGCTTTGAAACGTACAACGTTTTTAGCTTTGATTTTGATCTCTTTACCAGTCTGTGGGTTACGACCGATACGAGCAGCACGCTTAGTAACGCTGAAAGAACCGAAACCTACTAAACCGATACGGTCACCTTTTTTCAAAGCTTTAGTAGTTACTTCGATGAAACCATCCAATGCTCTTTTAGCATCAGCCTTTGACAACTTCGCGTTAGCTGCGATTGCGTCGATTAATTCTGCTTTGTTCATTTCTTTAATTTTTTTAAGGTTAGTTAATGTGTGAACAAGACAAATGTAAAAGCAGAAAATTCTGAAACGCAAGTACATCAAGCACTTTCGTTCGCTTTTGTTGAAAAATGCCTGATTTTGTTGAAAACCACGAATGACACACCTGTCTAGGTCACTATTTTCAATGCTTTCAGCGATTTACCCAAGCTTTTATTCCGTGAAAACCACCCGCTTCATGTAAGTTTGTAACCCATGAAGCATACCCAGCTCTCCCTTCAGTTACCCTCCCTTTTAAAGGTTGCTCTTCCCATGAGCCTAGGCGCCTTCATCCAATTCTTTGTTGTTTTTACCGACAACTTTTTTGTAGCTCAAATTAACGGCAATGCGATGAGTGCCGTTTCCTATATTGGTTTATGGTACATCACCATCGGAATGATCACCACAGGAATCGCAAGTTCTATTCAAATTATTATTGCTCGGAGAGTTGGAGAAGATAGATCATCACTAATAAACGGAATAGTAAGAAACGGCTGGTTACTTGGAATAATTATTGCCCTGCTTCAGTGGAGTATTTTACATTTTGTTCTGCCGTATTTTTTAAACATTGGCATTCAAAACAATGAAATCCGAAATTACATGATTTCATTTTTAGCATACCGCGAATGGGGATTTTGGTTTTACACACCCACAGCCATCTTATTGGCGTACTGGTCTGGCATTGCACAAACACGCGTCATTCTATATACCTTATTGATTACCTCTTTAGGCAATGTGGTCATGGACTATTGGTTCATTTTTGGAGGCATGAGCATTACGCCAATGGGGCCGAGCGGAGCTGGATTGGCTACAACACTGGCAGAGCTGTTTGGATTGATTTTTCTGCTATCGTATTCTCTCCTCAGAGCACCACAAGACATCCACTCATTTTTCAAACCCTATTGGTCAGATACCCTACTGATATTAAAACTTGGATTACCCATTGTATTTCAAATGCTTCTGGCGTTGGGCGTCTGGATGGCATTTTATACGTTGATTGAAAGCAGAGGTGCAGCGTCCTTACAATCAGCATTTATCGTGCGTAACATGTACATGCTTGCTTGGGTAAGCGTGATGGGATTTTCCTCTGCAACAAGAACGTATACATCTCAGCTCATGGCCGATAAGCGATGGGCAGACATAAAGAAATTGGCTTGGCGCGTTGGCTTTATGAATTTAGCAGGAATATTATTACTCTCTCACGGTTTATGGCTCTATCCACAATGGATAACCCAACAATTCACCCAAGACCCAGAAACTACACGTTTGACCTTAGAGACCATGAAGATCATTTTACCTGCAATGATCATATACAGTTTTACTTCCATTCTTTTAGCCGTAGTTGAGGGAACAGGATCAACTATGGCTGGTTTTTGGATTGAAGTCATTACCTCTATCACCTACGCCATTTCCGTATACATAATGGTGAAATTCACCACTTGGGAAGTTCCAATGTTATGGCTTGCAGATTATCTTTACTTCATCATTTTAGGCATCTGTTCCGTCACTTTTTTAAAGTTCGGAAAATGGAAACATAAAATGATTTAACCAGACAGCTTATATCATGTATATCATATTTGACACTGAAACTACGGGGCTTCCTCAAAATTACAATGCCCCAATCACAGACCTTGACAATTGGCCTAGAGCTGTTCAAATTGCCTGGCAATTACATGAGAGTGATGGCCGTTTGATTTCCGCCAACAACATTATCATTAAACCTGAAGGATTCAGCATTCCATTTAATGCAGTTAAAGTTCATGGCATTACTACGGAAAAGGCTTTGGCTGTTGGAGAAGATTTAAAATCTGTGGTTGAGAAATTTGCGGAAGATGTTAAGCGAGCCAAATACCTAGTAGGTCACAACATTGAATTTGATATCAATGTCATGGGAGCTGAATTTATCCGAGCCGGTTTTGAATTAGACCTTACACAATTTCTAAAGCTAGATACCAAAGAATGGGGAACTGATTTTTGCGCAATTCCCGGAGGAAAAGGTGGGAAATTCAAATGGCCTACCCTTGGCGAACTTTACATGAAGCTTTTTGGCACATCTATGCAAGAGGCTCATGACGCGGCATACGACGTTGAGGCCACTACAAGAAGCTTCTTCGCAATGTTGGAAAGGCGGGTTATTACTACCGAAGAAGCCAAATCAATTTCTGCTTACCAATATCAAGCGCCGGAACTTGCGGCCAGTAATTTCCAAGAAAAAATTGTCATTGAGGACCAAAATAAATCTCAAGAAGAAGGCGAACAGAACTCCGAATCTCACGATGCACAATTTGTTCATTTGCATGTACATTCACAATTCTCAGTCCTCCAAAGCACTAGTGAGATATCATCGATTGTAAAAAAAGCCTATGCCATGAACGCACCGGCTATTGCCATTACGGAGCATGGCAATATGATGTCTGCATTTGTTTTCAACCAAGAAGTTGAAAAATCAAATAAGAAAAATGGTACCAACCTCAAGGCTATCATTGGTTGTGAATTAAACATTTGCAAAGACAGAACAAATAAGGAAACCAAAGACGACGGAAACAGCACCGTGATATTGGCAAAAAGCAAAAAAGGTTATCACAATCTTGCCAAGCTATCGAGCATCGCATTTACTGAAGGGTTTTATTATGTCCCAAGAATAGATAAGTTAACCCTATTAGAATACAAAGAAGATCTTATTGTCACCACCGGAGGATTGTGGGGGGAAGTTCCTTACTTGATTTTAAATGTTGGAGAAGAGCGCGCTGAGGAGGCATTTATTTGGTGGAAAGAAAATTTTCAAGACAACTTTTACGCGGAATTAATTCGCCATGGAATTGAGGAAGAGGATGTCGTGAATGCCACCTTACTCAAGTTTTGTAAGAAACATGATGTGAGGTATTTTGCATCTAACAATTGTTATTACACAGAGAAATCCGAGGCACGTGCGCAAGATGCATTGCTTTGTGTGAAGGATGGTGAATCCGTTTCTAAACCCAAAAAATATATTGGAAAAAGAGGCCGAGAATTTCGATTTGGATTTCCCAATGATGAATTTTATATCAAAACACCTTCAGAGATGTCAGCGCTTTTCAAGGACTTACCAGAAGCCCTTGAGGAGACAATAAAAATAGCGGAACGATGTGAGCAATACTCTTTGGGTAGAGATATTCTACTTCCCAAGTTTGATATTCCAGAAGAGTTCATAGATCCCCAAGACGAGGTGGATGGCAAAAAAAGAGGGGAAAATGCCTTTCTTCGACACCTCACATTTGAGGGAGCCAAAAAACGCTATGGAACCATCACCCCAGAAATTGAAGAGCGCTTAGACTTTGAATTAAAAACCATTGCGCACACAGGATACCCCGGTTACTTTTTGATTGTTCAAGACTTCTGTAACAAAGCCAGAGAAATGGGAGTGAGCGTAGGCCCTGGTCGCGGATCCGCCGCGGGATCCGCAGTTGCGTACTGCATTGGTATCACCAATGTCGACCCCATCAAATATGATCTTCTTTTTGAGCGATTCTTGAATCCAGAACGTGTGAGCATGCCCGATATCGATATCGACTTTGACGATGAGGGAAGGGGGAAAGTAATCGAATATGTTAGAAATAAATATTCAAAAAATGCGGTAGCTCAGATTATCACTTATGGTTCAATGGCTGCCAAATCTGCGATGCGTGACTCCGGTCGTGTTATGGAATTGCCATTGAGTGACACCGATCGAATTGCCAAACTCATTCCAGACAATGCCAAGTTAAAAGACATTGTAAAAAAAGACCACAAGGAATTAGAAAAAGCATACGGCAAAGAATTTTTTGAAAACGCCAAAAAACTGCAATCACTATCTACAGAATCATCTGCAGAAGGAGATGTTGTCAAGTTGGCTTCCATGTTGGAAGGGTCCGTCAGAAATACCGGAATTCATGCATGTGGGGTGATCATCACTCCCGGACCTATTGACCAATTTGTACCCGTCGCTACCGCCAAAGACAGCGATATGTGGTGTACACAGTTTGATAACGATGTCGTTGAGAAAGCGGGACTTCTAAAGATGGACTTCTTGGGATTAAAAACCTTGACCATCATCAAAAATGCGCTCAAGCTCATCAAAGAAAGACATGGTCTAGATATCGATATTGAAAATATACCATTGGACGATCCCAAGACATTTGAATTATTTCAGCGTGGTGATACAGTCAGCATATTCCAGTACGAAAGTCCGGGAATGCAAAAACACTTGAAAGATCTCAAACCCACTGTTTTTGAAGACTTGATTGCCATGAACGCCCTGTATCGTCCAGGTCCAATGGAATACATTCCATCTTTCATTAAACGCAAACACGGTATCGAACCCATTCAGTATGACTTACCAGAAATGGAGGAATACTTGAAGGATACTTATGGAATCACTGTATACCAAGAGCAGGTAATGTTGCTTTCTCAAAAGCTTGCCAACTTCACCAAAGGTCAGGCAGATAGTTTACGAAAGGCCATGGGTAAAAAGCTCAAAGAAGAGCTAGATAAAATGAAAGGCCAATTCATGGATGGCGCACAAAGCAATGGGCACCCCAAGGATAAATTGGAAAAAATTTGGACAGACTGGGAAGCCTTTGCCAGCTATGCATTCAACAAGTCACACTCTACATGCTATGCCTGGATTGCATTTCAAACCGGTTACTTAAAAGCCAACTACCCTGCAGAATACATGGCAGCAGCCATGACGGGATCTTTGAGCGATTTGAAGCAGGTAACTTTCTTCATTCAAGATTGCAAGAAAAATAAACTTCCTGTTTTGGGTCCCGATGTCAATGAATCAGATGCTTTTTTTAATGTAAATACCAAAGGAGAAATTCGGTTTGGTTTAGCTGCTGTTAAGGGAGTTGGTGAAAGCGCCGTTGAAAGTATCGTTTCTGAGAGAAAAAAAGGACCCTTTGCGACGGTTTATGACTTCATGAAAAGAGTAGATGCAAGAACAAGCAACAAAAGAGTAATAGAAGGATTGGTAATGAGCGGAGCCATGGACTCTTTTGGAATTGGCAGGTCAGCTTATTTCACACCAGATGGCAAAAACTCGACATTTATCGAGACCTTGATTAAGTATGGCAATGCGTGCAGAGACGATCAAAGCAATGCCATGGCTACACTTTTTGGCGATACCCAAGACAACGACATCCAAGAGCCCGCTGTACCGAGTTATCAACCGTGGGACACTTTTACTCAACTTGCTCACGAAAAAGATGTTGCCGGAATCTTCTTAAGCGGTCATCCCTTAGACGATTACAAAATGGAAGTAGATAATTTCTGCTCCAAAGGTGGATTGGAATTGCTTCAAGATCTCAAGCTCAACAAAGGAAGAGATTTGAAATTACCTGGCATGATTAAAAACGTGCAGCACAGAATTTCAAAAACAGGAAAACCTTTTGGATCATTTGCTCTAGAAGACTTTACAGGAACCCATGAGTTTAGCCTTTTTGGTGAAGAGTATATCAAACTAAAATCTTTTTTGAGCGATAACTACCCCGTTATTCTTGTCGGAAAAATTGCACCAAGATGGCAACGCAAAGACCAAAACGGCCCGGAAGAATTGGAATTCAAAATAAGTCGAATTGATTTACTGAGTGAAGTAAGATCCAAGCTTGGAAAATATCTGAACATCGCGATACATCAGGCTTTTGTGACTGATGAATTGGTGGATCTTCTCGATAAAGAATTGCAACCATCCCCAACGGGAGCTGCGCAAGTCAGGATGAAAATTCTAACTGATAACGATGCATTTACATTGTCATCTGCTACAAAAACCAAAATCAATATTTCAGATGAAACTTTGGAATTTTTGAAGTCGATACCCAATATTGAATTCTATATTTCTGAAAACTAAAATGCGCATTCAGGTTTTTATCTCTCTTTGCATTGGATGTTTTTTTGCTATTCATCCTGTTGCTCAAGAAGTGAACAAAGATTTGCTTCTTGGCAACGTGGAATACTCCAAACACAGCGATTTTGGATTGCTTCCAATGAATATGACCACCAAAGAAAACGCTTACCTACAAAAACAAGTTATCGACTCTTTGGTAAAAATGTTTGAAGCAGCCAAAAAAGAAGGCATTGTACTTAAAGTCATCAGCGCATCCAGAAATTTTCAATCCCAAAAAGGCATTTGGGAAAGAAAGTGGAATAAGCTACATGAAAAAAATCCAAATATCACAGATACAGATTGCGCGCTAAATATTTTAAGATACAGTTCGATGCCTGGAACTTCTCGTCATCATTGGGGAACAGACTTCGATCTCAACTCCCTTGAGCCACAATACTTCCAGAGTGGGAAAGGGAAAAAAGAGTACGATTGGCTAGTTAAAAACGCAAAGAAATTTGGCTTCTATCAGCCTTACGACGATGACGAAAAAAGAACAGGATACAAAGAAGAAAAATGGCATTGGTCTTTTTTCCCTTTGTCTTCAACTTATCTCTCTGCTTATATTGCGACCATAAAGCCAGAAAACATCCATGGTTTCCAAGGAGCAGAACAAGCAAAAAAGATTCAAGTCATCCCCATCTATGTTGCAGGGGTCGCTGCTATTCCCAAGCCATAAAATGAAAAACATTTTTCTGGTACTTGCCATGATGCAAGTGCATTTAATTTGCCTGTCACAACATTCCAATGACTCGCTCATCATCGAAAGCAATGAGGGCAATCCCCTTATTTTTTCCGCTTTAAAAAATCAATCTTTATATTCCAAAATACCCGTTCAAGTTCTAAACATTGACAAGAAAGAAATCCAATTTATTCAACCATCAACCACCGCGGATTTGCTTCAGAAGAACGGAAATATTTTCGTACAAAAAAGTCAAATGGGTGGCGGAAGTCCTGTTGTCAGAGGACTAGAAGCCAATCGCATCACTTTGGTAGTTGACGGGGTTAGATTGAATAACTTGATCTACCGAGGCGGACATTTACAAAACATCATCACCCTCGATCCCAATAGCATTGAGAATATTGAGGTTCTGTATGGCCCATCTTCAAGTTTATACGGAAGTGATGCATTGGGTGGCGTAATCCACATTCAAACTCATCAAGCCAAATTCTCCAAAGAATCTACCGTTCATGTGAATACCCAAACCAGGGTGGCTTCCGCTGCCCAAGAATTCTCTCAACATTTCAATGTTGCCCTTCAAAGCAACAATTGGAGTTCATGGACTTCATTTACATTCAACCAATGGGGCGATTTGAAAAGTGGAAAAAATAAAAACTGGTTTTATTCAAAGCACGTTGGTGAACGAAATCAATACCTGATTTGGCATATTGATCACGACTCTATCGTCGCCAATTCGGATCCATACTTGCAACGATTCAGCGGATACAAACAACAAGATTTCATTCAAAAATTGGCTTACCGCAAAGGTGATCAAATTCATCAAATCAATTTTCAATATTCCAACAGCTCCAACGTTCCCCGTTACGATCGATTAACGGATATAAGCAATGGACAGCTCAAGTTTGGAGAATGGTATTACGGACCTCAAAAACGCAATTTGACGTCTTATTGTTTTAAAGACCAAAACATTTTCTCTGGTATCGACCTTAGCGCACAATTCAATTTTCAAAGTATTGAAGAAAGTCGTCATACCAGAAAACGAGACAATCCTTGGCTTGAATCTCGGATGGAACAGGTGAATGTAGCTTCAACAACAATCAATTTGCATCAAGCCAAGAATAACAAAGAATGGAATATCGGCGTTGATGGACAACTGAATACCCTGCAATCCACAGCCCAAGCTAAGAACAAAATCACGCAGGAGACTAAACCCATTTCCACGCGTTATCCAGATGGAGAAAATGAAATGAAACAATGGTCTTTTTATGGCTATCACGTCCATAGTTTCAAACCCAATTTGCAGATGCATCTTAGTGGACGAGTGGGCTATTCTTCTTTAAGCTCATCAATCATTAGTGGGTACAACATCAGTGGAGTAAGGAATAATGTTCAGCAAAAACAACCTACCTATTCAGGAGGTTGGGGCTGGGTATACAACATCGGGGCATATGGCATCAGTACTAACCTGAATACTGCCTATCGTGTGCCCAACATTGATGACTTAAGCAAAATTTTTGAGACAAGTACAGGCAATGTGATTATTCCCAATGAAGATTTGAAACCGGAGCATGCCACGACATGGGATGTATCCTTTAGGCATATCACCAATAATCCCAAGTGGCAATGGACCTTCAGTGTGTACAACACATGGCTCAGTGATTTCATAGCCTTATCCAGTGCGCAGATCAATGGTGCCGACAGTATATTGTTTGATGGAAAAATGTCTCCCATCGTGAGCGCTCAAAATCAAGACAAAGGATACATCAGAGGAGCACAATTCAATATGACTTACCATATGAACTTTCATTGGAGAGCCGACTTGAGTGCCAACTACACCAAAGGAAGATTTGTATCCACCGGTATTGAATCACCCATGGATCACATTCCACCCATGATGGCCAATTCTGGAATTACCTTTATTCAAGAAAAATGGTCAGCTCAAATGAATGCTCAGTTTCAGGGATGGAAGAAATTAAATGAATACCGTTTGGATGCGGAGGACAATGAGGTGTATGCTACTCCCGATGGAACTCCGGCGTTTTTGATTTTCAATCTTCGTACCCAATATCAAATTGCAGATCACTCCATACTTATCGCCGGCATAGACAATCTTTTGGATACACAATACCGTTTGTTTGCGAGTGGTATCAATGGTTCAGGGAGGAATGTCTATCTCAGTTACAAATTCAACTTCTAAAAAAAAGGGGACCTATTGGTCCCCTTTCTATTTTCTACATGCATTTTTAAAGATGCATGAATTCCTTTTTCTTCATCAAATCTTCTTTGCTTTCTCTATACTCTGGATCATCAACACAACAATCCACAGGACAAACCGCAGCGCATTGAGGCTCATCATGAAAACCAACACACTCCGTGCACTTGTCATGAACGATGAAATAAACATCCATGCTTTTAGGTTCCATCAATCCATCGGCATCAACCTCTGAACCACCTGAAAGAGGAGTCATGATACCTCTTAGACCTGTACCATCAGAATATTTCCATTCCGCACCACCTTCATAGATTGCGTGGTTGGGACATTCGGGCTCGCATGCTCCACAATTGATACATGCATCTGTAATCATTATCGCCATAACACTATTGGTTTGATGTAATTTTGCGGGGCAAATGTAATTCACAACCGCGATATGCA
>JACCDJ011451279.1_pt1 | contig 52663 bp, 39 predicted proteins | sample 7444481 | NCBI WGS metagenome assembly JACCDJ01 (sample SAMN15323435, study PRJNA562643) | freshwater metagenome | isolation source: river surface water | place: USA:Blue River Watershed | collected 2017-08-15
AAAATGAACGGAAATATGGATGAAGTTAAGCGCGACCACATGGTCAACGTAAACAACAAGGATCGTCTCGGCATGACCGCTCTCCATTATGCCGTACAAAACAAGCGAGTTGATATTGTTAGATTGCTTCTGAACCATGATGCCAACCCAAATGCTAGAGACGCAAATGGTCGGGACCCTCTTAGTTATGCGGCAATCAGTGGCAACATTCGTATTGTAGAAGAATTATTGAACTATGGTGCTGATTTGGATAGCCACGACGACTCCAATACGACCGCTCTCCATTATGCCGTACAAAACAAGCGAGTTGATATTGTTAGATTGCTTCTGAACCATGATGCCGACCCAAATGCTAGAGACGCAAATGGTCGGGACCCTCTTAGTTATGCGGCAATCAACGGTAACATTCAAATTGTAGAATTGCTCTTATCACATGGAACCGCGTAGGGTGTTCAAACATTGACTTATATTTTTTTGATAACTCATGGTGCAAACACACCCAACTTTGATAAAGCGACCGCGAATCAGACCTATCGCGCGGTATACCACCCGTACAAACAACTAATCACTTTGCCGCACGAGCCGCACGACATTTTTCATAATGTTGATCTCATCGGTTGCGGACCCCTGAATATTGTGCCGCGCGGAGTTACACGCACCATCGTACTCCAGAAGCTGGCCACCGGCCCGAAAGAAGTATTTGTTGGCGCGCCGCCGGTCGTTCCATCCATGGATGGCGCACTTTTTTGATGTCTTCTTGCCGAGGTCGTAACCCGTGTGCGCATTGATTTTTTTATAAAATTTTCCCAAGTATTCAAAAAATTCTGGCGTCAGCGCACTCTTGATAGCATCGTACGACAACTTCAAAGGGTCGATCTCCCCGCCTTTGATATATTTAGTATAGTATATAAATATGATGGTTTGCTCGATCATACAGTCAAGACACCCGCAGTAGTCGTATGCCGCGGCGCCATTCACCGTATACAGATCATTGTAGTACATGGTACGATATGTGTTGAGATACACATACTTGTCTTCCCACTCGCTTTTGTCGTATTGTTGTATATTTTTTTCAACGATATCTTTGCGCGATATGACCATTCTTGCTTCGGTCGACGCCTTGGGTGCCCAAGGTTGTAGCAAAATAACCGAATTTTTGTAATGATAGAGTTGACCATTCTTGTACTCGTCAATGATGTCTCGCCCCGTTATCTCTTTATACTTGTCAAAGTACGGCGCAATCATGTCGCGCATGTCACTATTGTCGAACTTCATGACGTCGCTCTGGTCGCACTCGTACGGTGTGTGGAACTTGAGCATCGCCCACGCCGGCTTCAAATAGTCAAGCGCAACAATTTGGATGGCATCGTTGTACAAAATGTCGAGATCGACCGGCCCGATCTCGCTAAACAAGTTAGTTCGGATATCCGAGATGAACACGACCTCGTTGTCGCCCGTGAACGATCCCATGCCGACCGAAAGCCTCTTTGCGAGCTCGATCGTCATGTAGTCCTGAATGACGAATATGTCGAACTCGGACGAACCCACAATGTCATCGAACAAGTTAACGTGGTGGACGTCGCCAAAAAGCTTCATTTGCTCGTCGACCATGGACCGGTTCGTTTGGTGGTCGAGCGCGTCGAACTCGCCACCATACAAAAATTTAGACCTCTTTAATTTTTTGGCGGCGCGTCGCCGATGCTCGATCGGGCTGTTCGCGTATACATCATAGAGTTTTTTTGCATTGGTGCTGATAACGTCCGAATTTTGGTATACGTACACTATGTCATCGTCAATAATCTGGTAGTTTGGATCAATCAACAGGTACTTATTATTCGGAAACAGCTCCTTGATAAGTGTCAAGTGCTCGCCGGGCGCTGACCCAATATAGACGACTATGTTTGGCTTACCAACGTTTAGATAGTACTCCAGGAACTGGATTTCGTTCAACAAAAGTTTGCGCTGACCATTGTGGCAGGTCAATCGAATGGGGTTTTTATATCGATTATCATACTTAATGGTGTTATTTAGATCACCGTAATGTATGACGAATTTATCCTCGACAGCGCGTTCATATTGCTCGACGAACCCACATTCGAGCTGCTCGGTGCTTGGCTCGTCGCGATCGACGTCGCGGCGGAATTTGCCGGCAGGCTTCTTGTGCTTGCCCCCATACACCACAAACCGCGAGGTGGCGGCTCTTACACATGTCATAAATATATAAATTAACATGTAAAGTAACATTATTATGTATGGTATTGATGTCGTGACCATGAGTACCGTCCTATATATAACGACATTTTTTAAGTTAAAAAATAAGGACCCAATGGTGCCAATATAGGGAGAGTGAACCACGTTCGTTATCTTATAATATTATATACAAAATCTCCGGTTTGCTATATGATGAGTAAAATATTGTACCATGGCACACCTCACAAATTGAAAGAGCTCCGCGTTGCGACACCCAGGGGAGACAACGACTTCAATACTCAAACCGGAGTCTACATGACCGATGATATAACGGAAGCCAAACTATATAGTATTGCGAGAGATAAAGCGCGACTAAACAAAGGCTGGGGTATAAGGGCCGGAAAGCTTATCTTACGTAAGGATAAATGGCATCCAGAGGGCCCTAACCGACTAAACAAAGTCGGTTACTTATATTGTGTCAATACTGCCGATTACCAAAAAAATCCATACCCGGATGCTCCGCATGAGTACATCATTAAACACAATGTTGTTCCGGACAAAATCATCAAAGTCGACCAAATATCAGTGTCCGATAAAATTATTTATCTCGATAAGCCCGAGTATGATAAATTTTGGAATATTGATCGCAAATCAGGAGGTGCAACATCACGACCCAAACCCAAGCAAATAAACCCATGTCGCATACCCAAAGATGCCATAATCAAATACGGCTCCGGCGGCTCACGTACCATAATAGTCATAACATCCGATGCCGCATACAAGTACTTTCCGATGTTTCTCGCCACCCACAGCGACAAAATTAGGTCCACTGCCGACCAACTAACCGACATCAAATACGAGATCAACGCATGTAAAGAACTCACCAAATTGTTCATCAAAACGAGCAAAACCCCGCACATTATTGGGTATTTGGATACACTAAAGTGTCAGGACACCCCGAGGCGCCTTTTCGATACATGCGTCCCGTATGCGGACTTTCTTATGTCCAAAGACAAATCTAGCAAACATTGTGAATACATTTACAAAAATCACCCAATTGAGTTACTCAAACCCATGTTAGTGCTTCAGATGGAAAAGGGCGCGGGTTCTCTCGAGGACGATATCGAAGCTGTCGCAAAGAAGCCGGTGGATACCATATACGCCTTCCTGGACCGACTACTATTTCAGGTGTGCTTCACACTGGAAACCATCAAATTAAAGTTCCCACGGTACGCCCACAATGATTTGTTTATTCGCAATATTTTGGTCGCGGATACAAGCCTCGTGTACAAACCCAATCAATATTTGCGGTACTACTACAAAGATAAAGTATTTGATGTTCCGGCGCCCGGCTTGTTCATCAAGATAACCGACCTAGGAATGAACCAACTTAACGCGGCATTTTACAAAAAGCACAATATCCGCATGCCGTGTCCACTCAACCCGCACCGCGACTACTTTTCAATATTGTACGACTTGTACGATGGTGCAAACTTGGGCGGCAAGAGCTTTCGTACATTGATCAAGAACAAAGAAAAGTGGCGCAAGGTTGAGAGATACTTCGATCAGTTTCTGGACACCAAGAACATCAAAAAAATTATCAAAAATAAAAAGAAAAAAATGCTCGACTGGGACTGGACCAAGACGCTCGATCCAAAGGTCGTCAAGTTGCTCGGACTCCAACCAATAAAAAAATATCTGAAATATTTTGAGAATGTGTTCCCGTACAATGAGAAGCATTACATCATAGAAGAGTTCGGATAGAATGGTTCCATTCTATCCGCGTTTAAAAATTGAATTTTTTATTTTTTTATTATAAAGATAGCACAAAATATTGTTAAAATGATGAATATCACCAATTTGAAGAACATCAAGGACTCGTACAAACAAGAGCGGCTCAAACGCAAAGAACTGATCAAAAAAGCAATGAATACCGGGTATTCGATGCTGACAATCCAAGAATTCACCGACATTGTCGGATTCCAACTATCGGACCTTCTACCGTTTGACTTGCTCTGGAACTCGTTTAGCCACGGGATCCCGATCTACATTACGAACGACTTGGTGCGCGCGTTTGGGTACAAGGGTGCGATAAAGACTCAAAAATTAAGCCTTCTTAAACTTATCAAGAAATACGACATCCCAATCATTCAACTTTCTAATGATGAATATGAAAAATTTCTGTGTAGCCCAGAAGCTACACAGAACATTGACCCTGAAAATACCGAAAACAAGGAAGATAGTCCAAATTTCTCCCAGCTTTATCCACAATTATCCCGTTCTTCGGGTAAAGGCAAAACGATCCACATTCTCATCATGCCGCACGACTTAAAGAAGTTATTGCTTGTTGTTAACACCGAAAACGGCAATGCCGCGCGCGACTTCGTAATCTCGCTTGATAAGCTGTTCAACCTTTATTGGGAGTATCAAAGCGCATACAAATCGTGCCAACTCACCATCAAAGACAAAAAAATTGATATACTAAGTGAAAAAATTGATAAACAGATGGAGCTGATCCAAAAACAATCGGGTATACTCACCGAGCTCAAAGAAGACAACGAAATTACTCATGGTGCCCTCACAGACCTCCAAAACAGGTTCGAAGTTGCCGCCGACGAACGCGCCCCGCGCACCAGATCACTCGCAACGCGTGACCGCTTCATGATCATCAAGATAAACAAACCAAACTACCAATGGACCTACTATGCAATCCGTGTTCAGCACATATCATTGAACTCAACACTAAAAAAATTACGACTACGGTACCCACAATTCACGGAACTCGTATCAATACCATACCAACCCAATGGCATCAATTTCTTTAACTTGGCGAAGGAGCAACTCGGTGCCAGTGGTAACATCATCTTTAACGGCAACCGGATCAAGTTAACCGTCAACTACACGGAAGCTCAGTTCATCCAAGACATCAACAATCTAGACATGGCTAGACGAGACGCCGACGAAGCCGACTCTGATGAATAGAGTAGGTAACATATTTACTTATTTTTTGCTTGAACTCACAACCCACGGCCATTCGGTCGGATATTCACCAATTTGGGTCAATAAACATGCCTCGGCTTCTTCAAAGATCGTCGTATCCGGAAAGTAGGTTACTCATCACGGTCCATCAGCATCAACGCAGCGCAACGCCGTTCGGCCGAGGCATCGTCACGACTCAATACTTCCAAACAACCGCGCACCCTTTCTGACGCAAGCACGGCATCCAACATATTTTTAACAACATATGTTGTCATTATGTCGGAGAATTCGTCCATTTCCATCACCATATCCACCAAAGTATCCGCCGCATCTTTATATTTTCCAAATCGAATTAGAAGCCGTATTTTGTTGGTATAGTAAACATGGATCGCCGACCATGGAGCATCGTCTTTAAATCCCAATTGAATGGCGTCATCATAGTACTTGATCGCTTTGCCTAAATACCCCGGATATTTAGACTCCTCACCTCGCGGGGTGTTTGTATTGGCACTCGTTCCTGGTACATTGTTTTGTAATCTCGAGAATTTTGGTCGTTCCATTATAATTTCAAAATTAATATTTTTTTAAAATGTTTACTGCGACATCTCCCGCCGAGCATTGTTTTCGCAACATAACAGCATCGCCGGCGCCGCACTCAAATTACATTTAAATGCTTTGGGATGTTCATTTTAAGCACAATCCTCGAGCACCGACTTTGTCCCCGATACTTCGTGAGCATGCCACCCTAAACCGAAATAATTTGAACATAAAGTACACATTTGTAATAAAATGGCACTCGTACGAGAAGCATTCAAACAAGAGAACCGACTGAGCGTACAACGCGAAGACCCCTTAAATGTGGCGCCGCCGCCCAATTACAACAAAATTCAGTCGGATATCAGAGAGAAAATAATGAAATGCTACAACGTTAACAGACTAAATTCTTTCTATTCTCGGAGCCAACTTGACCTCGTAATCGAGCGTTTATTGAACGTAAATATACAAAAACTACAACAATGTATCCGTCTCGAGCATTACGATTTGGTGACTGATTTGTTTTAATTGGCTTTGTATGATGTTGTGTTGCTTGTCGACGACAGCGGCTCCATGAAATTTGTCGACGACGGCTCGTCCATCAAAGACCTAAAATTTATTGCCGATATCATCAGCAAAGTGATCGGATTGTTCGACGAAGACGGCATTTCGATTAGATTTTTGAACAATGATGTCGCATATGACGGACTGACTAAAGGACAAGATATCCGAGATAAAATTGACAAAATATATTTCCATGGCCCGACTCCGCTCGGTCGAGCTCTCAACGATAAGTGTATACAACCATTGTTCATTGAACCATTGCGCGATCAAAAACTACAAAAACCGCTCATGTTCATCGTACTAACAGATGGTGTCGCAGATGACGAATGTGTCGTTGAACGGGCATTAGAATTAGTAAAGCGAACATGTAATGACCAAAATATTGGCAACGCATGCGTGTTCCAATTTACCCAATTAGGCAAAGATCCGAATGCTCATGCATTTTTGACTCGTCTCGACAATAACGGCGAAAACAAACTTGCCGCAAGCGTTGCCAACACCAGATTCGCCAAAATTAAGAAAGTATTCAAATTTTTTAATTTTCGGGGCGAGACCAAATATCAGTCCGGATACGGCGACATCATCGACACGACATCCGGATTTGAATTGGAGCGTAAAGAAATTTATGACGCGCACGGTATCGAACTGACTCCGTATTTGTGGATACTGAAATTGCTTCTCGGTGCCATCGACCCGGGATATGACGGACTTGACGAGCAGTAAATTTTTGTGCAATCCGCGTAATATTACGCAATCCGTTAAAAATTGAATATATAACATAAAATATAATTGTACAATAATGCTCGTGTATCAACCCGGGACCGAACTCACGCTCGAACATGATGGCGTCCACGTCATTGAAGACGTCATCTCACCAGAGATGATCGCGGCTCTCAGGGAACAAATGTGGACCTACTTGAACCACTTGACCAAACATACACAACGCCCCATTATCAAGGACCAACCGAACACATACCGCTCATTCTTTGAGCTTTTGCCAAAACATGGCATGCTGCTTCAGCATTGGAACGTGGGACACAACCCAATGTCGTGGGTAATCCGCCAACATCCCTGCGTTATTGAAGCATTTTATGATATTTGGGACACAAGCGACTTGCTGACGAGCTTTGATGGTCTTAGTATCTCGCTACCATGCGAGCAAACGGGCCGCGGCTGGTATCGCGGAACATCATGGTGGCATACCGACCAATCGTATCGCCGAAATGAGTTCGAATGTGTTCAGGGTCTCGTAAACTTGTACGATGTTGAACCGGGTGATGCAACATTGCGAGTACTACGCGGGTCGCATCAATATCATGGCGAATGTCGGGAGCGCTTCGATATTCAAGACAAACCCGACTGGTACAAGCTCAGTGACACCCAGCTCGAGTTCTATCAAGACGAAAAAAAATGTCAAGATATATGTCTATCAGCACGTGCCGGCTCTCTGATGCTATGGGATAGCCGCACAATCCACCAGGGCGTCGAGCCACAGCGAGATCGCGCACGTGAGAACATTCGATGCGCATTGTACGTATGTATGACACCGCGATCACGCAGCACCGCCGCGCAACTCAAAAAGAAGCGAAAAGCATTCCAAGATCGCCGAACAACTAGTCATTATCCGAACAACATTCGATTGTTCCCGGTCAACCCGCGCACATACGGTCACGCGATTCCGCAAGTTGACGACTATCCAATTGTCGAGACACCACTCATGCGCCGGTTAGGTGGGTACTAGGGGCTCCATATTATATATAGTAAAAATATGGTACCGCCCCACTCATTTTTTTTTTGATCATTGTCCGGGCACAATGAAGGCGATGTATCAAATATCATTCGACGTGCCACCACAATTTAAATATTTACGCAATATTTCATTCAACACCGATATATTTAGTTTAAATTTTAATCCGGTCTATGGTATACGCACCAAATGAGCAAACATTTTACAAAAGTATCGGTGAGCATTGTCGAAGACATAACGAGCATGAGTCTAGCAAATGGCGCCGTCGGCGCACCTAGTCTAAACTTCACAAACTCACCCACAACCGGACTATATTCCATTACCAATGACATCAATTTTGCCCTCAGTGGCACCAACTATGTGTCGTTCACATCATCTCTCGCAACTATCGAAATGCCCACGGTTATCGACACAACATCGGCAACCGCGTTCCTGGTTCGTGCCAACAATAGCGGCGGCGACAAGTTTACCGTCAATACAACAAGCGAACGTGTCATCGTCGACGGCACAACCCCCGAATTGTACATCGGCAACGGCACAACAACAACCGCAAACGATCTAAATTTCTATATATCTGCCGGTTCGAGCTTGATTCGCTGGTACGAGGGCGCAACATTACGTGCGTACATGGGGCACGCCACTTCAACTGGCAATTGGCAACTAAACAACGCCCAAGCCAACAAACCTATCATTCTTGCAACAAATGGCACATCGACCGACATCGCGTTCTCAAACGACCAAGGATCAACATATTTTGCAACATTCCGAACCGGAAGCACAGTTTTTCAATCAACCGTGACCGCCGACATTACGAGCACCGCGGCGCTTCTCATACGTAAAGATGGCGCAACTGGTGACATATTTACAGTTGATACATCAACACCTCGCATCATTTCAGGCGCCGCATTAACACTCCCGGACGGCAGCGTATCCGCCCCAGCCCTAAGATTTGCGGACGCCGACACCGGGTTGTACGCATCAGCAGCCGGCGCCATTGACTTTACAAACAACGGAACCCAGCGCTTACAATTGAACGCAAACGGCGACTTGGTTCTCACATCAGGCGGTCGCGGTCAGCTAAGAAGCGATTATGCTGGAACATTTGAGGTGTTCACCAGCGTTTCGGGCCAAAACATGAAAATAAGTTGCAATGGCAGCAGTGGTTACATCGAGTTTGGCGAGCGCGCCGGTTGGGCATACTTTCGCAAATCTGACAGCAAATTTTACACAGATCTATTCAGGATATACGAAAACACAGGCACAACGGCGTATCTCACCATCAATACAACAACCCCGCTAGCCACTCTAGACGCCCCGGTTGTCATCGACACAACAAGCACGGAAGCATTGCTGGTGCGCAAAAACGGCGACACGGGCGACATCCTAACAGTCGATACATCAACGCCGTTGATCACATCTACAGCAAACATTCGAGCACCAGCCGGTTCATATTACGCGCCAGCGGTCCAACTCGGCGCAGCAACCAATGGCGTCACAATGGTATCGACAATCAACACTGGATGGGCAACGTCGACCCAACCCACGGGAACCGCGGGGACAAACTGGCAGCGAGTAATTTGGGTAGATGCCAAAAGTACTTTTGTGATGTGTGGCGACAACAGCGGCGCCGGCGGTGGCGAACAAGACAGCGCATACCTGGCGTACTCAACAAACGGCACTACATGGACCAAATCAACACTAACATCGGCCGCATTGGCGCTAAATTGTCGGGGTCTCGCATACAGCACTGCATTGGGGCGAATTGTTGCGGTCGGACACAATAGTACTACTAATGCACTATATTCGGACGATGGCGGAGTAAACTGGACCGGGGTCGCCAATGCACTAGAAGCAAATACATGGTTAAGTTTAGCATACTCACCGACATTAAATTTGTTTGTTGCGGTCGCAAGCACAGGTACAAACAGGGTGTCCACTTCAACCGATGGAATCACTTGGACGGCAAGATCAGCGGCTGCAGTTCAACAATACACGGCTGTATTTTGGGACTCAACAAACTCCCTGTTTATAAGTATCAACCCCGGTACTGGCACGAACGACAGCATAATGACGTCGTCAAATGGCACAACATGGACAAACAGAACCCAGCCCGGGGGGCTGATTACGAACGGATGTCATAGCCCCGAGCTAGGGTTTAGTATCCTTGTTACATCATCCGGTAGTGTATTCAAATCAACAAACGGAACTACATGGACGACGCTTATCAATAGTATTGGATATAGTTGCGACGGAATGTACAGAATAATATGGACCGGACATATGTTCGTCGGAACGCCAGTTACCGCTGTACCAGGAACATATTTCTTTTCAAAAGATGGAACAAATTGGAGTTCGGCGTCTTACACATCGTCGAGCTGGACAGGCGTCGCATACAGCTCGACGCTAAACAATCTTGTTTTGGTCTCAACTGCGCCAGCTTTGGCATACACTTCTCTCAATACATCTCTCAGCATTGTGAGCTCAAACCTAAACACGTACGATGATACTAGTCAATCGAACTGGTTTCCGTTACTATATAACGTCGCGACGGGCGAACTGAAGCGGGCGTCATTTCAGCAGTTTTCCAGCAACATAGTCACTATTACGGTGACCGGAACAGCGAACGGCGATAACTTGAACGTTCTTGGAGTTAGCGCATGCCTAATCAGCCTAACCGGAACTGGCCCATACACATATACGATCCGGAGTCTGTCCGCTGGATACGACGGACAACAGTTGTTCCTCGGAAAGTCGGGTAGTAATGGCGACAACAAAGTCATTCTCATAAAGAACGCTGACGGAACTGGTGGCTACCCAATCATGCTTCCGGCTGGTGTCGACAAGTCAATTGCCGGCGCCACAATCGGATGCGTCGCTTTAGTCTACTTTGCATCAGCGGGCCGATGGGTGTCAGCATTCGGGCCATGAGCACCTGCGGCCTCCCTATTATATATAGTAAAATTATAATACCTGCGGCGACCATATTATATATAGCCATAATGTAGTACCATAATTTTACTATATATAATATGGAGGCCGCTGGGCAAAAAATTGAATTTTTGACACTTAAATATAAAAAAAGCAGGATAACAATGTCTACGATCCTCCCTACTAGTGAAGCCATCAAAGTATCAGAGTTGCTCGTGAGCAACAACGTGCGCCATACTGTCGAATTTAGCGCGAACAACGAAACCGCCCAAATCTTTGGGATCGACCATATGAATGGAGTAGCCACCGCACTCCATATGGCAGCCCGTACATGTAACTACGATGCAGCTGAATTACTCTTGCGCGCCGGCGCCAACCCAAATGCATATGATGTTGTCAATGAGACACCTCTACTTGATGCCATCATGCAAGGTGCGGACAACATTGTCAAATTATTGTTCGACAACGGAGCAATCGTAACCAACTCCATCCATGGTGAGGTAAATTATTTATACCACGCCCTAAAGAATTGTAGTGCTGAAACCTTTACAGCACTAGTTTCGGCAGGTGCTGTTATCGACTCCCGCGATGATTTCGGTGACACTGTGCTGCATTTCGCGTGTGGCAGGTGTGACCCGGACATGGTCGCATTGATCATCAGGAACGGCGCTGATGTCAATGTCAAGAACGACAAGTTGATGACGCCACTACATGTTGTCTGTGAAGAAGAGTCGGAGTGCGACGCCGAAACTGTGCGGTTGCTTTTAGACAACGGCGCAGATATCAACGCACAAGACCAGGAAGGCAATACACCGCTATTTTCCGCGTCTATTACGGAACATGGCGAAATTGTCGAAATTTTAGCACAATGTGGTACTAACCTTGATCTGCTTGATATCGAGGGCGCAAGCGCTCTTCACGCGTCTTGTAAGATGGATCGACTCGAAATGGTTGAGATCATGCTAAAATATCGACCAGATATTAATATTCAGACGCCGGAAGGCGACACGCCACTACACTTGGCGTGTGACTACGGCGGTAGTGATATGGTTCGGATGCTTTTAGAGAATGGTGCCAACCCGCTTATACAAAACAACGAAGGCAATTTGCCGTTCCATTTGGCTTGCGGGCATGGCGACACCAATACTGTACAACTCTTTATTGATGCCGGGTTCGCGGGGTTCGAAATGAGGAACAACGAAGGCTACACCGGGTTTATGGTTGCTTGTTATGAACGAAGACTCGATGTGGTGCGGTTGCTTGCCGAAAGTGGCGTCGATGTCAATGCTGTTGATAACGATGGAAAAAGCGCGTTGATCATCGCGGCAAGTTACTATATTGATAGTATCGCACGATATCTCTTGAAGTTTGGCGCACGAGTAGATATTGTCGACAATAACGGTGGATCCTTTGCGCGATGTGCATACCCGGGCTTGATTGACTATGCGAAGATGTTGGACAAAAATAGGAGACTGGCCGTCTCGAGAAAGCTGGGTGCGAGGGACAATTTTGATCCTAACCTGGTATACTATATCACTGAGTTTTGAACATTGTACTGAGTGTTCGGACAATTTATTTTTTTGGCGTCGCGCATCAATACATGTCATAAAAAATTGATTTTTTTATATAAAATTATACTCGGCACTCATATGATGCATACGATCACATTGATAGATGCTATTCGTCGCAACGATGTTTCGCTTGCCCGCAGGCTCTTGGAGGATGGCGCCGATGTCAACGAAGACTTTTCGTATGGATTTGGTTATTATAATGTTTTAAATTACGCGATTGAATACTATCATATAAAGATTTTGAGCTATGGCGCCGAAATGATTGAACTTTTACTTGAATATGGTGCGGATATGTATTCCGCGCATTATTATGGAGCACCGGTAACAGAATATGCCGCTTGGCGTGGTGATATTGATATTATCAGTATATTCATCAAATATGGCTTTGATGTAAATTATCGTATAGAACGTGCCATGTCGCTCCTTAATATTGCAATTTTAGTCGATGCTCCATATGCGATCAAACCTACATCGTTGACAATGATCCGGATGCTCTTAGAAAATGGCTTCAATCCGAATCCAACCGATGCGTCAACGTCCCCCTTGTTGTGCGCAACAGCTCGACGCGATGATGTTGTTATTCGATTATTACTAGAATGGGGAGCGACTCCGTGTGCCCACCTTATTGACCATTGTCGCGATCATTATCCGGAGATCATCCAGTACGCCGATGAACTCGATGCCACTAGACGTAAATACATCGGACGACTCATGAAGCGATGCGGCTCGTTTGAAGTCAGCCTGATCGACCTCATTCTGAGCTACTAGATCGATAAAAAATTGATTTTTTTATAAAATTATATACAATGAACGAACCACAGGACGTGTCGATACTTAATGCTACTTTTCGCGGCGATATCGAAGAAGTCCGTGAACTTTTAGCACTCGGCGCCGATATCAACGAACAATCTTTGTTGTTTGGATATACACCTTTGATGTATGCCATAAATAGACAACATACTGAGCTTGTTGAATTTTTACTGAAACACAAGGTCGATACTTCTATTATATGTTATCAAGGATACAATGCATTATTTTACGCCATTTCCGGTGGTAAAATAGATATATTATTATTATTAATTAAATATGGAAATACACGCTTAATTGGGACACCGCGTGGGTGCACCGCGGTTGACGTCGCGGTTAATGCCGAATTAGAACGTTTATGTAATAACAGCCCTCGTTACAGGGGTGGTATCCGCCCGCATTCACTTTTGGCATATATTTACAATATCAATTACGATGTTATCCGTTTAGTAATAGAATGGGACGTAGGACCGGTGGGGTCCCGTTACTGGGCTGACATGTTTCCGGAGATCATCCAGTACGCCGACGAACTCGACGCAACTAGACGCAAATACATCGGACGACTCATGGAACAATGTGGCATGTTTGAAGTCAGCCTGATCGACCTCATTTTGAGCTACTAGATCGAAAAAAATTGATTTTTTTATAAACACGGGCGCAACCACTCGGTTCCCATCCGACACCCCCAATGTACATCCAACACATATTATAGGGTTACCCATTACAACCCTTGCTCCGTCACAACCCTTGCTCCGTCACAACCCTTGCCACTTGACAACCCAAGCAACCGCCATCATGACAGCATCGCCCAAGTCATCATAATTTTTTTTAGCAATGTCGCGCAACATGTCGGACTTGCCAACGATCCCGAACAACCGTACGAGATTGAAACGCGAATGCGCCTTGTTTGCAGCATAATTAGTTCGCCGGTTATTCAAAAAATTGACGTACGATGCGTCATCCGCGCCAATATATATCGTATTTTTGAGACTTGGTCCAACCAAAATAATGTTGCCATCAACCGGTCTTCCCGCAACAAATAGCACGTTTGTGTAGTGGTACAACAGCTGCGACGACACTGCTCGGCTCTTTTCATTTGGCCCCATCTGGTACTCGATCAAAACTTTGAGCTCTTCGGCGGGGTCAACGAATGGAGCGACGGCCGTGTCGAGCTGTATCAAGTACTCATTTAATGCGGCGGTCCGCGCCAGTATATCGGTATCCGATAGCTTTTTGCCAGGAATGAGATCTTTGACGGCTACATACTTAATATCGATCGCGTTATCATAAATATGTAGTATTCGGTCGAGCATGTCGACAAACGCGCGAAGTAACACGGCGCCCGTCACACCCGACGTCTTTATCGCGCGAAACTCACCAAGCGCATGCTCGATGCGTTCGTACTTTTTTGTATCGAACCGTATGAGCGCCACCGCGAGGGACTTATTGGCGACGTCGAAGCTCAGTACATTCAACATCGACTATAATATATACTATTGTTCAGTGTTCAGACTATTGGAACGTATATTGGTGGAGAGGGCAAGTATGGACGATGGGGCAAGTATGGATGACAGGGCAAGTATGGATGATAGCGGGTTACATAGCTAAAAAATTGATTTTTTACCATATAAACATACTTCTAACATGTACGGAGGCGACGATAATACGTTTTTATATATGCTCAATTTTGAGTTCAGTATTGAAAAGATTACTGGATTTATAATGCGACAACCATATATTAATACGCAAGATATCAATGGCAAAACGATGCTTTATTCGGCAATTTCTGCTGAACGAAGTGACGTTGCTATGATCTTATTGGAGCTCGGTGCATGTACCAATATCTCAGACAACGACGGTGTCACGGCCACTCATTTAGCAGCAAATATGCCAAATTTGCTTCCTGAATTAGTACGTCGAGGCGCAAATGTTAACGCAATTGACAATGATGGACAAACGCCGCTTCATTACATTGCTACGAATAGTGATGACGTCAAAGCGATCGAATTTCTTCTTGAACATGGTGCAGATCCAAATGTGGTAGACAACAACGGATGGACGCCATTATTAAATTCGACCATTAATAGAGACAGATTTAATGAGGATGACCGCCGATATGATGTTATGATGGGATACGTGGACGATTTGCATAAAGACCGTGGGAATATTAATATTGATGTTGTTGCGCTTCTTCTGGAATACGGCGCGGATGTGAACGTTGGTATATATGGATTTACGGTTCTTCATCACGCCGCCAGCAGTGGGTATGTGCATATTGTCAAGTTTTTGCTGAGTGCTGGGGCAGATGTTAATGCGAGAAATAGTGAAGACCAGACGCCTCTTCACTTGGCCGCGCAGGAACATTTTGATGTTGTAGAAGTACTTTGTGGACGACATGATATTGATATTGATGCGTGTGACAATGATGGGAACACGCCTATTATGTGGGCATTACAATATGGTTGCCCACATAATATTGTGTATCTGTTGTTACAAATGAATGCGGATTTGGGTGTTGTTAACAATGATGGAAGATTATTTCGGGATTATGCACACCCTGAGATGATTGAGTATGTAAAGGGGTTAAAGAGAGCTAAGGAACTGGTGTTGATGAAGATGGTTCCGAAACTTTCTAATAAGAGGTTGATTGAGTTGAATTTGATGGGATTGATTGGTAAATTTGGTATTAGTGATTGGTGTAAGACGAGAGTATAATGTGGATGGTGGACGGGTTTATTTTTTTTTTCGATAGATCGCCGCGCGGCGTGGATACTAGAACAAAATGTATCATGGGGTCTGGGTTGTTGGTCGATATCCAATTATACTTTTTGACAACAATTATGCGCTTGGTTCGCCGAACTAGACGAAATATTGTTGATTCTATGTTGGACGGAATCCCGTCCAACATAATCTATGTTGGACGGAATCCCGTCCAACATAGAATCAGTGTTATATACTAATATTTCCACGCGACGGAGACACTTTTTTAATTATTTTATCGAGTTGAACATCATATTGTTGTTATTTCAATAATGACTTTTAGCAACAATTATGCGCTTGGTTCACCGAACTAGACGAAATATTGTCTCCAAAAAAGCATTCTATGTATGGCGGGATTCCGTCCAACATAGAATTGGCATTATTTACTGATACTTTTGCGCGGTGGACACACTTTTTCAATTATTTTGTCATACCAAGTAACATATTAGATTTGGTTCATAAAAAAAATTGAATTTTTTTATGAAATTATATAATAATGTCAGAATACAAGCTCAATGGTCTCAAAAACGAAGCAGGCTTCTACAGCCCTCTCGAAAGCGCCAACACATTCATCAATCAAATCGTAGATAGATATGATGTTGCGTTCAAACAAGTAGTCGTATATGGAACCAATGAACATCCTCTCTTTATTATGAAAGATGTTCGTGCTGTACTCAACATCCCAAAACAAACATTTCTTGAACATATCCGTACTTTTGAAGTTGGAGTCGAAATTTTTCGAGGCTGCAAAGTCCAGCTCAAATCTGAACGAAACGGCAACGAGTATCTCCAAGATCGTAGCGATGTTGACATGTTGACCAAGTATGGGGTGTACCACGCCATGTTTATCTCAAACAAACCTGTCGCGCGAATGTTCCGCAGGTTCGTGTTCATCGTACTTGATAAGCTCGAAAAAGATCGGGTTGTCTACCTCGACGATGCGCTCAAGCAAACAGAACTGGCGTACGAGCTACAGAAGCAAGAGAACCTCGAACAGCACGCTCAAATACTTACATTGGACCGCAAGACGCGAGAATGCAACGAACTGCTCAACATAGTCGCCAACGAAGACGACTTCTTGACGACCGGCAACCCTGACAATAAAATTTTACAACTAATGTACAAATTACATGCAACACCGACTAAACTTTACATCATTGACCCCAAGTACATTCTCGAGGCGCACATGAAGCAAGACAAGTCTCTCAGTCGCATGAAGAGTCAGTCCCGAAAGAAGAAGCCCGCGCGATTGTGCAACTTCTCTTCCGATGAAGAAGACGAGGTAAAGCGAGACCCGCGTGTCCCGCCAACAAAACTCGACAACATTTCTGACCGCGACCTGGCCAAACTCTACGAAAAGTATGATATTGTTGCCGACGACACGACTGACCGTTGGGACTGGACATACATCAACGACCTGAAGCAGGACTCGACCCGCGAATGCTACTTTGCATTGCAGCCATTCAAGTCAACCGCCGCAAAGCAACCAGAGAGCTATCACTCCACCGGCACCATCCCCATCGTCGACAAAGCTCACTACGACGATATGATGCGCATGTTAACTAACCGCACCACCGCCGTGCCACTCAAGCGAGTATTCGCAACTACGTGGGAGACCATTGACAGCATCCACAAGGACGCGCTCGTTCGACGACTTGGTCAGATGATCAACAAATAAAAAATTGAATATTTTTTTTTAAATATAAACAATGGGCAGACATACAACACGACGATGCAAGTTACACAAGACTCGACGGGTTCGAGATGTCCAACCTATTAGGTCAGCCACATATCAGAAGTATCTAGTATGTGTAGCGAACCGTAGTATCATATACAAGAACCTTTGCACGAACCACATCGAGCGCGTACTCTCGCCTCAATTGAACAAAGAATCGATCAGTTGTGGTGACGTAGGTGCAGCGGTGTTGCGTATTGCTCGTGATATTGTCACCAAATGCCACGCTGGGCGAAAGTTTTACCTTCGCATTGTTACTGACAATAAGATCTCCGAGCTCAGGTTCCCGCACTTTATGGCCCGCGGCTGGAAGGACGATTTGGTGCCGTTTGCGCAGCTTACTGATAGCGTAAAGAGCGACTTAATCACCCGTCACGTCCGAGGCACACGAACCCCAGTTACGACCAATGGCGTGGCCCAAATGAACGTGGCGCCGACACAGTCTCCATTTGTTTCGGTGTATGGTCCCGAAATGATGACTGCTGATAAAGTAAATGCGTTCTTGCACAAAATGCGCGGATCTTCGGGCCAAGCCGTTGCCATTCATGTGATCGGGTACCACAGTCGATGTGTTCCAATCAATGCCGCTGCGTATGCGAACGGTACGACGATCATCAATTGGGCCAAGTCTTGCGACGAACATCTGTTTTACGGCGAGATCCCGCTCGACCTGACACTCGGTACGATCTACCACAAATTTGATAATACGGATCACACTATGCTTTGGAGGTGGAACGTGTCCAATCGCTTTACGGCAAAGCATACTGATCTAATTGAAAGAAAGGTTCGCCGCGGGTAGAGCGACACAACTGGGCATTGCCCGGTGGGTATTTTTTGCCGCCTCCATAATCTATATAGGCAAAACATGGGACCCAGCGGGCTCCATAATCTATATAGGCAAAACATGGGACCCAGCGGGCTCCATAATCTATATAGGCAAAACATGGAGCCCGGCGGTGCGAAAAAAATTGAATAAAATTCGTGGTATATAATGAAAAGAATTTGTATATTTGGAAGTTGTATTCGACCGGCAACGCACCGCATCGAGTACCGAAATAGCCGCACCCCGAAGCTTTGCGCACACCATCGGGAGTTCTTATCGATAATGCGCGAGATGTACCATGACCACAACGTACCGCTCGCCGACCGACTAGAATTGCGTCGCATGGCGGTATATTTGCTCGGTGCTCGCTACAATGACCCACATTGCCACGAAGCAAAGGTAAAGGTGTGTCGATATTGTCACGCGATTGACTATGTTTCGTTTGTTGTCGATGAACTGAATGTTGTGCGCGACGGTGTGTGCCTTCGTTGCCGCCAACAAAAGTCCGAACTCGAAGCGCGCCATGCGCGTGATATCGTCGGATGGGATGCCGTGGGGCGCATAGTACATGACGGCACCAAGTTCGTGTTTGAACCATATGGTTCGGACTAATCTAGCGGCTTGAACAGTGCAACCGGTGACTCGGTGGCATATTTTAAATTTTTTATAAAAAATGTATCAACTGCGACGAGTCCGTCGATCCTGGCGCCGTCAAAGCCGTTGATGATCAATGACTTGTCCATATACCGCGTGTTCAGCAGATTGATAAATTTATCACCAAAGTACTTGAGTGAGAAGCTAAAGATGAACAAATCGGCATCGTCGAGTAAAAGCAGGCCTTTGGTCGCGGCATCGGTTTCGAGCGCATTCATGTCGGCAATATGGTACTCGACATTGGTTATGTCGCCATATGTCGCCCATGTGTCTTCAATGTCAATGACTATCAATTTTTGCGGCGACTCGGCCCCGATATCCATAAAAAAGTCCCTCGCTGCCAGTAGCTCGAAACCCGGACCTCCGCCGATCGATACGATATTCTTGCAATGTGCTAGTTCTATCGGGTCGGTCGGGTTGGTCGGGTCGGTCGGGTCGGTCGGGTCGGTCGGGTCGGTCGGGTCGGTCGGGCTATCGTTACCTGACATGCCGTGTATTCGCCTAAATATTTCATAATTTTCAGTGTACCGTTGTAGACTCTTGTGTTTGATATAACTATACTGGAAGTATGGACTGTTATACTCTTCCTTTGACCAGGTTTGGTTCTTCGAAAGGTTCTTTTTTTGTGAGTAGATAGCCGCGCCCTCCGCAATGCCGCGACAAACTTTGTCGATACCATCAGCGCAGTTCGATCCATCCGAGACACCATCAGCGTGGGCGATGAAGCGATCCAATAATTGACCCATCATGTCGCGTACGGTGCGTTGAAACTTGTCAATAATGGCGGCACCGTCGCTCGATGTTGCCAAGTAGTACTTATTGTTTCGGTCGAGCGCAAAATGATAATTGTCAGCGACCCGAGTCGAATAAAATGCACAATATTGCTCATGCCACCGACGTAGCATTGCTTTTTTTGTGGTTCGATCGGCCTGGGCGCCAATGATAGAATACAACACCGAGATTATTATACGTGAGAATTCGACTCCATTTTGGTATAAGTTTACGAAATTATCGCGCAAATCGGCGTTGCCGAACTTGTTGCAATCATCGGCGTTGATCGTGAAGCACACGCTGTCGTTGTTCAAAATTGTCTTATCGACGTGGATTTCCTCGTAATCGTACGTCACTGGGCAATATTCAAATATGACGTGCCGTGGCAAGGTCGTCCAATTACCGCTGTTCATACCGTGGCCGATGCGCTTGATGTTTACTCCGGATTGTATAAGTTTACCAATATACTCAATATTGCGGCGCGAGTTGTCAGATGGTGTTTCGCCGGCATGAAGCGGTGGTGGACCAAGGCCATTGGGACCCCCGTTGGGACCCCCGTTGGGACCCCCGTTGGGTCCCCCAACGTATCGCTCAATGTTGTACTTTTCGAGCAAGTTGCCGGTGTCTTCGTTGCCGACTATGTCGAACCCGCGGACGATCTCGCGCAATTTCGGCGCAGTGGTGATGATATCGCAAAGATTTTTGAAGTATTTGTCGACTTTGTTTGGGTCGTTTGCTTTGCTCATTTGTGGGATGATCACGATCGACATGCCATCCGCACGCAGCTCGTCGGCAAATGAATTGATAGTTGCGAGCTCTTCTTCGATGGACCAACCATCGACCGAACCGAGACGCAGTCGCAGTTCAAGATGCGATATGTTTTCTTTTTTCATTTGATCGCGGATCAGCTGCAGGTACTTTCCGTACATTGCAGGGGTTTTGATACAGTTAAACAACAGGTTGCCGATCTTTTTGAACACATCATGGCGGTTGCCGGCATATATTGAGTCAACATATGTGTGTACTTCCTTTGGATCGTCATGACGCGGCCCGGCGCTAAGTTCGCCATTTTTGAACTGCCAACCTGCGCTCGCAACCATGTCGATAATGTCGTGCGATGGCACGTACCCGGAGAAGTGCGAGTGTAAGTGGGCACCCTTGTACATGTTTGTTAAATATTCGGTTATGCCATGTTGGTCCGGTTTGGGTATCGAGCGGTTCGAATGTTTGGATGTCGGATGTTTCCGTTGTTCTCTATACCCCTGGTGCCCATGGTGTCTTCGGCGCCCTGAACGCCTCGAGCGGTCTTTTTTATACCCCCCGAGGTACTGATGGCGTGAATATGTATCAATGATCCGACAAATTATATGGTATATCAGCAAGATTATGCTGATAATGAACCACGTAATGTCAGTTGTTAGATATGTCGTAAAATTTGCCACCGAATCCATTGGAGCTATATTTGTACAAATATATTGAGTTGGGTACCCAATATATATTTAATTTGAAAGTATCGTGTAACTAATTTTTTTTAAACATTCATCATATACTATTTTATATTTTTGGCCTGAATGGAGTTCAATATAAACGATCCGAAGAACATTATTGGGTTAACCGCACTTATGCAGGACGACAACGACGGCGTCAATATTGAGTCGTTAGAGAAAGAGATCATAAATGGCATCGAAATTGAAAAGGAACAGGATGATCTAGTAAAGGAGTTTCAGTCCGGTATGGATCGTCTGTACAAGAATTACAACTTCTCTTCTGTCGAGAATGATGATGTGTTTGATGATGACGGCGCGCGACCCGAGTCTGACAGTGTGTTCCTTGATGACGGACCCACTCATCAAGTGGAGCAGTCAACATCGGAGCCGTCGAGTACATATTCAGCCCCGACTGGATCATACTCACCTCCACCAACAAACACACCATCATATTTTCCAGATAACGAGTGGAATGGAGGAAATGGGCATGGGAGCGGGTATGGGAGTGGGCATGGGAGCGGGGGTTACGGACATGGGGGCGGAGATAGACGACATCGTCATATGTCCATGAATGAACGGATGCAGAACAACGTAAGGAGTGTAATTGATGATCTTGATGATAATGATAATGTTGAGTTCGGAACCGAATACACCGGCGATGATGATGACAAAAACTGTCTGTTGGAGCAAATTGACGCATTACGTAATGTACTCGATGGTGATGGTGTTGATTTGTCAAATGTGCCCAAGTTAACCAAGGACAACTCGTTCAATGAGCTACAAAATGTGTACAAAATATTACAGTTGAAGAACGATCGTAACCGGTACTGTACTTTTGCGGAAGAGCTCATTTTGGCCGGCGCGTATGGACTCGAATACTTGTTTGATGGTGAAAAGGATTGGTTTGGGCGTAAGCCGGATCTAATCGGATGGCCGCAAACTGTGAAGATGCGGCTGAGACGCATGCGGTTCGAGACGAGTACATTTGTAAAGGAGATCATGCAGGAGTATCATATGAGCTCTGGTATGCGGCTCATGTTTGAGCTCATACCGTCGATGTTCCTGTATAGTCGGCAGCGCCGTGTATCGAACAGCTCGAGCGATAATTTGGTAAATGACAATGATTACAAGAACGCCATCAGTAATCTGAACTCTCTTGGACTGTAACCAAATAATTTATAAAATTGTTTCTTCATAAGAGTATAATGTCAGAAGAAGGCGATATAAATATAGTCAGATACGTGGACGGAGTGGTTGAAAAGACCCCGGTTCAAAAAAATATTGAGTTCATCAAAAACAAGATCAATATTGTGGATCACCCATGTCCGACAAGTCTTATGGCGATTGCTGCGGCGGTTGTACTATTTATGTACTATTTATATGTGGTGTTTATTAAGACCGATTTTGGGGGCACCTGGTATGGTCCTGGTGGTGAGGCATATGTCGTGTCTCACAACAAATATTCGGATGGTATTGTTGTGAATGGGATGTTGCCCGGTTATGCATGCGGCGGGGCGATGTACATTGACGTTGGCAATGGCGAGCATATTGTTGGCGCGCTCGACAAAAACACGATCTATTGGGCGCGAAGCGATATTGCGTGGACACGCCCCGTTGAACTGATGTGGTAGTCGTGGGTCGCCATGGTTTATATAGGCATATTATGGTTGCCGCGAATCGCCATGGTTTATATAGGCACATTATGGTTGCGGCGGGTCGCCATGGTTTATATAGGCATATTATGGTTGCCGCGGGTCGCAAAGCTGTTGGGCATCGACCAAAAAAGTATACAACTATATTATTTTAAAATAATTAATATAGTCGGTTGCCGTTTGTGTTAGTAATGGGTCGAAAACGACTCCATTGATGATATTTTAAAAAATGTAGAAACGGTCCCGACCGGCTTCCATACAATATTTATTATTTTTTTCAAAAAAAATAGTTTTGAGAATATACTCATTTCCGACAATGGCAACTGCCGGTATCTTTCAACTCATTACCAATGATGGTAAACAAGACAGACTGTTGATGGCTTCAGATCTCTTGAAGGCCCGACTCGAAAACATTCGTGTTGCGCGAGCCGCGAACCCAAGCTATCAGGACTCCACTCCAACTCTTTTGGATATTGAGAAGACCCACATCTTGTTCACCAATGCTCACTTCAAGCCATTCGCTGCTATTGGTTTCGAATACAACAAGGTCAATCCATCATCCGGTTCATCAAGCCTCGGATCCGAAATTACGTTCTCCATCCCTCAATTTGGAGACTTCTTCCATGACATGGTGCTCTATGTTAAGTTGAAGCAACCAACATTGACCTCGACCGCGGTGGCAGTGTCCGAACAACCTTTAATGAGATGGTGTCCATATCCCGGTGAGAGACTTCTCGAGTCTGTTGAGTTCGAAGTGAACGGAAATCCACTCGACAAGTACTATGACGAAACTGCTAACTTCCATCGTGAGTTCTGTATCCAACCAAACAAGGAACTCGGTTGGGCTCGATGTATGGGACAAGAAGTCGATGAAGAAGGGTTCTTGGATCAACCAAATTGGGCTAACTCCGGTGTTGAGAGCTCCAGCATTTCGCACAGAATTGTCGCATCTGCTCGATCTGGTAACCAAACTCCTTCCGGACAAAAGGTCGGTGATTTGGAACTCTTTGTTCCTTTGCTGTTCTGGTGCAACCGCGATGTCCGTTTGTCGGTGCCATCCGTCGCCATTCCACATGGTCAACGCTTCATCAAGATCAAGCTCGCAACTGGTGACAAGTTATGTAACTTGGTTCCTCGTGGATCTCAGTCCGGCCTCTGGTCTGATGCTGACGTCAAGGGATCATTGTCGTACGATAACATGCTTCAAACCATCGAATTGTACATCAACAATATCTTTGTTAACCCTGAAGTACACTCCATCTTCATCAAGCGTATTGGGTTCACCCTCATTCGTGTCCACAGACGCCAAGTGCTCTCGGCTTCGCTCGGAACTGATGAATTACATCTTCAACAACTTAAGTGGCCTATCGAGACCCTTTTGGTCGGAATGAAGATGAAGGACTACAACAGCTCCGATGTTGCGCTTCGACGTCAACACTTGGACAAGTGGCACAAGTTTTCCAAGATCAATGATGTGTCTCGAGCACAACAGGGCTGGTATGGTTCACAGCTAAAGACCGTCACAACGACCGGTGGGCTCTTCACCGATGCATCAACTGCTGCGTTCAACAACACTACTGGTGCAGCAACCGACAGATTAAGAGCCACATCGAGTGTCAGTGCCACATCGACACTTTCAGCAGTTGTTCCCGGTGATATCGTGTCGGTCACTGACTCTGGGCCAAATAGTGGATTGACCAATGTTACTTACGACCTTGAAGTCGTTGCGGTGAGTCCTCCAGCGGGAGTTACTATCACATCAGCACCAACCGTGATTACTTTCGCCCAGAGAGTGCGTGATGTTCCATTGTGGACCGGAAATATCACTGCTCTCGCGGTCAGTGGTACCGTTACGATCAAGCAACGTGTCGGTGCATCTGTCAACGCGACCGTTCAACAAGCCGTCGAGACTATTGATAACCTCACCATTAAGGCACACGGTATTCCAATCTTTAACAACTTCCCATCGCAGTTCTACAATTCATATATCCCTCTTCAGTATGGAGGCCCAAATATCCGCGTTCCAAAGGATGCTGGCGCATTGATGGTCAACTTCTGTTTGTACCCGGGAACTTACCAGCCATCTGGACATATCAATGTGTCTCGTGCTCGTGAGTTCTATCTCGAGTACATCTCGAGTGTCATCAATACGACGAACCAAGGACAACTTGTTGTTAATGCTGTTGCCATTAACTTCCTGTTGATCTCCGATGGTTCCGCTGTGTTGCGTTACTCCACGTAAGCTCGACGCGTGCTCAAAAAAAAATATGGCCCACCGAGGCGCCGAAATAAAAAAGAAATCACTCTGTATTGTGGAAACGTGTTCCTCGCGGGCTTGTGACCGCGTTTGCTACATTACTTTCTTTTTTCCCTTGACGATTGTCTTCATATATATCAAAGAAAGTTTCAAATACCTCTCCCAGAGAGGCGGGTGGGCGCCGTTAGTTCGGCGATCGAAATCCTTTAAAGGATCTGGCACAAATCCGAAAGATAGTAATATTTCGGTTTTATTCCGGGTCGATCGACCGTGAACGGGATCCTTTTGCCGGCTCTGAGCGAAAGGTGTTCATGGTAACTAAGGTACGTCACTAACATATTATTTTGATGGAGGGTCGTCAATCTATTATGATTTTCGCTATAAGCGTAAGAATCATAATAATCGTCGTCCTCGACGATATACCAAATATAATAAGGAACCGAACGAACCCCGCGAATTTCCCAATCCAAGCAATTTCTCATAAGCTCGATCAACATAAGTTGATAGTAGTAGCCCATAATAACATCGCTCACGTCTTTAGGAAGGACGCGCAGTACGTCGTAAACAGTTCTGAGTTGTAGTTGCATATTCAACTGATAATTATGCTAATATATCAAAAAATCAATTTTTTTTTATTGGACTAAATATACTTATTTTATGGTCGACTCGAACGAACTCAGACGTTATTTGCTCGATATGCGGGTGTTCCCGCGCGACGGCCATAAGTTGCGCGAATACTTCAAAATGATCAGTAGTCGCAAGTCCCCCGGGGCTTACCACCCACCGGCCAGCAACCGACAGATATCCCGGATATTGGAGACCAGATACCGACCAAATGTATACTATTCCTTATGCGAGCTGGTAGCCGGGTTCGTGCGCAAGGACAAGTACGCCCAGATGGTGTTCTATATGTTTAAAAATACCAACAAAAAGGACATGGAGTACTTTCGCGAGATCCACGCCCATATGAACACGGGGCCGGGTACCGAGTCGATCGAGTTTCAGGTTCTGCTTGGTGAGCATTACCTTCAATTGTTGCGCGAGTTGGAGCCGGGGTTCAGTCCGCGCAATTATCTTGACTTTGGGTGCGGCAGTGGGTTGAACACCGAGGGTGTCGGCGTCGCGTTTGGATTGACTCGCGCTAACACATACGGGGTCGATATTGAACAAGAATTTGAGGCTGAATGGAATGCTCAGCGAGCCCGGCGTAACATTACATTTAAGTATTTGGGAGACGATGGTCGACTGCCGTTCGACACCAAGTTCGACGTAATTAGCGCATTTATGGTGTTGCATCATGTGCCTCCGGCAAATTTGATGCGGACCCTGCGTGAGCTGCGAGGGGCGTTGCGACCGGGTGGGTTCGTCATCATTAAAGAACACGACTGTATGGACTCGAACGATGCTATGTTTATCGATCTCGAACATACACTGTATATATTGAAGAATGTCACGGAGTTTAGTAACTTTGTGCTACCGGATTACGATAACAACTATTTGAGCAAACATGAGTGGGACTGCCTGTTTGATGCGGCTGGGTTTGTCAATGTATATAGCGGTTACAGCTTTCTACATGTACGGACGGATATTGCTGTGAATCGCAACTATGTGGCGGTGTACCGTTGTCGCGAACAAAAAAAAATAACTAAATGAGCTTAAGCGATGTTGACCCGGCATAGCGGGCATCTGTTGCATCTCAAGGTTCGAGCTGAATAATTGAGCATGTTCATGAAGCATCGCTCGTGGAATAGGTGACCGCATGCATTGATCCGACACAAGTTCGATTTGTCTTCAATGCTGTCATCGGAGCTGTTAGTGTCATCGGTACTCTCAGTGGTGTCATCGGTACTCTCAGTGGTGTCATCGGTACTCTCAGTGGTGTCATCAGTGCTGTCGCTGCTCTCGGCAGTACTGCTGTCATCTGTACTTTTGGTATCATCGTCGGTATAATCCATGTGATCCTGACAGATGCCACAGTTGTCGTTTCGTTCGTAGGTCGTAATATCAGCAACTTTAATGGTACTATAACCATGGTCCAATACATTAGATCTGTCGCGAATGAATTGTGCAAACTGCAGCGCCACCATCATGTCCTCCAACAGTTCCGGTCGTTCGTCGGCCAAACGATGAAACCCAGCAAAATTACTGATATCCACGCGGAAGATGCCGCGCTGAGCGTCGTAATCAGCAATCCCCCCAAAGAATGACATACCGTTGATATCATCCACAGGCTCGCGGGGTTGTTGGGCAGATTGTTCGACCGCATCGCGAAGTGGCTCGCTTAGCTGTTCACTGAGCTCCTTGTGGTCATCTGGTACTTTATGCTCATTGAGCTCCTTATGGTCGTCTGATACCTTGCGATCATCCTGTACTTTATGTTCGTTGTTGTCCACTGGGGTGTTGTCTACTGGGGTGTTGTCTACTGGGGTGTTGTCTACTGGGGTGTTGTCTGCGTTCATGGTGTTATGGTCTAGTTAAGTGTATAAAACCTTTTAAAAAATTCAATTTTTTATATCGGGGGCCGGTGGCTCCACTGGCGGGATATCCGACGCCCGTGGTTCATTTTGGTTAAAATTCGGCCGGTATATCATACAGTATGTCATAAAAATTAACGATATGACTACAAAAATAGTTAACTTCTCATTCCTATCGCGTAACTCGTACAACATGCGGCGGATTTCTCTTTGTTCGCTCAGGCGGCGGTCACCACAACATTTTGGACACTGACATGAGTCACTATGTCGATACTCGATACCAAAGGGGCGACGTTCGCGCCAGCTCGATCGGTCGTACGCCGGTGTCTGGTCATGCGTGGGCGGCTTGCCGCACATGTACGACTGTCCGAAGGTATGCGAGCGCGCGGTTCGCTTTTGCTCGAGTTCCGTCAGCTTTTCAAGTAACCGATCATTTTCGTTGGTGAGATCGTATATGTTACGATGGTTTGGTGTAGTATCGTATGAGTCATATGTGTATATGTCGGCAACTTGATCGTACCCGAACTCGACGCCATTGAACATTTTTACTGTAATTGTTATATAAATTGAAACATTTTATATTTTTTATTTAAAAACATGCACATGTACCAGTATAGTCACTCAACGAACATCGCAGTAAGATGAGTTTTATGAACACATATACACCAAAAATTTTGTTCATCGGGGGTGTTTTCAAAAAAAATTGTATGATGGATGATTTTTTTGAAAAAAAGATTCTCGAGACCATCAATGATGATAGCACCGAACCAAACGTCATGTTCAACCGTACTGCCGACAATGTGTCGTATCATGGCATGAATGGCTCGATCGAGATCGCCGAGAAGTACAACAAAATGCCGAGCGCATTTACTGATGTCGAGTCGTGGCCCGACCGGACGAACATCCTTTGTTGGTACTGTTCGTTGGAGTTCGACAACATGCCCGTGTTCATTCCGAAAGCGATCGAGCCCGTTGTTCGGCATAATAACAATAAAAAGCTGTCGATCACACCAGAGGGTGTATTTTGCGGGTTTGGATGCGCGCATGAGTTTATTCAGACGCGGAAGCTCAGCATAATTGATCGCATAGAGAAGCTGAACAGGTTGAAGTACTTATACAAGTTGTTGTACGATAAGGGGTTGCCGTCGTATCATCTGTACCCGGCGCCGTATTGTATGGTCCAATATGGTGGCACCATGCGTGCCGTGGACTACAAAAGTAGCATTGCCGCGTTTAGATGTAATTTTGAACATTAATGGGTGCCGCGACAGTCGGCGATGGTTTGCTTTTGCATTTTGATGGTTAGCTCGTCGTCATGGCTAATCCAGGTTATCTTGAGGCGACACGAGACATCGCTGTAATTGATCCAGACCCTGTATTTTTTGTCACGTAGTATGTCGATCGTGGTCGCCCAAACCGCGCGTTGGGCATCTTTGTTCATCATGTTGGGGATCTCGAACATGATCGGCATATCGACAATTATACAATGTTTGCCTTCATTGTGGGCCGAGCGCAACTCGTCGTTGATCCCCCTGAGGATCTCGATGACGGTCTCGCGTATTTGTTTTTTTTGTATATTCGAATTTTTTAGTCGGTTCGCGTCGACGAGCACGTCATGCGGTATGTCGAAATAGGCGCCAGACATGATAGGGTATATAACATACTTTATTATTATTTTAATATAGTTTGCGGATGATGTAGAGAGTTTACAGGGTGGCAACCCGCTAGAGAGTGTAGTACAAGGCGGCGCGGCCGCGGTCAACCAGTAAAAAATTGATGGCTTTTGCGAGAACAATCAGATCGACCTGGTATGTGTCGCTGATAACATCCGATGTATATCTGAGGTACAACTCTCGTGCGACAGTAGCATTGAGGTGTCCGGATGGGTGTCTAGAGTCGGGATACAGGTTGAAGTTCATAATGTAGGAACCGCGTTCTTTTGGGGCCGGGAGGGTTCGGCCGAACCGGAAGGGTAAGTAATTGCTGTAGAATGCTTGCGAAAAATCTTTGTAGATCTCGATGCCGTGCGCGACGAGGGACATACTTTTGATGACGGGTTCTTCTTTGTAGTACGTAACATAGTTGATCGCAGGCTGCGGTGTGAATAGTTCGAATGTAGTGGTTGTATCTGGATGGTCGTTGACCCAGTCGGGACTAATGGTGATCTGCTTGGTAGTTCCGTTGTATGCGGTGACTGTGTATCTGTTCTCTACAATGTTATCGTCATTGTAGCCACTTCCGGCGGTCAACACAAAATCGTACGTGGTGTATGCACCATCGACCGCAGACAAGCCGGTCGCGTTCAAAATTGCCGTATTTGTGGTGGAGCTTGTGACAGTACCGGTGATGACGAGATTATAATTTTTTGCGACAATGGGTGCCTTGAACATCTTTTGAGTTAATTTAGTGTTCTTGTACCAGTACTGACTTAAAAATAGGTTGCTGCGCGGTCTGAAGGCGATGTATAGACTCTCTACTGGCCATTTGATATTATGAAGCAAAATTTCGTTTGTATCGAGGCCGCACATTTGTTTATGATGGCGATGTACCCTTATGAGGTTGAATGCGAACTTTTTTCTGTATAAGTTAAAGATCTCCGGATGGACGAATATATTGTTGACATATAGGTCACACTTGAGGATATCTGGCACAATGTACTTACCGCTGCCGCCGAAGTCCGCCGAACCCACAATGTCCGAGAACTCACCGAGTTTGATCGTCACGTCGGTCTGGCCCCACGGTATAATGTGGTTTGGTAGGGCATTTTTGACGTCCGTGTTGAACCAGAACAAAAGCGGTATAAACAGGTCAATTTCGTCGTGGACCTGCTTAAAAGTTTGGTTTCCGTCACCAATCCAACGATATTCTCGGTGCATATCAAAATATGGGTCCGATACCATGTGACCCAACTCCGGGATTTCTTGGCCGACGCTGCGAAGCCATGCTTCCTTTTTATCTTCAGGCACGTGGTGGTTGTAATATGCGTTGTAATCGTCGGTGGTGTACTCATCTAGTGGGTGGTTTTGTACGGAGAACTTGGTGTTTTCGAGCAACTTGTGGCCCGGGAATGCGGTGTAACGCACGCGATCGCGACTATCAATTACGCGCAATTTAGACAGTTTAATGTTCAAAACCATGTCGTTGATGAATGTGCCATGATGTTGGAGGGTAAATTTGATGGTTGAGCCGAATTTGGCATTAATCGCGGGGATCTTTGTGTACTCGAAGGCCACCGGGATGCACGGTTTATATGCTCCGCTAACAAAAATGCTGTGGGTTTGCTCAATAAAATTGAGCGACGGAAGGATGTTGTCCTTCATGTGGAGGTACGAGTCCGGAGGCAAGTTTAGGAGTTCCGCCTCTGTATAGACGGCGTTTTTTGACATGATGTGTTCGTTGATGCGCTTTTTCAGAAAGTCGAAGCTGTTGAGCAACTTATCGGCTTTTTTGTTATTTATCAATAATGTGAACACTCCGGCGGTCGACATGGCGAAAGTTGTCGATATATATTAAAGAATCAAATTTATTTTTATAATAAAGTTTTGCGTAATTTTTTCAAAATTGAAAAAAATAATATAATATTATGAAGAATTCACGCATCAATACGACAAAATATTGTTCACCGGATATGGACGACTGTGCGCCCGATGGTGAACTAGTGCACGACTCTGATTGCGAAGTGCCGCATGATTCTGATACTGATGTATCTGATGACTCAGATGGTTCGGACGACTCTGGTGAGTCGGTCATAAAATTCGACGAAACCAGCTTCATCCATGAATATGAATATGAAATAGTCGACGATATCAAGATATATAATAGTGTCAAAATAGAAGGAAAGGACAAATTGCTCGAGAGCATTGATACATATAAAAAATTATATATAAAAATATTTTCGGACATCCAACCGAGCACATTGACGTGCAAGGGGCATATCACCAATATATTGTTTACGGAAGAAAAGTTAATCGATAAGTTGCCGATTCCCGATTTCGACTGTACAATTGTAAAGATTGGTTGTAATTATGGTGAGATCATCAAGTACCCGAATCCATTCAAAAAGTATAGCATATACAACTTAATTGATATGATTGTCAAGCACTTTAAGCTTGAACGAAAGTACCATCTGAGTATCCGTTGTAACTGTTCAGATGTGATGGCAGGTATCAATGCCATATATGATAAAATAATGTTTGTACGCCATAATGACGGCGACTTTACTACCGTATGCGACAAAGTGTACAAAAAATTGGACAAGGATCATTATTTGACTAAAAAAGTAATAACCCGGCTATCTAAGAACGTGACATTGTTGATGAACTACAACACACTGACCGACGACGAAGTTGCGGAAATATATCGGATTATGGAACTCGCGATTTCGAACAAGCGAACGCTTGACTTTGTAATGTCGTACATCGATGGTCTGATAGACATCGTATCGTACTTTATGAGGATTGAGAACGCGTGTGTTTGTATTAAGGCGTATACCGACATGTATGGGCCGATTATTGCGCTCAGCGATAAAAAAATCAAATCGTCCACGCGCGGGCGTAAGCCAAAGAAAAAGAAGAAATCAATCAGGAAGATACAGGGTATGGGTACGTATTTTAGTAGTCAGATGACGTTCGAGGTATATTCGCGCACATATAGAAAGATATACAAAATTAAGTTATTTAGGAACGGAAACTTTCAAATACCGGGTGTTAAGGACCCCAAGATGATCGACCTGAAGGAACCGCTCAGGATTACAGTAAAGTATCTAAAATACGCATTTAACCACGACAACATGCGGGTCGTCTATATGTTGTCAGTCATGCGGAACTACAAGTGCCGCATCATCAACCAGGACGTGTTCATTATCCTAAATAATTTGGAAGAAGTGCTCGCTACCGAAAAGGGTCTAGTACTCAAGGATCAACATATCGGAATTGGTCGAATGTTGGGTGACATCGGTTTGTACGAGCACATGTTCCGACATGTTATGTACTACGCAAACAACACGCTCGGTGCGATGTGCGAAATCAGTAACAATACCGAAAGGTACCCCGGACTACTGATCAAATTCAACAAACCATTACCAAACAAAAAAAATAAAAAAATGACGGTAAAGGTGCTCACGAGTGGCAAAATTAACTTTGATGGAGCGAATTCAGAGCTCGAAGTATATGAAGTATACTATTGGATACAGTTCATTTTCAATAAGTATTGGGATGAGATCATTTTCGATCGCGACAACATCAAATACAAGCATGTTGTTGACGAGACTGTCGCGAGTGATTGCGAGTCTATATATGACGACGATGAGGAGCTGCTGACCAAATATGGGCTAAACTAATTGATGGTGCGCGGTGATTGAGTTTATTTTTTATATAAAATTGCCCTGCACCAGCATGTCGACGACAATGTACGCGAGCACGACGGTTGATATTTGGGTCATCGTGCCGCTCGTGTTTGGGCAGTCTCCGTCGATCTGATTTTGATTTAAAAACATATCAATAAAGAGGTCGCTGTTGACAAATATACATATCAAATACAGAAATATTGCCACTTTCCAGTTAACTGACTTAAATATATCGGTAAATATGGAAGGGAAGTCGTCGTTCGATGTGTGATCGGCGTCATCGAGAGTATCGTAATCGTTCATTTTATATATAATTAAAGATTAAAATATGATTTAATTTTATTGTCATATCGAGGATTGTACCTCACGTCGAGGCCGCAATATATGACGGTGCCGGCGGCATAATTTTTTGACTTATATATGTTGAACTTTTCACAGAATTCGAGCAAAAACTTGAAGTTAATCCAAAAATCCGGTGTGTGCTGGTAGCTTACAGTCACGATGTGTGCCAGCTCATGGAGGACAACAAATTTGACCAGTTCTTCGTCATGGAACGAATTTGCACCCGTGCTCTTCTCGCGGAGGCAGAATGCTATAATTTCGCCCTTCCCTTTGGTGTAGCTCGTTTTGTCTGGCGATGATGGCTCATTCTCCATCAGCGAATTGGGGTCGTAGTTGATCAGGAGATCCTCGGTTATTTTTTTTCCTTTGTTGTATTCGGGTGAGTTGCCCGACAACACGATGTATTCGTACTGTAATTGTTTGAGAACTCGGTCGATGAACATGCGGATCTTTGCCATGTACTCGGCGGCGGCTGTTTTGTCGGCATATTTGCTAACGACTCTATACTCGTTACCGTCGGTTGAAGCTCTAATGTGTTCCGATACAAAGTAGTAATGTATGTTGGTTGCAGCGTCGTGCAGTATCAAAATCATCAATATAATCGTCAGACAGTACGTAATTTCTCTCATGGCGGCTCTTATATTATTATAAATATTGTTTTTTTAAAGTTATTTATATACGATAAAATGAAGGTGGATTACACCCACAATCCAATAAAAGTAAATGTTTTCTCGAAAGAAAATAAGGTCGTTAAGCGGCTCATATTCGTCGGTGTTGTTGACGCTACATTGGAAAAACAACTCAAAATTGTCGAGCAGGCACAACGTGTAACATCGCCACAAATAAAGCTTTTCGCCAAATATTATGGTAAACAGTGGGTTCAGCGGTTGGGTCTTGAGTCGATAGTCGGCAAGGTTGGCGGGGCTGCACCCAATGGAGATGACGGTCCAAATAAAGCTAATGGGGTTAATGGGAGTAAGAACAATCCCGATGATGCCGACGGGAATGCTCTTGATGCCGACGGAGACGAAATTGTTCTTGATGATCTCATCGGGGTCGACGGAGACGGGAATGCTCTTGATGCCGACGGGGATGAGATTGCCCCTGATGCCGACGGAGACGAAATCACTCTTGATGAGATCAACAAGGCAGACGGGGATGAGAATGCCCCCGATGCCGACGGAGACGAAATCACTCTTGATGAGATAGATTCTTTGTCAAAGTTGATCGATCAACCACAAAATGTAACGGTTACAAAACCAATACAAGAGACGCAAGGATTGATTAAATTCGTCTTGAATGGCGTCAATGTCTATCCGCACGATACGACTATGCAGTTCAAGCGCAAATTGTCACTGGCGACAAAGATCCCAATATACAGACAAAATGTGTGGTATATTGCGAACAATAAGCCGTACAATTTGAATTACCATATCAAACTGAACACAAAAATTGTAGAAGTGACCATGGGCGATGTACTCAATAAAAATAAAAGTATTGAGTACATCAATGATGTGCCTGTCCTGATCGACTTCTATAATGTCAAGAATCTAATCAGTATTACAAATATGGACGACTTCGCCACGCTCGAGCAATTAAGCAGAAAATTCGATGTGTATGAGTACAATATGATCGATATGAGCGAGTTTATCGGCGAACGGATATTTGGCTCAAAAAATAGTAATGAGATCGAGATGATGTACTACGGCTTTGTGGTGCTCTTCTGGCCCCTGTTGTCACCATCGGCATGGCGGGACTACATAAAAGATAACAAGTCGTTTGAAAAAATTTATCCGGAGATAGCGCTCAATTTCAGCACGGAGGTCGCAAAATTCAAGCTCGAAACTGCCATAACGGAAGAGTCGATAGATTTGTTCAAGAACCCGAAAAAGAGTACACTACTAAAAGGGATTGAAAAGAACATATTCCTCGGGATTTCGCACTCGGTAATGAAGGTGAGTGTGTCGAGCGACAATATTGATCTGATAAATATGAGAAATTTGTTCGATAAGATCAACCTAAATGAGGTGGGTAATTATGTTGCGGCAAAGGCCGTTGTCCTCCTCGGAGGGAAAAAAGTTACACTAAACAAGGTGTTCAAGAACGAACAAGCAATTCGACGTAACATACCGCTGAATTCGATTGTGATCAAAATTTTGGTGACGGATGATGCCGTTGAATACATTTATTTGTTTATTTTTAAGAACGGCAATTATTCTATAGAGTACAAATCTAGGGAGGAAAACCTGTATAATTTCGCTGACGTGTTCAAAATTGTAAGTCAAATCGTTAATCGGTTCATCGGGGTGGTCAACTCCATGCGATCGCTCGTGATGGCGCACGGCATGCGGATCAAGCCAATGACGACGTCGAACACCGTGTTCACAAATATGCATGTATCGATGATCTATCGACAAACGGTGAAGTACGCGGACTTCAAGATAATCGAGCGTATACTGGAGACGTATAGCGATTGTCGGATCATTGAGACGCGGGATGTTGGCGAGTCAGAATCGACGCACAACTTTAAAAAGGGCGTATATAACTTAAACCGCGACAAGTTGGGCTTTATTGATGATAATAACAACGAGTACTCGTACCTGACTATGTTGGACGCTAAAATAAAGTGGGACAAGCTGTTCAGGAACGCCCGCGGCATGTTCGTCTCATACAAGCACGGTAATGTCAAAATTTATGTTGAGAACATCAAAGAAGACGAGTTTAGCATATTCTATATGTATATGATACATATGTTTGCCAAGATGACATCCGACAAGAGTTTGGGTCGAAAAGAAGACGCGGTGTATGTTGACAAGTCAGCCAAGGGTGTGAAGTCTTTGAAGCAACAGGATCCGATCCTATATGATTTTAAAAAATTATATAACAGCCCGATTGTATACTCCAAAATATGCCAAAAGCCATACCAACCAAAGATAATTGATGAGGACGCTGTCAAGTCCTTGCCAAAGGATGAGCGCGATCGGGTTGTCAAATATTGGAACTTTACGACCAACAAGGATGCGTACTACCATTGCCCAAACAAGAGGTACCCATACATCAATTTCATGGTCAAGCGTCACCCAAAAGACTACTGTATTCCGTGTTGTAAGATCAAGCCGTCGGCTGATCTTGGTGGCGAAAACATCAAGAGTCTGATACACGATACATGTCTCAAGGAGCACAAATATGAGAAAGATAAGGGCAACATCATTACAGGGACGCGATACATTATGACGTACGGTAAGTTCATCACGCCTGGTCGGATATGTAATTTGCCGGAAACCACGATAGAGCCCCTAATGTATGAGTCATTTTCGGAGAACCACCGGGGGCTCGACGATGAGTGTCATAATGAAAATAGGTACTTTTTGGTTGGCATTGAGCAGAAAATCGATGATATCAAGAATGTCGGGTATATTGTGGCGTTGAGCGAGGCGCTCAGGATGCCCGTGGTTGAGATCGTCGAAAAGAGCGTCCAAATGATCAATAAGTCGCCACATGAGTTCAAATTTATGTTAAATGGCCATATATACACCCATTTTAAAAATTATAAAAATTTGGTAGATGGGCTAATTGGGGCATTTGTGAGCAAAAGAACAAATGAGATCATTATGAGCCCGCACATCCCTTGGAATGAAATATTCATGGACATTGCGTTCTACTATTGGAACATCAACACCGTGCTGTTCAACAACATAGGTACGGTAAACAATGAGAGCTTCAAGATCGTGTTGTCGGGAAAGGTGAACGACTGTAATCAGCTAAAAAATAAAAATTACAAAACGCTGTTCGTGCTCAAGAACAAACGCATATACAACCCTATATTTTATTTGAACCGGATCACGTACTTTAAGACAAAACTTATCGACGTGACTCTGTTCGATCATGAGTCGGTGGCCGTTGACATCATATGTAAGGTCGTGACGTTCAACAAGACATGCGATGGGAGGAGTTTAAATAAAAATATGGCACTCAACCTTGACCTGTTGAAGGAGTTCCTAGATGATATTAATTGGAAAAAAAAGTATGAATTTGGTACATATTTTATAAATAAAAACAATAACTGCTACTATGTTGGTATCAAGGCAAAAGAGTCTATATATGTACCTATCAACTACTCTACGTATGCCGTCCACAAGGACAGTCCAATTGAACTGGTAACTGAGCCATTTAGGGCATCCAAGTACAAGCAAACATTACGGGCACTTAACCAATTTATAAAAGATTTTAATGCGTGGTTGATCAAAGCATATAATGTCAACGAGGCAAACTATGCTGATTTTGAGTTTATTCGGTTGGACAAGTGGCTCCTGGTTGACAACCCATACAGCGGCGGAAAGGTGCAAGTAGTCGGGTTCTCGTCTAACGGGCTAAACTTCTACCATGGCCCCATTGCATACGAAGACGCAAAAAAGCTGGACAATAAACCGTTTCAAAGATTGCTGTACCATCCTGATGAGTTCAACGCGCAGGCGCACGATAGCGCAAAGATTCGGGCGGACCACCGCGTGACAAATTTAGCACGGAACATATACGAGTATAGCTTATACGAACTGATCATTTTGGAGTTCTCGAAGATGTTCTCGCAAGAGAAGAACCAGACAATGCGGCTAAAAATAAAAAAGATCATCATCGCGAACCTTGCGCGGAACTACAATGTAATGATGAACGAATTGATCTCGCTCGTCAAGCAGTACTATGATCGACCGGTCGAAGATGACGGGTCCATAATTCGAGCCATTACTGCCGAGGAGGTCCATGCGGATGAAGATATCAACAAAATCATCACGGAATTCAACAATATTATTATTTCAAATGATAAGTTTGACAAAGTTACCATATTCGAGTCCATCGACAACATGCGTTTCAATTTTGATAATAACGCGATCAATAAGTTGATGACCATGCAGCACGGCGACATAGTCAAAGAATTAAAAAAAATATCAAAGCAGATGTTCCACGTCACGACTGGCGCGGGTGTAAAGAAACACTTTGAGACGGGATCCTTTCCGAACGTGCTGGTGTCGTGTAAGGACGCCGATAGTATATATTGTAAAAATAAAAAATTAATCGTAAGTGGCGACGACTTGGATCAGTACCTAAATATATTGGCGCAGGATATTGCCAATCCGATCAAAAACAAACATATTTTTTCAAACATTTTGACGTCAAATGTGCTACATTACTTCAAATTTGAGGCACACCCCGACGAGCACATAACGATCACGACTCAGTAGTCGCCGCGGGCTCCATGTTTTGCCTATATGGATTTTTGTCGCTGCGGCTCCATGTTTTGCCTATATAGATTATGGAGCCCGCAGCGACAAAAATTGAATAGTATTCGGGCAGTATACTACACGTGTGAACCGCAATGGACAAATTGTTTGAGCCAAATTTAATCAACGTACTGAGGTACCTACCGGCGCGGCGCGATTACGTTAAGTTGATCGGTCTCGTCAACAATCTTGGGATATATAAGGGGTTGTTGGCAACAATGGCGCACGACGTGTCATATGGTCCGTTTACGAGCTTTTTGATCCAGTATTGGGACATGCTCGATGCAGATGTACAACAATATACGTTACAACAACGCGGTCGCGCTGTGACAGCATTGGTGCATCATTTGATCATGCGGAGCGCAGCCTGCGACGACGTTGAGACACTAAACAAGCTACGGCGCGCCGGGTACAAGTTATGTTCATACCCGATGCTCGTCAGGGCTGCAACAATAAACAGCGCCATATCTGTACTAAATGATATGGAGTGGTACAATGAAATGTTGCCGACATTATCTACGAATACTGTCGATATGGCGCGGGATTTAATCCAGGGCGTTATGGGCACCGCGGACCACCTGGAATACCTGGCTCGTCGTACGTACCTTAAATTATACAGGCGTTCGAGGGGTGTATGTAAGTGGTATTTTGAGTACAATTGTAAGTACGCGGAATATGTTAATGGGGACGATGGCGAGTTCATCCAGTTCGTGGGTAGTATATATGGCGACGACTTACATGCGAGGCATCTGATCAAGCGGTACCTAAATATGTGCGATATGTTCTATAACTATGATCTTCATGCGCGAATGGTTCGGTGTGGTAATTTGGATTTCTTGTATGAATACTTTACTGATACGCGGTTTCATGAACAATTTGTAACGCATATCGTGGAGATCATTTATAGTCAATTTCTATCGGATAGTGATGCAGTCGATGAACTTACAAAGAATACATACGTATTCTATCGACTATATCAGTACTGCCCCGAACGTATGTATAAATATATTAGGAACAACATTACCGCATTTCGTCATAAAAAATTGTCATTCGTGCTACATGATCTTCTCTCTAGGGAGCAGGTGTACAGTTTGTATGTTCGCTTCAAAGACAGTCCATGCTTCGATTCGCGGACATTGAAGATATTCCGTGATATCATTGGTGACAGGAAACTGAGTCAACGGGCTCATCTTGGTCGGCGAATACATCCGGCGCGGCAAGTTGGTCCGGCGCAGCGAGCCGCAACGCGCGTTGATCATTGCAAATGACAGTAAGAATGCCGACGGTTCGGTTATTTTTTTTTTAAAATTGAAATTAGTATAGAATTATATTCGTACAGAGAAAATGGTACACGGAACCGTCATCGACATAAGTGACTTGAAGCAACGACTCCCGAAGCGCAAGCATCTGCTTGATCCCGAACTTTACTCGACCGTATCCGAGACCATTGCGAAGGGGCAACCTTTGCTATTTATGCCGAATGATGTATATGATGGGCGCAATATGCAGGATAAAAAATATGACAAGGCGACGTACAAAATTGTTTTATTTGGTGTGTTTGAGGACGGTCGCAAGGCAACGGTGGTTCTCGACGGCGTATTCCCATACTTTGAGATACGGGTCCCAGATAGCGAAACTGATCCGGTGGCGTTTGCTGAGCGTATATTTGATCAGTTAGAAATGGAAGGTCCGAATGATTACGCGGCGTGGAAAAAGATCACGAATGGCATCATGTCCGATAACAAAGAGTCGGCTGATGGCAAAGAGCAGTCCGATGTCGGAGAGCCGGCTGATGACAGGGAACAGGCTAATTATAAAAGGCGACCCGACGAGGAGCGTAAACGAGCCCAGTACTTTAAAATCGAACCAATCAGATACGAAATCAACCAAGGTAAGCCATTCAAGTACTATCAGGAACATCTGTCGAGTTATGTGCGCATCTACTTCAACAAACTGGGTACTAAGTTCTCACAGCGCATAGCAGCGATCAAGTGGGCTCGCGCCAAAGGTTACGACACCGCACACGACGACATTGGGTCGTATTATAGGGTCGTATCGCGGGACTACCTATTGTCGTTCTGTTCGTGGATACAAATAAAAAACTACCGTATGTTGCCCGGTGGAACCAGTCCGCACATAAAGGGTGCCGTGTTCCATGTGAACGTCGCCAATGCGACCAACTATGTTTGTCCTGACCAGTCGAGCGAGCCGGAACATATTGAAAAGGATAACTTGCTGACCATGTGCTGGGACATTGAAACGTACAATAGCGACCGCGATGGCAGGCTGCCGTTGCCTGAGCATCCGACGCATAGAATATTCATGATTGGTGTTACATTTCAGTGGTATTCATCTAGCCAGCAGCTTCTTCGGGTGTGTTTGGTTGATGTGCCGTCGGCGCCGCATCCCGACTTTTTGACCGTCGTTTGCCACGACGAAAAGGGGTTGCTCGGTGCGTTTAGCTTGTGTTTCCGTCATATGCGACCGGACATCGTGATGGGGTTCAATGACTCTACATATGATTGGCCATGGATCATCGAGCGAGTTAAGATGCACGACTTGTTGGGTACATTTTATAAAAATTTGTCGATGTTGAAGCACTCCGCGCCGCAAACGAACAAACAGGTGTTGTTCAATTATCGGGCGTTGAGCGTCAAAATTGAAGCCGATGTGTATGTAAACGGTAATAATTTTCAGGTGCCGGGTTACATTTCGGTCGACGTAATGATCGCATTTAGGCAAATATTCCCTACGTCTGAGAAATGGAGCCTGAACTACTTTTTAAAAGAGAACCGGTTGGGTGTCAAAAAGGATATGCCATACGAGGATATGTTTGACATATACGAGATGATTTGTCGGACGCCACCCGATGATGAGAGCTTCGACGGACTCCGGCACAAGATGAAGGATGTCGCTGAATATTGTGTGATTGATGCCCAGCGGTGCCATGAATTGCTCAAAATCAGGGCGGTCATCAAAGAAAAGCGAGAACTTTCTAATCTTTCATTTACGTCAGTATATGATGCGTTCTATCGTGCGAATGGTATGAAGGTGCGCAATTTAGTCATTGCTCGCGGCGCCGCGCGCGGTCTAAAGTTCTCGAACATATCGAACGACGTGACAGATAGCCGTCAATACCCCGGCGCTTATGTGTTCCCACCAATTAAGGGTCTGGTTACGAGCCGGCTCAGTATCGATGAATGTGTCGAAAAGGCCAAACAGGGGTACAGCAACTATGCTGACTGGCTTGACGTTGATGATACTCAAAAATGTAAGGATTTTGTGCTGCGGCGGGGTGCGTCATACGACAACTTGGATGCGGATGGTAAACGGGAACTCGACAAGCTACCAAGTTGTATGAAGACATTTTTGAGCACGCCAACCGGTCGGCCGATCACTGGGCTCGACTTTTCGAGCCTGTATCCGTCGCTCATCATGACGTACAACTTGTCGCCCGAATACATAGTATCGGACAAGCGTCGGGCGATGGAGCTGAGCGAACGTCATAACTTACACAAAATAAAATTTAATATGGGTAATGATACTGTGCGCGGATGGGCTGTGCGCCACGATAACGTGTTCGATCCGGATGCGCCAAATTTTAAGTTTGGCCTGTTTCCGACGATTCTCAGGGAGCTGTTCGCTGCGCGTAAAAAAATTAAGGAGATCAAAAAGGGACTCAAGTACTGGGATCGCATCATCGAACATATGCGACTGTTGCCTCCGGAGGAACTCGATGCGCGGAAAAAAGAGTATGATAATGCGATGTTCGAGTATGCCAAGATCAATTCAAAACAACAGGCGTTGAAGGTATATATGAATACATTCTATGGCGAAGTTGGCAATAAGCGCTCGCCGCTGTTCATGCTGCTAGTTGCCGGCGGCATTACGTCTGCTGGTCAGTACAACATCAAATCGGCGCACAAATTTGTGGTAGATCATGGATGCGGTGTCTACTATGGTGACACCGATAGTATTTATTTAAAAATGCCAGAGTCTGTGTTCGAGCCGTACGATCGACGGTACTTTGCCGGACTGATGACAAAGATAGATTACTGGGAGTCGATGGTGCGAGAGACGTTCAAGTTGATCGTTGTACTGAATGATGGTGTCAACAATTGGTTTAAGTGCGACAACGGGACCGACTTTTTAAAGATGGCGTTCGAAGAAAGTTTGTTTCCCGTGTTGTTTCTGGCCAAAAAGAAGTATGTTGGGGTCCCGCACATCAGCGAGCCCAACTTTACTATTGACGACAAACATCCGTTGTTTGTGCGTGGACTTGCGCTCAAGACGCGCGGGGTCGCCGAATTACTGAAGGATGTATGTAATGACATCTTGCGACAATCGATGATGGTGTCGAACATCCTTACGGTTCGAGAGATAGTGTTACAAAAGATTACCGAAATTTATCAGTACAATTGGTCGACTGACGATTTTGATAAATTCATCATGACGGCTGTATACAAGCCACACAAGAACAACGTAAAGATGCATGTGTTCAATAATAGAATGTTAGAACGTGGTATTGCGTTGAAGCCCGGCGAGCGCAACGAGTATGTTGTAGTCAAGAAGTACCCGTTCCGGTTCGATGATCGGGGGAAAAAAATTGCGCTCAAGGTCGGCGACCTGATGGAATTGGCGGACGTGGCCAGAGCCGAGAACATGTCCATCGATCTGGACTACTACATGACCAAGACCATCAATGGGCAATTGGCGCGGTTTATCACGTATCATCCTGACTTTTACGTTGCCGTGGCCAACTACAACGACGATGTAGAGGTCAGTAAGGCCGAAGACAAGATACTTACAAATGCGCGCAAATTTATAAATGCGTACTGTCAGCAGTACAATACGACATTTGTGAACAAGGGGCCGATCTACAAAAATATATTTAAAGTATCATCGAAAGCGGTGTATGATGGGCTCTATAAGTCGTTCGACGAGAAGATGAAGCCGACGATCAAGCTGCTGACGTTTAGCCTGGACGAGAGCGACGATATTGCCTCATGGTTTAGGGATCGCGTGGAGAAGTCGGTCGTTGCGCGATCATATAATAAAAAGTATGGTGAATTGTACGTCAACTACATGCTTGATGGGCTCGAGGGTGATGCGCGATGGCGCCGGATAACGGTGCTACAGAAGTCGTTTTACTCCTCAAAGAATAGCATTCGGCGTTCGGCGCGGCTTCTGTATCAGGAACGACAAAATGAACTAGAACGGCGGTTGCGCATCGGTGCGAGCAAGATCAAAAAAATGTTCAGTTTGAGCTCGGGGATCATCAAAAAAATATCGGACCATGTCGCCGGGTTGATCGACATCGACGATCTGATGAACGAGCCGGTCGAACGTGATGATAAGGTGGAGTATACTATTGATACGATCGGACATGGTATTGTTGATCCCGGCGAGATGTCGTTTGATGAGATCAAACGGAGGGCTGGTATTGACGATACTACTATTGATCGCCAAATCGGCGATATTGCGTGCCAGGAGCTCGAGTCTAAACGGGATGGCTTTGTTGAACTGCTGACCGAAATGCGGCATATACAAAGAAGTTTGGCGGGTAACTACGAGTACATGTACCAAATTGACTCGATCATTACGTACCTGAAATCTTTGCGGGATCGACGCGTCGGCACAGTGGTTCGACCACAGGAGCGCGCATTACAGGCGGATATCAAAAAAATGATCGACGATGCTGTGGCGTCGCGGTGAGGATTGTGTCGCGGCGAGGATTGTGTCGCGATGAGGATGGTATTGTGATGATTGCGTTGTGATGAGGATGGTGTCGCGATGAGGATGACATGTGGTCACGAAAATAATATTATTTTTTTATTTTTTATTTAATGTATAGAGTATATATACTAAAATATGGATAATAGTGATCTATTTTTAGCCGTGTTGATCTTGGCGCTTATATTCTATGTGTACCAGTGCTCGATGAGCAAAACACGACGGGCGCCTGGTCACATGTGCGACAGACAGTGTCGTGTAAACGGATGCCCATACAGTCCGCGCGCGGCATCGTACGCGGAACACGATCCGTACGGTCAGCCATATGTCAGTTATTTTAATCCAGAAGAGACCTTTATGGAAGAGACCCAACAGGCGCTGAGGCGGGATCCGAACAGCGGCGAGCAAGATGTGGCTTACCAATTGAGGGTCCCAATGGGTGGATTTGACGAAATGACGAGCGTCGCGGGTAGCGTCATCAATGACAACACTGAAGAAGGGATGGCAAATTATGACAGTTATGTTGCGCTAAACTCGCTTGAGTCGTCGGTTTATGACTCACATAATGCTTTTGTGAGCGACATGCAAAATCGGGTGGCCGGCGCCAGCGCGCAGTCGATTAATTCGTCAGATGTTGACATTAACCCCTGGGTTGGGCTTCGGCGTCCGAACTATCAGGCTGCGGTGCCTGATGCTAATGCGCGTGTTGTACCGAGCCATGATCCGCACCAGATGCCCGCACAGACTCGCGGATTCGGATGTTTGGTTCCATATTAAGCGGGGACGATATACCGCATATTGATGGAGTCGATCAGGGCGGAGCGAGCGCCCCAGTTTGTTGCATTGGGGGGTGAGCAATCGGGACACAATCCAAAAATTTTGACGGCGTTGAGGGTGTATATAGCACGTGTGTATTTAAAGCGAATTACCAAAATATGCTCGAAATATTGTTAATATTTTTTTGTGGTGAACTCGTGAATCTGAGCTCTATACTGCGCAGAATGCCATTTGGTGCGCATTGAATTGATCACAATTTGTGATGAACTACTGTGGTGCCCCTTGATAAATGGCATGTGTTTCCGCATCAGTTTGGCGGGAGTTCATCACAAATGATGGCTGAACTTTCACCAAATTCGCCCCAATCATCAATACAAGCTATAAAAATTCATCACAATATTTTTGAGGGCTTCAGAAAACCGTCCCTCCAAAAAAATACATGTCCACATTTGGACGGCGACCCCGGTGGTGGACCGGGTCATATGTGTGTGTGTGTGTGTCGCATGTGTACTCTTTAGAACCGAATGATGGATCAACATGCCCATATTTCGTGTAGCTTGAGGTTCCAGCCCTGGCGGCCTTTATAGTCGTATGCGGTTGGAGTGACGACCAATTCGACGTGCTGGTTAAGCAGGTCTTCGATCGGAACCCGGGTGTGCCTGTTGGAGGTAGAATAGCACTTTACTTTGCTTATTGACGGGATTTTGACATGGAATTCGCCGCGCGCGAAGTCGACGGGGTTGTGAACATCGGGGTTGTATTTTTTTTGGAGATATTGGTGCGTGAAGGGTTCGGTGTCCTCGTTGAGGAGTCGCAATGTAGCGCGCTTCCACTGGGTGCTGTGGTCGATCAAAAAGGCTTTCAAGATTAGGGGCATGCTGGGTGTAGTATATATATATGTTTAGGATATTTTTGAAGAAATGAGTTGGGTGTATATGTATCGGAGCGAACTTAGGGGTCAATTAATAACCCATACTGAATGGTGTTTGAAAATTGAATTTTAAATTATAATAATACCCGATGAATATTATTATAAAACATAAAATTATAAATTTCTGCGATCATCCGATACGCCAGAGAACGAGTGATGGATACTTGAGTGCTACGGATATGTGTAAAGCAAATAAAAAATTGTACGGCGATTGGTATCGTTTAGATAATACAAAAGAATATTTAAGTGAATTATCGAGTGACATGGGGCTTCCAACGTCGCAATTAGTTGAAGTTCGTAAGGGAAATACAAAAAAATATCAACAAGGAACATGGGTTCACCCGAGAGTAGCAACAGTGCTCGCACTGTGGATTAGTCCCAAATTTGCCGTTAAAGTGACACATTGGATTGAAGAATGGAAAGAGTTTAAACTCGAAAACAGAGATACATATTTTCGAGAAATTACTAATTTAGTACCATCTCATGCCTTACAATTAGAAAAAAAAATTCAAACTGTACTTCGAACGAGGTTGAGTGCTGAGATTGAAGTTAAGACTGACGTTGGTTCCATTGATCTACTAACCGAGTCAGATATCATTGAACTTAAAGAAGCGTCCAAGTGGAAGCACGCGCTGGGTCAAATACTGAGTTATGGCATATTTTATCCACAAAAACAAAAAAAAATTATATTGTTTGGGGATATCGATAATATTGATCTTATTAGAAGTGTTTGTTCAAAATTTGATGTTAATGTCGAGATTTTTGAAGAATGAACGACCATACTTTTTGTATTTTCGTGTATCATTCAATCCCCTTCACTACCCCGTTACGCGACTACATAACATGATAGATAACTATGTACGTGTCATTTGTGGGTTTGAACTCCGCGTGAGAGACCGCCATATCATTAAGGCGATACCAGCCATCGCGGCGACGGCACACCGCCCAATAATGCCCGCCGTCGAGCGATCCACTGTGCTCGATCTGAGCGACGGCTTCGTATCGCAGTTTGACGGCGCGTTTGCCCTTAAATTCCAGAAATTCGGGGAAGTCTGTATATGTGTTGAGCTTTTCGCCGCGGTTGCCGCTGTATTTGTACTTTTTTGACATGACAAACAGGATTTCGGGGATCATTGACAACTGACTGTGCTTGAACTTGTTGCCTTTGTATCCACACAAGGGGCATACGTGATCGTTGTCGACGTACGATGTTTGGTTCAATAAAAATGTATTGAGGTTGTTTGCTTCGGCGTGCCGAGCTTTGAATTCGCTCAGTTGCTGGAGCTTGAAGTCGGGTTCGACTTCGAAAAAGGTGTTGGTTTCGGTGGCCTCGGAGCACCACTTGTTACACTGGTTGCAGTACAATTTGTTAATGCGACGGTGTAGGAACAGATTTTGAATGTTTTGTTCCTTTTCCATCGTTTGGAGCAGCATATTGAAGCCTTCGACTGCGCATTGTTGTCCCACGGCAAATTGGGCCAGTTCGCGCGATTGTCGGGCCAGTTCGCGGATCATAACCTTCCATGTCTCTGGAGCTAGGGATGCGGCGCGTTGGTGATCACCGTTTGCGATGTATTCGATCAGGGTGCTGATGGCATCGACGGTGGCGTTCGATGAGTGAACCTCGTCTATTTCTTCCACAAATGATGTGGCGCTCAATAGGCCCTGTATCAGGGCGTTATAGTAGCAAGTGAAGCCGAGATTGACGAAACCGCATGGCGGCAGCGCTTTGATCGGGTTGTATCGGACAAATTCCATTATATATGTTGTGTATATATTTTTTCAAAGTAAATATATACATATTAGATTGGCGTGGTGCGCATGTCTATCGTCGGTCATAAGTTGGAACAGGTTCGGAAGGCGGCCGAGACGTCGAAAATATCAAAAAAAAGCTATAATGCGTTTTCGGCACGTATTGATGACATTGAGACGCGGCACTTGCGGGATGATGCGTATGGGGTCGGGCCAATGCGGGAGCGTGAACTTGTTGATGAGTTGGCGCGGATTGAGAGCGAAATTGCAGTGGAGGGTCGGTCCGTTGTTGATGAGGTCGAGGGAGAGGGTAGATTGATAACAGTTGAGGTTCCGGCTGTGGTTGCCGAAGCGGATGTTGTTGCATGGCTCAATGGGCATCGGGCGGTATTGCCCGATGTGAGCGGTGGTGCTGATTACTATGCCGCGGTTGATGCTGCTGCGGTATTTTATTATAATGAGTGGAAAAATGATGGTCACCAGGCAGCTGTCGACTATAAAATGCCCGGAATTCGAGCGCTGATGCCGGCGCCTGTGGTGTTTGGTGAAGCGGATGTTGTTAATTGGCTCGATACTAAAAATGGCGGGTATGGAGCTAACGGGGGACCTAACTATTACAGAGCAGTTGATAGAGCTGCGGCCTTATACTATAATCAATGGATCGTGGCCGGTAAAGATCCCGGTAATGCGGCGGCAATGCCAGAAATCGATAAAATTGCTGCGGTTGATGTTGGAAAAGTGATTGATTTTTTAGATGAAACATATAAAGCGGCCCCGCTCGTGGGCGATGCTGTAGATGAGGATCTTATCGTCGGGATCGATAGTGCTGCAACAATGCTGTTGGACAATTCTGATACATGTGATGAATTGACAATGATCGCGGGCGAGATCCACCGATTACGTAACGATTTTTTTAATGGAATTATTAAGCTTGTTAATATGACATATGACATTAAGATAGACCCATTAAATGTCGAAAATATTAAAGAAAATATGAAAAATAATGTGAATCACAAGGATTATTCATATAAATATTTTACAACGGAAAAAAATACATTTCCTCATATCTCTGATGTAAACTTGGATTTTGATGCTAAGAGCTTTTATGATGGATTCATAACAGACATGAAATGTGCAATAGAGCTTAGTCATGGTATCGGGTATTTTTGGGGCGTTTTGAAGATGTACTATACAAAATACAAATTAGCGGGCGCGCCGGTACTGACCGACAAAAATAGTACCCTTCATTCATATTTCGAAAATATGATAACCATCATTAGGAATGGGGTGCTTTTCATTCAAAACCGCGATGCGAATGGTAAAATGATAAAAATAAATAAAAAAAATGTTGTTGGTATCGAACACAGTATGATCAATCCGGAATTCATAGATAATCTATTTGATCTATTCCAATTGATAGTTTTTAGTTTGGATGTCGGTGGTAACAGAATAAATAATGCGAAGGTCCAACGCATCTCACGATCATGGCACAAGCTAATTGGAGAATGGAGCTTGGGTAATAAAATAGGAGATAGAAAGAAAACAATCTATTTGATAACCGATTTTTATACTTTTTTTACGAATAGAGACTTTCCACAATTATCTGAATATGAATATAAAGATGTTGAAATTAGAAGTATACTCGATACAATAAAATTTTTTATTTATATTATTGGAACCGACGAGGGTTCCTTAAAAACATCCGAGCATATCTTTGAGGGTTCGGTTTCAAAAACGGGTAAATTCATACCTAAGTTAAAACATTATTGGGGCGAAAATTCGATCGTTATCGGCGGCGTGCGCTCGCTATTTGACACCATCCCGTTCGGCGCGATCTTTTTAGTCGTGATCATCGTGCTCCTGATGAACTACGCGTATCAGGTCTATTATAATGTGCCAGTACCGCTGCTCTATCGATAGTATGGCACCGGGTATGGCGGCGGATACATGTCGACAACGGCATTATTTTTTTGGTCGGTGTGGACTACATACAGGCATCCGATAAGCAGCACGATGACTACCACCATGAGCAGCGTGCCGAGCGAGAGGCGCCCCGCGAATACGCCTGATGCGGCGACTCTGGCAATGGGGTAGTCCATAAATGGCGAGATTTCGTCGGGGGTGTGGTGGTAGGCGCCCCCGCCGACAATGGGTGCGGCGGGCCCTTGTGCGGCCAAATTCGGCAATTGTAAATTATTTAGCGCACCGCATCGGAGTATAAATTTCCAGGCGTTGTTATTTGGTAGCGCAAGTGCGTTGTCGGCTGCTGTTTTAATTAATAATGCAGCTGCATTATCAGCAGCGCCATTATTATTGTCTTCAATTATATCCACAACATCTTTACAATCGCCATTATAATCAATATTACTCGCATTATCAATCTTATCGTATGCTGTAATTTTTGAGACAATAGCTCCTACATCTAAATTACACTTAACAAATGTGTGCGCAATGTTTGGACCGCGGGGGAATCCCGCGTTTCGCTGAATACATAATGCTGCAGCAATCGCACACTGCGTTTCAGCGACTCTCTGTTGTCTAGTAAATCTAAATGCGGCTTCCGTTGATGGCACCCCATCATTTCCATCAAATTCAATTTGAACAAAAATGGGCACTCTATTGAGATTTGCAACAATTGCTGTAATATGCGTTACCGCAGGAAATAGTGCCAATGAGATTTGCGCATAATTGCCATCACTACAAAGAGCAGCCGCTGCGAGTTTGACAAAATAATTGCGATTTGCTGCGTTAGTTACATTTACCGCAAAAGCTTGTGCGTCAGTAGCATGATTGTTAACTATAGCCATAATATTTTTAAATTTCTGTTCGTCACAACCGTTTGAAATATATAAGACTTCGTCTGCGTCTTTAAAACCGAGTTCATATATGGCTTTCGCAATGGCATTGTAACCACCATTCGAACACAATGTAGCCGCGCCAATGTTGTGGTAACCCCCCTTCGCATCAGTTAGAACATTCTTGGCGAAAGGTGTTGCATTAAGATCGTTACCATTTATAGCAGCGGTGATGGTTTTGAATTCAGCATGTGATGCGTAGTCAAGTACATTGGGACCAGCCCCTACTCCATGGAATAATCTGTGCAACTCAGTTGCAAAAGCATCGTGAGGCGCATCTTTGGTACACAACATTGCTGCGCCGATCATTTTAAGCTGATTATGACACATGTTATCGACCAACTTAGTCACAAACAAATCTCCGACTTCCGCCGAATTCAGCACGGCGGCGAGACCGGTAAAGCTCTCATCATCACAATACCAGCTGAGAAAGTTGATCGCGACTGGTCCGGGGGCTTTGTTTACTGTTGCTACGGCAACTAATTGAGCACCAATTGCCGCGGCGATATTTGGATTAGCATTCGCAGCACCCGAACATATCGCCGCGGCGCCGATATTGTAGAAGCCGGTGTTGGTGCCATTTATGATATTTTGGGCGAATTTTGTCGGAGCATTTCCGTTACCTTCGATCGCAGCAAGAGGTCGTATAAATTCATTGTTCACGCAATATGTTTCGATATCTCTGTGAGCACCACCACCATAGTCGTGATTTTTAAGTTCATTATCAAATCTTGTTGCGAACGCGTTGGAATTCGCGTTCGAACACAGCGCGGCGGCGCCAATAGTCTGGTAATCGGCGCCTGCTCCACCAACATTACGAGCGACTAAATTAGTAACACCCCCGTCAACGATCGCTTGCATGATCCTTTCGAATGGCTTCAAAGTACACCACAGACCAAAATCGGCAACCGGGGCACCCTTGTCGTCATCACCGGCGGCTCGCAACTCTGCATCGAGACTGCCCGCAAAATCATTATAAGGCGCGGCCGGTGTAGCTAATGCGGCCGCGCCAAGTAACTGAAATCCCGGAGCATTGACCGCACACACGTTTTGTGCAAAAGTACCGCGCGCGGCATTAGCGTTGATCATACCTATAATATTCTTAAAATCGGCATTGTTACAATAAGTCGCCATATTACCGTGATTACGACCATCGGCGCTGATCAACCGATCATGAAGCAATTGCGCAAATTCTTTACATGCGGCGTTGGGTATCGCGAGCATGGCCGCAGCACAGTTTTGAGCCACATCAAAACCAGCGCCATCTTTGGTGTCGTCCACGAATGTAAACCCGACTAATTTTTGGTTGTTTAGTATCGCCGCCATGTTTTGGAACCGCACGTTAGCTGCGATGACGCTGATTTTATTTTCATCGCCAGGGTTTCCAACGCCAGGGTTTCCAAATTCTCGTAAAATTCTTTCTGCGATTGCTTGGTTTTCAACATTCACCCTACAAAATACAGCTGCCGCGAGCTTACGAAACCCGACGCCCGCATTAACTCCAACATTTTCCGCGAACGCCTTCTTATCTTCGTTTCTTGCTTGGATGAGGGGTAAAATAGTCGTAAATTGAGCATCAACGGCGTATTCCGCAATGTTTTCAAAGGGACCGGCGCCGGCAACCGCCGTGTCAAGAAACCGCTGATGAAGCGCCGCCGCGAAGTTATCGTTCGCGGCGGCGGGCGTACATAACATCGCAACTGCAATATGTCGATGGGTG
>JACCDJ010398087.1_pt1 | contig 52356 bp, 50 predicted proteins | sample 7444481 | NCBI WGS metagenome assembly JACCDJ01 (sample SAMN15323435, study PRJNA562643) | freshwater metagenome | isolation source: river surface water | place: USA:Blue River Watershed | collected 2017-08-15
AATATTAAATTTAATAAAGTTAATATTAATTAATATTAAATTAATGGCTTATTTATTGATTTAATATTGATTAATATTAAAGTAATAAACATACTTAGAGAGAAAATATATAAATATATACAAATGGATAATATTGTTATCACCAATAAGCACATTTTAAATTTTTTTAATACACATACTTCTCTCGATCCTGAAAGTTCTTTTTTGTTTTTTGTTGAGTTGCTTGAAAAATTTGGAGAGAATATAATTGGGAATATCAACTCGGCTGTAAATAAGCAAATACTTGAAAACTTAAACAGCACGACAACTTTATTAAAAAATATTGACACAAATGTTAATAAAATTAATTCTGATATTACTAACTCTCTCTTTATCAAGATGATAGAACTAAAAAAAGATTATATTGATGATGTTAAAAACATTATTTCAACAACCTCAACAAATACAAATGAAAAAATTTCAACTATACTTGAAAAAAATTATACACATCTTGTTGATAAAACAACTCTATTATTTAATGACCTTATTCCAAAAAATAATAACGCAATGTATTCCAACTTGAATGAAAAAATTCAAACTTTTCAAAAAAATATGGAAACCGAAACACAGAAAATACTGAAATCGATTGATAATGATGATACCTCAATTAAAGATTATATTGTTACTGTTGAGAACAAGTTCTCTCAATTGTTACAAAACATACAACAGCCTATTCATATGTATATTAACTCAAGTGAAGAAAAAATAAATAAGAATATTAATGAAATTATGAACATAACGAGAGAAAATATGCTCGTTCAAAATAAATTATATGGAGAAATGAATGATTTTTTATCAAAATACCGTGTTTGTAATTATAAGGGAAATTTTTCTGAAAGCCAACTATTCAATATATTAAATGAAATGTTTCCTTCAGCTGAGGTTTTAAATACAACAAAATCTACTGCGTCAGGTGATATTATGTTAAAAAGATTAAATAAACCAATCATCATGTTTGAAAATAAAGATTATCAAGAAAAGGTATATAAAGAAGAGGTTGATAAATTTATTAGGGATATTGAAAATATAAATACCCATGGTATATTTTTATCTCAAAGATCAGGTATAGCAAATAAAAACAACTTTCATGTTGAATGTCATAAGGGTAATATACTTGTTTATGTTCATTTTGTTGATTATTCTCGTGAAAAAATACAAATTGCTATTGATATTATTGATAATCTTGAACCACGATTGAGAGATTACAAAGATAGTGAATACATTATCGATAAAGATACTCTTGATGATCTTTATAAAGATTTTCAAAATCTTGCTATTCAAAAGGATAATTTAATTGGCATACAAAAAGAATATAGTAAAAAATTTTCATCTATTATTGATGATATTAAAATACCGTCTCTTGAAAAATTGCTTTCAACTCATTATACAAATACAGTTAATGTAACAAAATTTAGTAATTTACTTGTATGTGATGTTTGTAATAATTATAGTTGTACTACTATAAAACAAATGTCATGTCATAAAAGAGGTTGTTCTAAAAAAATTGTCGTTCAAACTGAAACTAAAAAATAAAGTTTTATATAAAGATTTATTTTTTACATTATTTGAGACATATTGATATTGCCATTATTGATAATATAAATATTGACTCCCACCCTACATACACCATATAGAAACAGTTCTTCTTGATGCTTTGGAGTCATATGGTTTTTTAATTCATTCCAACTTGGTTGTGTTTCAATATTGGGCGAAAGGAAAATTATATTATTTATATATGATCTTCTCCCCTCTGCTTTTATAAAGTCATATTTTAAATCATATCTATATATTTTCAATTCATTTAATATTATATTTGCTAAAGTTAAACTTTCTGGGTGTAAAATACTTTTACCCGTATCCAGTATATAATTTACATTTTGAATAATATTCATATACTTTTTCATTACTGACATATTACCATAAGAAGTTATGTCTGTAATTGTGTTATCTATATAATCATACCCACTTGGTATATATATTGTATTTTCTTCAATTACATTTTTAAAAATTATTTTTTCGTAAAAAACTATATCAATTCTAATACTCATTATAATATCATATTTTGTATTTGTTTGTTCAACATAATTTTCTAATAATGTATAAACCCGTTGTTTATTTATAAAATGACATAACATATTATTAACACTTACGTCACCTCTTGTTGTTTGATATTTTTCTAAATCATAACAATTGTGATTTATTTTATCATTAATCCATGAAACTGGATTATATAAATTAATAAAATTATCTAATAAATCTTTACTGGAATTGTCTGATGATAAAAAAAAATCTATAGTATTTTCATTTCCAATACTATTTATTATATTATCATAATGATGAACACATTTATTTAATCTACCAAAAACAAGAACTGCTATGCGCATTATTATAACTATATGTAAACTACCTATATCAAAATTTTTAGATTATAACGAATGGGAAGTAAAAAATAAAGGGTAAATTTTTATAATTATTAAATTTACATGTAATATATGTCTTTTGTATATCTTCTGGTATCCAGCGATAATGCCACCTATGTAGGCGCTACGGTAGACCTTGATCGACGATTAAGACAACATAATAAGGAAATCAAAGGCGGGGCTCACGCCACGGGTGCCAAAGTCGGCAAAGGTGAGACATGGGAACGCGCATGTCACGTCGCAGGATTCCCTGATTGGCAAGCAGCACTACAATTTGAATGGAGATGGAAACAATTAAGTCGAAAATTACCTGCCTCTATGTTCCCTCTAGAGAGAAGAATGAAAGCACTCAAACAACTTCTCGCTCTAGAACGACCCACCTCAAAAGCCAAACCCTATTCTGAATGGGGTTCTCTCCCTCAAGTCAATTTAGAAACTCCAGATGCTGAATTATATTACAATAAATGTGATAAAATATAAATTATACCTTTCTTTTTATCCATTTTTACTTTTAGAAAAAGAGGTCAATGAGAGAAATGACCGATAAATAATTATTTTATTTTTGTATATATTTTTGTTTATGTTTTTGTATATAATACATGTCCCAGGAATTTGATATTGGTGACTGGGTATATATCGATAAAGAAAAACAAAAATACGGACAAATTATTGATCAAGATGATGAATTATATAAAATCAAAGCTACTTTATGTGTAAAAATTGATGAAAAAACCTGTAAATTAGAAACATTTCACCCAAATTACAATACTAAATGGTTAGATAGAACACAATTGTCTCACATGATTGTTCATAAGGAAAGCGCAAAAAAAACAAAAGGGAGGACTATTAAATGTTCAAGAGGATAAAAACGCGTAGATATATTAAATAAAAATATATAAACCAATATTAATTATATATTTTATCATGGAATTATTTCCTATAGTGAAACCACCTGAAAAAAAAATATTTTTAAAAATGTTGGACCGGTGTGATCGTTTAGGAACAAATCTAGTCAATTATGTTTCCCAAATCATTCACGCTTATAACAATCATTATTTTATTATTTATGAGCCTGACTTGAATTATGGTGATACGATTTTTGTTAAATCTTTGATCGATTTTATTCATTTATATAACCATACATTACTAGAAAAATACGCAAATATTCAACAAAGTGAGGAACTTATCATTTGTAATGATACTGATTTGAATTATACAACTTCTCTCACTGTTAGACATTTAAAAAGTGATTTAATATCATATTTTAAACAATATTTATATAAATATATTCGCCCCCGTGTTGAATTATACGCACTTGAAAAGAATTATACCATTCCTTTTGATCCCAAAAAAACCATTTTAGTTCATTTACGATTAGAAGATGTAATGACCTGGCCCAACTACGACGGTAGAGTTTGCTCTGATCATTATACCTGGTTAATTAATAACAATGAAAAATGTCAATGGAGTTGCTTTGGATGGAAGTACAATCGACAAACACCTTTACCTACTGAAACAATTCAATATCAAATCGATGACGCATTGTTGAAATATCCGGATTATGAAGTCGTTATTATCACATCGCCAGGTAATTATGGCACCGGTTTTTCTTACCGCTCTATCCGTAGTAATGATGAAAGTTACGATTTATACTTGCTTTGTAATTCAGAGGTGATTATATTGTCTCGAAGTAACTTTTCTCTCAGTTCATTGTTTTTTGGAATAGCAAAAGAGGTTTATGTTCCCATGTGGGGACACTTGGCATGTATTGGTCCATGTACAAAATATGACAATTGTAATTTTAACTATTTCTATTAGATGACATTTATTTCTTTGGGTATATTATATGACAAAAAAAAGAATTGGTACAAAAAAAAGAAGTGTTAAGAAACAAATGAAACGAAAGACAAGGAAAATGAGAAAAAATATGAGGGGAGGTAGCCGTCTATTCGTTCAAAAAATTATTCGGTGTATTCCTCAAGATCCGGTGAATTATTCAGATATTCCTATATCTCTAAGTGGATATCAAAATAATGACGATGATTGGACTAAATTAGCTGAAAATATATCTTATAATGGACCCATTGAATTTCAATGTGATGGAAAAGATGCTCAAATATATGGAATAAATCTTGATATAAATTTTGATACGGGTACTAAAAAAGGAGAACTTTATGGAAAAATTGGAAATTCCGCACCTGTTCGTTTATGGTGGAATGGAAGACAACAAACATATGAACCTCCGTCTTCAAATATATTACCACCACCAGTTATTCAAGCCACATCCGTAACTCCTCCAAGAAGAACAAGAGAAAATGGACCTCCTCCACTTAATAGAAGAAACACAAATCAAGGAGTGTATCCGCCAGATATTCATACGATTGATGATGCCAATAATGATATTGGTGTTAGTCTTTTTGAAAACGATATTCCATATTATCGTGGTGTTATTGGTTATAACAATTTGCGCAACCCTACTCGTTACCCTCTTCCCAAACCTCCCAGAACACAATAAATATTTTATGATTAGTATGAAACATAAAATATTATACTACGTTATTTTCTTTTTCTTGTGGTACTTTTGGTACTTCTTCCTTCTTTTCTTCTACTTTTTGTGCTACAGTTTTTTGTGTATGTAATGATACACAACTTGTGCTAGAACATCCTAAAGAAAACCCAGAAAAAAATCTGCGAATTCTAGACAATAAATCTGACCAACAACTACAATCACTAGATCCACAACATTTGGTTACTTCTTCTTTTTCCGCCTTTTTATCTTCCAACGGGACATCTACTGGTTTGTCTTGTTCTTTTTGTTCTTGCTTATCCTCCTCCATTTATACTATATACATACAAAAAATATTATTTTTCTACTAATATTTCCTTTGCGACGGATCGTATGATTTTATTGTAATTCTTTTGAGCTTTTTCCTTATCAGTTTCGCCCAAACTCTGATCTATCAGTTTAGTGTATAGGTCACTCTTTTTATGATTCGGATCTTTATATTCTGGGTTGGCTTTCGCCCAAAGAGACATTTGCTTCACATTTTTATGTTCAATCGCCTTAATTGCCTTTATCATTTGTTCTTTATTATCATCTTTATGCCAAGTATCATTGTTTTTGACATGAATCACCTCCCTCTTTAAATCACTACAGTGAATTGGGCGTTTACTTATATCTAATTTATTTAATCCCTTGATTAAAATATTACTAATCCCTCCACAGTACCCGAGAGGACCAAAGTTTTCAAAGTCTGTTAATGATAGGATTAGTGATTCCAAAAATTCGTTTAAATTCAACGCATCTTTACATGTCTCGTTCAAAAATACATTCAAATTGAATTTATTATTATTGTTTTGTGTTATATTATTAGTAATGCTCCGGTCCTTACTTATTTCAATTATTTGTTTATTCTGTTCAATTAGGAGTTCCTTGAATTCATGGTTCTGTTTTAAAAGCTCAAGTATCAAATCACTTGAAAAGTTACTGATTTCTGGTACTGTTTTTTCAGTTGGTTCTGGATCTTCTATATCTATTGTTATGTTTTCTGGTTGATTTTTTGTATCGCACTTCTTTTTATGTCTCGATAATCCAGATTGATATTTATAAACATTACCACAACTACAACTAAATAGGGAGTTTTTTGGCATTTTTGGCATTAAATAGTTATCATTTGTTATCATTTTGTTATCATTTTTATTTTTTAGGTGTTTCAGTGTGTTATTATGTATTTTAAAGTTTGAATACTTACAGCATTTAAAGTCACATAATTCACAAAAATAAGTTTGGCATTTTTCGGCATTTTTTGGCATTATTTCGTTATCCATTTTTATCATAGTATGATAAAAAAAAAATGCCTAAATCCTTTTCCTTGAAAAATATAAAATTTATGCTCACAAAATTATGCTGTCAATGAAAAATCCAGGAAAAAACCAGAAGAGCTTTATGCTCTAAAACACCCTAAAAAACAGTGATTTTCATCAAAATACCCCCATATTTCAAAAATGGACATACCAAAAATGTCCATTTTTGGTTTTTCTGTTTACTTTTGTTTGAAAATTAGAATTTCTAGTAATCTATATTCTTCGAAAATATATAAAATATTTATAATTATTTTATAATTATTTTATCGTAGTTTTTTATACCCCCAAATTTTTAATTGTTTTAAGTGCAGAATCAGGAGTTACTGATATACTATCTATCTTTTCATTAATTAAAAAGTTACAAAACTCAATACTGTCGGATGGTTGCTGACCACAAAACCCGATTTTCACCCCATTTTCTTTATAAACTTTGATTGCCATGCTAATCATTCTTCTATAACTCAAATTTTCATCATTTGATAAATGCGTAATTTTATCACTGTCTCTATCCACACCCAATGTTAATTGTAATAAATCATTACCGCCAATGGAAACACCATCAATCATTGGACTAAATTCCGCCGCTTCTATGACATTTGAAGGTATTTCACACATTAGATATATTTGAAGTCCATTCTCTCCTCGTTTTAATCCATAAGATTCCATTTTTTGTATCACCAATTTACATTCTTCTGGGGTTCTACAAAATGGAATCATAACAATGATGTTGGTCATTTTCATTTCTTCACGAGCATATTTAATTGCCTCACATTCTAACTCAAAACCCTTTTGGTATTCAGTAGAATAATATCTTGACGCACCTCTCCAACCAATCATTGGATTTTCTTCATTTGGTTCATAAATATCACCACCAATTAAATTCTTGTATTCATTGGATTTAAAATCAGACAATCGAACAATCACATCATTTGGATAAAATGCCGACGCAATTTTCGAAATACCACGCGCTAATCTTTTAATAAAATACCAAGTTCCATTGTCATGACTTCCTATGATTTCATATATTTTCTCTCTAACATCGCTTCTTATTTTTGGATAATCACAAAGAGCAATTGGGTGAATTTTAATATAATTACTAATGATGAATTCTAATCTGGCTAATCCAACCCCACTATTTGGAATAATGGAGCTGTTGAAACTATTTTCTGGGTTACCTACATTCAACATTAATTTGATTGGTAATTTTAAATTGTTACTTATTTGAATACGATCAATTTCATAACTCAGTATTCCCTCATAAACAAAACCTTGCTCACCTTCCGCACAAGACATGGTGACTTCCGTTACATCTTTTAAAGTTTCTGTACAATTACCGGTACCTACGATTGCGTTTAATGCTAATTCACGCGCAACAATAGCAGCATGACATGTTCTTCCACCCTTGTTTGTAATAATGCCCGATGCGATTTTCATAATAGGCTCCCAATCTGGTGTTGTCATATCGGTAACCAATACATCACCTTTTTCAAACAACTCAAAATCACTTATGTTTTCCAATACTTTAATTTTACCACTGCTTATTTTATCGCCCACTGAAACACCGGTGGTAAGTAATTTACCTTTTTCTCTCAAAATATACTTTGTTAATTCTAAATTTTCATTGTTACTATGAACAGTTTCTGGTCTTGTTTGTATGATATAAATATTTTGATCTATACCATCAATTGCCCATTCAACATCAACTCCCATTTGTTTGTTAAACATTTTTGAATAGCATTCTTCTAGTCTTAAAATATATCTACCGAGAGAAATAGACTGATTATTTGCGATACTTATATTGAATCGTTCATTGTGATTTGTTTCGACTTCTTTTACGCCACCATTTTCATCATAAATAATCTTGGTCCTTTTATCGCCCTTTTTCTTGGTAATAATTGGGTCCGCCTCTATATCTTTTAATAATCGTTTATCCAATATAATTTCATCTGGTTTAACACCACCTGAAACTACCAACTCACCTAAACCAAAAGATGAATTTATAATTACAGCTTTATTGTATCCAGTTTCAGGGTCAATTGAAAACGCAACACCAGCTGAACCTATATCTGAACGAACCATCTTTTGAACCGCTACCGATATTTTTACTTCACCAATTTTAATATTGTGTGTTTTACGATAAGAAATCGCTCTACTATTGAATAAGGAGGCGAAACATCTTTTCACTGATATCAGTACATCATCAAACCCGCGTATATTTAAATACGTGTCTTGTTGTCCAGCAAAAGACGCATTTGGTAAATCTTCTGCCAGAGCAGATGATCTTATCGCAACTTCTAAATTTTCATTACTATATAAATTACACAATTCCTTGTAATTCATTATGATGAGTTCTTTGTGTAGAATTGAAAATTCAGAACGAGTAATTAAATTTTTCAAATATTTGGATTTTTCTTCTAAAATACCTACATTTTCAACGTCAATATTTTCGATTGTTTCACTTATAATAGTTTCTAGATTATTGTAAGTTATAAAATTATCATAAAACTCGGTTGTAATAGCAAAGCCATCAGCAATCGAAAACAACATTTTCTTTGATAATTTGTATAACTCACCTAAAGAGCAACATTTTCCGCCTACCAAATTTTTGTTCTTGTACGAACAGTCTTTGAACCAAATAATTTCAGACATTATACTAACCATGTCTAAAATTATTTTATTTTTTAATCGTATTTTAATCATATATTTTTAATCCTATTAGATTTTCATCGTTTAATATTTTATTTTGTAAATATTCTAACAACGCACCACCACCAGTAGATACATATAAAGAGCCATTTTTATCCTTTACGAGTGAGCTCGTCTCACCGCCACCAATTATGATTGTTTTTTTGTTTTGTTGTTTCAAATAATCCAATAATAAAATACTGCCCTTGACATATTGTTCATTTTCAATCACACCGAGAGAACCATTCCAAAAAATAATATCTGAATCATCAATCAATGTCATTAATTTTTTCACGCTTTCTTTTCCAATATCATATACATTCAAATGAGTGTTTTGTATATTTTCAATATAGTTTGACACGGTATTTTCATCCAAATTTTCGCCACCAAAACCATCATTCATAACAATTTCATTTTCTGTTGTTGGAGTATAATGTTTCGCAATGCCTCCTGCTATAAAAATTCTCGAATTGTCGATTTTCTTTAAAGAATGAATGATTGGAATTTTATCTGCGATTTTATTACCTCCAATAATTCCCAATACTTTCTTGCCATTGCTCTTGATTAATGTATTTATCTTGGATACTTCTTTTTCAATTAATAACCCATAACCATAAATTTTTCCAAATGTAGAAACAGCATGAATACTAAAATGTTTTCGATGCGTACAACCAAACGCATCACAAATAAAGGCATCCCCCAAATTTTTATAAATATTTAAAACATCTACATCAACATGGTTTATCCCCTTTTCATATTCGGTTTCTTCTTTATGGAAACGAAGATTTTCTAATAAATATATTCCTTGTGGATTTTCTAATTCTTGTAACGTTTCGAGAGATAAACCCTTTTCCAAAAATGTTACTTTTCTATTCAAATATTTTTCCAAAACAGGAATTAAAAATCTCAACGAATATTTATCCTCGGTTCCCTTTGGTCGCCCAAAATGCGAGGTTAGCACAATATATTTAGGTTTTTTTTCTAGTATTTTCTCAATCGTAGGGATCGCTGAATATATTCTAAATTCATCACTAATTTCACCGTTTTTATTTACCGGAACATTAAAATCAAAACGACCCACGACGCCCTTTTCTTTTAAATCTAAATTTTCCAAATAATATTTTCGTTTGATTAAATGATTATTTTCTTCATACATATGTTGAACCAATCGAATTATTTGAGATGAATACGACCATTCATTATCATACCATACCATTAATTTGAAACGACCATTACCAATTTCAATCGACGCATTTGTATCCAAAATAGATGGTGTCGTAGTTGTCGTAAAATCACTGCTTACCAATTTTTTACTAGAACAATCATAGACGGTTTTGTAATATTCACTGTTTTTCAAAATATTTATGATATCATTCATTTTAATGTCACTATTTTCTAACTCAACATTTACATCCAAGAGAGAACAATTCAATACTGGAACCCTAACACTTGTACCGTTTATCTTACCATTTAATTCGGGTAAAACTGAAATTACAGACGATGATGCGCCTGTTGTATGCGGTATTATATTATTTAATATGGAACGATTCGTTCTGGATGTCTTTTGTAAAACATCAACCGCATATTGTGACGCGGTAGTCGCATGAATTGTCAAAAAAACACAATTCTTTATTTGATAATTATCATTCAATAATTTTAACAAAGGACTAATACAATTTGTTGTACATGATGAACCAGAAATCACTTTTTCTCCATCATAATTGTTTTCATTGACACCATAAATTAATGTTTTTGTATTGTCTTTAGACGGAGAAGTCATTACAACATAATCTACATCATGATCATTACATTTTTCAGTGGTTAAATATGAACCAGTCGCATCTATTAAATATTCACACCCATTTTCTCTCCAATTAATTTTTTTGGCATCCCTTTCACTAATTAATTTTATGATATGATTCTTTATCTTAAATGTATTTACATTTATGATTTCTACTGTTATATCATGTTTTCCATGTACCGTATCGTATGATAAATAATCTTCAATTTCGTGAATATTAATATTCATCGCATTTAAACAACAAACTGAAAATTTATCGTTATTTAGCAATTGTAATAAAACACATTTACCGATTCTTCCAAAACCATTCAACCCAACTTTTATCATAATATTTATATTCTTTGAAAAATATTTATATTCTTTGAAATATATTTAATTATAATTTAAATTTAAATTCAAATTATAATTATATTTATAAATTATACATTATGTCTAAAACAAATAAAAAAACATGTTCAGAATGTAATGGCACTGGTTTTATTAAAACCCAAAAAATTAAATGTAATATTTGTTATATAAATAAAGAAAACTGTTGTGACGCTGATGGATTTATTAAACAACCCCCATACAAAGAATGTAAACTTTGTTCAAGTTCAGGAGAAGTCGATCTCTAAATTGTATTTATTTAATATAACTAATATAGAAATAAGTATATTAATTATATTATTTGTATGAATGAACCAACCGAAAAGGAAATGAGTATTGTAATGAATAATATATATAAAAAAAATGAATCTCATCATTTCATTGATTATAATAATACTGTATGTCTTAAACCATGGGGTCATGAATTTTTAATATTTCAAAATAAAAATATTGGTATATGGTTTTTAAAATTAAATCAAACTCATAAAACATCATTACACTGTCATTTTAATAAAGACACGTTTATTATTGTTTTGAAAGGATCTGCTAAAATTACATTAATAAATGATGAGGTAATTAATTTGAATAATATGGAAACTATATTTTTACCTCATTATAAATTTCACGCTATTGGCACTTATTCAGATGAAACATATATTATTGAAATTGAAATCTATAATAAAAGTATTGACTTTACAGATAAAAACGATTTATTACGTATTGATGACCTATATAAAAGAAACAATAACAATTATGAATCATCCGTGACTATTGTAAAGGATAATTTACATGAATATGACTATTTTTATTTAGAAAATAATTTCAACCAAATCGTACAAGATGTTGAAATAAAGGTTGTTGAAATAAATTCTCAAAATATAAATAATATTGTAAAATCAAACAATTTCACTATTTTAATAGAAGGGTGTATTTATCAAAATCTCAAGTATTTGAGGGAAGGATCTATTATTAACAGCACTGAACATATCCATTGTTTAGAGGACAAAACACTGGTATTAACATTAAATAAATATGACTATCGAGAAAATTCAAAAATTATTTATAACAATGATCAGTTACATCTTATTGTTAATAAATTAAAAAATGATGGTAAAAAAATAATATTATCGTCTGGTTGTTTTGATATTATCCATGTCGGACATATTCATACATTGATGGAATCAAAAAAATTAGGAGATGTATTAATGATATGCCTAAGTAATGACGAACAAATCAAAAAACTAAAAGGCGATGAAAGACCTATTAATAATTATAAAGATCGTATTGATTTATTTAAAACAATAAAATATGTTGATTATGTCATATTGTACGAAGAAACAAATATACAAACGGAAGAGTCACTTGGTAGTATTATGAAAATAGTAGATCCTTTTTATTGGGTAAAAGGAAGCGATTATACAGTACAAAAGATTCTAGAAAAACACCCCTATTTAAAAAATATTAAATTAATTAATAATATTGAAGATAAAAGCACGACAAATATAATTAAAAAGGTCAAAAATACAATATAAATATATTATCATATCATAATTATTGAATCATATGACAATATTTATTGCTGGATCTTCTGGAATTTTGGGAAGAGAATTATGTAAATTACTAAAAAGTAAAAACATTGAATATACCGGCTCTTATAATTATAACAAGGTTGAAAACTCTATTCATTTGGACTTTTTGAATAGTCAACAAATAGAAGATATCTTTATAAATTTGAAAGTAACCATTTGTGTAAATTGTATTGTTGAGAGACAATTGGAAATATGTGAAAACAATTGGAATAACACAAAAAAAACAAATATTGATATACCCAATCATCTATCAAAAATATGTTCAAAATTAAATATACATTTGATACATATTTCAACCGATTACGTGTTTGATGGAATGAATGCCCCTTATTATCCCGATAGTCCGCCAAATCCTTTACAAAATTATGGTATTTCAAAACTCATTTCAGAATACAAGGTAAAATCAAATACCACCAAATATACAATTATACGTGTTCCTGTATTGTATTCCGACAATATAAATAATTTACAAGAGTCCGCAGTTACATTAATCGGTAAAAAAATCTTGAATAGAATCGAGTCCAGTAAAGAGGATAATTTTTCAGTAAGACGACCCAATTATATTCCTGATTTTTGTAATTTTATTTACGATATGATAATGAATCCTCAAGTAGGAGTATATCATTTTTGTAATCCACATGAAAAGGTGACTAAATATCAAGTCGCACAAATTATATCCGAATTTTTACATAAAAAATTAAATGTCGTAGGTATTGATACTGAACCAAATGATGGCGCCGAAAGACCTAAAGATACCTTTTTGAAAGATACAAAATACAATATTTTAGACTATACATTTACTCCTTTAAAACGAGGTTTAGAGAGATGTTTTCAAAAACTATGGCACCCAGTTTTAGATATGAATCGCGACGTGAATACCAAAAATGTATTTTTTATGATTGATTTGGACGGAACACTCATTGATACAGATAAAATACATTATCAATGTTATAGAGATGTGTTAAAACAAGAAATGAATGTGGAATTATCATACGATGATTATTATGACATATTGGAAAATCAAGGAATTGATGTTTATCTAGAAAATACATTTGGAATAGATATGAAAGATATAATTAAAATACGAAAAAATAAAAAAATTCAAGAGATTGAAACCATTCAATTCATCAAAAATGCGGATACTTTTATTGAGTATCTAGATAAATATCATGTAAATCATGTTGTGGTAACAAATACTAGCTTTCTGAATGTAGAATATTTCAAAAAGAAATTACCATTATTGAATAAAATCAAAAATTGGGTTGTTCGCGAGAATTATACAAATTCAAAACCATGTGGTGAATGCTATGAATTGGCAAAACAAAAATACTATAATGGAGAAGAAACAATCATTGGTATTGAAAATACAATGAGTGGTTTTTCTTCTGTAAAAAATGTTACAGATTGTATATATATTGTTACGGATAAGCATTTGAATAGTTACGAAATATTAAAATCGAAAGATGTTTATTTAATAAATGATTTTTCTCAAATATTTACACAAATCGTAAATAGTGAAGAAAATAATGAGTTTGTTTCTTCAATAGGAATATTTAAATCATGCTCAGTTCATTCTAACCAACGATATTCAAGTGATATATATTGTCGTGATTATGATTTTAATAAATTAAAAGATGGTGACTCATTATATATTTGCGTTGATGCTATATATGATTTTGCAGTTACTCATTTAAAAAATATAAATTGTAAATTTGTTCTTGTTTCAGGAGACGGTGATAAAGGACCTGAATATTATTTTTCTAATATAGAATCCTTTTTAACTTTTATTGAGAATGATAAAATTATTCATTGGTATTGTATAAATTCAAGAGTAAAACATAAAAAATTAACAATTATTCCTTATGGATTAGATTATCATACAATTTTTTTAGGTCGTATTCCAGAATGGGGTGATATCACAAGTCCTTATGATCAAGAATTACTTTTAAAAAAAATAAAAAATAATTGTAAACCATTTTGGGAAAGAAAAATAATGTGTTATTCTAATTTTCATTTTGGTAATAATATATTAGAAAGAATAGACGCGGTTAATCAAATTCCACCAAATGTAGTATTTTACGAACCAAATTGTCTTGTTCGTGAAAAAACATGGATAAATCAAACTGAATATGCGTTTGTTATTAGTCCGCGCGGGGTTGGATTAGATTGTATTAGAACATGGGAGGCATTATGTTTTGGATGTATACCAATTGTTAAAAAATGCGATATTGAAGATTTATTCATAGATTTACCGGTATTAATTGTGAATGAATGGTATGAAATAACAAATGAATTATTAGTAAATACAGTGAATAAATTTAAAAATATGTCATTTCATTATGAAAAACTAAAATTAAAGTATTGGGTTGATCAAATAAATCAATATAAGCACATGATGATCAAGTAAAAAATTTGGACCCTAGGTATAATCCAATGAAATAACTATATACCGCTTTATTTTCATTATTTATAAAACAATGAGAATTACCTAACCATATTGACAGCATTAATAAATAACCCAATTTATTTAACTCAAATGATGACGACGATACCAAATGTGTATCTAATAAATTATTAATATTAATAGTTATAGATATATTATTTCCATTTATGACCAATTCATCTACACTACGATTGTCAAATTCATCATAACCGGACAAGGCAAAAATAATTTTTGCGTAATCATATTCGGGTATTCCAAATATTTCGGACTCGCCATAATAACCTCTTGGATCTATAAAACATAAATGCTGAGTTCCTTCGTTATATAGTATATTATTGAATTGACAGTCTCCGTGAATTGGAACAAAAGAATATTCATTTTTATCATTCACAATTTTATATATTTCTTTTTGTATCAAATCAACTAGTGTATGAAAATTTATTATTTTAATATTATTGACACTTTTTATATAATCATATTTTTGTACTAATGATTTTATAACTTCATACCGTTGTAATAGTTTCATATTTATTTCAATATTTAAATGTTTATAATATTCATCTTTAGTTACCAATATTTTATTCGAATTGTGTAAATTTTTTAAATAGTCGGTTATTTTTATCATTATTTCATTTTGTATTTCTTTGTCACATGTTGTGAATATTTTATACAATGGTATGTAATCATATAAATAATCCATTATATACCCATTTTCTAAAAAACAATGTATTTTTGGAACAGGAAAATCAATTGTATTATTTATTAAAAATTCATAAAACTTTTTTTCATATCTAATTTTTGTCATACCATAATCATTAAAACAAACCTTTTTTATTGTATTTGTTTTGTAATCAATATATATTTTATTGAAATTAGATCCGTATCCTATACGGTTTTCTTCTTCACCGTAATTACAATCCATATTTTACACTTGTATATTTTATATAAGTGTAAAATTTTATATTTTTTTTATAAATAATTACTCTTTTCCAATTTTTCAACAATATCATCACCCCCATTTGCAAGTATAAATTTCACATATCCATCTGGTATATGTATCGAGCTGTGTATGTTTTTATAATAATCCTCATATGCTCCAATGTGTATTTTGTTACTTCTAATAATATTATTTTTATAATCATCTAGAAATTCTTTATTTACATATGTAAAATTTTTACCTGTATCAAAATATATTACAACATCGCAATAATGAGCAACCTTCGCACAAAAATATACATTGTAACATGATTTATCTATATGAATATTAAACATTTCTGTAACAAAATATATACAACTATTAAAATTATTTTCTTCTTTATATTTTTTTATTATTTCATCGGAATGAGGTAATAACACAATATAATTATTCTTTATAAAATAATCGATTATTTTTATAAAATCTAATACATTATGTATTGGAAATAGTTGTCCTCCCCCTGGAGGATAATTATTAATAAATACTATTTTTTTATCAGTAATACTATTTTTAAAATTCAAAAAATTACTTATATCTAAATTTGGAGGAAAAATAGGTATAGCGATTGATGGATCATCATTATATTTTATATGAATTCTTTCACTACCTAAAATAATATTCAATAATATTTTATAAGCTTTAATATGACTTACTGGCTCACACGATTCTAAACCAGTTAAATAGTAACATAATGTATGAACCCACGTATTTATAAATAATATTCCATGTTTTTTTGAATGATAATAATTCAAATAAGCCAAATCATTATATGATATATCTATGTTGAGATCTTTTAATATATCACATTGTATTATTTTTATATCAGGTAATATGCATGTATAAATCAGAAAATTAAAATTTGACAATATATAATATTCAAAATTATCACCATTATTATCAACAATATTTTTTACAAAAGGCTGAGCAAAAAAAGTATCTCCTATATTAAAAAAATTATAAAATATAATTTTTATTTTATCACTCATTATATTTTATAACAAAATAGTTTTAAATTATTAACAATGAATTATAAATTTAAAGGAAATTCATATGTTGTAACTTGTTCCGCCAAATCAGTGTATTCTTTGGTGATTTTTTCTACGTCATCTGTATAGTGCAAGTCAAACCCAATACTTCGCATAAATTGCGTGCGGTGATATCTTTTAATGACCTTATCGACGATGAATGGCACTCCTAGATAACGAAAATGCTTATTGTAATAAGCCTTTTCACTGTGCTTTATCTTGCCTTCCGGACGACACCAGTGTGCCCCATGACCATAATTCATTTCTTTTATTTCTGGACGGTAGAAGCATAGACTTTTGCTTTCATGTATGAAATCCATGCCTTTATTGATAGAATGTAAATCAATATCGCTCAAATCTAACGTCTGACTTTCGCCCAACATTTCTACTCCTTGGACTGTGAGAATCGTAGTTCCCTGTTCTCTTTCATATTCCAGGTCTTTTTCAGTGACACATAACCATTCGTCCATATCCAAGGCAAGAATCCATCCGTCTTGAACATCTTTCCAACAGTGATTTTTAACACCTCTTTGGGTTTCCTCATTTTGTTGATTGTCTGATTCAAAATACATGACTTCACAACCCAACGATTTCGCAATTTCTACAGAATTGTCGGTACTGTGGTTATCATAAATAGTTATTTTACTGTTTGGAAGATATTTTCTATAATGCGCAATCGTTTGCGGTAATAAAACAGATTCATTATAACAAAGAATATAAATATTCACGGGTATTGTCATTTTCTATTTAGTAAATATATAGATCTTTTTATTTGAGTTAATACATAAATAATATATCTTTATAATATATGAATCAAAAATCAAATAAAAATAATAAAAATAATAAGAAAAAATATGCGCTTCCCGAAGGTAGTTTACCCGTTAGACCAAAAAGTTTTTTTAATTTTTTACCAAAACAACAACCATTAATTGACACTGGATATGATAGTGATAGTGACAAAACTGTAATTATTGATGAAGCTTATGGTCCTGAGGAAACATCTGGTATATTGAATATGAAAATAACTGATGTGAATTCAACTCCTACCAATGATAAAAACTATTCTTCTCCACCTGCTACCGAACTATTAACCCGCGATGGAAAGAAAATGTTTTATAAAATAAATGATAAAATGGAAGCAGTAACTAACGATAATTATGATCGTGATATGGTTGTTTATGATGAAAATGGTAATGAAATTCCAAGGGGAGAACACCTTCCTGAAAATAGAATATTTATGAATGATATTATGGAAGAATCAACCGGTGGTAAAAAAAAACGCAATACCCATCGTAAGACAATTCGTAAAACAAAGCGAAAGAAAACGCGTCGCCATAGACGCCGACATACCAGAAAATATAAATAATAATTCAAAAAGTATATAAAATAATTATTATTTATAATATAAATGTGGGTACATATTTGTTTATTTTTTCTTTTCGTATCAAATACCCAAAGTTTTACATTTGTAAAGACCAATAACGGAAAATATCCAATTTCTCGCCCTCATTATGAAAATACAAGAATAAACAAAGATAAACCACAATACGGCGATCGATCATTGAATAGAACTACTTTAATTTCGCCTGAAAGAAAATACCCTTTATCAAGAAATTATCACGAAGGTTATATTCGACGCCTGAATTCGAATAATCAAACTGAACGAGATTTTAAAATACTAGGTGAGGAAGAAGAAAATCCAGATGTTGATGAAGAGATAATAGAAAACCTCATATCTAAATTACTACAAGATTCCAACTACACTGATAGCGAACCAACCCCTAATAGAAGAAAACAAGGAGGTATTCGCATTGTAATGAACAAGGAAATGTTTAGTCAGTTTATGAATAATGGTGAGAATGAAGATGATGAGGACAACGATCCATTTGGAGGAAGGTCCAAAAATCGAGATAAAAAATCAGATAATTTTGAGGTCATTACAAAATTCCCCTATAATTTCACTGATATTGGCGGTTTTGATAAAATCAAAAATGAATTGTCACAATGTATTGATTTTTTAACCAACTATGCTAAATATTCCAAATATAATGTCCGAGTTCCAAAAGGTCTTATTTTAGAGGGACCACCCGGAAATGGCAAAACTCTCTTGGCAAAAGGTCTCGCGGGAGAGGCAAAGGTCGGTTTCATTGCTGTTTCTGGTTCAGAATTCCAAGAAAAATACGTCGGCGTTGGTTCATCACGCGTGCGGGAATTATTCGCCTTGGCAAAAAAGAATGCGCCTTGTATTATTTTCATTGATGAGGTCGACGCAATTGGCAGAAAACGATCGGGTGACGGTGAAACTTCCAGCAGTGAAAGAGACAGCACCCTAAATGAACTCTTGGTTTCCTTGGATGGATTCAAGAATAGCACGGGTATTTTCCTTATTTGTGCGACGAATCGCGCGGACTTGTTGGACCCCGCATTAACCCGACCAGGTAGAATTGATAAACGCATTTTCGTGGGTCTTCCCGATTCAAATACTAGGGAGGCGATTCTAAATATTCATGCCAAAGGAAAGCCGCATGACGCATCCGTGAATATAAAAGATCTCGTGGATATTACCGTGGGATTAAGCGCAGCACAAATAGAAAATCTATTGAACGAAGCAATGTTGAATGCCTTGAGGAGCAATCGGGAAACCATGACAAATTCAGATATAGATATCATTATGAATCGAATGATGGCTGGCTGGCAACCAACTGATCATCAGTTTACCTCGGATATCATTGACCACATTGTGATTCATGAGATGGGTCATGCGATTGTTGGAATGCTTGCGAAACATCATTCAAAAATGACAAAAGTTGTCATTAATTTATCATCACCCAAGAGCCCCGGATATACGATTTTTGAAGGATCTACGAGCACCATTTACACCCGCGAGGCACTCTTTGAACATTTGGCTATATTATTAGCAGGAAGAATTGCGGAAGAAGTCTTTTACGATGTTTCAGTCACAACCGGCGCGATTAATGATTTCGAAGAGGCATTCAAATTGGCAGAAAAAATGATTGTTTATTATGGAATGGGTAAGAAAATAATATATCCCAATTTGAGTGAAACCTACAAGGAAAAAATAGATAATGAGGTATTTAATTTGATTAATGATGCTTACAGTTATGCTGAGTTTATTGTAAAAAATTCCAAGGATTTAATACATGAAAGTGCTCAAATATTGAAACGGGAAAAAATACTTACCGCTGAAACATTGATTGAATTGATGATGAAGGATAAATACAAGAATATATTTGACTTGAAATATTCGCAATAAAAATAATGTTGCGTTATATTATATAGTAACATGTCTCTCCCTCATTTGAATTGTCGCTTGAATTATAAATTCCAAAAAAAAGATGATCGTGATCATACATATAAAACCGAGCCACATCCTGAATTAACTCATTTAGAGGTTACAACTACAACCAGAAAAGGAATCGTTGCGAAAAACACAACAAAAGTCGCACCAACTAGTTATAATGTCACTAGTTTGCCACCAATTATAGACCAGGGGGATATTGGTAGTTGCGTAACAAACGCATTTTCGTATTGCGTTAGCAAACAAACCAATAAAGCAGTGAATTTATCAAGGTTGTTTCTATATGCGATATGTAGATGTCTTGATTATACCTCACTTGATATGGACGAAGGAACTACTGTAAGAACTGCGTGTCAATCCATCAAAGGTTATGGGGTTTGTAAAGAAAGTGTTTATCCTTATATTACATATAAATATGCAGATTTACCACCACAGTCTGTATTTACAAGCTCAAAAAAATTCAGAAAATTCACCTATACATTTGTGAATCAAGATTTGGCTACTTTCAAGAATTGTTTATACAATAACAATACACCAATTATATTTGGTTTCATGGTCTATTCCAGTTTTATGACATCAACTGTTTCTACAACTGGTATTGTAAAGAATCCAGATACAGCAACAGAAACACTCTTGGGAGGTCATTGTATGTGTATTGTTGGATATAATGATACTACACAACAATTTAAATGTGCGAATTCTTGGGGTAAAAGTTGGGGTGAAGGAGGTTATTGTTATTTACCATACGCTTATATATTGAATTCTGATTTGGCGGGCGATTTTTGTTTTACCCAATTTATATATTAAAAATTATTATGAAAATAACAATTTCTTTTTATTATAATTTAAATATTAATTTTTGAACTATTACAGAAAATGAATATTTTGGTATACGGATCAAAAGGCTGGATTGGACAACAATTCATTGATATATTAACAACAAAAAATGTACATTATTCCTGTGGTAAATGTCGTATTGATGACGAGGTGGAATTAAGAAAAGAAATTGAAGAAATACAACCAACCCATGTGGTTTCTTTTATTGGACGTACTCATGGAAGAATCGGTGAAAAGATTTATACCACGATTGATTATTTGGAACAAGAAGGTAAATTGGTGGAAAACATGAGAGATAATTTATATTCGCCGTTATTACTGGCAGATATTTGTAAAAAGAACAAAATTCATTATACCTATTTAGGTACAGGCTGTATATTTAAATTCGACGAAGACCACCCCTTTGGTAAAGAAGAATCAGGATTTGACGAAACATCTCTCCCTAATTTTTTCGGGTCATCCTATTCCATTGTAAAGGGATACACTGATCGTTTAATGCATTTATATAATGATTCTGTTTTGAATTTGAGAATTAGAATGCCTATTACAGGAGAGAAAAACGGTCGTAATTTCATTACTAAAATAACCACATATCAAAAGGTTTGTTCAGTTCCTAATTCAATGACGGTATTGCCAGAATTATTACCGATTGTCCTTGATATGATGCGCAATAAAACAACAGGAACCATGAATTTAACCAATCCCGGACTAATCAGTCACAATGAAATACTGGAAATGTACAAGGAAATTGTAGATCCTAATTTCACCTGGAATAATTTTTCTCAAGAAGAACAACGAAAAATATTGGCTGCCGACAGATCAAATAATTTCTTGGATACGACGCGCCTTCAAACCATGTATCCGTTTATTTTGAATATTAAAGAATCCGTGCGTAATTGTTTGATCAGTTATAAGGACACGTTAGTTATGGGGGGCTTTGTTCCAGAACAACCCAAAATGAATTTGTTGATTACAGGAGGTTGTGGTTTTATCGGTAGTAATTTTATCAATTATTATTTCCCAAAAACCAAGTTCAGGACGATGGTAAATATAGACGCCATGTATTATTGCGCGAGTGAAACAAATGTAGATGCCCAGATTCGTTTTCATAAAGACTATGTTTTAGTGAAGGGTAACTTGTGTGATTTTGAGTTGGTGAGAGAAACTGTAGAGAAATACCAAATTACACACGTCATACATTTTGCTGCCCAATCACATGTCCAGAATTCATTTGAGGATTCTATTAAATTCACACACGACAACATATTGGGAACTCATACATTACTAGAGGTTTGTCGTAGGTATGGTAAAATAGAAAAATTCATTCATGTATCAACGGATGAAGTATATGGCGAATCCATGAATCATATTGAAGAAAAACACAAGACAGAGCATTCTATTTTGTGCCCTACGAATCCCTATGCGGCTACCAAAGCCGGTGCAGAACTGATCGCACAGTCATATAATCATTCTTACAAAATGCCTATTATTATTACCAGAGGTAACAATGTGTATGGACCCAATCAATATCCAGAAAAATTAATACCGCTTTTTATTAAACAATTGAAAGAGAACAAAAAGGTTACGATACAAGGAAAAGGAACTGCGGTTCGTGCTTTTTTACATGCGTATGATACAGCCAAAGCTTTTGAATGTGTTTTAGAAAAAGGTACGGTTGGTGAAATATACAATATTGGTTGTGATGACAAGATGGAATTTTCTGTCATGGAAATTGCCAAAATATTGATAAAACTCATCAAAAATACAGAAGACTATAATAAATGGATAGAATACATTGAGGACCGTCCTTTCAATGACCAACGGTATTATATTAGTAATCAAAAACTAAAGGATTTAGGCTGGAATATTGAAGTGACTTTAATGAATGGTCTCAATGAATTAATTTTTTCGAATAATCTTTAAATATTCATTTATATTAGGATAAATTAGAACAAATGAGCGAATATGTTAATTTTGATTGGATTAGTTATTTAAATTACTATGATGATTTAAGAAAAAGTGGTATAGATTCAAAAGTAAAGGCTTGGAATCACTGGATAAAAACAGGGAAAAAAGAAGGACGACTATTTTTTGATTCAAAAGAAATTAAGAACTTTGATTGGAAAGTATATGTGAATAATTATCCGGATTTATACAAATATAAAATAGACTCGTTTGGAAAAGCATATGAACATTGGGTTACACATGGAAAAAATGAAGATAGAACATCACTGTATTACAATACTTCTAAGATAAATTATTGTGGGTTTGGAAATTTATTTTTTATCAATATGGCATGTCATTTTTTAGCATTAAAATATAATTTAAAATTTGAATATAAATATTATAATTTATTCAAAAAATTAGGATTAACTTTTTTTGTTGGTAGTAATACCTATAATGAGAATATTTTATTGACAGATGATAACTTTTATGATTTAATAACAGATAGTAGTGATAACCCACAAAAAAAAAATTTAATACTCAATTATGATTTAACATGTCAAACTCAAAATTTTTGTTTTTATTTGAAAAAATTTTTTAAAATGAATAAGATAAAGGACAATATAATAAATTCAAATATATTTAAAGAAAGATATCTTCAAAACAATGATGTATTTGTTCATGTTCGTCTAGGTGATGTTAGACAACACAAGAAACATAATTTGTTTGATTATTACGATATGACGATGAAAAATATTAATTATTCAAACGCATATATATCAAGTGATGAAATTGAACATAGTATTTGTCAAGACTTGATATATAAATATAACATGACGGTTATTGACAAAAATGAAATAGAAACTATAATGTTTGCGACAACATGTAAACATATGATATTATCTGGAGGTGCTTTTTCATGGTTGATTGGATTTTTCGGTTTCTTTTCAAAAGATATATACTATCCTTGTAATAAAAATACTTGGTATGGTGATATATTTATCTTTAAAAAATGGAATGGTATTAATTTTTTTAATACAACTAAATACAATTTAAAAAAAAATATTGCGGATGACCCGAGTGATGAATGGTATGATTCACCATTTGATTATACAGATTACACCATCAATAAAACAGATATTAAAAAAGCTTTAGTAGTAAAATCAAAATAATATTGTAAATATTATAAAATTATAATAAAAAGTAAAATATTATTATTTATTATATGAAAGGTAATTGTAATCATTGTGAAAAACACGATAATCATCACCATCACGATGACCATAGTTATGATGATCATTGCCATCAAGATACAAATCTAATATTAGATGTTGCCGTATTATGTCAAGAATATTCACCGGTAGAAATCACATGTAACAATAGTCATATTGTGAATTTAGACGAAATATCAATCAGCGAGGAGACATTTAGAAACATTTTTTATCCTTACGGGGAAAATTTTGGGATCGACTCCAAAAAAAGCTGCATCAGTGAATTTTTTTATATTACATTTTTAGCGCCATATAGAAAAGTTGAAGGAAAACCCTTTTATTTACTTGAGGAAATCATTAAAAATACAGAAGAAGACTTGAATGTTTCCCGAAATTGTTTTACAACTTGTTCCTTGACTGATTTAAGGAATGATTTATTAAAAATAAAATCTTTATGTGATTTAAATTGCTGTAGCTTAAGTTGTTCTCTCACCTGGTCAAATATTGTAACTATGATGAAAGATTATAGTTTAGTAAATAAACATCCCAAAAATATAAGACCCCTTTTTGTAGTGAATGTAATTTTTAAAAGTCCAAATCCCTGTGTGAAACCAACTGTTGTCAAGTTCAATTATCGGGTTCATTCTATATGTCTCAAATAATTCGATTCCGATTCAGATTCCGATTCCAATATTTTATACATATACTAGTAATATATGTATGAAAAATACAAGTTAAAAAATATTGTTATATTAAGATAGTAGATAAATGTCATCATCCAACAATATTGATTTAGATATCAATAGTTATAACTTTTTTGAATTGTTGAATATATATCAATTATCAAACGATCATAATTATGAAAATATTACCAAGATTGAAAATAAATTAAAAATCATACAGGAACGTTTTTCCAGTGATATATATGAGTTTTACTTGAAGGGCGCAAAACTGATCCTGACGATTTATGCTCTTTTTGAGCAAAACTACATACCTAATATGACCGACACGAAAAATATTAATCAATACATGGATAAAATAAAACAAATCAAAAATTACGAAAGATACAATTCAAATCAAATCATAGATGTTATTTTTGAAATAGATATGAAGAAAAATAAAACATCCCAAGAAGGGATTAGCGATTTGAATTCTGTTTTAAACACAACCTCCCGATTGAATACGCTTGATTCGCTAGTCCATAATAAGACAAATATTGTCTATAATTCCTTCCCCAATAGTGTCGCACCAGGAGATTTGAATTCTATCAAACGCATTACACAGCTGACAAATTTGAATTTAAACAGTTGTTTTCGCCATAATTATTATGCGAGTAATCCGTGTGATTTTCAGTATTTTATTCCAACCGAAATCAAAAATGTACTGTCGATGAGATTGGCGTCTATTGAAATACCCAATGCGTGGTATTTGTTTTCAAACATGAAAAAGAATAATACATTTAAAATACAAATATGTCACTGTAATGAAGATTACACATTTGTGATACAAGTGCCGGACGGGAATTACGATAGTGATACATTACAGAATTATTTGAATACGACTTATTTCTATGAGGCGGAAAAAGATGATGCGTTGAAATATATTAAATTTTCAATCGATCCGTATAGTTTTAAATCCTTGTTTGAATTGACCAATAATCATCCTGCTGGGTTCAAATATACAATTGAATTTGTAGAAAATATTAATCAAAATATAATGAATAGTATGGGTTGGACTCTTGGTTTCCGATTAGGAAAATATGAAAATATCACTGGTAAATTACAATCGGAGGCGCTTTTTGATGCTGGAGGTGACCGTTATATTTACATGTCGATCACGGATTATCAATATAACAACAACATGTCAAATATTGTGGGTTTTGATAAAAGTATGTTGAATGAAGATATTATAGCAAAAATTCCGATTGTAAATGGAAAATTGTCCATGGTGATTGATGAAACTCAAAATCCTTTGGCGAAAAGTAGAAAATATAATGGACCGGTGAATTTAGCCAGACTCCATATTAAAATCTTGGACAAGTTTGGTAAGGTGATTGATTTTAATAATATGGATTATAGTTTTACATTAGAATTGGAAGTATTATATGAAAGTTTTAATTTCAAAAATGTAACTGGATAGTTGATTGAAGAGAGAAAAATTTATTATATACAAATATTATATAAATATATAATAAATGACTGAATTTATTGGTGGTAAAACATATAATAATAGTGAAATATATATTCCAACCGATGATACTTGTTTACATAATTTTCCCATTATACCAATAGCAACATTATATAATTATTTTGAAAAAAAATCAGATAGCTGTTGTCATGATACTCAATGCCCGTCTCCGGTTGGAGATTATTGTAGTACAAATCATATTGTTTTAAATGTGAATAGTTTAGAAGAAAAAGAATTTTTTAATCTTTTTTACCAAAACGCATCAAAATATTTTTGTGTAAATAAAGCATTGGTTTCAAATAGTAATATTCTTTTTTTAGATCAGTATTATGTTTCAAATAATTCTGAAATTAATCATTTTTCTCTCTACAATGAGGTATTAAAATGTTTTGAAGAAAATTACAATATAAGTGTAAATAATATTAATCCAAGTTCGTTAATTTCTTTACAAAAAGAGGTGTATAAAACCCAATCACTTGCGTCTATATGCGGCACTCAAATTTCTTTAAGTTGGGATCAAGTCATTAATAGTTTAATATCAAACGGATATGTTGAATATTCGTCAAAAAATAATTGTGCGCCTATTATTTTTCAAGTAAATTGCCGTTTTTTTTCATGTGCGATGAATGTTTATTTAAATATAACATTTCAATATAAAGTTTATATTAGTGGATTTTCTTTAAAAAATAAATGTATTATTCCTCCAAGTTCGTGTGATTCATCCACAACAACGTGTGACTCATCGACAACATGTGATGATTCCAGTAGTTGTTCAGGTGATTGTGAATCATCATCATGTACGTCTGAATCAATAACAAGTAGTTGTACTAGTTCTAGTGGTTCTAGTACTTCTAGTGGATGTATAAGTAGTTCTGATTGTTCTTGTGATAATTAAAAATATTGTTATAATATATGTCCTATAAAAAATTCTTTTCAAATAATAATGATACTTCTTATAATGACTTTTTAAAAATAAAGAAGGGGAGAGAAATGATTAAAAAAGCGATTTCTAATAAAAAATATAATTTAAATACCTTTATAAATTATGAAACATTTTTGATATTAACCAAGACATTTTATGATAACTTGAATAAAAGGTACAAATACGCACCACCGGTTTCGATTACAAATTCAAATACCAGTTATATAAATTACAAATCAATAGTTGAGCACTTACAACATGATGATTGTGATCATTGTAATAAATGTCCTGTAGAAGAAATTGTCAATTGTAAATATGTCGCAAATATATTATATCCATATGGAGAATCTGTGGTAAAAAACGATCCTTTAGAAAACATATATTATCCGCATAATATTAATTTGAATTCATATTGTAAGAAATGCCCATTTCCTTGTATAGAAAAGTGTGAAACCATACACTATAAATCATGTGGTCCATGTAGTTCTTGTAATACTTGTGAATCTTCTGACAATTCTTGTAAAAAAGGGTGTAGAAATACCTGTGATGGGGGGTGTGGAAATAGGTGCGACACTGGATGTGGAAATAGGCGCTATAAAAACTACTGCGATAGAGGGTGTGGAAAAACAACGCCTCTTTTTTTCAAAGAAAAGCAGGTTTGTAAGTGTTCCAACACAAACAAATGTGAAAAATGTAGTCATTAAAATGAGTTGAATTTGAATAAAATATACATGTTATAATATATAAGTATTATAAGATGAATCATAAATGTATAACCGCTAGCTTGACTGGAAAAAATTTATTGAATCCGGCAAATATTTCAGGAAAACCGCTTTGTGGTTCAGAATATATTCCGTCTGATGTTGTCAAGATTAAAATTTACATCATGACAAATATTATTATACCACTTGTATCAAAACAATGGAAAACATTACAGGAAAATCTCTTTTGTTTGGACAATATCAAAAAAAAACTGGACACTTATTACAATTGCTATAAAATCGAAGACATGAAAATATACAAGGAATTAATCAATGCTTTTGAGGCAATATTAGTGGAACATCAACAATTGGAAGAATTGGAAAAGACCATTTATGGCGGTGATTCCAAAGATGTAACGACTATGATTTACCGCACCGCCATGATTCGGCTTAAACCAGAATACGAAATTTATGATATTTTGTATGGAAAACCCCAGCGAAGTGAAAATGAAGAATACAATATGGTCATTGTCGAATATATTGAGCGTTTATTAAAAATAGAAGGAATCACTTTTCATAAAATCAAGGAATATGCGCTTTTAAAATATCCAATTTGAAAAACTATATCGATTATGTACATCCAAACCTCGCTAGGGATGTGCCTATACTACAACCAGTTTTACCACAAACTCCACAAACTGGTTGCCCACCTCGAGTTCCCTGAGGACAATCTGTATTTTTTTTACATTTAAATCCTTCATACACCGATTTACCCATTCCGAAAACGAAAAAGAAAACAACTAAAGCAACTAAAATCCACAAGAAAGTATTTTTCTTCATTCTTTATAATATATACTAGAAATATATATTATAATATTTTTAAAATTAATTTTAAGACCGGTTTTTGCGGGTTTTGTTCTTGGTTTCTCTCTTTGACTTGTTTATAAAAGAGTAAATTTCATTTTTTTGATTACAAATATCATCTGCTACAGGTTGAAAGTAACTACGAAATTCAGATCTCATTTTAGGAATGTCATCAACGCATACCCATTTGATTTCCGCCTTTTCAAAAATTCTCGAGTTTTTTATCAAATTATCTTCCAATTTTTTCTGTAAAAATCGTTGATTGTTGTTGTAATAAAAAGGCAGTTTTTCATCATAATCAAGCGGAAATATGTGAATTCTATATTTACCTGAATCGAAATGAACATTGTAGGTGCCGTGTTTTTTCAACAATTTATCCAAATCTTTTTCACTGCCTAAAAATCCAGTTAATTCTTCAGTTCCCTCGCGAAGAGCATTCTTCATGAATGTTTCACCTTTTTCTTTACCGCCGCCAAAATCGCACCATCCTGGTGTTTTATCAAAACGGTTTTCCTTTCCAAATAAAAAATATAATTTATTTTTATGTATACATGTTGGTAATATACCAGATCCTCCCATACTTTAATACAATATTTTTTAATTCAGCTTAATTTTAAATATATGTTAAATATATGAGACATAGAACCACCAAACATAAAAGAACCATAAAACATAAATACTATAAATTAAACAAAAATCACAAAAAATCAAAAAAGATTCGAACACGAAAAGTACATCTTCTTAAAAGCACCACACCCAAAAATATACAATATCTAAGTAGTTTGATTTCAGATGAAATTGACAATAAGGCAAAAGGACTATCATCCTATTCACCAACAATTAATGAAGAATTGGTTTCTTTAAAGTCCATGACGAGAGAAAACATCATGGGATGTAATAATGATCGCGCATTTGAATTACTTGAACCTCTCCAAATTGAAATTCCTGGAGATAACAAATGTGTACCCTATTACGATCAAAGCGCAAAAAAAATGTTGTTACACAATTTATCCGCAAATAAACACATTGATGTTTCTAAAATAATTACCCCTAAACAGTATCGCTCGAATTGTTGGTTTAACGCAATGTTTGTCACGTTTTTTATAAGTGATAAAGGACGCAAATTTTTCCATTATTTTAGACAACTCATGATACTTGGACAAGATACCCATGGAAAAAAAATACCTCACAAATTAGCCGACGCATTTGCCTTGTTGAATTTTGCGATTGAATCGTCTCTTACTGGTTCAGAATATGCGTATGAGTTAGACACCAATAGCATTATTCAAAAAATATACAAATCTATACCAAAACATCACCAGCAAGGTAACAAAAATATGGGACATGGTCAAATTTATAATGTTGATGTAGGTGGAAATCCTATTCATTATTATTCAAGTATTATTGGATATTTACACGATACATCGATTGATTTATTATTTGTAAGCACCTATAATAATACGAATTGGAAAAACGGAGTCAATGAACGTATCAAACAGATGGGTTATTATCCGCATATCATTGTGATTGAAATAAATGACGGACCGAATGAAACACCCGGTAATTCGGGTATTATCAGGGACAAACAACAAGAATTCACTATTCGTGATAATAAATATGTTCTCGACAGTTGTGTTGTTCGAGATAAGTCGCAACAACACTTTTGTTCCCTCATCACATGTGAGGGAAAACAATACGGTTATGACGGTGAAAGTTATCACCGATTAGTTCCTTTGGATTGGAAACAACATATCAATTCCAGCTTTACTTGGACATTTGAAGGAAGTTACGATAGTTATGATGAGAAATTGCTTGAATGGTCTTTTTTACATGGCTACCAAATGTTGATTTATTATTTATCATAAAACATGTGTAAATAAAATACATGTTTTATAAGTATTACGCAATATCCTTCGCGTTATCTTCTTTTTTTGGTAATAATTTTCCGACTATCTTTTTATCAGCGTACATGTACATATAATAGGCGATAAGACCTCCAATAAATCCGCCAACAATCACTTGTGTTATATAATGATTCTGATATTTTACTCTTTGTATCAATGTGAGTATTGAAATAAATATATATAAAAGTGTAATGTTTATATTTTGAAATACTAAATGAATAAAAATTGTTGAATAAAACACATGTTGGGCATGACCAGATGGCATACCATAAATATCTGGTGAAAATCGTAATCCATGTTGTTCAAATGGTTTAAATATATTATAATCACCTTTTGGACGAGGTTGTTTTATGATTCCTTTTAATAAAAAATTCAAAATTACATCTAATATAAAACCAATCATGTAAACAAATAAATAATTTGTTCTTTTATATAGTAAAAAAATAGACGACCCAAATAAAATTTGAGGTCCATAATACCCAATTAAATCTATAATATATAAAGGATTCATCATATTTATATATTATGTAATGATAAAATAAACTAAAATAATATGAATTTTTGTAAATAAGTTTCATATTCGGGTGGTAAATAGGGGTTTTCATTTATTGGTATCATTGTAATTTTTCCAAAATTTATTCCTTCTTTTTCTAATATATCAACTCCTCCTGTCATACATTTTTCTATTTTTTCAAGATTGGCGTATTCGTCATTATTATATTCTTGATGAGCAAAATTTTCTAATTTATTCTTTATAAAATGTGCATCACCAAAATACGACAAATGCCAACCCCCATTTTTTATAATATATTGATTTGGATTTATACAAATACTATGATTTACTCGAATCATATTACAACTAAAATTTTTCATTTTGAATTCATTAAAATATTTATATAACAGAATTTTAGAACTATTCCATTGTGTATCATTTGTTTTTGAATTCAAATTATAAAAATATACATCCATATTTAATGCGTTTATTGTAATAGGTATTTCATTGTTTTTGATTCTTTTTAATATATGTGGGTTCGGTATTTCATCCAAATCGCTAATTATTATTATATCATCATCTGCTAATGATAGTTCTTGTATTCCTAATTCAATACAATTTCGTTGATATATTTCATTATCCCATTGTTGATTTTTATCGTAATTAATATTTGGATATTTATATAATATATCAGTTACAATAACATGAATTATTTTGTGTTGAAATTTTTCAAAAAGATTTTTATTTTCATTAAAATATAATTCCTTTTCTTTTCCAACATGTGTATGAGTTGATTCGACTAGGACAAAATAATCTACTACATCATTCAAAATATGTAATCTATAATTTAATAAATCTAATTCGTTGTAAAATGTAAAACAATCTACAATTTTCATATTTTACTATTTTATTTTATATTTTATATTTTATTTTATTTTATATTTTTTATGTGTTTAATATTTATATAACTATCATTATTAATCAAACTAAAATAATATGAATTTTTGTAAATAAGTTTCATATTCGGGTGGTAAATAGGGGTTTTCTTTTATTGGTATTCTTATAATGTTTTCATAATATGGTCTTTCAAATAAATCAACTCCGCCTCTTACACGTTTTTCAATTTTTTCAACATTGGCATATTCATTGTTATTATATTCTTGATGCGCAAAATTTTCTAATTTATTTTTTATAAAATGCGCATCACCAAAATAAGACAAATGCCAACCACCTTTTTCAATAAGATATTCATTTGGATTTAGACAAATATTTTTTAATCGAATATCACTACAAGTCAGTTTGTTTATTTGAGTTATGTCATTAAAATATTTATATAACAAAATTTTAGAACAATTCCACATAGTTTCTTTTTTTGAATTCAAATTATAGTAATAAAAATCCATACTCAACGCATTTAATGTAATATTTTTTTCATATTTTTTAATTTTTGTTAATGTATTCGGATCAGGTATTTCATCCAAATCACTAATTATAATTATATCATCATCTGCCAAAGATAGTTGTTGTATTCCTCGAACAATACAGTTTCTTTGAAATCTTTCATTATGCCATGAATCAGAATTATCAGTTATATTATCATATTTAATATTTGGATATTTGTAAGGAAAATCATCGACTATAATATGAATTATTTTATGGTGAAATGTCTGAAACATTTCTTTATTGTTTTTATATATTAATTCTTTTTCCATTCCACTATGGGTATGGGTTGATTCCACCAGGACAAAATAATCAACTACCTCGTTCAAAATATGTAATCTATAATTTAGTAAATCTAATTCATTATAAAAGATAAAACAATCTACAATTTTCATTTTGTATAGAATAGTAATTTTAATTTGATAAATATCTTTATATTTTAATACTGATATAATATTTCCGCGACAATTGTCAAACACCAATCCGCACCATTTAAATTCAATATATTTCCCTTATCATCCAATAATTTAATACGCATTCGGTCTATATTTACTGGTCCAAAATAAACCCGCTTATTCAACTGTAATGTACTTGAATCCTCTACATATAAATCACCAGTAGAAAGACCTTTTTTATCCAAAGGAATAATTGCAAATATATCAGAACAAGTCGGGGCTGACGCCCTATATTTAACACTTCTTTCATTATTTTTTATAATTTCATTTATAGAATATATTTGTGACTGAGTTAATATTCGTGGCGCACTAGGTAGTACAGTAGGAGTTGCGACATAACTGACATCCCATTTATCCATAATCAACGTTCCAGCATTTATATCATCTACTAAAAATTGAGTATTTGTATCAAAGTTTGTCCCCATTGGATTCGCCGCGGTACATCTAACAGGTAAATCCCTACTATAATATGTTGGGAGTTTTAAAGTTTTTGATAATTCGGTAATTCCAATAAGTCCATTGTTAATATGATTTTGATTCAAATCATCCAATACAACAATTAAATATTTGGGTCCAATTAGATTTATAATTGCCGGTGCCACGTTTCCTGACGCGGAAACATTTATATATGGCAATCTGTAACCCAATCTCCAACCAAGGGTTTGATTAATGATGTTTGTTTGTTGACATGTATTAGATGAACAAGAAAATTCATCTGTTGGATCAAAAAAAGTAATGATGGTTGTTTCTGTTATATTATACGTATTAGATGTTGTTGTATCTGTATAAATTCCTCCATACAAATTCAATGTGATTTTACCATTTGTTGAATTATACAAAACCGGATTTCCTGTAAATCCTGAAAACCCAGCACTTGTAAAACTTGTGTTTAATGCTGTTACAATAGTTGTTGTTGTATAATTACCCGGGTCTAAAGTAATCAAAACTGATTTTTCAAATAAATTGGTAGTTGTATTCATAAAGGATATCCAAAAACAAGTATTACCATTTCCAGTGTCAATTGTATACCATGTATATGGCACTTGAAAAGAATAGGGTTTCAAAGAAAGCACATTTACCAAATGCTCTGACAAATCAAGTGTATAATCTGTTGAGGTGTCATTCGGTCCAGTGACTTGACGATATTGACTGTCTAAACTAATAATACGAGTTGTTACATTTGTCAAAGTCGGATTCAACTTATCTTGTGCTACTTCTACATTTTTAACATTTGTAACTCCCAACTGTTCGTGGTTCATCGGAACATGTGTATTATTATATATTTGACCATTTGTTCCACGTTCTGTTATTTTATCTTTTTGTACAGGGTCTGTTTGAGGCAAAACCTGTTGATTCTCCCACCAAAGATCTGTTTGTCGGGCGGTTGGACCATAATTCACAGGTTCATTGGAATTTTCCAATTCATCCACATATTCCAATAAGGCGCGTTTAATGTCTTGAAAAAAAAGAACCAATTTATTATTATTTTCTCTTTGAAATTTTAAAATAAAATTATCACACGCATCTATAACTGAATCGCGATCCGGTGTAGGACTATCTAAAGACAATATGGTTAATAATTCCGCAACAGTATAATTATCCACATTTGTATCAAATTCATTACTCATTACTATTAGTATATATTATACATTTATATATTTTTCTAGTTTTACTTTGTATTAAATTACTTATGTAAAAAGTTACTTAAAAATTATTCATAACATTAAACATAATGAATAATTTGGAATTATTAAAAGTTTATCATTTTGATAAGAAAGTTAGATACGGAAATAATTCTGATGGTGGATATGTTTTTGGTGATCTTTATGGAGGTTATGACTGTTATATTAGTGCGGGTGTTTCAGATGATGAAAGTTTTTCCAGAGATTTTATTAAAAAATATAAGATGAATGAGTATAACAGTTTTGCCTTTGATGGAACAGTGAAAACTTATCCTTATCATCATACAAAAAATATTTCGTTTATAAATAAAAATATAAACACATTTCAAGACGATAATAATACTGATTTATCTTTTTTAATGAATAAATATAATAACATCTTTTTAAAAATGGATATTGAAGGAGGTGAATACCCTTGGATATTATCATTAAATAATGATCAAATGAATAAATTTAAACAAATCGTGATTGAAATTCATGGAATCACATTAAAAAATGGCTCATGGTGTAATTATAATTATATTGATAAAATGAAATGTTTTGAAAAATTATCGAATACCCATTATATTATTCATGCTCACGGTAATAATAACGGTTCAGTTGTTAATAATATTCCAGATGTAATTGAATTAACCTATGTAAATAAAAATTATTTTACAGATGTACCACCATTAAATACAATACCATTACCTATTCCTAATTTAGATTTTAAAAATAACCATCAAAATGATGAGATTCATTTAAATTGTTATCCATTTGTTCATTCAAACCCGTAATTGGTGCCTTTTTTTCAGTACATTTAAAATGCTCACGGAAAATTTTTCTTATTTCGTCGCTGATCACCATACATCTACACATTTCATGTTTCAACAGTTTTTCAGGAATTAATTTTATTCCGCTACCGCGTTTCATATGGGTCTTTTCTTTGAATAAAATATAATCCAGGCATTCGACTAAATCAACATTGAATTTTTCCAATATATCACGGTCAATATGATAGTCGCCTTTATAGACATATCTATTATAGTTGTGACATTTGTATATATTGTAATATTTATCAGCTCTTACGGTGTTCTTGATTAACCCGATGCCTTCTATTTGATTCGTAGTGTTGTTCATTTCCACAACGAAAATAATATGGTCGTCCGCTATTTTCGTGGATATTCTTCGAGGACAACCGTATATACAACCATTAGAGGCGTTTATTTTTGAGCGGTAACTACAGTTTTCGTCCCATGTTTCATTATTAAATCGACTTGTTGCTATTGGTATCATTGTTTTTGTTATTTTTTGTTTTTACTGATTGATAAAAACAAAAAGATTTTTCAATTTTTATTTTTTACTACGCAGTAAATAACATTTTTACGATTTCTTCTTCGAGACACTTGTATCTCGCATTTTTCAAACATTCCTTCATTTTGGTATAAGGTGTTATATTCGGGTTATATGTTTCAGAACAATACATTTTTCCCATTTTATCTTGAAATAAATTCAATAATTTGGGGTTATTTCCAGAAATCATGGTTACATTTGGATGGATTGATAAACAAGGGAATCCATGACTTGATCCCATATTCCAAAAAATAATATGTGGCAGTTTATAAGGTTTGTTAATTGCCTTTTGACCTGCGTTTTCATATTTGCGTTTTATTTCATCATATACGCTTATAAAATCAGATGTTTGTTGTTTTTCATTTTTATCTTTTACAAACTCCATATTGGAAAATATAATAATTCCCAATTCGGCTATCTGTTTTTCAGGCATTTTGGTCTCTACAATTGTCTCCAATAATTTATCTATTCCATCGTAAAGATTGGAATATTCATCCAAATACAACGAATTCGGTGTTACATTGTCTTCGTGGTCGGGTCTGGTAATTTCTTTTACTGTAGTAACCAAATCATCACATTGCTGTAAATTATGCCACCTAGATGTTTTTCCAAAGGTCATGATTTGTTTTCCAAAATACGTGTTTTTTTCGGCAACTCGTATTCCTAGTCCCACCGCAAAGTATAACGCATCATTTTTCAGCATGGATAAAGATGTATCTACCATAGCAACCATTGGTCTTAATGGCTGATTATTTGCGGCATTTTGTTTCCACATCGCATTTAATAGGTTTTTTTCTGGGTCGCTTCTAGTGTCGCTATCATTTTGTCCAATCATTTTTATCGCTGATTTTACATATTCATTCACTTGAATGTGTGGCATTTTTTTATAATCTGCGTCAAAAGATTCAATATACTTCATCATATTATCGCGACAATAAAGACGGTCTTTTGTTGTTTTTCGCATAGTTTTTGTTTCGGTTGTGACCCCCGGTTTTTCATTTGGCATATTCAAAAAAGCTTTTCGCTGTTTGAATAATGTTTGCGAAGTAATTTTTGAGGGATCAATCTGCGACCACTTGTTTTCACATTGTTTTATTTGTGTTGTATCTAACCGTTTATTCAAAGATGATATTAATTTGCGATACTCCATTTCACATTTATTTTTTGCCCGTTTTTGAGGTGATGCATCGTCGTTTATACAACTGGTCAAATACTCTTTAAAATACGCGTGTGCCATTTTTTTAAACAACCACGAAAATTTGGGTTGTTTTTCACGAGGGATCCATTTTGCGACCAGTGTTATTTTGTCGTTTTGTACGTCTTTAGCTAATTGTGAATTAGTAAGTTCAATGGCATATTGAATGAGTGGATGATTTTCATCTCCGGTTTGTTCTTTACAATAATTACAAAAATATTTGATATCTTTCCATGATCCATATGGATGTTCATCACTCTTAGGCATAATCACACAAGATCTCAATAAAAATTCGGAAAGCCTTGGATAGAAACCGTACCAGACTAGTATTTGCATATATGCTAACATGTATTCCCCTTTACCGTCTACAATATCTCTTGTATAACCGACCAATTTGTACAACATGACGATTTGTTCCTGGAATTCTTCTGGTAATAGTTTTCCATTTTCTAAATTATCCTGTAAATCTTTGATAATATTGTATAAAATATCTGCTAAATGAATGATTTCATATTCTTTACTTGTTCGTACCAATTGATAATTAAATTGTACGATTCTTTCTTTGGTATATTCTGACCATCCGTATTCATCATGCCCGTTTTTTCCGATTTGTTTTGTGAAAATATTATTTTTTTGTGACGTTGATGATAATACAGGTGACGACATTTGAAACATAGCTACTATTATTAATTAAAACACTTTAAGTTGTTTCTTTTTTGTTTTATTGTTGCTTATATATATTTTTTTTGTGGTTTGATGATTTGACCCAGTAGCCTCTGTTTTTTCATAAAAAATTATAAAAATAGTATTTAAATCCTGAAACATTGAAATTGTTTTTTTAAGAGGTATGTTATCAATATTTTTCACCACTACTAAAAAATCGTGGGGTACTCGAGATTTCAAATAATGTTTCACATGGGTGGTTTCCAAATCAATATTGTATTTCAAGAGAGACAAAATAGTATATCTTTTTTTGTCTTTAAAAGTGTTCTTTTTAATTACATCTATTAATTCTTCTTTCGTAACCATATTTTCTTGTTTCAAAAGAAGTATTTCCTCTTTGATAGTTTCTATATTATTTTCCTTATCCACATACAAGGATGTCACTTTGATTTCATTTACGTTTTCATTATAAAAAGGTATATAATTTTCATCGGTTTTTTCAAACTCTTTAATCCAATTCATGTCCAAATTTGAATAAAAATCATCTTCATCTTGTTCCTCTGGATAATTCATTTTATGTAATATACTATATTTTTTAAAGAATAAATATAATATATTCAAACCAATTTTTTATTTACTTACAAATAATTATAATAATCATCGTGAGTATCATCATAATCTTGTTCGTCTACGCTTGATATTTCATCATTCATTTCATCTTCATCCTCATAATATTTATAATCATCCCTTGGCATCTCATACATGTGATTGTAACAATCTTCCCCGTATAATTCGATATATTTCTGTTTGTATTTTTCCCACGAGGTTACCAATTCTGCTAATATATTAGTCCAAGAAGGTTCTTTATTGGTTTGATTGATATACTTTGAATGAATTTTGTAATTTTCTATTTGTATTTTTCTATTTTTATCCATGGTTATATAAGTCCAACCTGGTTGCTTTTTTTCTTCTTCTACAACATTATCATCAATAAGCGATGCCCCTTTATAATCCAATAATTTATTTTGTTCTTTTTCCAAAAGTTTTGTAGTATGATTCACCAAATCTGGAAAATCGTCTTGATTAAAATTTACAATAGGTTCCCGGGTTTGTATTGAAAAACGATCTTGTTGTGTTTTTTTGGATGATGACGAAAAATTTTTAAATATGTTATTCATTTTCAAATGAAAATAGTGTATATTATACGAATATACTAAAAAGATAATCTAGATAGTATTATCGTGTATCCTTTAAATGGTTTTATAATATGTACTTGGAAACAATTTAAAATTGATTTGGTTTTCTCTCTTTGTCATTAAAAACAAAAAGCAAAAAACAAGAAAATGAATACAAAAAGTAAGAATACAAATCTAAATCGGGGACAAAGATATTTATTTTCACAAAAAGCGCCATACGATGAAAATGAAAAATTATTTAGAGCCAATTTCTTGAATTATTATGAACGCTCAAATACATTGGTTATAAATTCAAGTGAAACGGAAAGGTCACCTATGACACAAGTTACTATTCCTTTTGATTGGATTACCAAAATTCAAACTTTGGAAGATATATTGGGGAGAGAAAATGGAGGGGGTGTGGTTTTACCGAGCGACATCTTACTTGAAATTGACGGATATTTATGAATTTATTCAGAAAACAATATAAAGACTATACTTGAATACTAATTGTCTCCATACAGCAATGATGCGTTGTTATCATAACTAAAATATACATTTTTGTATAGCCATAAAATATTTTACCTATAAAATATTTACAGGAGACAGCAGTATTTTGGGTGTCGCATAATCGGGTGTCTTTGAATAACGGGTGTCGCCAACAAAAAACAAAAAACAAAAAACAAAAAACAAAAAACAAAAAACAAAAAACAAAAAACAAAAAACAAAAAACAAAAAACAAAAAACAAAAAACAAAAAATAAAATGTTTTCGTAATATTTTATTTTTTACAATAGAGCAATAGTATATAATAATATTGCGATGAATTCTAGGCATTTTTTCAGATATTTTGTCAGTAGAAAATTACCTGTTATAAATTTTTGTGTATCGTCATTATGTTTGTTACTACAATGTAAAAGTCAATTTTGGGATAAAAATAAATTAAAGTGTCTTAATTAAATACTTATTTTATTTACTTGGCGCATTAAGGACAATGACATGTTTTCTTCTGATTGATATTAATGTTTTCTTGATTTGTTTGCCTTTCTTGATTTTTTATGGCGACGAGTACGATTTTTTCTGGTCTTACCTTTTGGGACTGCTTTTTCTTCTACGACGATTACTTCTTCCATCATCATTTGTTTTTTTGATCCCTTTTTTGCTGGAGCAACAGATGGACCGCCCTTTTTATACATTTTCTTGGCATCAACCATTGCTTGCTTATATTTGTAATCCGGATTTTTGGCGCGGTTTTCTTTAAATACTCGTTGAACTAATGAAATCCAATTTTCTCCCATTATACAATAATCAAAGAAAAAAGAAAAAAAGAAAAGAAAAAAGAAAAATTGATTTTAAATAAGGACTTTAAAATAAATTATATAATAACTATAATATTATTACAATGAATACTGAATATATAAGGGGCATAAATATTGATTGCGAATTTACGCTTACGCGTTATTTGTATGTTACAAGATATGTGAAATTATCATTAATTATCGCTTTATTAGAAAAAGATATAAATAAAGCATTATTTTGGACCTTTGAACTCTATTTCTCTGGTTTAGACCAAGAATTATTTGGTTTGCTTTGGGTTGTTTATTTTGGATTTTACGCATCTTTAAATCCTGAATTATTTGATTATTTATTAGAAACCTACAAAAATTGGGTAAAAAGCGAGGATTTTGATGAAAAATCAAAAATTGTATGCTTAATGATAAATAATTTAATTATTCGAAATTATTCAATCGACGTATTTATTTTGTCAAAATTATCAAATTCTCAAAATATTGACATTACTGGCGTTGATTTGGCAAAAGAACTAGAGGACAAAAATTTTCCGGTTATTACTAAATATATCATGAGTAAGATAAAAATGGACGATTTACAACAAACTTACAAGATAATTTTGAATTATTTTAAAAAAAAGAATAAAAATAATGAAATGGATAAATTCCGGAAAATGATGGAGGTTTCTAATGTAAATCCTGGCATTATACTATTGTCGTTAGTTTTCATTTATTATAATAAAAAATTAAAAATAAAAATGAATAAAAATGTCATTGTCGATTCATTTGATATGGATATTGATGAATATAAAACAATACAAGTTGATGATGATTTACCTGCTTATAAAATACTACCACTTGCTTATGTATATGAAATTTTTGATGATAATAATTATATACATTTGTTTGACAATCGAAAAAATCTTATGAAACGAGAGGAAATTATTGACTTATACCAGTATAAATGGTTATATCATGCTTCATTCTCTCCAATTTGGTTTTATAGAATACAAAAATACAATGGAGTTATTAGTCATTCAACAAAAACAGTAGTGTTTCCTGATGAAGATTCTCTTCAGGACTTTTATCTGTTTTATGGATATGAACCGGATGAATTACCTAGAGCCATACAAAACAAAAGTATTGGATATTTTTCGAACTGTGAGGAAATGTACGAGGGTAAAACCTGGAAGACCTTTTATGAAAAATATGGCAAGAATGGTTTATATATCGTTGAATAAAAAGTAAAATAATAAAGGTTGAAATACATATAAACCTTTTTTATTTGTATAAAGAATATGGATATGAAAAATACAGAATACACTGAAGATAATAAAATGAATATTATTATACAGACCTCACTACCACACACGGGAAGCACCGTATTAATAAATATGCTTCACGGATTTATAATCAAAAACGAACCTGTCCATCACGTAGCTCATTTTTATAATATTTCTAAACGTATTTATAATAATAATCATATTCATAATAATAATGTAAATATATTCAAGTTACATGAACCAAACATCGATGAATTTATTGAAATGTTTTCAGATAAATATAATCTGTATTTTGTATGTAGTGAGAGAGGCGATAAAGTTATCGATAAAAAATATCACGACTACAAAAATGTATTGATATTTAATTACGACGAATTGTTGGAAACAGAGACATATTCGGTTGAAGATATCGTGGGTAACGCGTATGATAAATTATGTAGTTTTTTACCAAGTGATATCGTATTGAACAAAGAAGACGCGATTGATCGAATTCAGCAAATGAATCTAGTATATGAGGAAATAAAAGATAAACCTTTCTCATATATAGATCATTTTTTTGAGCTGCATGGGTCTCACAGAAAACGCAAGTGTTAAAATATTATGGAAAAATAAGAAATAAAAATAGGAAATAAAATAGGAAATAAAAATAAGAAATATAAATAAAAAATAAAACAACAATGGTTTAAATATAAAGCTTTTTTATTTATATAGAAAATATGGAAGAAAAAAAACCGAATGTTATTATACAAACATCCAGAACAAGAACCGGAAGTACAGTACTTGTAAATATGTTGTATGGTTTTATTATTAAAAATGAACCTATTCGTTTTTTAATGTCGGTTGATAACATTCCGCGATATTTGTTGGATAATAAAACTACTGTATTTAAATTTCATAAACCAGATATTGACGAATTCATTGAAAAACATTCGGATAAATATAACTTGTATTTTGTATGTAGTGAACGAGGAGATAAAGTGATTGATGAAAAATATCATCATTACAAAAATGTTTTATTTTTCAATTATGATGAATTATTGGAAACTGAAACATATTCGGTAGAAGATATTGTAAATAATGCGTATAATAAATTGCGGTGTTTCTTACCTGACGATATTGAATTAAATAAAGCCGATGCGGTTGAAAGAATCCACAAAATGAATACATTATATGAATACATCAAAGATAAACCATTCTCATATGCTGACGATTTTTTTCAATTACACGGATCTCATAGAACGACCACCAAATAATCTAGTGACACGGACCTTTATATATAAATAATTTTCGCGTTGGAGTTGGTAATCACCGTGCCAACTTGCGTTTGAGATTTTGTGATGTCGATTATCTTTGAATAAATGATCGGTAATTTTTTTTGTGACGCATATTTGGAATACTGCTTACATATACAGGCGCCTTGTTTGGCAATGTATGCGATTTCCTTGTGATTATATTTTTCGGGGCTAGGAATACTAGCGACCACATGGCATGATGGTAGATTATCCACGTGAAACCATAAATCGGTTTCTTCGGATGCGTCTATAATGTCAAAGTTTTCTTGAGCATTTGTGCCTATAGTATATGTAATAGTTTCGTTAATTTTTGGAATATATATTTGAGCGGTTTTCATTTTTGGCTTGGCTTGGGTTGGTTTTAAGTTTTATTTTTACGGTGTTGGGATTTGTATAAAAGTAATTCAATTTTTATTTTTGTAAATAAAAATTATTTTTAAATAAAAATTGAAAACAAATATGATATTATTATTGATTGTATAATAATATATTCAGAAAATGGTAAAAAATACAAAAGGTGGTAGTGGTCATAAAGGTCAAGCTCGTAAATTTGTGGTTCCCTCTTCTTCCAAACAAGTTGTAAAAACGCGTGTTGCCTTGGAAGATGGGGAATTATATGCTCAAGTAACAAAGATCTTGGGTAATGGTATGTGTCATGTATTGTGTCAAGACAATAAGACGCGCTTATGTTTTATTCGTGGTAAATTTCGTGGTAGAGGAAAACGCGATAATATGATTAGTAATGGAAGATGGATACTGGTTGGATTGCGCGATTATGAATCTGAAAAAGCCGGAGGGAAGATGGACAATTGTGATCTGTTGGATGTTTATTCAGATCAAGACAAGGAACGATTGAAATCCCAGGTTCAAACCGTCAATTGGACACAATTTATATTAAATGATCGCAGTAATACAAATACAAATGATGGTGGTGATAATAATATTGATGACGGTTTTGATTTTACAGATGAAAAGGAAGATGAGTACAAGAAAATTATGGAAATGGATCTTAACGCAAAGAAAATCAATTTGAAAATCGAAAAAGAAAAGGAAAAAGAGGATGAGGATGATGACATTGTATTTGTGAATCACGATGATGAAATTAATATAGATGATATTTAGATTATCAATGTGTTGTTATTGTTGTTAAAATAAAAATAAAAAATGGGTTAAACCTTTTTTATTTTCCTAATAAATATTATTTTGATGATGCTGGATTCATTATCATAAAATAACGATTTTTATACGTTTTTTTGATTTTGTTTTCTATCATGCTTTCATCAAATCCTTCTTCTTGACATAAATATTGGGTTTTTTCCTTGATATACTCTGCGTTTATTTGTTGAAACTCTTTTACGCTATCAGACGGTTTCATTTTTATATTGGCAGATATATTTCTGTTTATATGTTCATCCATCGCATATAATAAATCCTTGTCCAAATTCACATATAAACCACGCTCACTAGGATCTTTCTTGATTGTGCTCTTTTTACGGAAATAATAACGCGCACTTTTAAACATTTTATCCATAATGTCTCCCTGGTAATTCATGTTTTCGAGTCGTTTTTTTTCATTACTTATTAATTCAGAGTTGTTTTCTGTCCAATCATTCCAGGCGTCCTTGAAATCATGACGAGAATCATATTGATGTACTTTTGAAAATACGTACATTTCATCAATAAATGGTTGGCTAAATTTGAAACGAAATATAGTTTGTGGTTGGGATTTTTTTATATCAGCGCAGGTTGAACTAATATCAAGTGTATCGTCATGCTTGGATGAGTTGTGAATTGCTGACGACAATAATTGATTGTCCTTTCCACTTGTATTACATATGGCTCCGATACTATCAGGAACCATAGTAACAATATCAGTAGTGTTATCAAGTACAATGGTTGTTGGTGTATCATTTGGCATTGTATTTATTTTTATAACGAGTTTTATCTTGTTGTATGTTGTTTTTTGTGCTTTTTATTTTTGAATTACTTTTGTTTCAATTTTTTATTTTATTGGATTTTTGGAGTTATTTGATTTATATTAAAAATTGAAATATAAATTAAACATTTTGTCTTTATTATCAATAAATAGAATCATAAAATTATGATAAAAGAATTAGCAGATGTTTTAAAAGAATTTGACATTGAACAAAAAGACTTTACAGTGTCACATTATAATGAGGAAGACCAAAAATCAATTGCTACATATTTGAAAAAATTCGGTCCAAAGGAAAAAAAAGCATTTGTTATCGCAAAACAACACCTAGGCACATCATTTCATATTCTTCGCAGCACTGGTTATAATGAGTGGAAAAAAACTTAATATTTCTTTTTGTGTCGTCTCGTTTTTTTTTGGTTGGTTCTGTGAAAACGGGCAATACTTTTTTTGATTCTTTTTTTTATTTCGGTTGCCCTTCTTATTCCACCTCCAAGTTGTCCCTGTGATTGTTGTGCTTTTGCCAGTTCTTGTTGTGCTTTTGCCAGTGCTTGTGATTGTGCCAGCGCTTTTTCTTTTTCTTTTTCGATTAATGCGGTCAAATAAGCAGGGGTTAACTTATCTGATGAAGGTATTATATCCATAAATTTTTTTAGAAAATCACCATATGTGTCACTTACTTTTTCAATAATTTGTAAATTCGCACCAATCATCGCCTCACCAGATTTTATTGTATCATCAACTACTCTAACACCTTCTATAGCAGAACCCACTACCGGAAGTGTTCCTGCTAAATCTAATGCTAATTTTATCAATGATCTCCCCAACAAATCAGCACCTTGAACGGTTATTTCAATGATCTGTGGCATTGATTGTTTTATTGCTGGTGTAGCTACAGTAATTGCTATTCCTCCATATACCCCCATTTTTTCTGCGATTTCTCTTAAATTTTTTTGTGTTACTGGATCATTTACTAAATCACGCAATTCACTTATTTTTTTTGCCAAAAAATCTTTTAAATTCAAGTTTGTAACGGATGACATGTCTATTTTTAAAATAGTGCCTATATGATTTTTAGCAGTAGTTATTACATATTGAACACGCGATGATAAAATCGTTGCTAAAGTAAGTATTAGACCCAATAAGCCTCCATGTCTTGATTTTGCTTGTTGATTTAATTCATTTTCATGTATCACATTTGGGATTGATATTGGTATTGGTGTTTTATTTTTATCATCTATTCCTATTCCTCCCGTCATGTTATACTTTTTATTTGATTTTTTATTATTTGATTTTTTATTATTTCTTTTTTTCATTGACATATTATCTATATTATAAGTATATTTTTATTTTTTTACACTTGTGGCAAACATTTTTTTAAAATCGGAAAAATTCATGGCATATCTTTTGTCTACCACTTTTTTATCTACTTTCTTCAAGAAACTGAAATTTATTAATTTTCCTTCACAAGAATAACGATTCGCATTTTCTTTAAGTATAAGCGGTTTGTCGTTTTCCTGAATATTCTTTTTTGACACCGATTTGGTATCTGTTGGAATTCCCGATGATTTCAACGATGTATTTGTATTGTATTTTTTCAACTTGGCAAAGACATCCTTTTTTACAATCGCAGTAGGATGTTTTTCATCGTTTTTTTGTTGTTCAAGTTGTTCTAATTGTTTCTTTTTTTCCTCCTCTTCTTGTTTCTTTTGTTGTAGTTTTTCCTGTGCTTCTTTTATTTCTTTTTCCATATCAACATGTATTTGTTTACAATTATTCATCACAACATATTTTCGTGAAATCACTTCTAAATATCTATAAGGAATATTACTGTCTGAATAATATATAAAAGTTTCACGGGATTTGTCGTAATACATGATTACATTACCGAGTGGTGTATTTTCCATTAAAATCATATTTTTTAAACCTTCTATTTTTTCATCAGAACAGAAAACGGTTTCGGTTTTTTTGTAAATTTCTAAATATTTATCCTCATATTTTTGTGGTATTTTTTCTGGTACTTCTTCTGGTTCTGGGATTTCTTCTTTTTCACTGTCTTTTAAAAACAAAAATGAAATTTTTTCTTTTACGAAATTTACAATATTTGTATTTGCGAGTTCCATATATTTATAAAAGAGCACGACATCTTCAGCAGTATAAATTTTCATTACAAAAAAATATGGATTTTCTTCCAGAAAATCAGAAAAATAATCAGTTTCGATTACCTTTTTAATGAAATAGGCAGTACCAAAGGAAAAAAATAACGCAATAATGTTTGACAACAACATATTGATTATTTAAGTTTTTATTTTTATATTTTTATTTTTATTTATATTTTATTTTTTTTGGACAAAGAGAGAAAGCCGGAGGGGGGATTGTTACTTCGCGGTAACATTGCCAAGCTCTTGTATTCGATATTCAAATAATGAGGATACCTCTTGCGACAAGTCAGCGCATTTGATTAAATCAAATGTTTTACGCGTATTATTTGGGTGGAGTCTTACCAAATACAAATCGCGGACCTTCTTATTGTATTTGCGTTCAATGATTGCCTTGTAGATGTTTAATTGGAGACTGTAGTGCCAATAATTGGTATTGGGTAGATGATTTATACACTCAGTCGTGGCATATTCATTGAATCCGTTTGATTTGGATATTTCTTTACTGCGTTTCCAGTCATAAATTGAAATACTGTCGTCTTCTGGGTGATAATAAATCATATCAATCGATCCGGAAAATTTGAGGTCTTCGTCGAAAACGCGTTTTTCGGTTCGATAAGGAATAAGGTGTGGAAATGTTTCGGCGAATTTCAAGAAATAGCCCCATTCTTCGGATTGGTTCGGTGGGGCAATATTTTTTGCGGTGTAATTTTCGTGGTAGTAGTCTAATAAATGCGCATGAGATACGTAGGTGTCTGGGTCAGGGTTTTCTACCGGATAATTCATAAAACATTCAATATCAAAATGAAGATTGGTACCAAAGGATGAAACAGATTCGCCGTTTTTCTTCCATTCGTTTTTTATTTGTTCCGGGGTCATACCCCAGTATTTATTATCAGGATTCCAGTTTTTCCCATTCATCATTTTTTTAATCACATTGTCGGGATTAAAATGAGGGAAATGGGTGTGGATCCACGTAGTAACCGATGTATATTTACTGTCTGGGTCGGTTATAATAGTATATTTGTGCGATGGTTCGTCGAATAATATGAGGTCATCTTTGTCATCATGAAATTTGTTTTTCAAGGTTTCCAATAGTACTGACATTTTTATTTGTATGTGTATGGGTATAGGTGTTGTATAATTATGAGTGATTTTGTTTTCAAATTAAATAAATCAATTTTTATTCCAACTGATTTATTTAGATATTTTTACACTTTTACACTTTTTACTTGAATATACGGTTCGTTTATTTATTCAATATATACATTTCTACTTGTGGAGTTCCATTGTTTGTATAAAGTATTTTTATTCTGGTTGATTCAATCGTGATTCTATTTGTAACATCTAATTTGCTATTATCTATATCATATAGTATTAATTTTGTTTCACCGTTAAAATAAAAATCTTGGGTGTTTCCGGTGGAATTTATAAAATAAAATATGGTTCCGTCATGAGATTGGGTGAAATTATCTACATATATATTCCAAGTTATGAAACCTCCGGGGGATTTATTAATATAATGATTGTTTTTCTTGATTTCATAAATATCAACATTTGTATCGGTGGTTGTTTGAGTCGTGGCATTATAACCCGTATTTTGTATGCTGCCATCCATAAAATGAAATCCTTCGATATTTGTTAGGTAGTTACCACATAAATCAATATCACCGAGACTGACTAATTTTTCATTTAATTCTAACAAATGATTCATTTTCTTTGTTTGTTCTTTTAAATCCTTGATTTCTTGAATTGCTACACCAATTAAACCGGTGTAATTCAAGGATTGATAAGTCTCTGCGTCTTTATCACCGGAAACTAAAAAGGGGAATTCTTCTTGAACCTCATGGGCAATAAAACCTATATCTTGTTTATTTAATATTTTATTCACATAAGTCACGGGTCTTAAATTGTTTAGATTATATTGAGCTAAGTCAATGTTTTGAACATTTTCTTTGATACGATAATCTGATGTTGAGTTAAATGCCCCTGCAGTTACTGTTCCAGCGAATGTTCCTGTATTACCATATATATTTCCTCCAGTAGTAAAACCAGTTGCTTGAACAACACTACTGAATATACTCGTGTAACCTCCTGAACTAGAGGAAAATTCAGACCACGCGGATCCATTTGAATATTTCATTGTTGATGTGGTTGTATCATAAAAAATCGACCCAGCTATACCTGTAACACCTGAAATCGTTCCACTATAACCACCTACTGTAATAACACCTTTCGAATTAATACTGTTGTAACTGGTGTAGATGTAACTAAAAGCAACACCTGCTGTTATATATTGACCAGATGCTGACATTGCTAAAGCATAAATTGCATTACCTGATTTATCGAATTGTATTGCTGTTGACCAAGTTGATCCATAATTTGTTGAAAGACTAATATAATCTTCCGATGCGGCAGCGATTTGATATTGTCCTGATGCTGACATTACTATAACATTCCAAGTAAGAGTTGGTGATGATGTCACTAAATTCCAGGTATTTCCATAATTTGATGAAATAAAGATACTGCTAGAATCATTCTCAATCGCGGTTTGGTATTGTCCGGATGCTGACATTGCTATACTATACCAATTCGCACTTGATCCAGTTGATATCCAACTTATTCCATAATTGGATGAAATATAAATATTACCACCATTTAAACCCGCTGTTTGATATTGTCCAGAACTCGACACTGCCACTGTATTCCAATTTGCGCTTGATGCGGTTGATGTCCAACTTACTCCATAATTGGAAGAAATATAAATATTACCACCATAAACAACAGCAGTTTGATATTGTCCTGATCCTGACACAGCAACAGAATTCCAATTTGCGCTTGATGCGGTTGGTGTCCAATTTACTCCATAATTGGAAGAAATATAAATAAATTCACCATAAACAACTGCGGTTTGATATTGTCCTGATGCCGACATTGAGACACTATACCAATTTTGATTTGTTGAAGTAGCTGCGGTCCAGGTAGAACCATAATTGGAAGAAATATAAATATAACCACCATAAATAACCGCGGTTTGATATTGTCCTGATGCCGACATTGCTAGACTCTGCCAATAGCTTAATCCAGCACTCGAAACACTCATCCAATTTCTCCCATAATTACCTGTTGAAGCTGCTTGACCATAATCGGTGGTTTGGGTAGCAAATATATCTGAGTATGATCCTGGCAGTAATCCCGGTGTATTTGTTGTTCCGCCACCAATGGCATATGCGAATTGTAAATAACCATTTGAGGTTGCTGTTAAGGTAGCACCATAAAGCAAACCAGTGGCGCCTAATGCGGTGACTCCATTAATACTAGATGATGATGAAGTAGAAAATGTATTCCATGTTGATCCGTCAGAATATCTCATTGAAGATGTTGTTGTATCGTAAAAAATCGACCCAGCAATACCCGTAACACCAGATACTGTTCCACTATAACCGCCTATTGTAATAACGCCGTTTGCGTTGATACTGTTGTTACAGGTGTAAATATAACCATTATTCACAACCGCTGTTATATATTGTCCAGATGACGATATTGCCACTGAAATCCAATTTAGATTTGTTGAAGTTGATGCGACCCAAGTAGAACCATAATTTGAAGAAATATAAATTAAACCACTAGTAACAAGCGCAATCTGGTATTGTCCTGATGCTGATATTGCAATTGATCTCCAATCTTTTGCTGAGACAACACTTGTATTTTGAGTCCATGAATTTCCATAATCTGTTGAAATATAAATATAACCATCTCCTGTATTACTAGTATTATTTACGGCAGTTTGATATTGTCCAGATCCTGATATTGCGATTGATTGCCAATTTTTTGTTCCAGTGCTTGTCACACTTGTCCATGTATTTCCATAATTTGATGAAATATAAATATAAGTCGCATTAACAACAGCACTTTGATATTGTCCTGACGCCGACATTGATACTGCGTTCCAATTACGTAGTCCGGTGCTTGTCACGGATGTCCAGGTTACACCGTAATTAGACGAAATATAAACATACTCTTGATATATAGGAACTGCGGTTTGATATTGTCCAGATGCTGACATTGCGATTGATTGCCATGTTTTTGTTGAACCAATACTTGTATCTTGACTCCAAGTTACACCATAATTGGATGAAATATAAATATTACCACTATTAATAACCGCTGTTTGATATTGTCCTGACGCAGACATTGCTACTCCATACCAAGTTGTTCCAAGACTTATATTCGTTGATGTCCAGGTAACACCGTAATCTGATGATATATATATATAAGTTCCACTTCCTACAGCAGTTTGATATTGTCCCGATGCCGACATTGAGACACACTTCCAATTTCGAACTGAATCACTTGTAGCCTGAACCCAATTTCTTCCATAATTACCAGTTGGACCAGGAACACCATAATCGGTGGTTTGGGTTGAGAAAATATCCGAATAGGATCCTGGCAGTAATCCCGGTGTATTTGTTGTTCCGCCACCAATGGCATATGCGAATTGTAAATAACCATTTACGGTTGCTGTTAAGGTAGCACCATAAAGCAAACCAGTGGCGCCTAATGTGGTAATTCCATTAATACCACTTCCTGGAGGACCCGTAGCACGCGTTGATCCAGTGGCACCTGTATAACCAGTCGCACCCGTTCCACCAGTCGCACCAGTTCCACCTGTTGCTCCAGTTGATCCAGTGGCACCTGTATAACCAGTCGCACCAGTTCCGCCAGTCGCACCAGTTCCGCCAGTCGCACCTGTCGATCCAGTCGCACCAGTTGATCCAGTCGCACCAGTTCCACCAGTCGCACCAGTTCCACCAGTCGCACCAGTTCCACCAGTCGCACCAGTTCCACCAGTCGCACCAGTTCCACCAG
>JACCDJ011112882.1_pt1 | contig 51990 bp, 59 predicted proteins | sample 7444481 | NCBI WGS metagenome assembly JACCDJ01 (sample SAMN15323435, study PRJNA562643) | freshwater metagenome | isolation source: river surface water | place: USA:Blue River Watershed | collected 2017-08-15
AATATGTTCTTTCGCTAAAAGAGCAGTACATGCAGCACCTTCGGTTATACCTTCGGTTTCTACAATTTTACAATTTGGAGTAATTAGATTTAACAAAGTATCTAAATTATATTTTTCTCTATGTTTCTTCTGAACTACATAGATGTAATTTGCTTCAATATTTAGATTTTCAACCACTACTTGAATCATTGGTTTACCATTTACATCAATAAGTGGTTTGGGAAATGAATATCCTGCTTGTTCAAATCGTGAACCAGCACCAGCCATGGGAATTAAAATATTCATCTTATTGTCTTGCCATTTTGGAATACTCATAGTTTTATTTTCGTTTAATTTGTTTTGTATTTTTTCTAATGTTAAATCTGATGGATTATCCACTCTTAGGATATTTGCTCTACTTCTACTTGCTGCTAGTAATCCATGTGGTGAATCTTCTACAATTAAAGTTTCCTCTGGTAGGACTCCCATCATGCTCATAGCCTTCCAATACATTTCAGGATGTGGTTTAGAATTCTTTACATCTTCATTAGAGATGATTAAATCCATATACTCAATAATCCCTATCTTTGCCAACATCACTAATACCGAACGTCTAATTGAGTTTGATGCAACTGCTAATTTATAACCCTTATTACGAAGTTCTTTGAATAATTGTATCTTTTGTAAATCCGGTTGTAATTCTGAAATAGCTTCAATAGTTAGATGTTGTTTTCTATACCAAATATCATCATAGAATTCAGGGTGTAATCCTTTGTTCTTAGTAAGCATTTCTAATTTTTGAGTTGTTTTCAAACCATCGTATGTAGATAAATGTTCAGATTCTGAAATTACATATTGTTCGCCAACTTCTCTTAGAGCTTGATTTAATGTATTGTAGTGTATTTCTTTTGCTTCTACTAATACACCATCTAAATCAAAAATTACTAATTTAATCATTGTTTACCGTATTTTTGCCAATCGTTGTGTTTGAATAAACCTTCGTTATGTCCCACTTTATATTGTTGTTGTGCCCACCATTTACTAATATTCCCTTCTAATCCGATACCTTCTCCTGCAAATGGTCTCACTACATCTAAATAGAATTGTTTTTTATATAAACAAGGATTGTTTGTCCAATTACCATAACGAGATGTTGTCCAAAACATATCTTCGGATTTTTTTATATATTCGGGAAATTCAATATCAGGGTCACACCAATGTACTGAATCTAATAAATGTGGTGAGGTACATCCAATTTCATCATCATAATAAGTAAGTTCTTTACCTCGGTGTCTAAATGAAAAATGTGGATTACCTGGTTGTTTTCTGTGTCTTAATCGTACTACATCTAATCCCATTTCAATTGCTTTACAACTTCTGTTTAAAATATCGTATGTAGTTTGTTTATTTTCAATTAAATTCCAATCATGTTCTAATACTAAGATGTAATCACTTTGTGCATTCTCGGTAAGTTTTATAAAACCTTTTCCAATTCCAATATTTGAATTCATACCAATTATATCTAAACCAAAATGTTTAGCTATTTGATAATCTTGTTCATTGAATTCTTGAAATAGAATTGTAACATCATTTACCATTTCAAATAATCCATTGTTATGATATGTTGTTAAAGTATCTACTAAAACTTGTCCACTATGCCATGAAAGTATTCCTATTGAAATTGGTAATTTTTCCATAATTTTATTTTTTAATATATGAACCCCAAAGAAAAAAATGCCAACCATCGTGGTCAAATGGTTCTAAATTATTTTCCATGATTGTATTTTCTATATCTTTGTAAAAAGTATCAACGTGATACGGCCATTGCCAAAGCTGTTTTACAAATTCATGTGCCGATTCATCTTTACAATAATCATGACACATTATATGGTCTCCACTTTTTAAATATTTTGAGAACTCATTAAACTCTTTTGGTTTATCACCACCATCACACAAAATCAAACACTTTCCATCTTGTGCAATTATATTTGTAATGTCATTAAATGTTTTTTCAGAGAAACAATCTTCTAATCTCGCATCAATTTGTGGATTTAAAATTGATGACCTAATACTCAAATCTATATCATAAGTTATAAATTTTGTTTTTTCGTTTTTATTATCATATATCCAAGTTGATAGTCCTCCATTATATGTTCCTATTTCTATTATTGAATCAAACTTAGATAAAAAACTTTTATTGAGCATTAGATATATACCCAACACTTGTGATACTTGTATTCCTTTATATGAATGTAATCTGTATGATGGGTAGTTAGTGTACCAATAATTTGGTGCATCAAAAACTATATTTTCGTTACCCAAAACATGATGAGTTATTACTTCTAATAGATGTGAAAAATTATTATAAATATCAGTTGATAAATGTATTTGTTTCATTAGGTTTATTTAATTTTCCAATCTTGAAATTTTTGTATTATAAATTCTACTCGTTGTTTTTGTGTATGGGTTTCCAAAACTTTATTATATCCATTCTGAGCAATTCTCTCTCGTTCTTCGGGGTTTTCTACATAGTAGTTCATCTTATTAACACAATCAACTATATCATCGTAAAAAACGATTTCTTCACCTTCTTGGAATAGTTCATGTAATCGTTTAGATTCTACTAACCTATCACATAAAACCATCTTTTTACAAGCCATTCCTTCAAAGATTCTACGAGTAACTTCACCCCATCTTGAATTCTGAATTACCATCAACCCTTTATTTAAGAATTCAGTATGTTCTTTATAATCTAAGTTATTTCTATTTCCAATCGAACCCTGACCATGGTCAGTTAAAGTATCTAGTAATTCGGAACTACCATAACCACGAGTTGTAACTGCAACATATTCAGGTTTTGTTTCTATTGGAAATTGAACTCGTGTATCTGCAAAATGTGTCCACCAATATGAATCTATGCCCCTACGTTGATACTCATTTACTGCATCAGCATCAGGTGAAAGTGTAATATGAAAACGATTTGATTTTGGAAAATTTCGTTCAAAGTTTTGAGGGTCATCTCCACTTTCTTGTACCCAAAATGCATTAACTAATTTTTTATCTAAAAATATAGAATCAAATCTACCCCAATCCATAAATAATACAATATCAGTTTGTGGATTTGAATCTATCCATTTTTTAAGATTAGTTTCATTCCAATTTTGTAACCTATTCGAACCAATAGATACAAAATCTAATTCCCAACCTTGTGATTGAAACTCTTTTGCAAGAGCCATAGGAGTAGACCATTCTTCTCCTTCGTATGCATATATAAAAGTTACTTTCATGATACTGCTCTTCCTTTCATTTTTTCCCAATCTCTATTTTTACGAACTTCAAAATTAGTTTTTTGAGTTGCCTCCAATACATTATTTATAGTTCCAAATTCTTTTGTTAAGTGTAGAAGTGCAGAAAGGTCTTTTGGAAAACAATGTCCTCCAAATCCAAAATCTCCATCATGACCAGGAACTCCCCAATGTGATTCTCCCAATCTTTCATCCATCGTTGCATACTCAATTACTTTATCGTAATCGGCACCTACTTTTTCACACAACTGATATATTTCATTTGCGAAAGAAACTTTTACCGAAAGGAAAGTATTGGTTGTATATTTAACCATCTCGGCATAAGTTGAGTTGGTTTTAATAATATGTGCTTTCGGAAATACTTTTGAGAAGATTTGTTTTAATTCAGTTGTAGTTGGTCTTGGACCACCTAAAATAATTCTGTCTTGATTCTCATAATCGGAAACTGCATTTCTTTCAGTAAGAAATTCAGGATTAAATACAATGTTTATTTTGTATTTTTGATTCCACTTTTCAGTAGTTCCTGGTGGTATTGTTGATTTAACTACAATACCTTTTGTTTTACCAACTTCATCAAGTTGTTTAATAACTCCTTCTACAATATCAGTATTACAAGAACCATCTTGATTCATTGGTGTTGGTAAACACACAAACACATAATCACAACCTGAAACTTCTTCAAAAGTTGAATTAGATTTATTAACATCTAAATCAAACGTTTTTACTTGGTAATAATTTTTGAATTTTTGATAAACTGCATTACCTACAAATCCCTGTCCTACAATTCCTATTATCATATAGTTTCGTAAAATTCGTTTTGTTTTTCTTGTCTCTTAATATCTTTTGGATGATATAAACTCCAATGTTCTTCTGCTGGGAAATTTGAGAATGTTGTGTAACCAGTAATAGTTTCATGAACTTTGTTTTTCCATTCAACTTCATCGGTTCGTTTATACACTCTAAGTTGATAATCAGGAAAATTTACCCAACCCTTTTCATTGACTCTCCAACCCCACTTGAAAATGTGATGGTCAGTAATTCCATCAACGGTATTAACTCGTGGTACAAAAACTACATCTACTGGATTTGTTTTCAACACTTGTGGTAAGTATTCAATAAGAGCTTCATGTGGAATTTCATCTGCATCGATTTGAAATATATAATCTTTTGTACAATTTGATTTTAGATTATTTTTGAACGATGCAAAATCCTTATTTAAAGGAAATGATATCACCGTGTGGTTTTTATGCATCTTCTCTACAATTTTAAGATAATCCTTTACTTGTGTAGTAGTATTATCAGTATCATACTGAATTACAATTTCATCTTCTTCTCTAATATGTAATTGTAAAAAATTTAATAACCTTGTAAGCTCATCGATTTCATTACAAACTGTAATTGCGTAACTAATTTTCATTTTTATTCAGTAATTTCGTTATCAGGTGCTGTTGGAAATGGTGTTCTTTCTTGGGGTGTAATATCCTTGGATTGTTCATCCCTTATCAATTGTTTTCTATCCTCTATTGTTGTACCAATTCCAAACAATTCTTTCAAAAATCCTTCTTCAAATCTAATCTCCCAAGCATTTGTTATATTAGGTAAAATATAAGTTCTATAATTTGATAGTTTTGTTGAATATATTTTTGGATTATTCTTTATATAACCTTCAAATAGTTGTTTACCATCTTTACCAAATTTTTTTAAAACTTCTTCTAATTTTTGGTCTTCTTTGATTGGTATTTGTTTGTTTCTAATTTTATTTAAAAATTGAATAAAATCAATTGGTTTTATTTCATTTAATTTTATGCAATGTATTTTTTCATCAACTTTACCAATAACAAAAACATATCTCATATCTTGACCAGTTTTTGTAATTGGGTCACCAGTTTTGTATGATGATATTCTATAAATGTTTCTTGGACGAATTTCAGAACGAGGAACTCGAACTTCGGGATTTAAAAATTTTTTATATTGATAAGTGTAAAGCATTATAATTTTTTAATTTGAGGTAAAACTAATTCAACTTTTTGTTGTATCTTAACGTATTTCTCAACTATCCTTTTAAAGGATTCTGTCATTTTATTCAACGAAAAGTTATTTTTAATATTTTCAGCCAACCCTTGGGATTTTTTCAAGTAATTATCATAATTTTTATGAACATCAAAAATACTTTGTGCTGCTTTTGAATAATCTACATAAAACCATCTTGCATCTTTCAATAAGAATTGATTTTGTGAAGTTTCATGTACATTTTTCAATTCACCCTCTAAATACACTGTATTATTTTCAGGTAAAAAATCACAATGTCCACTCCATCTTGAAACTATGATTGGTTTACCAGTTGTTGCAAATTCTGCAAGTGGTCTACCATATCCTTCACCCTTTGTAAATGAAATCATAGCTTTAACTCTATTATCATTATACAATTCATTAAGTTCTGATTCAAGTAAATCACCCCAAACTAAATAAATTGGAGGACACTTATCACCATATTCTTGTGTTATAGCCTTAATTTTTTCATGAATCGATTCACGTTCACCAACTGAAAACCCAGCGGATGATGTTTTTAAGATAAGACCAGGTTGTTTATCCTTTGGTAGATTTTTGAATACGGTACAAAATGTTTTAATCATCATACCGGTATCCTTTCTGTCATGACCCAAATCTCCTGCCAACCAATGTCCAACATAAAGAAAGTTAAATTCAGTATCAATATTTTTTAATATATCTTTACTTTCTCTTAAATTAACTTTACCATTAAAGATATTAGTATCAACTCCTTCGAATAGAACTTCAATTGGTGTTGTAACTTTTATATCTCTAATTTTTTGACCAGTCCTTCTGTCAGTTTCTGCAAAAGAAGTTTTTTCTAAAACTTGTTTAGTAAAATCTGATGGAACTAATACCAAATCCATTTGATTACATCCATCAATAAATTCTTTTGGTGCAACTGTTGTTTCTACACCTGCCGTTACTCCAATATTATATTTACCAACTTTTGTAAATTCATTTGCTACTGAAACCTGAATGAATACATCTGGTTGTTTATCAACTTGTACTGCAATGTTAGATAAAATCTTTTGATGGAATTCATCGTTAGGGTTCAATTGATTTTGTGGTGTATTGCCCCAACGCATAGGAACTATTTTTATATCAAACTTATCCATTTCAAATAAAGATTTTAACAAATCTCTTGAATGGTCTCCATAACCCGAGCGTGTTGCAACTGGTCCTTGAAATAACAATAATGGTTTATTCATTTTCTTCTTGTTTTTTTCTTAGTTGTTCTTCTTGTTTTAAACATCTATCAATAGACATTTGAACTAATTTTGTTATATTTTCTAATTTATCTGGTTCATGTGGTGAATTGTAACATTCAAATTTCACTTGTTCTACTTCATTATCCACCAAAACCATTACATGATAATCTTCATTCAGGGGTTTATTATCATAAATTGCTTTACGAGAAATATCCCATTGTTCTTGTTTCCAATAACCGGGAAATCTAATTACTAATATTGGTTTACTCATATTATTTTCCGGTTGAACCAAACCCACCATCACCTCTATTTGAATCTAGCAATTCATCTGATTCTATAAATTGGATTGGTGGATATGGTATAATGATTATTTGTGCAATTCGTTCACCTATTTGATAAGATATTCTATCGGATGAAGTGATATTAAAAGTGGCTTGTAATTCACCTCTATAACCGCTATCAATTACACCAACCGAATTACTTAATTCTAAGTTTGTGTTTCTGATAGATGAACGTGGAAATACTAACCCTACAAACCCTTCGGGTATTTCTAATGCTATACCAGTTCCGTATGTAATTTGCGTATTCGTTCTTTTTATAATTTCAGTTGCTACCAAATCCATTCCAGCATCACCATCTTTTGCATACTTTGGAATTACTGCAGATGGGTGTAATTTTTTAATTTTTACTTCCATGTTTATTTAACTTTGTGTATTGTAAATCTTTCTTTTGGTTTCCAATTTTCAAAAGCAGTTTCCATACCATCAATTAGGGTTTGACACATATTTTTGTTATTCAGACCCATTTCACCCAAAAACTCTTCTCTACCTTTTAATCCTGCTTGTTTTCTTTCTTCGGGAGTTTTATCATACCAATAACGAATTGCCTCTGCAGTTTCGTATATATCTACCTTATCATCAATAATATATGGAGTTGGGACTGAACCTACCATTGTTTGAACTCGTGACCAGACCGGTTTTACCCACTCTCCATGAGTTACTTTATCTTCCCATAATCTATAATCATGTAAAGAACCAATTTCTTTATAGTCTTCCGCAGTTATATATTTCCCATCAATTTTAAATCCACACTGGTCTTGTAATCCACCGGTAACATTCACAATAATTGGAGTTCCTGCCATAACTGATTCTGCAGTTACTAATCCAAATCCTTCATTACCTGCAATGTTTATTGTACAATCTGCAATGTTGTAAATCCAATTTAATTGTTGTTGATTGATTCTATTAGCAGAAAACTTAATATCACAATCAGGTGCAATAGTTTCAGCTACTTTAAATAAATCAGTACCATTTTGGTCTATCGGTGCAGTATGCATAATTAAACATACTTTATCCTTATCTTCTTCGGGTAAACCATCAACAAATCGTTTGAATGCCCAAATTACATCCGAAGGTTGTTTTCTTTTGATATTTCTATTCATCCAAAAAAGAATGAACTTATAATCTTTATCACCAACAACTTCTTTTCTAAAATCTGCAGGAACATCAGTTGGTTTAAATGTTTCAGAATTTATACCATGTGGTACATAACTTAACTGCCAATCTTCAATTCGTTGGCTAGTTGGTGAAGTAATTTTACCAACTCGATTTACAATACCATAAGTTTGTCTTGAAATACATCCCAACCAATCACATGATTCATAGTAATCTCTATTGTATTTTGGGTCTGGTAAATCATCCCAAATATGATAAAAGAAAATTGGAATATTTTGTCTTATCTCATGTTCAATTTCATATAACCATCTCCAATATCTTGGGTCAGTAAAGTGTAAAACTGCATCAGGTTGATGTCTCATCATTATCTCTCTTAAAACACCAGGGTCACCATATCCTGTCCATGGAATTATTTTAAGTGATGCATCAGGAACTCCACTTACTCTACGTGCATCTTCTCCTAAATCGATTTCTTTACCTTTTTCAGGATGTTCTACCGCTGCACCTAACTGAATCCAATGATATTTATCAAAAGTACCAAATACTAATTCTTTTGAAACTGTTGCAATACCAGATGTCATTCGTAAATCATCTGACAATAAAAGAATCTTTTTCTTTTTTCTTTCTACCATTTTGTAACTTTTTTTTAAAATTTTGTTTTTACTCTAAATCCCCATCTATTTACAGCCATCCAAGCCTGTCCATACTTATCAATCCAATAATGTACTACATCACCGGTAACTACATCAACGAATGCACTACCGGTTTTTTTCATAGTTGCTCTACTAATAGTTGATTTAATAAGTTTCATGATTAGAATTGTGAACCACTTGTTTGTAAATTGGTGAATTCATTGATTTTCGTTTGAAACTCTTCTTCTTCGGTATAAAGTTCTAATGAACGATTTACGATTTTTTGTAATGTGATGTTTGAATCAAATGAAACTCTTTTAAATTTGGAGTAAACATCTTTTAAGATTTTTACTGTTGTTAATTTTGTTTCTGCCATAACTCTCCTTTTGTATATGTTTTATATAAATATATACAAATATATAAAAAAGAAAAATTATTGCCAAATTGGACAAAGTTTTCGAGTTTTAAACTCACACCAATCACATTGTTTACTTTTATTTGTAGGAAAATCATTTGTTTTAATCAACCCACCATCATCATAAACTGAATCTACAAATTCCATAAATCCTTTCCATGCCAAATTTACTGATGGTTTTCCATTTGGTGGTATAAACTTTGAAATTCGTGGAATATTATATTCAGTATTCTCAATAAGTTTTCTTTTTAAAATTTGATATTCAACTTTTATTTTTTCAAGTGGTATATCATATTTCTCTGAATAAAACTTTTTATAAAGTAACATTTGAGATGTTTTTACTTTATTAGCCTTTTGATATTTGTTCCACCCACTCGTTGATGTTTTAAGGTCAATGATGATAATCTCACCACTTGAAATATCTTTTAGTACAATATCAATAAATCCAATAAAATAAACACCCTCTTTTATTTTAGCATTAAGTGGCATTTCAATTGCAACCAACTCGAATCCACTTTTTGAATATAAACTATCTAATTTTTTCTTAAAGTATTGTAGAATGTGTCTACCATCACCAAAAAATTCTTCTAATTCTTCACGAGAACACGGAGTTCCTTCGGTTAGTTTTTCTTTTTCTTTGGTAAAGTGTTCTACTAATTTATCTTTCAACATCATTTCCAAATCCAATTCTAATGCTTGTTTCTTTGTAACACCATACATTACACTTAAAAAGTGTTGTATAGTTTCGTGCATTGCAGAACCAAAAATTGTATGAATGTTTGCAGATGATTCACCTAACCCATCTATGTAATTCAGTTTGAATTGTTGTGGACAAGAACTCCACATTGAATATTGAGAATAACTTACTTTTGCCATAATATCATTTTACTATACAAATATACGAAAAAAGTTTGGGAATACCAAACTTTTAGTTATTTATTTTTTGAAATAAGTGATTCAAAATCAACACCTTTCAAAACTGACCAATGAGTTTTATTCATCTCATCTAAGACCTTTGTTTTATTATAGATTTCATCTTCAAACGAACCTTCAAATGAATTCGTAAAATCTATTATTTGTTTAATTTCTCTTTTAGTTTTATCGGAAAGATTATTTTTATCAACACCGTTTTCTAAAAATGTTGTAATTTTATTTTTTTCAGATTTTGGTAAGGTATTTAGAGCAGAAAAAGAAGGACCCCATGCATAATACAAATCTAAATGCTCGGAACTTGTAATGTGTTGATTATCTAACATATAATTTATAAAATCAAAAATATGATAAACATTCCAAAGTGTTGTTGTATATTGAAAATTGTAATTTAAACCAGTACTTGGTTCTTGTACATTCTTAGGGTTTGCATATTTTTTTATGGTGTTTAGGTTTTGTTCAAATCTTTTCCAATTTAATCCTGTCCTTTGATATTCACCCACTTCTTTAATTCCATCACATGATATTGATAAAAACACTTTATAAAACCCTTTCCACAAATCAATTAAACTTTGTTCATCATATTTGATTACTGATAAATTTGTATTGTAATGAATCGATAAATTTCTAGCAGAAAAAAAATCAGTTGCATTTAATTGAAATTCTTGAATTGGCATTGTATCATAAAGATATTTCAGAACTTCAAAATGTTCAGGCATGATTAAGGGTTCACCTCCTGCGAAGTAAATACTTTTTATATCTGATAGATGTACTTTTAAATCTTCAGCAATTGTTTCTGATACTTTAAATATTTTTGGATAATCTTTAAGTTGGTGTTCTTCTCTTATCTTTCCATAATCTTCATACCAATTAGATGAAAAGTTGTGATTACACATTCTACATTTAAAATTACATAAATTAGAAAACCTAACATCTAAATGTTGAAATTGGGTTGGTACACTATAATCATCATTTACTTTTGGAAGAACCCATAGTGGATTATTATTAAAATCAAATCGAGGAGAATGATTAGTTGTATCTTCTCTTTTGTAACATACATCACATACTTTATTTCGTTTACCCTCCAACATATCCTTACGAAGTTCTTTCATTTGTTTAGAATTGAAAGCTTCATCAATAGACATTGTTTTTAGATTCAAAGGTTCATCAAATCCACCTGCTATACAGCAAGGTTTCATTTCACCCTTTGGTTCTGCATATAAATGAACAAACGGTAAAATACAAAATGTATTACTTTGAGATTGCATTATTTATTCTTAAATTCTTTTGGAAGAAGTTCTTCACATATTTCTCCACAATCACCACATAAAAATACTTCTACCGGAATCAAAACATCTTGTGGAGTACCTGCTGTAATTTTTGGAATTTTAAGAAATTTATTTCCATTTATAAAAATAGTTCCACCACAATTTTGACAAGTTATTTCTTTTGCTTGCGATAAATCTATTTTTGGTTGTTGAGGCTGTTGTCCTTTACCTCCAATAATTTGTGCCATAATTTTATATTTTTAATCGAACCATTGTGAACGATGGGTTTTCACATTTTTAACACCCGTCTTTTTAAGTATATCATGACCTTTCTTTTTCCATTCACCAACTATTTTAGAATCTTTACGTTTATATGCTGCTAGTTGGTCTAAATAGGAAAAAAGGTCTTCTTCTGATAATTTCTTTAAATCATCATCAGTTAGTGGATTTTGTGGGTCATACTTTATCATAGTTGTTCATGGTTTATATAGTAAATATACGAAAAATATCCCACTTATCCAAATTTATTTTATCATATATTAAGAATTCTTAATATGTTTTCCACACTATTATCACCCACTTCTACACCATAATAAGGTATTCGGTTTTTAATCAGGGTTTCTTCTATTCTAAAATCCAAATCCTTAGATTCTTCCAAATTCTGATATCGTTCTTTTTCGTTATGATTACCACTAGCCCGTCTTAAAACGATATTAACCGAATCATATTTATTATGGATATCTAATACCATTTTATCAAAAGACTCCCCATAAAGAGATGCTGGGTATTCTGTACCCCGATATACTGAACGATATACTAATGAAAGTAAGATAGGTGAATCTAAAATAATATAATCAACTTTGCCAAAACTTTTTACGATTCCTCTATGTTGATTTGCCAACACATAAAGTTGGTCTTGAATTGCAGAATGATTTTCATCCCATGCTAATAACTTTGGAAATTCATAAGGATTATCACAAGTTATATGTTTCTTTTTAAGTTTGTAAGTTAAACCGGATGCAATTGATGATTTTCCTACCCCCGGTCCTCCAAATAGATTAACTATTTTACTCATTTTCCAATTTGTTTATATACAAATTTATCTTCTCACACAATCTTGGAAACTTGTTTTTAGAAACTAGATATGTCCAAATTTTGTACAATATTTTTAATTTAAATTTTTTCATAAAAAATGTTTTTATAATAAAAAAGGGGAGGAAACACCTCCCCTCTAATTTATAAATATATTATTTACCAAAAGTGTAACGAACACCTAATTGAGCAGTCCACACATCAAATACTGATGAATTGTATTGATATGTATCCTTAATCAAATAAGTTCCCGTAGCATCTCTTTGAGTGGCCAATCTATAAGTTGGTACACCCGATGCATCTCTACTTACAAAGTTTAACAATTGTGTATTAGTTGCTCTTTGAGAAACACCCCACTCATTGTTAAGTAAGTTACCAAAGTTAAGAATATCTGCTCTGATTTGAAAAGCATTTCTCTTTCCTTTAATCTTCACAAATACGTCTTGTGTAACTGAAAGGTCGAATCTATGTAAGAAAGGAAGTGCCAAAGTATTTCTTTCTGCATATTGACCTCTACGAGTTGAAAGATATGGGTCTTGTTCAATATATGCATCAAAAGCTTGACGTTGTTGAGCTTCGGTGTATGTTACAGCTGTTGCTCCACTACCTACTGTCAATGGTGCAAAACGAATATCGGATGCACTTTTTGGTACGAATATCAAATCATTGTTAGATACTCTATCACCATTCAAATCACCCGCTACGATGTAAGAAAATGGATTATTTTGAGAACCTACATATCCTAATGTAAATGTAGTTGCTCCACCATACTTTTTACCATAATCTAATCTATATCCCAATAAACCTACGATACGATTTTTAACTAAAAATGATGAAGTAGTTAAATCTAAATCGTTATTACCATTAACTGATAATGCTGATTGCCAACTACCACTGGCTATTGAACCTGCATCCATAAAATCTTTAGCATCTGCAGTTGTGTACGCTACATAACCCCAAAGACCTTTTGAGATTGGTTTTTCTAATTTGAATGTTGCTGATTTATTATATGCACCATCTCTATTAGTTAATACTGCACCCATAGATACATTATCGTTAATTCTTACACCCGCATCAGTTCCTGCATATAGATATCTATTATCAACACCACCTAAATTACCAATTGGTCTATCAAGGTTTGCATTATAATAATGAACTGCATTGATAGTTTTATTGTACAATAATTCCACACTTGCCACCAATCCTAAGAATGGTAATTTTTGGTCAATAGCGAAGTTATTTTTCCAAACTTGTGGGAATTTGTAATTTGGGTCAGTAAATGCCAAATCAAATGTTGAAGGTAATGTTGGAGTTGATGGGATAAAATATTGATTAGGATTAGCAGTGAAACCATATTGTGCAGCTGCTGAACCACTCACATCAATAAATCCGGTCAACACACCATTGTTACCAACTTGGTTAGATAAGAACACATAAGGAGGTCTACCGGTAAATACACCACTACCACCTCTAATTTGTGTTTTCTTCTCACCCTTTACATCATAGTTAAAACCAAAACGAGGTTCTAACAATAATTGTGTTTTAGGAAGGACACTTGTATTAAACTTTTCACCATTTCCAAAGGTCATTGCGGTTACTGCAGGATTTTCCAAAGCTGTGTTTTCTATACCGATGATGTTAGCTCTTAAACCAAAAGTTAATTTTAAGTTTTTAGTAGCCTCATACTCATCTTGTAAATACAAATCCAAACGATTAGTTTTTAATACCTGCATTGGTTCAACTCCATCAGGTAATGCTGAATAACGAAGTTGGAAACGAGCAGGAACAAATGTAGATGGTTTACCACCATTAGCTAAAGATTGTTCTGCTGCAGTATAGAAATCTGCCAAACTATTAAAGATGTAAACACCATTAGAAGCTGGGTAGAATAAGTTATTAGATTGATATTTTTGGAAATTGAAACCACCAACCAATGTATGTTTTTCAAAATACTTTGTTAGGTTATTGGTAACATTAAATGTCCAATAATTTAATTTGTTTGATGGAGTGAATGGGTCAAAACCTACTGATGTGTAAGTTGCAGAACCATTTCGTATATCAATTGTAGGGAACAAATCACTCATATAAGCTCTATCTTCAATTTGTTTATCGTAAGAAACGATTAAGTTATTGAATAAAGTGCTTGATAAATTAGAGTTCAATTCTAATACTGCTGAACGAGTATTATCTTGAATGATGTATCCACTATTTTGGAAACTCATTGCATTAAATTGAGTTGTTCTATTACCCGCACCTGCTGATTGAGAGTTTGAAATGTTTATTTCTGCAGATGAATTGTGGTGAACATAACGAGCAGTTAATTTATTCTTATCGTTAATGTTCCAATCAGTTCTAACCAAAAACTTCTTAGAAGAATTTGTGTTAGAATAACCTTCCCATGGACCAGTAACATAGTTAAACTTATCTTTCATAAAGTTAGAAAGAGTTTGCATATCAGAATACTTTACTCTACTAATTTGAGTTCCTGTCAAAGGTGAACCTTCTGAAATCCAATTTGTTCCTGGTTCAGTTCTTTCAATTCCTTCGTAATTACCAAAAATAAATAATTTATTTTTAATAATTGGTGCACCTAATCTAAAACCTTGTACTTTTTCATCAAACTTTGCTGCAGTTACGGTTGTCCCTCTTGCATTATCACCAACGTAAGTGGATGAATTATTTCTTTGAGTTTGATAGACAGAACCTTCAACTTCGTTAGTTCCCGAACGAGTTACTGCATTGATACCTGCTCCAGTGAAACCACTTTGACGAATATCAAATGGAGCAACATTTACTTGTAATTGGTCAATTGCATCTAATGAAATAGCAGATGCACCAGTTCTACCACCGGCCTGAGCGGAAGAACCTAAACCAAAGTTGTTATTGAATTGAGAACCATCAATTGTAAAGTTGTTCAAACGAGAATCTTGTGCCCCGAATGAAGAACCATTACCGAATGGATTGTACTTTGTAATACCATCGATAGTTCTTGCTCCTGTAATTGGAACTGATGTCAATTCTCTTCTTCCGAATTGTTGTGCTGCACCTGTCTTTTCTTTTGAGAAAATGCCATATTTACCTGCAGTTACAACAACTTCTTTAAGTTGGGTTGCTTCTTCTTGCAAAATAAATTCTATATTTTCAGTTAAACCTAATGATGTACTAACATCAGTAAGTTCACCTTTTCTAAATCCCACAAATGATGCATGAATTGTGTATGGTCCACCGACCCTCACCGCTGGAATAACAAATCCACCATTCTTATTAGTTACAGAATAGTAATTTGTTCCAGTCGGTTCATGTTTTGCATGGATTGTTGTGCCAGGAATTGGCAAACCCTTTTCATCTTTAACAACACCCGAAATAGTAGATGTGGTAATTTGACCAAATCCAACCAACGATGTCATTAACATAAGAAATGCTAAAATTGTTTTTTTCATAATTGTTTTTTACCTTTTTTTTAAATAAACATAACCATTTAACTTTATAAAAGATGTGGTTTTGCCTCATTGATACCAGAATTTGTAACCACAACATATTCAGGATTATAATCTTTAAGATTACGTGCCCCTGCGTAAGATAGTGCAGATTTAACTCCATCCAATAATCCATTTACAATAAATTTCACACCGCCTTTGTAAGGAATTATTGTTGATTCTCCTTCTACATTTCGTACTTGTTGTCCATTAACAATTTTAGTTTCTAATGATGCCGAACCTCTATATCTTTTATAAAGACCTTTTGGAGTTTCCATTATTTGACCAGGTGCTTCATCTGTCCCTGCTAATAATGAACCCAACATTACAGAACTTGCACCCAATGCAAGTGCTTTAGAGATATCACCACTTGTTCTTATACCACCATCGGCCATGACTGGTACATTTGCAACAGCAATAATTTCTTCTAAACAACTTACATTTGGAATTCCAAAACCTGTTTTTATTCTTGTAGTACATAATGAACCACCACCGATTCCAACACGAAGACCATCTGCACCTGCGTTTTGTAAATCAAGTGCTGCTTTTGCGGTTGCAATATTTCCGGCAATGATATCAACATGACTATCAAGATTATCTTTACACCACTTTATCATGTCTACAACATTTTTGTGGTGACCATGAGCAACATCTATTATTAAGATATTTGCTTTATTTTCAACTAATGATTTAGCCCTTTCTTTATCGGATTCAGATACACCGATTGCGGCCATTATTGGAATTTGTGGAATCTCTGCATGCCAATCATCATACATTACACCCCATTCTTCGAAAGGTCCTCCGAACCCTTCTCCATAAATTTTATAAGATAATAAATTTGTAATTTTTGATTGTTCCTCAATACTCATAAATCTATGAACACAACCAACACCACCCATTAAAAACATCTTAAACGCCATTTCTTCACCACACACGGTATCCATGGGTGATGCTACGATTGGAGTTAAAAGACCATATCTACGAGAAACTAATGTATGAAGGTTAATTTGTGTTCGAGATGCAATATCTGAATACTTAGGTACTAATTGGATGTCATCGTATGTAAGATGATACTTCATATAACTTTAATTATTGTTAATTTTAATTTTCGGTTAATAATTGTTTCTCTGATTTAGAATTTATTTCAACGGTTGAACTAAGAATACCAATAATTTCATGTTCGTGAAAAAGTAAAAATTCCTCTTCGCCAAGTTTAAGTTTATTTGTTGCTTCATCTTTCGAATAAAGAACTTTATCACCTACCTTTACTGTCATAGGAATCGGATTACCTGATTGTGAAAATAAACCAGTACCCACTGCTACAACTTCACCTTGAACTTTTTGTCCTCTACTGATTGAATCATTTAGAATCAATCCTCCTTTTGATTTTTGTTCTACTTGTTCTGGTCTTACCAAAACTCTATCACCAAGTGGTTGAAAATTTGTTTCCATATTATACATTTAGTTTTAATTTAGTTATTTGTTTTGATTCAATTCCATAAATTTCACACAACTCTTTTACACGTTCTCTTCCATTTCGAGTATTATACAAAATTTTTAAGTACTCTTCGGATTGTAAATTATTTGTTTCATAATGCTTTGATACCAATTCTACTAACCATTTTTCATAAGAGTCTTCGGATTTGGCTTTCATGTATTTTAGATATGCACGTGTTTTCGGTATGATATCAATCAAAGCAAGATAACAAACCTTTGGTGGAACTTCTTGTAAATAAGGTTGTAATTGTGCAACCATAGTAACCCAATCAGGATTCATAGAAAGAAATCGAAATATCATGTAATTAGACCATGTCTTTCTATCAGATTCATCTAACTTATCCCAATATTTTTTATCTTGTTCTTGGGTAACAGCCTTGATGTGGTCAAATAGTGTTTTAGCCATTATAGTAATGAATTTATTTCAATCAAACATGCTGCCATAGCGATTTCTTTATCTATGGAATGAAAATGATTTGTCTGTCCTTGTGATAATGCAATGATTACATTTGCAGTATTGTTTGGTGCAAATTCATCCACTTTATCATAAAGTAATGTAAACAATTCAGTAAAATCAGTTACTCTACTATCAATTAAGGTTTGTCTTAATTTCATGTAACGATTTCTTTTATCATCATTGGATTTAAGAATATCCAATATTTTCATTTTGTAATCATTCTCTAATAGATTTTGAACATCTACTTTTAATTCTCCCTTGTGAGAGTTTAATTGACAAGTGTTGATAATCTTACGAATATCGGGATATCCGGCATCAATAATTGGTACTAAATCTTTTGGTTCAAACTTTATATTTTCTGATTTAAGAATCTTTGAGATTTGTACAGCAACATCTTTTTTAGTTGGTGGTACAATTTGAAAAGTTTGACAACGAGATTGAATTGGTTCAATTACCTTCTCAACATAATTACACGTTAGGATAAATCTACAATGTTTACTAAACGTTTCCATTAAATTACGCAAGATTGCTTGAGCATTTTGAGACATATAATCAAACTCATCAAGAATAATAATTTTTAATGGTTTGAAACCAACGGTTGAAGCAAAAGTTTTTACTTTATTTCTAACCATGTCCACATTATTCTCATCTGATGCATTGATTATCATGTAATCACACTCTACTGATTTTGTAATCAATTTAGCAAGAGTAGTTTTACCAGTTCCTGCTCTACCATAGAGTAAAAGATGGGGAACATCACCAGTTTCAATATATACTTTTACTTTTTCTTTTAGATGTTCATTCCCTACATAATTTTCTAATGTGATGGGACGGTATTTCTCTACCCATAAACTATTATCTACTTTTTGTGTTTCGTTATTATCTGCGAAAAATGCCATTTTAATTATTTTTTATGAAATACAAATATTGGTTCAAATTTGTAAATTTTACCTTCGTGTTCTACTGAATTTTTAATACCTGATTTAGATGGGTCCAATCCAACCATTCTTGTCATTAACATTTTTAGTTTACCTTTATATTCACACCCAAGTTCAGTTAAAATATCAATCGAATCTTGTTCAAGTGGATAATAAGTGTTTGACCCAATTTTAATATCTGCAATGTTCCAAAGAATGTATCTATCATTCTTCAAATACTCATAGATAGTAGTTAAAGTAGGACGTAAGAAATTATCTCTCCAATCTTCATATTCACCATAGGCTTTAAAAGATTGTTTTTCATCTTGTGAATATTGTTCTCTGTTAAAATATGGAGGTGATGTGAATGATAAATCTAATTTACCTTTATACTTTTGGAATCGTGGATTTTGGTGAATTAGTTCAGAACCATCTTGAAACAATTCATAAGTGTTTCCTTGTTTTTCTACTTGGAAAAACTTAGTTAGTGATTCTGAATAATCATCTACACATTTATCATTATAAAATTTTGCAACATACTCATATCGAGATATACCTAACTCTGGAATAAAGTTATCAGGATTTGGGTCAGTACCAATGTAGTGAGTTTTCTTTCTACTGCTCATTGCACCGATAATTCTACCACCCCAACCCGAAGATGAATCGTAAATATGTAGTGGTTCATCTTGTTGAATGTGAGATGTATAGTTTTCGTAAATCCACTTTGCAGTTAATGCAGGAAAATTCACTGCAGGTTGTCCACATGATAATCTAAATACTTGTAGGATACCAGGAAATATACCATCATTTTTATCATACCAACGAATTAGGTAGTGATAATTTTTACGAGTACCATCTGCAAGTTCATAATAATCAGGAACATCACCAACATTTGCAAGTTGGGTTTGATTTAAATAACCACCATCCCTTAATTCTCTAACTTGTTCACCTGATAAATAAAGATTACCAAATCCAATATATTCTGAATTGAATGTTCCATAATTACCCAATGTATCTTCTTTTACTCGTGCAAGAACAATATCTAAATTACTCCATTCACCATTGAAGATTTTACCATCGTATGCATCTTTTATGAAGGTGTAACCATCTTGCCCATCCCAAAAAGGATTTTCATCTTTTTTGTTCACAATAGAACGAGACCATGAATACATTGAATCCCTTCGTACTGCCCTTCTCATAATCTTGACAAATGTGTCTTCGAGTTCAGGGTCAGCGAAGTGGTCATAAATACTTAAACCCCCCTCGGCAGATTTACCGATTGAGATTTTCGTTTTCAGCATCGTAGGAAAAAATTGATTTACAACCGATGCATCTTTGTTAAAGTTTTGAATAATACCTAATGATTCATCATCACCACTTAAATCTTTTTCCCAATATTCTGCGGGGTTTGATTTAAGTTTTTTGAATGAATCAATAATACCTTGTTCATCTTTACCAATTACTGGTGGTGTACCAGTTACATCCCATTGGTCAGTTACTTCCTTACGAAGGAGTTTTGCCCAAGACACAAACTCATCATCAGTCATTTGTAACAACTGATGATAAGTAGTGTTTGATTTAAACTCGGAAAACTTACTTCGTTCGTAAAAGTACTTCATTAAGATTGGATTTCTACAAGGTAATAATCGGAAGTGTATTGGTCAATTTCAAAATGAATGTGAGAAAGACCTTGTGTTGAAATATTAAGAGTTGCATCAGATGCCTCTTTATTAGCAACAAGAATCTCTTTCAAATAAGTTGCTGAGAATGAGATTGGTTCTACATCACCATTACACTCACAATCTACATCAATAGAAATTCGGTTAGTATTGATGTTAGAATGACCTAAGATAATCTGTCCTTTACCACCCTTGCAAGTAAATGTAAAATTGTTTTCATCTGCAAGAGCACCTTTTGCTCTGATAAAAGTATTGATGAATGCAGAATCCAATTTAATTTTTACATCAAAGTTTGGAAGTTGTTTCAAATCGGGTACATTTGGAATAACCGAAAGGTCTGCCAACATATAATTTACCGAAGTTGATTTATCTTTGAATTTCAAAGAAACTGCTTTACCATCAATATCTTGGATTGTGAAATCAATACCATCACCAAGAACTGATAACATTTTTGTTAGTTTGGTAGTATCATACACACCTAATGTTGCATTAGCACCATCAAATTCTTTCATACTTACCGAACCCAATACTGATTTATCATCAGAAATGAACGATGTATTGAGAGAACCATCTTTTGATTCCCATTTTACTGATTCTACTAATCCTGCAAGATTGTACTTACTTACGAAACGATTTAATTTTTGTTTTTCCATTTTATTTGTTTTTAAATTTATGCTAAGATACGAATAATTTTTGATTTATCCAAATTATTTTTTATGTTTAATTACATCATTGGTGGCATCATTGGAAATTGTGGTTTTTCCTCTGGTTTATTTACTACCATACACTCGGTTGTTAGAATCATACCTACTACCGAAGTAGCGTTTTGAATTGCTTCTCTTGTTACTTTCTTAGGGTCAATAATTCCACTGTGAAACATATCCACAAATTCTTGTGTTTTTGCATCATATCCCATATTTTCACCACCATCTACATCAAAATGTGTAATTAACGATTCAATAATTTCAGTATGGTCTAATCCAGCATTTTTTAATATTTGTGTAATTGGTGCATATAATGATTTTAAAATAACATCAATTCCATCTAATTCTGCAAAAGTTAATTCAGTATTTGATTTTAATTTATTAACTGCTTCGATACATTTTAGTAATGCAACTCCACCACCTACAACGATACCCTCTGCAACTGCTGCACGAGTTGCTTGAAGTGCATCATCCACTCTATCCTTCTTCTCTTTCAACTCAACTTCCGAACCTGCACCAATATAAAGAACTGCAACTCCACCACTCAATTTAGCCAATCTTTCTTGAAGTTTTTCTCTATCGTAATCAGTTGTAGTATTTTCTATTTCAGTTTTAATTTGCTGAATTCTTTGTTTGATATTTTCAGTAGAACCTGACCCATTTACAATAGTTGTGGAATCTTTACCTATCGTTACTTTTTCACAAGTTCCCAAATCTGCAAGTGTAATTTCACTTAATTTATATCCTGCTTCAGGTGTAATGAATGTACCACCAGTTAAAATTGCAATATCTTCTAAGATAGCTTTTTTTCTATCACCGAACGCAGGAGCTTTTACACATACGGTACTCAACAACCCTCGAAGTTTGTTTACCACCAAAGTTCCCAAGATTTCTGCCTCTACATCATCTGCAATAATAAGTAATGAACGTGATTGTTGTGATACGCCTTCCAATAAAGGTAAGATATCATTCATGTTAGAAATTCTACCATCATAAGTTAAGATGTATGGATTTTCTAATACTGCAGTCATTTTATCTTGATTGGTAACAAAATGTGATGACATAAATCCTTTATCGAATTGCATACCTTCTACCAATTCCATTGAGGTTTCCAATCCCTTGGATTCTTCTACCGTAATTACACCATCAGTACCAACTTTTTCAAAAGCATCTGCAATCAAATCACCTATTGTAGAATCGTTGTTTGCTGAAATTGTTGCTACTTGTTTGATTTTTTCTTTATTAGAACCAACAACTACTGCTTGTTTTTGTAGTTCTTCTACTACAACTTTTACTGCAGTATCCATACCTCTTTTAAGGTAGATTGGATTTGTTCCCTCACTTACACATTGGAATCCTTCCTCTGCAATTGCCTGTGCAAGAACTGTTGCCGTAGTTGTACCATCACCAGCAGAATCTGCTGTTTTTTGGGATACTTCTTTTACTAACTGAGCACCCATGTTTTCAAACACATCTTCTAATTCGATTTCTTTTGCAACCGAAACTCCATCTTTGGTGATATGTGGTGCACCTTGTTTCTTTTGAAGTAGAACATTTCTACCGGCCGGACCAAGTGTTACTTTAACTGCATCTGCCAGAGTGTCTAATCCTTTTTTTAATGATTTTCTTGCTTCGGAATCAAATTTAATTTGTTTTGCCATAACTTATTTTTTATATCTATTTTCTAATTTTGTTAATTCTTCTTCATCTAATTCTTCTTCATCATCTAATGAAAATTCAATTTCATCAGTATAAACATTTTCATCATCATGATGAAACATATCATCACATTCACAATCAGCACAATCATCAATCATTTCTCGTGCTTCATCTTCATCTTCAGCTAAAACACTCACGGTCCAAGCCGTAACCAATGTTCGTTCTCCAACGAATGTAAATTTTTTCTTTGCCATAACTTATTTTTATTGTTTAGTTTACATTTATATTACACATTTCATTCCACGAGTATTCATACTGACATATTGTCAGATTATTTTACAAAGATACGAAAAATATTTGATATTTCAAATTAAAAGAATTTATTTTTTGGAGTCTTAATACCTAATAGAATATCATTCATTTGGTTTGTTGTTACAACATGAACTTTAATATCACTTTTGGATTCAATCCAATCTATACTACGCAATACATCCTTACTGATTGCTTTCGAACCTCTTTCAATGTATATTTCATTTATACCACGTTTAAGATGATATTTAATAATCTTATTGGGTATTTTTTCCATTGCAGACCCTTCTACATTTTGATTAGTGCATTCTATCCATATTTTAGGTGTAGTTAGAATTTCAAAATCAATAGTATGTGTCTTTCCGGCTTTAAATGGTATTGAATGTTTAATAAGGAATTGTTTTCTCAAACTTTCCATATCCTTACCACTACTATTTATTGGATTTGGTGTATTCATATCATCGGATTATTTTACAAAGATACGAAAAATATTTCATTTATCCAAATCAGAAAGAAAAAAACTTTTCTGCACTTCTTTGTTCACTTACAACATCACCCCAACCAATCGCATCATAAAAATCTTGTAATTTACCTTTTAATTCTGCTTCAAAAATTCTATTGTGGTCTACAAATGTTTGAATAAAATTAGTAATTTCTTCTGGGTCTTCATATCCAGTAAATGCCAATCCATCTAACCCCAATGGATTATTTTTTAGATATACCCACTTTACTTTATCACCATCTTTCATCGGTGAATACTTGTAAGGTGCATTAAAATGAGTCAAACAATCATTATAAAGGATTGCTGCTTTAACGTGTGCAGGTACTCCCTTTTCCATTTGAAATAATTGTCTTTTCTTTGGTAGATATTTTGATAAGTTTTTTACAGCTGAGTTTTTAGCAATTTCAACAACTGGTCTATTAACCATACTCTTTTTAAATGCAAGAACTTTATCAGTAATTTCTGTTTCAGTTTGTCCTCTAAGTATAGAAATCAATACATCAGCCATAATCTCCTGAAATGCTTTGGGAAATGATGAACGTTTGACATCCAATCCCTTTACATCCAATTTATCTACCGCAATACCATTATTAGAAATAATCCATTGTGCATATCTCTTTTTAGCAATCCATAACCCGGCCCTTGCAACGTATTCTTTTTTGATTTCTAATCTATGTTTCTGAACGTTAAAGAACTTATCACAAAGCATATCATAGAACTTATTCAAATAATCTTGCATTTCACCTGCAATTCCATCTACTAATTGTGCAACTTCTTTATCTTCCATCTCTTTCCAATTAGGATGACGGAAATCTAAAAGTGGAACTGCAGAAAAGAATACTGAATCGGTATCAATATAAATGTTTGAATCTACATCTTTCGTGCCCAACTCCTTGTTATACTTGATGTTTCCCATGTTCGCAGTGTTCTTGATAACAGTTTGACCCGTAGTCGTAACTGCCTCCGCATTATCCACATCGTAAAACCGAAAGGCAGGAAGGCCAAGAACACCATAAAGAGAGTTAAGTAGAATTTTTTGAACCAATTGTCTTTTGCCGTAAAAGGCATACATTTCTTGATTACCCTCTTGACCGTACTTCTTTTCCAGTTTTCTAAATTCAACCCTTTCATTAAACCAAATATCTAAAATTTCAGGAATACATCCTACTTTATCTTTACGATATAAAACACCATTTGATGAAATAGTAAAATCACCTTCTTTGATGTATTTTTCAAGATTATCTCTTGATATTCTATTTTCACCCATTTGGTAGTAATCTACCTCTTTTTTCATAAATTTCTGAACATCCCAATCCTCAATTTTATTTACTTTGGTTTCGGGTGAAATGTTCAATGTCATAATGATTGATGGATATAGTGATGTTAAATCCAAGTCATATACCCAATCATACTTACCCACAATAGGGTCTTTTACATAAGCACCGATGAACTTCTCTTCACCTGCCTCTTTAAGAGCTGCAAGTTTCTCTTTTCTATCCGCGGGTTTGTTCGGTGCAACTAATCCCTTACGTTTGAGGAAACATAACAATGCACCCTCCAAGTATTTCGAAGAATATACGAAATCTTCGTATGGAACGTGCCCTGCATGACAGATACCTCTACATAAATCAATGAATTGTAATTTCTTATCTAACTCTACAACGATTTCAACGTCCACCAAGTTATACTCAATAAATTTTTCAATATCTTCATTGAATAAATCATCCAATGAACCCTGATATTCTATTTTACCTTTACCCAATTCGATTGTACCGATAGTATCTAATCGATAGTTTGGTAATTCGTTATAGTTAAATTTCTTATAAAGTTCTAAATAATCCAAACAACTCACACCTGCAAAGAACCAACGATTACGATATGGTGAATAGAATGCCTGACCAATTGGTGATAATCTTTTTGCGTGTTGTTCTCCTAAAATTCTTTTTATCCTATTAAATAGGTAGGGAATATCGAAATTATCAATGTTCCATCCTGTCAATACATCTGGTTGAATTTCTTCGTATAAGGAAAGGAATTTCATACACATATCCCTTTCATCTTTAAATGGTATAATGATTGCCTTATCAGTTTTTCTCTCAACCATTTTACCTTTTTTATCCATAATCAATACCCAATATTGATTAGTGATATTATCATTCAAACCGATTGCAGTAAGTTCATTCTTTGCTTCTTCTACGTTTGGCAGACCAGATTCCATTTCCACCTCAATATCGAATGTCATCGTAACAATACCTTCGGATGGTAAATCTGAATCGGTGTATGTATCTACTAATACTCTTGTTGTTTCGGGTACATCAGATTCAAATAATCCCTCATCATCATTTTTAAACTTATATATTTTTGTAAGTTTATCACCATGAATAGAACGATGTTGTCCATTAACTGCAGGTTCGTATGCGTATCTTGTATAGGGAAATGTTCTATACCCTAAATGGTCATCCCATAGGTGTACTAAATTTTTTTCCCTTTGATAATAGACGTTTTTATACAATTTTTTATTATTTTAAATTTAACGATTTTTTATATGAACCTCCGATATTCCAAAAAAGAATTTTACCTTCTAAATTCTGAATATTTTGTTCTAACCAATACCACATCTTCTTATCCCAAAATTCATTACAATCAAATGGAACTTCATACTCATCCATAAAATCATTGAACTCAAATGGAGATTTGTAAATGTGGATGTTATTTAAATCACCAGCTTTATTTTCATTCAAAATCTTTTGTGTAGATTCAATTGATGACATTGTAATGGTATGTACTTGTCTTCTATTTTTAAGAATATCTTTCCACGAAGTATATTGTAAAAATTCTCTAATCAACCCCGAAGCAGTTACTGCACTACCAATAGATACAACTAAATGGTCAAAATCTTGTTCATCCAATACTTCTTTCATTCTACTCTGCATATAATTTACATAGGTAGGATGGTTAAACGCATAAGGTAATTGTTGCCAACCATTTTTTTCTGCAATACCACCTAATTTATTTTCAAGTAGTTTCATCATATTCGGTTTCATGGGATTTAACTTTGCACCATTACCTTGTATGATTTCTAATATTTCATGTGGATATGTTTTTGAATCAGGGTATGAGGAAATAAATTCTATACCATATTCTTTACATAAACGAGATAATACCCAACCTGTCCAACTTCCATATACTGAAAGATGCGTTAGTGGTTTTGATTTATCAATTGCATCAGATTCAAGAATTCTTCGGATACCTTCAATTTTTGCCCATCTTGGGAATAGTACACCATCTCCAACAAGGTCATCTCTTTTTACATAAACCTTTTTACCTTTTAAAAAATACTCTTCTATTGGAGTTTGAATCAGAGCCATTTGTATATTCCTAAATTTTTATTTGTAATTTCTTCTCTTAATTTTTTATGAGAAAATCCATGTATTTTTTGAAAATTATCCCCGATAACATGAATCATATTTTTTCTATTGTTAAAATTTATATTCTTATCATTCAAAATAATATGTTCGATATATTGTTTAAAATTAGTTCCTTTTTGGAATGCTCTTTTTTCTTGGTCAAGAATCTCATCAGGTAATTTACCCCTAAATGCATCAGCAAGTGGTAGTTTCCATTGGTTACCCTTAGCTAAATATTCATCAGTAAGGTTGGTAGTATAATTCAAAAAATCAGTATCAAAAAATGGACATCTTAATTCAATAGTTCCATAATTCATGAATATGGTATTACCTCTCAATAAATTACCATAGTGTTGTTTTTCAAATAACTTTTTACGAACATCACTCCAATCGGGTTTTTTACTAAACATTCTGAATGTTCCATACGAACCATACGATTCATCACTACCTTCACCACTAAATGCTACTTTAATTCCATCCTTTGCCATTTCTTCTGCAATGAATGATTGTAGAATTCCTACTTCCATTTGGACAGTTGATGGGTATTCAATTACTCGGATAGATTCCAAAAATCTTTGTTTGATAATTTCCTCATCTCTTGGTACAAATACTTCTACCAACTCCACTCCTATTGATTTAGCACATACTCTCGCCTTTTGTAAATCTTTTGATTCTTGGTCAAATGCAATAGTATATGCCTTTATGTTTGGAATTCGTTGTGCAAGTAAGTAAGTAATAATTGCAGAATCAATACCACCACTTAGAGATGTTGCAATAGGTACATCGGATAATAATCTCTTATCTACCGCTCTTTCTAAGAGTTTAAATGTAGTTTCACCTACTTCTTCATGTGATGTTGCTTTAGTTGGTTCTGATGAAAATTGGAAATAAAAATTTGGTTCTATTTTAATCTTATCAGTATCCAAATCAATTTCTACAAGTGAATTTTTTGGTACAATTTGTATATCATCAATACCTTCCTGTGTCAATATAGATTTTATTTCACTTGCAATTATATACTTGTTTGTATTATGTATGTATAAGGGTATTTTACCCACCCAGTCACGAGATAATATCAATTTGTTATGATGATATATAACAAATGAAAACATACCTTCTAATCTCTTTAATTCACCTTCTTTATAAAGAAATAATATGATTTCTGAATCTGAATTTGATTTGAAAGTATAACCTCTTTCTTGATATTCTTTTCGTAATTGTGGATAATTCCAAATTTCACCATTCACTATCAAATGAATATCACCAAATATCATAGGTTGGTTACCTAATGGTGAAATATCGTTAATTGATAAACGATTATGTCCTAAATGAATAGTTTTATTTTTGTAAACAAATTCTTCTATACCACGATTATCTCTACCACGATGGGATATTTTTTCCAACATAGTATTGACATCATTCTTATTATAACCAATCGTTGCTACGATTCCACACATATTATTTATTTAAAACTTCTAACAACTTTATAGTTTTTTTCTTCTCATCATTCATATCACCAATATGACAAGAACATGCCAAGATTGATACTTTTGCAAGTTCCATATTAGATTCTTCTGCTAAGAACTTACCCATTTCAACCAATGCAGTATAATCTGCATAACCTGATTTGGATACTCTATTTGAACGAATGATTGATGTTAGGTAGATTTTACCATCTCTTGGTTTTATATCAATTGCCAACATACAAGGTTGTGAATATGGATTTCTTGCATCTCTACTCGGGTCAAAAATAATCAATTCACATCTTTTAACTGCTTTACCTGTCTTTAAGATTTTGATTACGTTTTCTACCTGATTAAAATTTCCCTGCCATGAAACCATTCTGCCCCAATATGAATCATGCCAGTGGTCTTTAATAAATTTATACTCTAAACCTTCTTCTGCTTGAAAAAACGCATTGGGTGCTTGTTTGGGTTCAGGTTTTAGGAATGTTACTGTCTTCGCATAATCAATTCTATCATCACCCATAATTTCTCTAAAATGTGAATCAAACCACTCATCTGATTCGAATTGGGTGATTTCAGTCATCACATTCAATTCTTCGGTAAGATTACCTACTTTTATACCATTTTGTAAGAGGTGTTTGGATACTTTACACCAAGCATCACCAGGAGAGATTGCTTCTATAACCGTCATATTATAATATTTGTTGTAACAAAGATACGAAAAAAAATTGATTTATCCAAATTTATTAGATTAAATGTGAGTCCAAGTTCGTTTTTTTACGATTTCTTCTACATTCCATTTGGATACTTTGTAATTTCTTGCAATTACAGATGTAGAGAACCCCTTTGAAAAGAGTTCTCTAATTTGTCTAACTTGTTCGTTTGTGAGTTTAGCACGAGGATGATTTTCTCCTCGTCTACTATTTTGTTTGTTCATTTATTGCATTTACATACGCCATTTCTGACTGTAAACCAACAAATCTTTCTACTTCTTTACCATCTTTTTCAATTATAACCGTAGGAACTGAACGTATCAGATATTTAGAAGCAATTTCGTATTGCTGGTCTACATCAAAATCTTGAAAGTTTACATTTTGAAACTTTGGTTTAATATTTTCCATTACTGGAGCTAACATTCGACAAGGTCCACACCATGCTGCCGAGAATTTTTTTACTTCTACCATTTTTTTCTCCTATTTAAATTTTTAACCATCACATGATAAACAATCGGGGTCCATTGCTTTTGTTGCAATATCACCACGAAGTACTGATTCGGTTCTCATATAATATAAAGTTTTTACACCTTGTTTCCAAGCTTCCATTGTTACTTGGTTTATCCATTTTGGTTCTGCAATTGCAGGAAAAGCCAAATTTAATGAAACCGATTGGTCTATATATTGTTGTCTAATACCCGCCTGTCTTACTAAATCCAATTGATTTATTTCTTTAAATGTTTTGAATACATCTTTTACTCTAAAAGTTTTTTGTAAATCTTCTGATAATACTTCATCACATCTTACTACTTTTCCATTTAAGAAACACCAATTTTCAAGTTCATCAATATCTTGAATCGAACCACCATCTTCTAAAATTTTATCCCAAGTTTCTTTGGTGTTGATTCCAACTTTCTTTAATACTTTTTCTAATTCAGAATTTCTTCTAATGAAAGTTCCTTTTGCAGTTTGTTCGGTAAACACATTTGCTGCCCAAGGTTCGATACCGGCAGATACATCACCACTCAATTTAGAGTTTGATACTGTTGGAGCAATTGCTCGTAAGTGAGTATTTCTGAATCCACTATCTTTACACCAAAGTGGTTCACCATATTCTGATGCCAAATCTCTTGATGCTCTTTCGGATTCTATTTTTAATTGAGAAAAAATCTTACGAGTTTCAAACTGAGCAGTCATTCCTTCAAATGGAATACCTCTTTGTTGTAAGTAAGTATGCCAACCAAGAACTCCAAGACCTAATGCTCTACCCTTTTCTGCAGAACGAACTGAATTTTCGAATCCTCGTAATCCTTTTGCCTTTTGAATAAATTCAGATAAAACCCCATCCAAGAACCAAATTGCAGTATAAATCAAATCAGTATCCTTCCATTCATCATACTTTGCAAGGTTAAGAGATGATAAACAACAAACAAATGAATGTGATTCATCGGTATGTAAAGTAATTTCAGAACAAATGTTAGTCATGAATACTTTCAAACCATTGTTCTTATACATATCGGGGTTTTGTTTGTTTACATTACCCTTAAACATGATATAAGGTTCTCCTGTTGCCTTTCTCTTTTGAAGTAACTTACCCCACTTTCTTCTTGCAGTTTCATCACCATCTTGAAGTTTTCTCATGAATTTATCACCAACAATTGCACATTGATGTAAGTTAAGTGATTGTCTATTTACATCACCTTTTGGTTCTCTAATTTCTAACCAAGATTCAAAATCTTTATGTTCGATGTTTAAGTTTACTGATGCGGCACCTCTTCTTACCGAACCCTGATTTGTTGCAAGGATTGTAGAATCATAAATCTTACAAAAAGGTACAACTCCATCAGAAGTTCCATTACCAGTAATTGGTGCACCAGCTGGTCTGATTTGGTTTATACCGATACCAACTCCTCCACCATGTTTAGCAAGTAACATCAATTCTAAGTTTTTGTTTCCAATATCAAAAATGGAATCCGCAACATCAATACCAAAACAAGAAATTGGCAAACCTCTATCAGTTCCAGTATTAGATAATACCGGTGTTGCCAAATTCAACCAACCTCTCCAAATATAATCGAAGAATTTAGTTGCAAGTTGTGGTTTATTTAACCTTTGTGCTACTTTGGTTGCAACTCTCCAATATGCATCTTTTGGTTTTTCACCAGGAAGTAAATACCCCTTAGAAATTGTTTTTACATAAATTTCTGTATTACCCCATGATGGAAAATCAACATCGAGTTCCCAACCGAGTTCTTCTCCGTAGTTCTTAACTGCCATTTTTTTAATTGTATATTATTTTAAAATAAATCTGACCAATCTTCCCCTTCATTAGCTTTGGAATAATCAGTAGGTCTGATTGCGAAGAAATCAGTATGTGTAGTTCCACCTGTCAAGTGGTAAAACCAATCTAATTCTTCTGCTTTCTTTTTATTGTATTCAAAAGTTCCTTCATATCCCAATTCAACTAACTTTTCATTTACTCTTTGAATAATAAAATGTTTTAAATCATCTTTTTTAAGATTTTCTAAATCACCTTTTTCAAACATTTTATCAATAAATTTGTGTTCTAATTCAATGATAAGTTTTGCTGCTTCGTATATTTCTTGTTTTGCTTCTGATAGCAATTCAGGATATTCTTCGCATATATGTCTAAATAATTGACACCCCATACGAGAATGTAGAGATTCATCTCTAACACTCCATTTCATTTGTTGTCCAATTCCTTTTAATAGGTTTCTCATTTGGAATGAGTATAGAACTGCAAATGATGAATATAGTGATACACCTTCCGCAAATGCTGAAAATATTGCTAAACTTCTACCTACTTCTACTCTTGCTTTTGGATTTGTTCTTAAATCTTCGGGTGTCCAATCTGCAGATGTTTGTGTTAGGAGTTCAAACTTCTCTGCAACTGCAGGTTCGTGCAAGAATGCAGAGAAGTCATCTAACCCCAATGTCTCATTCAAATATGAATAAGCAGTAGCATGAATCGTTTCTTGTGAACCGAACATCATTGCCATCTGACGAATTTCATGTTTTGGAAACCACTTAGTTACCATTCCAGTCCAATAATCAGATACAGCACATTCGGTTTGAGCAAATCCCAATAAGATATTACCTACTAAATGTTTTTCAGATTCAGATAGGTTTTCATTCCAATCCTTTACATCCATTTGCATAGGAATTTCAGTATGTAACCAAAAAGCTTGGGCTTGTTTTAACCAACCTTCGGTGTAATATACTGGAAATTCAAAAGGTTTGAAAGGAATTCTTTCGGTGAATAATTTACTCATAACTCAAAAAATTTATTTAGATTCTTCTACTGATACTTTTCTATATTCTGTTACTAATTTTTTCAATTCACCAATCGCTTTTCTAGCTCTTGATTTTGCGGCTTTAGTAGTTCCATTGTGTTCTTTCTCGAATTGTTCAAACAATTCCTTCATTTGTTCAAAAAGTTCTTGTGAAGTTGCCATAAATTTTTTTTGTTTTTTTTAAGTTAAATATTATTGTTAATTAACCCAACAAAAGTGTTGGTTGGTGAGTATAACTATTGTATATATTGAAAAACGAAATCAAATTTTCAAAAAATATTTTTACATTTTGATTGTTCTATATTATGCTAATTTTTACTTGGGTATGTAATAATTTTATGATATACTATCTCGTGAATTATTAACCAAAAAACTTATTTACTTTTTCCACCACTTCCGGTTTTAATTCTACTTTTTTATTTTTTTCTTCTTTATATGGATTGTTGATTTCATAGTTTATTCTACTCTCTGCAATTTGGAAATACACATCATCTCGTTCAATACCAATGAATTCAAATCCCCCTCTAACTGCACCTTTTCCAGTAGAACCTGAACCCATAAAGGGGTCAAGAGTTATTCCACCCTTTGGTGTCACTAAACGAATTAGATATAACATTAAATCAGTTGGTTTTACAGTTGGGTGAATGTTATCAGTTCCTGCATTCCTATCTTTCTTTGATGTTTTGGGACAATAGAAGAACCGAGATGCACCTTCAAATTGTTCATCTAACAACTTACCAGCTTCTTCATCAAAGATAATGTTTGCAGGAAATCTGCCAAGAGTTTCAGCATGTTCTACTTTTTGTTTCATTTTCTCACCAAACTCTTTCATCTTTTCTTCATCGTGCATCCACGGTCTATCAAATCCTTCAATATCCAATACCGAACCATTTGTTGCACCTCCACCAAGATTATCAGTAGTCGGTATTCTACTATCATCAATGTTTATTCCACCAGTACCCCACTCAATTACATTATCCGCAACGGATTTCCCAGTCAATGGTTTTCTTGCCATTACTATTGGTTCATGCGCTGGTTTAAGAGCAGTTCCCCAACCTTTGTAATCATTGGTTATTTCATATACAGGTATCTGCCCACCTATTTGCTTTCCACCCATAGAAATTCCTGGTACATATTCTTTACTGTATGAATACCCGTGTGTACCTGATTCCATTTTAATTCCATGTTTTGTTCCAATCTGTTTTAGATTTTTTATACCACCAACTTTTCGTTTTTCTATGTTCTTACCAACATCGTGTGATTTTGGAAACCCCGAACTATACACCCACATAATCTGGTCTCTAATCTCAAACCCAGCATCTTCAATTCTCACTGCCATTCGGTGATAAGTTCTACTACCTGCAAAGGCCAGTAAATGACCACCAGGTTTAAGAACTCTCACACACTCGTTCCATACTTCGGTAGATGGAACATCGTAATCCCATTTTTTACCCATAAACGAAAGTCCATAAGGTGGGTCTGTAACGATTGAGTCAATAGAATTATCTTCTAATTCTTTAAGTTTTTCTAAACAATCTCCTAATAATAATTTCATAAATTATCCCATATTTTCAACATACTTTTTATGAAGTAGTTGTTTTGTTTCTAATTGACCACTTGCTGCTTCTTTTGTTGCCAAGATTCCATCAGGAGTATTTCCTTCATAAACTTCAATGAATCCAGTATTAGTATCCATCTTACAAGGGAAAGTAATTCCATCTTGTCCAAATCTATTCTTCATCACATGACATCTTGCAGTATTATTTAATTTATCTTTGGATTTTCTACTCCAAGACATAATAAAATCTGCATTCATAACTTTAGCGTATGAATCTGCAATCTTATCTGCCTCAATAACTTCACTATCTATAGCTGAACGATTTGTTTGTGATGCAGTCCAAACTGGTATTCCCAATTCTCCACCCATACCACGAAGGTCAATGTACACCCCACCTTGTTCTGCATAAGTAGAATCAGTTTTATTAGAGTGAGAAAGTAGAAGGTCAGCATAATCCACGATAATCAAATCAGGTTTATTACCTGCTGCAATCATTTTCTCAATATGAGCTTGTAATTTCTTTACGGTAACACCTTTTGGTGGATAATATTTTATAAGAAGTTTACCACGAAGACCTCTAATCTTTTGTTTTACTTCTTCGGTTTTCTCTTTAAGTTGAGCAGATGGAATATGAGTAAATACAGTATCGTATCTAGCACCCACATAGTGTTCCGATAATTCCATAGTATAATGAACTACCGAAAGACCTTGTCTTACTGCAGAGGCACCTAACGCAGTTAGAATCCAAGTTTTACCAACACCCGATGGTGCAACTACAACTCCTAACTCCCCTGGTCCTAATCCACCATCCATTAAATCATTTATAGGTTTCCAATCAGTAAGAACCGTATCACGTTTCTCATCAGTTGACCTTTCATCAAAATCAAGAATATAATCATGACCTAAATCATTTTCTATTCCTACTTTCATTGCCCTATCAACCAAATCTTTGATTCTATCATAAGAACCTGCTTTTAATAAATCAACTGATTGTAAGATTACGTTTTTTAAATTTTGGTTTTTACAAAAATCAGTAAATTCATTTTTAATGTAATCTAAATCAACATTACCAACTTGTGTATAAATGTGTTTTAATTGGTCAACCACAGTTTTCTTTAAAACCTCATTATCCATTTTAGATAATTGCACTTTAAACACATCAAGAGTTGGGTTTTTTCTATATTCTTTATGGTAATCAAGTATTTCACCAACAATCCATTTGTTGGATTCACTCTCAAAAAATTTTGTAGTTGTAATTTCGGAAATCGTATCTAAAAACTTACTATCGGTAAGTAAAGCTGATATAACTTTTGATTGAAACGATTGACCGTATTTTGATAAAGTATCTACTTCTTGCATTATTGTAAAATTTATACAAAGATACGAAAATTGTATGAATTATACAAATTTCTTTTTTAAATTATTTTTGGAAAATCCAAATAGGTTCACCAAATTTTTTATTTTTAGATTCTTCCGCTAATTCTTTCATTTCATCGGAATAGTATTCTGATTTAGCATTTCCTGCTCCTCCACTATTTGGTCTAGCTGCTAATTCCATTCCAATACAACCTCGATACTTCAATCCCTTTGATTCTAAAAACTCATTCATTGGATTTACAATTTCCAAATAACCCTTATCGGGTGCGGAATAAACATCTGCTATATTCACAGCAAGTATTCCACCGGTTTTAAGAGTTGGAATCATTTTATCTAAAGCAGTATGTAAAAAATCTTTATTCCAAGAATCGATTTGTTTATATCTCAAATAAGATTGAGTATCATGGTCTGAATATCTTTCAGTATTGAAATATGGTGGAGATGTAAATATAGTATCAAAATAATTTTCATATTCGGAATAATCCACATCTTCTGCAGGTTGTGGAATAAATGTTGCCTTCTTTGGTTCTTCAAAAAAGGTTTGATATTTTTTATAGTATTCTTCTTGTTTTAAGTAGTTCTCGTGATTGTTTAGGTTCGGGTCAATACCAACGTAATGTTTAGTTGTTTCGCCGGCATAGAACCCACAGAATCTATCTCCCCACCCAGCAGAGAAATCTAATACATTTTCAGATTTAAAGTAATCGTAGAATGCTTTTGCAATAACTGGTTTGAATTGTGATGCAACATACTTTCTCATCTGAACTGCTAGAATTATGTTTGCTTTATTCACTTCCGTCAAATGGTCTGCAAGAGTAAAGAAAGCACGAACCACCGTTTGAATTCCTTTTGGTGTTTGCCAAGTTCTAAATCCTGATGGCATTCTTACCCAATCTACCTTATGACGATTTTCGATATGGAATTTATTTGATGCTTTGTTACCGGTATTGATTCTTTTGAAATATAAGGATTTATCATCAAATGTTAAATGATATTTTGAATCCCTACCATTTCGTGGAAACCACTCACCTTCAATTAAAATATCAGGCCACCAAGTTCCTTTTAACTTACGATAATCATCTAACACATCTTCATCTGACATATCAGGAAGTGGATATGGATATGTATGAAGGACTTCTGAAATAGCTTCAACTATTTCTTCCTTTTCCCAAGTTTCCTTAATCCAATCCCATTCTTTCTTTTCAATTGAAAGATATGGAGTCATTCCATAAAATTTTTTGAAATACTCTTTAATTTCCATTATTATCAGTTACAAAGTTTCCGAATGTGGTTTTTAACCAATCATTTATATCACCAAAATTATTAACAACTTTGTACTTTAATAGTATTTTAAGGAAATCAATCTTATTAAGTGGTTTTATTTCTTCATTAAACCTATCTAAAATATTCATTTTAATAATACCACTAATATCAGGGTCTTTTAATTGCATCAATTTCTCGTTCATTAAGATTTGGTCTTTTGATTCAAGAATATCGTTATACAATTTTACTTTACCTTTTGTTTCTATCTTCTTTTGTTCACAAAGTTGAAATAAATCATCTACCGAAAGTTGTTTTTCTTCCGTAATTTCAGGGAATCTTTTTACTACCGTTTTAATTCCACATCCATATACACCAGGAATATTATCTGATGTATCGCCATCAAGAATTCTATATAAAAGTAAATTTTGTGATTCAATTCCAAATTCTTCTTTTACAACTTTTTTGTTATAAATTTTCTTTTTGGTGGGTGACCAGACGATAGTCTTATCGTCTACTAATTGAAGGAAATCCTTATCAGTAGACATAACTACCGCCTGTTCATTCTCTTTTAACAATTGTGTTGAAACGTATGCCATTACATCATCTGCCTCCACTCCATCATAAATCATGGATGTAACTGGAAGATAATGTAGTAATTCATGTAACCAAACGAATTGTCGTTTCATCGATTCTTTTTCATCTTCTACCGTCATTAAATCGGTATATTGACGATTTACTCGAAAACGATTTTCATCTCTTTGGGCCTTGTAACCATTAAATTGTTTTTTTCTATTTTGAGAACCACCTTTTCCATCGAACACTACAATACATCTTGTTGGTTGAGTCATTCTAATAGCATAACCAATTGATTTAAGAACACCAACTACACCACCAACATGGTCTCCATCATCATTCATTGTAGGAATAGATGACCAACATCTGATAAATGTGTTTAAACCATCGATAATAAGAACACGAGAATTTTTGTGTTTATCGATATTTTGGTTGCGTTCTTGTTCAACCGAGTTCAAGATATTTTTGTAAAGTTCTTTCATTGTTTATTTTTAATCTTCTACACCTTCTCCACCATCAATTTCCATATTTTCAATATCTAATGTATCTGATTTATATTGAAGAATCGTTTCTTCACAAATCTTTTTATAAATTTGTTCACGAATTTCTTCTCTCTCTTCCATTAGTTGAATGAAATCTTTTGATTGGAATTTGATTTCTTCTCCGGTTTCGGTATCAACGTATGCATACCATGCACCCGCTTGTTTTACCATTTTTAAATCCTTCATTACTCCCAACCATGAACCATAGTTATCGATACCTCTATCAAAGAAAATATCAAAATCTGCTGCTCTCAATGGTGGACCCATTCGGTTTTTGATAACTTGTGCACGAACTTTCATTCCCACAATCTTATCTTGTCCATTTACCTTCATCTTAATTTGACCAGTATTCTTTAATCTCAAACGAACTGATGCATGGAAAGCCAAAGCTTTACCACCCGAAGTTGTCCAAGGGTCAGAGAATGCCATTGCATTTAATTTCTGACGAAGTTGGTTTGTGTAAACTAATAGGATTTTTTGTCTACCAATCATATTGGTAATTTTTCTCATCGCCTTTGAAATAATGATTGCTTTATCAGTAGCATATCCATCTTTACCATAATCGGCTGCCAATTCGGTTTTAGTTGATGCAGCTGCAACTGAATCAGTTACAATTGTTACCAACTTATTTTTATCCGTCTGTCTTACCTTTTCGATAATAGTTTCAGTAAAATCGAAAATTTGTTCCACCGAATCTGCAGATACATAAAGTAATTTAGAAACATCCACACCGATTGCTTCTAAAAATTCTCTACTTACTGCTGTTTCAGTATCAATCAATACTGCAACACCACCTTGCTTTTGTGTTTCAGCAAGGAGGTGAGCAGATAATAATGATTTTCCCGATTGTTCTAAACCTGTGACTTCTACAATTCTACCAACTGGCAAACCACCATAAGGGCGATTTGAAATCGCTACATCTAGCATTGCACACCCAGTAGATACCCACCCATCAACATTTGTAGGTGCTGCATCCGAATCTAAGAAGAATGCTACCTTTTGGTCTTTGGAATATTTGTTCAGTTCATCAGCAAGGATGTCTGCCAAATCCAATTCTTTTTTTGCCATAAAATTGTTTTTTTAATTACGAGTTAAATAAATCATCAAATGCAGCTTCAACATCGGTTAAAGAACTTGAAACTTTTGGAGTTTCTTTTTCTACTGGTCCACCCATATCATGTGAAACTTCTTTCTTCGAAAGAGATTCTTGTGATACTGATTTTTCAGCCTTTGTGTTTTCTACTGCTTTTGTTGGGTCTAACCAACTTTCCAATACGTTTTTCAATTCATCGTAAGAAAGTTCTTGATACAATTCAGTAATTGCAGTTTGGTCATCAATAAATGATTTTGCCTTAGCCGAATCTTCTGAAAGTGGAGTTTGGTTAGGTTTAACTCTAAGTGTTGTTGTTGGATATGAAGTACCTGCATCTTCTGCTGAAATGTATTCAACAGTCAAATCTCTACCTGCGTTAGGGTCAGTAATATCACCATAATCAGGGTCTGCAATATATCCTAAGATTTCTTGGTATACCGTTTTTCCAAATCCCCAAAAACGTACACCTTCACCTTCTTCACCCCTAACAATAATAGGTACGAAAGTTCTCAACTTTGGCTCCATAGCCTTTGCTGCTTTCCAATCTTCCTTATCACCCATTCTTTTTAGTTTCTCGGCAAACTCAACAATTGGGTCAGGTCTACCGAATGAAACCGGTGATAAATAAGTTTTGTTGTTAATGTTGTAGTGAAAATAAAGTTCGATGAATGGATTGTCTTTGTTGAATTTGTAAGGAACAATACGAACTTGATGTTTACCGGGTGTGGGCTTCCACAACGCATCGGTTTTCTTTTGAGTGTTTTGCAATTTACCGAGTCTTGCTCGAATCGCGTTAATGTCTAATGCCATTTTCTTTTCGTTTTAAATGTTAATAATTAAGTTGTTTTATGGTTTTATTTACGAGTCTTTCCTACTCGCGGTGTGTACTTATAAATATACGAATTACCGATTTTCGTAAATTATTTTTCTTTAATAATCTCAACCAATTCATTCCAAGAAAGGGTCTTGTATAAGAAATTATCAATATGATATTGAATGTTATTTCTTTTTATATGAAACTGTCCTTCCCCAACATTTCCTCTATGTTGTTTATCAACATAACCAATGTTTTTATCAGTTTCTATGGTCTTTGAATCTGTCTTGAAAAGGTAAATATTATCATCAAAAAACACCCCATAAATAATGATATCAAAACATTTTGGTTTTACCTGCTGAATGTTACAATCAAACTTTTCTTTGGAGTTTAGATTGACAAACTTACTACTATTTTCAACCAAAAGTTTTTCAGAAAATGATAGCTTTGATGATTGTTTTAGTAATGCTCTTGAAATTTTGATTTCACATTTTTGACCATCTAAAATGGCATCATGTGAACCATCTTCTCTTGATTGAAGATTCTTTTCAATTTTAGTAACTAACCACTCACCAAACTTTTCACCAAATGGTCTTGGGGCCATTTGTTTCAGATTTTCTTTGAGGATTTGTATCATTTTTTAAGGTTTAAGTTTTAAGTTTTCGAGTGGTTTCCCTTACTCTTATACAGCTAATATACGAAATATATCTGATACTACCAAATATTTTCGGACTTATTTTGCCCATTTTTGGTTAGAAACTATCTGGGCTATGATTCCATAGACAGATAAGTCCATATATGTATCATTTATACTCTCCCCAACCTTATCTGGGTGGCCTAAAACCACTAATTGTTTTAATCTGTTGATTTTATCGTTCATTCTGAACCATAACCCTGTCAAGGATAATTTAACATCATCTTGGGTTTGTAATGAGGTCCCAACTGATATATTTGATGGGCCGTAATTTAGTTGTTTTTTACAAAACAATTCATATTGGGTAAACATGATTCTTTTAAACTCATCACAAGTTTCAGGATACATTTCTTCAACTTGTTTGATAACTTCGGGGTCATCATACTGAACTACTCGTATTTCATCCTCTTTTGGTAGAATGTTCATTTTAATCTCTTTTTTTGGTTCTTGTTTTAGTACCTTTCTTTCTTCTGACATATTGTTATAATTTTTGTTGTTCCCACTTTCCAAATTCGTTACGAATATAAAATTCAATTACATTTTTAGATTCTTCAAATGGTAATTTTATAAACCATTTATTTTTTTCATCCCACCCTTGGGTATCAATACGAAACTTGTTTTCAATATTAGCCTTTACGGTAAAGGCTGGATAGTAAACTAACGAGTTTCTATCATTGAATAATTGGATATAATCCACTTTCCAATTTTGGTAAACATTATTCCATTTACCATTCTTACCCTCTCTTAAATTAGAACCACTCCAATAGTGTTCCTTTCGATTAGGAATACGAAACGCTCCTGCTCTTTTAAATACATCTACTGCATTGAATGATAAAAATTCAACATCACAACCGGTTTGAGAATCTGATATTAAATCTAATTCGTATGTTCCACCGAATTTGATATTAGAATAATCTTTATGGGTATATAGAAAATCTCTAGCCAACTCTCTATCTAAGATATCGGAATAATCTTTGGATTCATTTTGAGTATAACTGCCTACTTTATTTATTTTTGTAATCATTTTTATTCAGTTTCTTCTGAAATAATTGTTGCAAATTGTTTTGCACTTTTTGGATTCCTTTCCATAAAGATTTCAAATGCAACATCATATCTACCCTTTTCTATTTGACAAACAAAGTTTTCGTTGCGGATGGAATCAATTACCTTATGTAGTGAATCCACATATTGTGCTTTTAAAATATCACCACCACTTAAAAACTGATTGTTGGTTTGCTGTTTTATAGATTCCTCTTTGATTTTTTTAAGTTCAATATATTGATTAGAATACATTACTGCTAATATAATAAAAGCAATAGATGTAAATACTGCATAAATTCCTAAATCTTTTAAAAACTTATCCATAATTAAAATTTTTGTATTTGTTTCATTGCATCAGTTACATCTTCTTCTCTTAGATATCCAACAACATCACCTTGTGCAACGGGATTATCATAATGTATTTCGTTTTCAAATAACACTGCAAGTTCATACAATCCTTTATCTCCACCATAAGTGTAAGGAGTACGAACTACACTCACACCATAACCATTTTCAAAATGTTCTCTACACATAATACCATTTCCCATCGGATGTGATTCAAATTTTAAATCTTTAAATGTTTTCATTTTAATATAATTTACAAATGCGTTTAATTGATAAAAGTTCATAATGCTAAAATACGAAAAAGTCTTGAATATTCCAAGACTTTTCGTATATTTTTTTATTGTATATTTTTAAATAATTGTGGTATTGTACCATAAGTTGGTAATTTACCATCCCACTTTTGTACAAACTCTAATTGAATTAACAATGGTGTAAGAGTTTGTTGTTTCATTCTATTTGCTTCAGCTTCAGCCTTTGCAGATGTAAGTAATGCTTGGGCATTACCTTCTGCAGTTGCTACTTTAATCTTTGCTTGGGCTTCTGCAGTTTTAACTTCATTCTCTGCTCGTAATGCTGCCTGAACTGCATTATTCTTGGCTTCAATCGCTTGTTTAAATGTTTCAGGATATACCAAGTTAGATGTGAATTGATTAACTACGAATCCCTCTCTTAACAATTGTCCCTCTAAAATCTTACGAACTTCTACTTCATACGCCTGACGATTACCAATCAATTCATCTGCTGTATATTTGTTAGTTGCTAATCTGAATGCATCAAATACTGATGTTTTTAAGAACCCTTCTTCAATTTGTCCCAAACTTCTACGATATTTTGCAAAGATTGCAGGAACTTTATCCCTTTGAACTGAATAGTTAATAATTGGTGATACATGAAACTCACTACCATCCTTTGAGTTTACCACAAATGAATTTTCACCGGTATATTCTTTATGTTGAATAAAGGTTGGGAATTCATAGATATTGTGTGTAATTGGGTTGTAAAATACCATACCGGTTACTTCGGTAACATCACTTACACCTTTATTATCACCATAAAGGTTTACTTTAACACCCACGTGTCCTGCATCAATTCTTTCACAAGACATAAACAAAATTACAAGTGCAATAAAAGCACCAATACCCATAAAGATTCTTTTTACCATGTTTTTAATTTTTAATTGTTTATTTAATTGTTCTTCTTCACGCTCTTTTTGTTGGCGAGCGTATCTTTCCTCAAAACTTTCGTATGCCATAATTTTATTATTTAGTTTTATTTGTTAATATACTTTTAATATCTTTAAATTCAACTTGATTATTTTCAAGTTGTTTTTTAATATCTTCCTTAGCAATATCAACCATTTTTTGTTTAGCCTCTTTTGATACTCTACTTAAAGGAATTTCATTTAGTGGGTCTTCCTTTCCCAATTTACCACTCCAACTTTCTGCAATTTCTTTTGCAATTTCGGGATTCATTGATGATTTTGGTTTATCCCCTTTAATTCCTGCTCTAATTTGAAATTCATCTTTTTGTTCGAATTCATCATCAAAGATGTTTCGTTCATCTTTCAACATATCATAAATTTCTAAAACTCCCCACGTTACTAATAACAACAAACCAATTCCACCTAAAATATTAGATATGGTACTAGCCGATGTTAGTGCTGGAAAAATGCCAAATTCTAATAAAACGAAAATGGTGATAAATGCAAAGATTTGTTTTTGATACTTTTTTAATTGTTTCATTCTAAATTTATTTATTGTTACAAATATACAAAATTATTTTTAAATTACCAAATATTATTTTATAAATTTTTCTAATTTTTCGCTAAACATATTATTGTAGGATTTTCGAGTATCTAATAATACCCCATCTCCAAAATCATCGGAATCCCAACCATACATAAGATATGCATGAATTTCATCATCTACAACGGCATCAGTATAACCCATATCTAATAAATTTTTTCTAAAAATAAGAAAATCTTGTTTATCGATTAAATCCAAAAGTTGTCTTGCAGTTTTGTTATATTCTTTATTGGTAGACCAGAGACCATGACACACTTCGTGTTTAAATACCCAACTTGTAATATTATTTGTACCTATAATATAGGCGTTCATATTACGTTTACTTTTTTTATAAAACATACGGGATTCAACTGACCATATAATATCTTTCATAGTTTCATCCCACTTACTTTTCCAATCATCAGGGAGTGAACGTACACCGTTGTATTTATCTCTTTTCTTAGGTTTATCTTTTCCTTCATAACATTCCCATGCTACTTTTAATGGAATATTAAATCCACTCCAATCCGATGGATATGTGAATGAGTTATTATGTTCTCTACTATACCATTCTATATAATCCCATATATTAAAATCTTTACCTCTAAAATCAGGGTTAGGTGATTCATAAAATTCTTGTACTCTACAAAATAACATTGCTCTATCATAGTTATCTTTAACTACTACTGCAAATATATTGGGTTTAACTTCTTCTAATTTGTAATCTATTTTCATTTAGAATTATTTTTGATTTCAGTAATGTGTTTACAATCTTTTCCTCTACCAAATCCATACGCAGGACATGAACAACTCCAATTATTGTTATTGTTCACTACTTCGTAAAGTTTTCCTTTACTACCCTCTACTGAAAAAGTTTCTTTTTTTACTTTTTTTGGTAGTACTACTACCGATTCCTCTACTTTTTTTAAATTACCAATAGTTTGTACCCACATTTTTTTCAACTCTTCCCAAGTATATTGTCTATCTACTTTAACCCAACCTAATTTAGGGTCGGTTGTTACAATATACCATTGACCAGATACTACTGATTGAAATGATGTTGGTGGTAATAATGAACGTATTTCCATATTAGTTATATTTCATACCTTTACACACGCCATAACCCTGTCTTTGGGAAAGACGTATAAGATTTTCTGCTACTTCTTTGGGAACAATTTGAATAGTATTACCGGTTTTATGATTGGTAATAGGTACACCACCTACTCTTTCTACCGAACTACATTTTACACAACTACGATAACCATACTTCACATATCTCAATTCTGGCATATCACCACCACATTTAATACAATTTATCATTTCAAGTTTCATAGCTTATTAGTTTTATTATATTATTAGACCATTGGAAACCCAACAGATGAGTTTGTTGTTGATGGTAACTTTGGTGCCCAACCTTTTGAATGATTACTGAAATGTGGTCTAATTCTATTGTTTAAACTCATTGGGGATGTCTGTCCGATAGAATCCCAATTACTTTCCCATTTATTAGTGGATAATAAAACACCATCTACCATTAGTATGAAAGGTTCTCCGGTTGTTTTTTCACCAACCTTTTCAATATGTTTTCTATCTACTTTCCAAAAAATGTTTTTACGATTTGGTTTATCTACTTCGATAAAAAGTACTGAACGGGCCTTTACTTTACAAACTTTAATAGTTTTAGAACCAATTTTACCGTTCTTTGAAACTATCACCTCAACCATTTGTCCAACTAAATTTTCCATAATAGAATGTGTTTTATGTTTTATCTCAATCTTACAAAGCTAATATACAAAGAAAAGCTGAGAATTCCAAATATTTTGGTGATTATTTTAGACAAAAAAATAACCCATTGAAAATCAATGGGTTATAATAAATTGAAAGTCAATAAGTTATTTTTCACTAAATTCTATAACCTCGAATACCCTTGTGGATATTTTTTTAGTTCCTTCGGTATTGGTAACGATAATACAATTTTTGAACATATCCCAATCTATCGTAAAATTCTTATCAACAACGCCACCATTCAATTCCTTAACTAATTCGTTAAGTGCATTGATTGTATATAATGTATTTGATTGTTTTTTCCTATGTACCAAAATCGTATCACGAAGTGGATAAGTGGGTTTATATTGTGTATCAATATTATATGTTACAAATAGTTCCTCTAAATTTGCTTTATTTTGAAGGACATAAATGTAGTTATATACTAAATGGTAAGTTTCTCTAATTTGTTGTAATATATTTTGTAACTCACCTTTTGTTGTAAAGGTGCACAAAAGCTGTGTTTGCATGTAATCTCTCCTTAATTATACTTGTATATAAATATAATTTTTTATTTGGAAAGATTATTTACCGTGTTTATCTAAACATTTTTGTAATTCAGGATGAAATGTATATACTGTTGATAGTTTTCCTAATGGTCCTTGTTTAGAACGCTGTTTCTTTTCACCTATTGGGTATCTATTTCCATCTTTCGTAACTGCATATACAATTTTTGAACCACCTGTAATAACTTTTTCACCTCGTTGAACTTGGTCAACTTCTTCACCCACTTCAAAATGTGTTACAAATTCATCTTTTGTTTTAAATGGAATACATTGTGCAAATACTTCTTTGGTTACGGTAACTCCACCATTTTCTTGACAGAATGCATCATCATCTTGATAAACACCTTCTCCACCGAATAACATATCCAAGTGTAATTTTTCAGCAACTGATTTTGCCTCTAATAGTGTACCCAATCCTACTTCTTTACCATTTATTGTAACTTTCTTTTCATCTAATTTTTTAATTAGATTTAAATCTACTTCAACTGATTTTTTTCTAATTTCACCTAATGCACCTCCCAATTTAGGTCCATTAGTTTGGTTTGATAAATCAGTAACAACTCGTTGGTCTGGTTTCGAAAGATTGCCTTGGTTTTCAGGTAAATTTATCCATTTAGTATAAGCCTCCATCATTTCATTATCAGATGGTGGTGTTTGATGACCTTCAGGTAATAATGCGGTTATTGATTTATACGCAGGATTTTTCTTTGATGTAAATTTAGCAACAACTACCTTTTCCCAATATTTTGCAGGATTTTTACCACCTGATAATTTTTTAGCCTTTTCAACTAATTCATCTATATTTTGTTGTTGTAAGTGTTCACCCGGTCCATTTACTACTTTTGAAAGAGAATTTTCAAGTTCTTGGAATTGCTCAATAGCAGTATCCATTTGGCTTTTGTAATATGTTGCCTCTTCTTCGTTTATTACACCATCTTCAACTAACTTATCAATTTCTTTTTTCTTTAATTCATTTTCTGCAACCAAAGATGATTGTGCTACAATTGCACTCGTTGCATCTTTATCGGAAAAGAACGTCATGTATAAATTACCAGTATCTTTATCTATAACAAATATAGCAGTATCAGATGGATTTTTACCACCACCTCCTGCTTCAATTATTTCTAAAGCTTCTTCTCTCGTTATGGTTTTATTACCTAACTTTATTTCACCTTTGGTTTTATTTACTAAATTTTTTTGAGTTTCCTTACCCTCGGCATCTCCAAATAAAGGTACTGTATCGTAGTTTGTTAAATTATTTTTTTCAATAATTCGTGTTTTTACTCTTTTATGTTTCTTTGCTGCAGCACGAGTTGCTATAATTACCTTAGCAGCAAGTCCTATTGATATTCCGTATTGTTCTGCAACAATTTTAGCCTCACTCTTTTTTACTCTACCTGCAGGAGTCTCACCATCGTTTTCTTTACCAAGTTTTGAATCTTTTAACATCTTCACATTATCTGCAAGTGCATCTCCAAAATTAAAATCTTGTTTATCGTTAAGATATTTGGTAGAAGAGAGTATAGATGTTGTTTCATTTAACATAGAACCTTTATTACCTGGTGCACCCTTTGAATCATCAAATCCTACTTCAATAAATTTATTTATACTTTCAATATTTTTACTCAAATCTTCGGGTGTTATTTCTTTTTGTGTTGATTTTCCTAATTTTTCAGCATCAATTTGTTTTTGAATTTCTGTTTCCTTTTCAATTTGTTGTTGGTAATCAGGAGTTTGTAATGATGTTCCGGTTTCAGGTTGTTTTTCTTCTTCACCGGCATTTGCTTGAGCAGATTTTTGAGCATTTGTAGGTTCTGCAGCTTTTTCACCTTCTTCACCTTGGTCTGCTTTTAATTTTTCATATTCATCTGGTGATATTGCTTGAAGTTTACCTGCATCATTCTTTTTATATTTCTGTGCACCTTCTTTTTCTTCATCACCTTTACGAACATAAATACCTCTACCTATGTGGCTATAATCTTTATCTTCACCCTCGGTATCTGATGTTTGATTATCGTTAGGTGCTTCATTTAAAAAAGTAAAAATAATTTCTTTTCTATCAAATTCACCCCATTCGGTTAGAATTTCGGACATAATAGATTGATGTTCCTTATTTTTAATATCAGGTACACCTACTCTTAAAGCAAGTTCATCAATTAAATTTTCTATTAGTTCCAAATGTGTCATATTTTTTATTTAAAGTATTGTACAAATATACGAAATTTTAATGAGATTTCCAAACTTATACTAATCTAATTTTAACTGAACCAGATGTATGATATAATCCTCCAAGAGGAACTCCACCTGATGCTGCAGTAGTATCATCTGCAAAGTTATAAGATGATGAAACACTTGCTAGAATCATATTTGAATTTGTCAATCTAACATTATCACTATTTCTCCAAACACTTCCTGTCCTATATAATGTAGAACCACCATTATTTGTTGCTGCATCTTTTAGTGATGCAGTACTTATTAAAACATCATGTAGTTCATTAAGCTCAAATCCATTCATCACATAAACATAAATTGAACCATTTGTGTGTGAAGATAAAACTTTACCTATTCTTACATTATGATTTGGGGCGGTTGGTACTTGACTTGAAAATTGACCAGATGATGATAGATATAACTCTGTATTTGCAGGGTACATTGATGTGTTGATGTTTCTAAGTACACCATTTGAAATTACAAATCCACTATTATTTGGTGTAATTGTACTGGCTACAATACCCATAGTTCTTGCAGATAATCCTTCGGAAACCATACTAGCAGTTGTAAATGTAGGTCTTTGTCCTGCCTCACCATTTATATAAACAACCATACCTTTTGTAAGTGTAAAACTATTATCGTTTTTACCTCTAATTACGGTCATAGCACCAACTTCAATCATGAAATCTTGTTGGCCTGTATCTATCGCTAAAGTTTTGGCATCATCATACCAATGTATTCTACCCTCTTCATGAGTTGGGTTTGCGGATATATTAAAATCAATATAATCAACCGTTTCAACACCACCAGTTATAAAAATAGAACCAGTAGTTTCGGGTATTGTTAAATTAAAAGAAGACCCATCCCCTTTTGTAAAAGTAAGTGTTTGATATTGAATTGATGCAGTTACAAGAGATGAACCAGTTATAGATGAACTAACAAACCCTAATGCAGTGATTTGCTGTGAAGAAGATACAATATTGTTTGGTATGTTTGATAATCCTAAATACGATACTTGAGATGAACCCGAGACTAATGTAGGTTTATCAGTTATACCATTAAAAGATATTTGTTCTGAACCACTAACTACACCTTCTCTAATTCCATAATATAATGAACCATAAGTAGTTTTTTTGGTTTCACCGCCACTCACAATCGGAATTACATCACTTAAAGTAAGTGAAGTATGTAAGTTTAATTCGGTTATTCGTTTATCTGCCATTATTATAAATATATTCTACTACCATCTTCTTGTAGTAAGTAATCACCATTTTCTTGTAATAAAAATCCACTATATTCTTGTATTGGTTGTTCTTCTAAACTACCACCACCTTTGACATAATTATAGAAACTTAAAAGAAATCCATAATCAGGTAGACCAGGAACTTCTTCTTGTTGCATATACAAATAGTAATCCCTTGTTAATTCACTATAAGGAGTTTTACCATCTGATTTTTCAACAAGAAACTCTTTCCAAGTTTTCATAAGTATAAATATCCTTATTTTATATAAACTGCCAATGTATTCAAATCTCCTCTAATTACATTAGGTGTTGTTGTTGTAGCAGTTGGCACCATACCATATACTTGGTTGGTCAATCTATTTGTCCACCCACCAGTTCCTTGTGCGTTTCCACTTCTACCATAAGGTGCATCAGGAAATGCGTTAGTTGGCCCTGCTACTGTCCACCAATTTGATGTATCATACAACCAATCACATGGTGCTGCAATTGGATATGATGATGCCGTCATAATAGTATATCCTTTTAGAGCTGTCCAACTACCTGTCAATGGTGCGGATAACTTTAATGTGTTTGGGGATGTAGTTGTTGATATATCTAATGCATTTGGATTGTTGTAAACTGCTTGATGTGCAATACTACAATTTGATAAATGTGGTTGAACCGATGCAGTTGATGCCATTCTCATTACTGAATTACATTGTGCACTTCCACTTACTGAATACCAAAGATTTTCTGCATTTCGAGAATGTTTTATAAAAGATGTAGTTTGTAAACTTCCAGTATCAGTATTTGGATATAAATAACCCGGTTGTGTTGAACCCGATGGATTATATGATATTAACATCCAACCACCACCATTATCGGTTTGATTACAATAAACTTGTACCGAACTTGTCATCAAACCAGTCTTTATCCAATACCAACCATTGGTTCTAACGCCACTATTATATAGTTGTACGGCAGATATTGCAGGATTACTCAATGTTCCCAAAGTTGCACCTATACTTAAACTACCTCCTATGAATGATATTGCCATTATAATCCAAATTTTGATTTATCAAAGTTATAATTTTGTAAAACTTCATCTGCAGTTATACTTCTGTTATAACAATATACTTTTGATATTCTACCATTTAATAAATTACCACCATTATATGTTGCAACATTTATAGTTCCAGTTCCATTATGTGCAGTTTTTCTAGCAGTGTATGTACTATCCAATACACCATTGATATATAATTTCATACCATCGGTTGTATTGAATGTTAGAGTTATGTTATACCAAGTAGATAAATTTACTGTATTGGTTGATGGGTATGCAGTATAGGATGGCCAATCTGCATGTCCACAATAGATTCTTTGTGATGAACTACTAGCCATAAATATAAAATGTCCATTACCACTTACTATGTTATTATCAGCATAAGCATTTAAATAAACCCATACTGATTTTGTATAAGTTGTTGTTGGTAATACTGCACCAGAACCTAGTCCATATTGATTTACACCATTAAATGTAAAATAAGATGGTGGTGTAGAAGTATATGTAGGTGAACCAGTAAAGGTGATATTTTGTGCAGTTCCTGCTATATCTGTCCAAGTTGTTCCACTTCCACCATAGGATGATGTATCAGCAGCATCTAAACGAAGTACTAATCCATCGGTTACCAATCCAATGTTTGGTGTTATTCTCCAACCATTTTCAAATATTATTCCCATTGTTAATGTAATCTTTCTATTGAAATAAAGTTATTGTTGTAAGAACCACCTATTATCACCACAAAACGATATACTCTATTATTTGTATCATCTCTTAAAATATAATGGCTTGTATCTCCTTGTTGTCCGAAATTCCATCCAAAAATAGCTGTATTGGTAGATGTTGATAATGATATTGATTGAGCGATACCAGCACTTCCACCACTTATTCCTTGATAATGAGCACTTATGTAACCCGAAATAGTGCCTGTTGTAGTTACTAAAGCCAACGCTCTGTTTCCACTTGATGGAATGGTTGCTTTTATATTATCCAATTGAACAAATGTTCCTGCATTTACTATTCCACTTGATTTCCAAGTTATTTCACCAGATGCACCATCGGGAGCTTTACTCAAATCAATAAACACACCTTGTGCATTGGCACTACCTTCAAAAATTCGATATCTATTTTGAAAAACATCAGTAGTTACACGATTTTGTAATGTAGTATTAGTTACAGGAATTGCTAATTGAATTTCACCCCCCTCATCTCCACTTCTTCCGTTTATATTTAGTGAGGCAACATTGAAGTTTGCAGAACCACTTACTATCAATGAACCTGTGATTTCAACTACCCCATTATTCTGAACATACATATTACTACCACTTGTCAAATAAAGTGATGATGTATTTGCAGTGATTTGAGAACCTATAAAACTACCAGTTGTTATAATCAAAGAACCAGTAATTGTTTGAGTTCCATTAAATGAGTTTGAACCCGTTGTTACTGATTGTGCGGATGCGGTAAATGAATTGAATGATGCAGTTAAACTATTAAATGAGCCAGTCTGAACATATCTACCATCAAAAGAACTTGTCAATTGAGATGAACCTGAAACGGTACCAGCTGGTGTTGTTCCACTAACTACACTACCACTCAATGTATAACGAGTATCATAAGATGCTGTTAATTGTGAAGAACCACTAAC